>Ga0210388_10000135_pt1 | contig 81471 bp, 83 predicted proteins | sample IncBWC19OmetaG_FD_155485 | JGI IMG/M metagenome (GOLD analysis project Ga0210388, IMG submission 155485) | Forest soil microbial communities from Barre Woods Harvard Forest LTER site, Petersham, Massachusetts, United States - Inc-BW-C-19-O ... | reverse complement strand
CAGCAGCCGAACCCGTTCCCGATGAGCATCTTCGACAACGTCGCCTACGCGCTGGCCGAGCGCCCCGGCCGCGGCGGACGCCGGCGCCGGCGCACGCCCGCGATCGAGCGCGCGGTGTCCGACGCGCTGCACCGCGCGGGCCTCTACGACGAGGTCGCCGGCGATCTCGATCGCTCGGCGATGCGGCTGTCCGGCGGCCAGCAGCAGCGGCTGTGCATCGCGCGTGCGCTCGCCGCCGAACCCGAGGTGCTGCTGCTCGACGAGCCGTGCTCGGCGCTCGACCCGATCTCGACGGCGACGATCGAGGAGCTGATCGTGTCGCTGCGCGAGAGCGTCGCGATCGTGATCGTGACGCACAACCTCCAGCAGGCGTTCCGCGTGGCCGACCACGTCGCCTTCATGCACCTCGGAGAGCTGGTCGAGTACGGGACCAGCGAGCAGGTCTTCGACCGGCCGGCGATGCAGCGCACGCGCGACTACATCAGCGGGGCCTTCGGGTGAAGCTGGCGGCGCTCGTGCTCGCCGCGCTGGCGCTCACCGCATGCGAGTCAAACCAGGAACGAAGCGCCAAGCTCGAACAGGCGGCCAAGCGCCACTCACACGAAGTCGGCCGGCAGCAGGCCGTGGCGCAGCGCGCGCTCGACATCAAGCAGGTGAGCACCAAGATCAAGGTCACGAGCGCCGCCGTCGTGCACACCACACAGGGCGCCGCCGCGCTTCTGACGCTGCGCAACACCTCGGGTGTCGCGCTGCGCGACGTCCCGATTCAGATCAACGTCGTCGACGCCCACGGTAGGTCCCTCTTCAAGAACGACAGCGCCGGAACCTCCGCGACGCTCGTGTCCGCCGCGCTCGTACCGGCACACGGCGTGATCAGCTGGATCGACGACCAGGTCGACGCGAGTGGGGGTGTGCCCGCGAGCGTCGTCGCGACGGTCGGCGAAGGCACACCTACGTCCGGCACGGTGCCCCAGCTGCAGGTTCACGGCGGGCATTTGGCGGAAGCGGGCGAGGCTGAAGGCAGCGTTGCCAACCACTCTCGTGTCAACCAGCGGGAACTCGTTGTCTACGCGGTCGCACGCAAGGGCACCACGGTCGTCGCCGCTGGTCGAGCGGTGCTGCCGAACGCCGCCGCAGGCGGCTCGACACCTTTCCAGGTGTACTTCGTCGGCAACCCTTCCGGCGCCCGGATCGATTACAGCGCGCCGGCGACCAGCGCGGGCTGACGCACCGACGGCGCTGGGGGACGCTTCGCACACGCGAACCCGCACGCTCGCCTCAGCGCGAACGCCGGCGCTGCTTCAGCGTGATCCCCTCGAGCACGTGCGCGACGGTCTCGCACGCGTCCACCGCCGCCTCGAGTGACTCGAAGATGTCCTTCCAGCGAATCACCACCATCGGGTCGATGCCGCCCGCGAACAGCGAGGCGACGCCGTCGCGCTGGAGCCGATCGCCCTCGTTCTCCAGGCGGTGGATCTCGACCAGATGCGGGCCGAGCTCCGTGCCCGTGCGCAGGCTGCGCAGCGCCTGAGCGATCTGCTCGCCGGCGCCCACGAGCACCTCCGTGAACTCGACCGCCTGCTCCATCGGCGCCTCCACGCCGTACAGGCCGAGCTGCGCCGCGACCTGCTCGGAGTGATCGACGATGTCGTCGAGCGCAGTCGCGAGCGCGTATCCGTCGCCGGCGTCGAACGGCGCGCGCACGCGTCCGCGCCCGGCCAGGCGGTGGATGATGTCGTGGGTGATGCGGTCGCCTTCCTGCTCGCACACCTTCAGATCCTGCGCCAGCGTCGCCCGCTCCGGATAATCCCTCAGTAGGTCGTGGAGCAGCAGGCCGCAACGCTGCACGTTGCGCCCGGACTCTTCGACCAGCGCCATCAGCGTGCTGTCGAAGCTGCGACTCAGAATGCTCATCGGGGCGAGGATATTCGCCGCCGCCGCCAGCCGCGGCGTCGCGCAGCGCCTTTCACGGATTTTTCACGACTAAATCACGACTTTGCAACTCCTTGACGTCTTGCGGTTGCGACGCTCTTCCGTCGTGGCGGCCTTTCCCGAGAGTTCGCAGTCCGCACCGGAGACGCCGGAGATCCTGTATGCCGGCGAGCTCGAGATCAGGCTCGACGAAGGGCTCGTGCTCGCCACCGGCCAGCCGCTCGTGCTGTCCGTGCGCGAGTTCGAGGTGCTGGTTGCAATGGCCAGAAGGCTCGGCGCGATCATCTCCCGCGACGATCTCTACAGGACCGTGTGGGGCGGCGAGCAGCGACCCGGCGACCGCTCGGTCGACGTCTACGTGAGCAAGCTGCGCAGCAAGCTGGAGGACGCGCTTCCCGACCGCCGCTTCATCCACACCCATCCCGGCTTCGGATACAGGTTTCAGCCGCAGCCTTCACGAAATGTTTACACGGAGGCTGCCAGCGGTTGAAGAGACTGGTCTTGGGTAAGCCGTTCGGCGGAAAGACGCGTCTGCGCCTGCCGTCATTTGACCAACCAGCCAAGGAGAACTTGTGATCAAGAACAAGATGAGCGCATTCGCGGGTGTCGCGGTGCTGGCTCTGGGTCTCGCAGCGTGCGGAAGCTCGAGCAACACCAGCAGCAGCTCCACCCCGACCGCTTCGGCGACGATCTCCGGGGCTGGGTCGACGTTCGCCGCGCCGGTCTACGAACAGTGGGGATCGTCCCTGTCGAGCTCCGGCTTGACCGTCAACTATCAGGCCGTGGGATCGGGCGCCGGGATCACCGCGCTCGAGACCAAGACGGTCGACTTCGGCGCCAGCGACCCGCCGCTGAAGCCCGCCGACGAAGAAGCGATCGCCAAGAACGGCAGCCCCGCGGTCCAGATCCCGATGTTCCTGGGGGCGATCACGATCTCCTACAACCTGCCGGGCGTCAAGGCCGGCATGAAGCTCGAAGGCAAGACGATCGCCAACATCTTCCTCGGGAAGATCAAAACCTGGAACGACCCTGAAATCAAGGCTCTGAACCCAGGCCTCACCCTGCCGAGCACGGCGATCACCGTGATCCACCGCTCGGACTCCTCGGGCACCACGTCCGGCTTCACCAGCTTCCTCAGCGAAGTCGACCCCGAATGGAAGAGCAAGGTCGGCGAAGGCAAGACGGTGCAGTGGCCGACAGGTACGGGTGCGAAGGGCAACGCCGGTGTCGCCGGCGGCGTCCAGCAGACCACCGGCGCCGTCGGTTACGTCGAGCAGGCATACGCGCTCGCGCACAACTTCACGGTCGCTTCGGTGAAGAACAAAGCCGGGACGTTCGTCGAACCGACGCTCGCCTCCACGAGCGCCGCCGGCGAAGGCGTGACGGTGCCGGCGAACCTCGGCATCAAAGTCATCAACTCCCCGGCGCCGAGCGCCTACCCGATCACCTCGCAGACGTTCATCGTCGTCAACAAGGACCTCTGCAAGGCCGGCACTCCCGGCGGCGAAGCGGCCGCCAAGGGCGTGGTCAAGTTCATCGACTACGGGCTCGGCGAAGGACAGTCGATCCTCGCGAAGGCCGACTACGCGGCGCTGCCCGCGGCGATCCTGGCCAAGTCCAAGGAAGCCGCGAGCGGCCTGGAGTGCAACGGCTCGGCGATCGGCTGAGCATGACGCCCCGGCCGGCTTTCCGGTAGACAGACGGCCGTGGACGCAGCGGCGATTCCCAGCGGCGAGCGCTCAGTCCTCGAGCGCTCGCCGTTGGCGCGCCTGCCGGACCGCGCGCTCAAGTACGGGCTGACGACGCTTGCGGCGCTGATCCTGGCGCTGATCGTCTATTTCTTCATCCGCCTCGTCGGTCAGGCCCAGCCCGCGTTCGCCAAGGAAGGCGTGTTCGGCTTCGTGTTCGGCAACGACTGGAATGTCAACGCCAACCATTTCGGCGCGCTGCCGCTGCTCGTCGGGACGCTGATCACATCGGCGCTCGCGCTGCTGATCGGCGTCCCGATCGCGGTTGCCACCGCGGTCTACGCGACCGAGCTTTGCCCGCTGCGGATGCGGGCGCCCCTGACGATGCTCGTCGAGCTGCTCGCCGCGGTCCCCTCGGTCGTGTACGGGCTGTGGGGAATCTTCTTTCTGGCGCCCAAGCTGCAGCCCGCCGAGCAGTGGGTCGCCGACCGGTTGTCGTTCGTCCCGTTCATCGGCGGCGGGCTCGTGACGATCCCCAACTACTTCATCACCGGGCTCGTGCTCGCGATCATGATCCTGCCGATCGTCAGCGCAATCAGCCGCGAGGTGATGGCGACGGTTCCGACCGACCACAAGGAGGCGGCGCTCGGGCTCGGCGCGACGCGCTGGGAGATGATCCGCCTCGCGGTCCTGCCGTACTGCCGCTCGGGCATCGTCGGCGGGGCGATGCTGGGCCTTGGCCGCGCGATCGGCGAGACGATCGCCGTGACGATCCTGATCGGCGACGCGCCACGGCTCGGCCATCACCTGTTCGAGCAGGGCTACAGCCTCGCGGCGGTGATCGCCAACGAGTTCGGCGAAGCGCAGGGACTGCACCGCTCGGCGTTGTTCGCCGCGGGCCTCGTGCTGTTCGTGCTCACGCTGCTCGTCAACGCCATCGCGCGCCTGCTCGTCCTCAGGGCGGCGCGTACGAGGAGCGCGGGGCCGGCCGCCGCCCCGCCCACGGGCGGCACCGACCGCGTCGCCGGAGCGGCGGCAGGCGCATGAGCGCACACGACTCATCCGCAGACCGGTTCGCGCGCTTCTCCGTCAGCCCGTCACGCAGGCGCAAGGACCGCCTTGCTCGTTGGACGGTCCTCGCCGGCACGGTGATCGCACTGATCCCACTCGTGCTGATCGTCTACTACCTGCTGCGCAAGGGTCTCGGCGCCTGGAGCGTGAGCTTCTTCACCACCGACCCCACCGGCAACACGTTCTTCGGGGGCTCGAGCATCGGCGGCATCAAGAGCGCGATCCTCGGCACGATCGAGATCGTTGCGCTCGCCTCCGCGATCTCGATCCCGATCGGCGTCGGCGTCGCGGTCTGGCTGGTCGAGTACGGCCGCAACAGCTGGTTCGCGAACACGGTTCGCTTCTTCGTCGACGTGCTCACCGGCGTGCCGTCGATCCTCTTCGGACTGTTCGTCTACATCGTGCTGATCATCGGCACCGGCAGCACCTACGCCGGCTGGAAGGGCTCGATCGCGCTCTCGCTGCTGATGCTCCCGATCGTCATACGCTCGGCGGAGGTCGTCCTGCTGCTGGTGCCGGGGGCGCTGCGCGAGTCGGCGCTCGCGCTCGGGGCGCCACGCTGGCGGGTGATCTTCAGCATCGTGCTGCCGACCGCGCTGCCGGGGATGCTCACCGGCGTGCTGCTCGCCGTGGCCCGTGCAGCCGGTGAGACCGCGCCGCTGCTGTTCACCGCCGCCGCGACCCTGAAGACGACGTTCAGCCTCGGCGGTTTCATGAACTCGCTGCCTGTGCAAATCTACAAGGACGTGACCTCCCCCACGACGGCCGTCGTCGATCGCGCGTGGGGAGCGGCGCTCACCCTGGTCGTGATGATCCTACTGCTCAACCTCATCGCCCGCCTGATCTCGCGAAGGAGTCGCCTTGCATGACACCCGACGGTGGCGTCCCAGAGGTGACTGACGTGGATCCCGAGAGCCAGCCCGATCTCGAGCGCCGGCAGCCGGGCGCCGGCGCGGCGAACGAGGAGCAGATCGGGCCACGGATCACCGATCCCGCGACGCGTGCCGCCGCGACGAACGGGGAGACGGCCAGCACCGCCAAGCCCGGGATCGAGGTCAAGCTCGAGGGACTGCGCGCTTTCTACGGCGAGGCCGAACAGGTCAGGGGGATCGACCTCGAGTTTCGCGCCAACGAGGTCACCGCGATCATCGGACCGTCCGGTTGCGGCAAGTCGACGATGGTCCGCTGCATCAACCGCATGCACGAGGAGATCCCCGGCGCGCGCGCGGAGGGCCGGGTGCTGCTGGCGGACCTCGACGTGTACGACCCGTCGGTGGACGTGGTGGCGGTGCGACGGGCGGTCGGCATGGTCTTCCAGAAGCCCAACCCGTTTCCGACGATGTCGATCTTCGACAACGTCGCCGCCGGGCCGCGGCTCAGCTCGCGCCGTCGCGGCGACCTGCGCGAGAAGGTCGAGACGGCGCTGCGCGGGGCGGGACTCTGGGACGAGGTCGCCGATCGCCTCGACGAGGCGGGAGCCGGGCTATCCGGCGGCCAACAGCAGCGCCTGTGCATCGCGCGCTCGCTGGCCGTCGAACCCGAGGTGATCCTGATGGACGAGCCGTGCTCGGCGCTCGACCCGATCGCGACGCTCAAGATCGAGGAGCTGATCGATGAGCTCAAGCAGCACGTCACGATCGTGATCGTGACGCACAACATGCAGCAGGCAGCGCGCGTCGCCGACCGCACGGCGTTCATGCTCGACGGTCAGCTGGTCGAGGTTGGGCCCACGCAGGAGATCTTCACCAAACCAACCGATTCGCGAACCGAGGAATATGTCACCGGCAAGTTCGGCTGACGAGCAAGGTCCGGCGCCGGCGTCCAGAGGCGGCAGTGCGACCGAGCGCCACGGAGCCCCCGGCGACGACGCCCACGCGCAGGGACGCGCTCACTTTCAGGCACAGCTGCGCGAGCTCGAGGCGAATGCGCTGGGCGGCCTCGACCTGATCGTCGAGCAGCTCGACCGCGTGCTCGAGGCGCTGTATCACCAGGACGTCGAGCTCGCGCAGATGGTGATCGCCGATGACGACCGCGTCGACGGCCGCTACCTGGAGGTGCACCAGGGCATCCTCTCGCTGCTGGCGCTGCAGGCGCCGGTCGCCGGCGACCTGCGGCTGGTGGCGGCGCTGCTGCACATGATCAAGCACATCGAGCGCATGGGCGACCAGTGCGTCAACATCGCCAAGCTGATCCCGCTCTCCGGCTACGAGCCGCCGGTGCATCGCGAAATGCTCGACGCGCTCGCCAAGATGGGCGCGTTCGCCCGCTCGGAGGTCGTGCAGTCCAAGGCCGCGTTCGCCGCGCGCGATGTTGCGTTGGCCGAAGACCTCGTACGTCAGGACCGCGAGATCAATCGTCTGAACCGCGAGATCTTCCGTCTCGCGATCGAGATCGGCGACGATCCCGACACGCGCGAGTGGGCGATGCACATGACGCTGGTTGCACGCGCGCTCGAGCGAATTGGCGACAACGCCGTCGATATCGGCGAGCAGGTTGCGTTTGTCGTGACGGGGCTGTTCCGCGAGTTCTCGGACTCCTCGCGGGCAGGGGCCGCGGGCTAGCTCGTTTTCCCGCCGCGCACCGGCTGCGGCGCGCTCGTGAGGCCCTCGGCAACCCCGCGCAGAGCGCTCGGCTGCTGTGAAGATCCTGTTACATCGACTTGCGAAGCTGTCGCGCGCCGTCGTGATCGCTTACACTCCGCCGCGATGAGCGCAAGCGTGAGCGCCGGAGAGGCGGGGGGCGCGTCAGCTGCACAGGACGCCGCCAGCGCCTCGGGGACAGCCCTTCGTATCGCCGTCCTGGACCGCGACAGCGGTTTCATCCAGGTACTGAGCAAGCGTCTGGACCGGCTCGGCTGGGAGCACCGGGTGCTCGCGAGCCCCGTGCCGGCCGAAGCGGTTGTCTCGATGCGCCTGAGCGCGCTAGTCGTCGACCTCGCCGTGCTGGGACCGCAGGCGTGGAGCTGGCTCGAGCGACTGTGCGAGGCCCTGCCCGAGCTTGGAATCGTCGTATGCACCGGTCCGTCGACGGTCGCGCAGCGGGTCCGCGGCCTGCGCCTCGGTGCCGACGACTGGATCACCAAGCCCTGCCACCCGGAGGAAGTCATCGCACGCGTGCAGAGCGTCGTGCGCCGGCGCCGGCGCAGCGCCAGCCGCGCCGAGACCGAGCCGATCACCGCCGGCGAGGTCGAGATCCGCTCCGACCGTTTCCAGGCGTTCGTCGGCAAGCAGAGCATCGACCTGACCAGGCGCGAGTTCGAGCTGATCGAGCTGCTCGCCGCCGCAGAGGGACGCGTGCTCGAGCGCGAGGAGATCTATTCGCGCCTGTGGGGCTACACGATGGTCCGCGGCGACCGCTCTGTCGACGTGTTCGTGCGCAAGCTGCGCCAGAAGCTCGAGAAGGCCTCGCCCAGCTGGCGCTACATCCACACGCACTTCGGCATCGGCTACCGCTTTGCGGCGGAATCGGTCGAGGTCGTCGACGCGAGCGCTGTCCCGTCCTCACTCCCCGCCGAGTGGGACACCCGCGATAAGCGCCAGCTCGCGGGGCCGCACGAGGACGACGAGCTCACCGCCGGCGGGGTGGGCGGGAATCCCATCTAGCCGCACCACGGCCAGACCACCCTTCTTGACGTCGGCGCGCGCGCCGGTGAGTTCGCCGGCCACACGCGAGAGGTCCGGCTCGTGCCCGACCAGCAGCACCCGCGCGTCGGCCGACAGCCCGCTGAGCGCTGCGAGCGCCTGCTCGGCGTCGAACCCACCAGACAACGGTGTGTACTCGCGCAGGAGCGCCCGCTGCTCCTCGCTCCATGCCCGCGCCGCCAGCTCGGCGGTCTTGCGGGCACGCACCCGGGGGCTGAACAGGACCGCCTCGAACGCCGCGCCGAGCCGCTGCAACGCCACCCCAGCCGCCAGCGCCTGCTGCTCGCCGCGCTCGGTCAACCGACGCTCAGCGTCGGGGCGCGTGCCGTGAGGCTCTGCCTCTGCGTGACGAAGTAGCCAGAGCTGACGCGCCATTCAATCCCCCCGCTAACCCTATCGCGTCCCACTCTGGCGCCGCTCGTCGAACGCGACTGAACACGGAGGAGCTTCGGCTTCTGCGCGTCACGGTGTAGCTTGGAGTGCATGGATCACGACCGCGAGCAGGAGCGGCCGCAGCACGCGAACACGATCACCGCTGCGCGCCCCACTACCGGCGTGGAACGGGCGCATACCGACCAGTCGCTGTTGGACCCGTCCCTGTACCTGAATCGCGAGCTCTCGTGGCTCGACTTCAACGACCGCGTACTGCAGCTCGCCGAGGACGTGCGCGTGCCGCTGCTCGAGCGGGTGAAGTTCTGCGCGATCTACACCACCAACCTGGACGAGTACTACATGGTGCGCGTCGCTGGGCTGCGTGACCAGATCGACGCGGGCGTGGAGAACCCCGGCCAGGACGGGCGGACCCCGTCGGAGACGATCGCATTGATCCGCGAGCGCGTGCTCGGCCAGAGCCGGCGGCTGACCGACTGCTTCGAAGGCCAGCTGCGCCCCGCGCTGGCGGAGCACGACATCCGCGTCGTGGGGGTGCGCGAGCTCGACGACGAGCAGCGCGCGGATCTCGCACGGCACTTCCAGAAGGCGATCTTCCCGGCGCTCACTCCGCTGGCGGTCGCGCCCGGGCGCCCGTTCCCCTACATCTCCAACCTGTCGCTGAGCCTTGCGGTGCTCGTGCGCGACCCCACCAACGAGCAGACGGTGTTCGCGCGCGTGAAGGTGCCGACCGAGATCCTGCCGCGCTTTGTGACGCTCAAGCAGCCCGCGGGCGAGCCCCCGCTGCTGGTGCCGCTTGAGGACGTGATCGCGAATCACCTCGACGCGCTGTTCCCGGGTATGGAGATCGCCGACTACGACGTCTTCCGCGTCACCCGCGACGCCGACCTCGAGGTCTCCGACGACGCTGCCGACCTGCTGCAGGCCGTCGAGGACGAGCTGCGTCGCCGGCGCTTCGGCGAGATCGTACGCGTCGAGATCGGCTCCCAGGGCTCCGAGCAGCTGCGCGAGGCGCTGCAGGGCCTGCTCGGCGTACAGGACGACGAGGTCTACCCCGTCGACGGCCTGCTCGACATGGGTGCTCTGTGGCAGATCGTCAGGCTTCCCGGCCACAACGAGATACGCGAGGAGCCGATCGTCGGGGTCACGCATCCGCGCCTGCTGCGCCGCGAGGGCGAGCGTCCGGACGTGATGGGCGCGATGCGCGAAGGCGACCTGCTCGTGCACCACCCGTATGAGTCGTTTGCGACCTCCGTCGAGCGCTTCGTCGAGCAGGCCGTCGCCGACCCGAACGTGCTCGCGATCAAGCAGACCGTGTACCGCACGAGCGACGACTCGCCGCTGGTGCCCGCGCTGATCGACGCCACCGAACGCGGCAAGCAGGCGGTGGCGCTGGTCGAGTTGCAGGCGCGTTTCGACGAGCGCATGAACATCCACTGGGCCAAGGCGCTCGAGGAGGCGGGCGTGCACGTCGTCTACGGCCAACCCGCGCTGAAGACCCACGCGAAGTGCGTGCTGGTGGTGCGCCGCGAGGGCGATGGCGTGCGCAACTACGTGCACATCGGCACCGGCAACTACCACTCCACCACCGCGCGGCTGTACACCGACTTCGGGCTGTTCACGACCGACGAGCAGATCGGCGCCGATGTGGCCGACATGTTCAACTACCTCACCGGCTACGGGCGCCCGCTGCACTACCGCAAGGTGCTGACCGCTCCCGAACACCTGCGCGAGGGCATCATCGAGCAGATCGAACGCACGGTCGCCGCCCACTCCGCCGAGCACCCGGCGCGGATCTCGATGAAGATGAACTCGCTCGTGGACGGCCGCTGCATCCGCGCGCTGTACGCGGCGTCGCAGGCCGGGGTCCGCGTCCAGCTGAACGTCCGCGGCATCTGCTGCCTGCGTCCAGGAGTGCCCGGTGTCTCTGAGAACATCAGGGTCGTCTCGATCGTCGGACGCCTGCTCGAGCACTCACGCGTGTACTCCTTCGAACGCGAGGGAGACCTCGCGATCTACATCGCCTCGGCGGACCTGATGCCGCGCAACCTCGACCACCGCGTCGAGCTGGCGGTGCCGATCGAGGCGCCGGCACTGCGCGAGGAGCTGCTCGACGTACTCGAACGTGCCTTCGCCGACAACCAGAACTCGTGGGATCTCGACGCCGACGGCAGCTGGCACCGCAACTCGGTGGATTCGGATCCCACCCACCCACGCCCGCGCAGCCTGCAGCTCGAGCTCGCCGAGCTCTACGCAGCCCGCGCCCGCAGCGGCGATCGCGACACCGGCGCGGTTGGCGCCGGGCGTCCATGAGCGTACGCGCGCCCGCAGCTCACTGAGCGGCGGATGTGGGCAGCGCGTCGAGCGCCGCCTTCAGCGCGTCGACCGACTGGTCATCGAGCCCGAGCTAGTTTGCGCGGACGCAAACACCGAGGCAAACCCGTCGCCCGATGTATCGATCAGTTCGCTTCTTTAGACTTCCAACGCCGTCCACTTACCACGTCAGTGCGGGCCGGCGGACCCTTGCCGCCGAGCAAGTGGCGCTTGCGCTCGCGTCAAACCACAGAAGGAGGTTCGTGATGCAATCCTCACAGGCAGTACGACGCGCCAGCATGCTCGGCATGACCGTCGTAGTCTTCATGGCAGCGACCGCCGAGGTCAACCTAGCCAGAGCAGCAACCTGGATATGCGTACCCGAAACCACCGGGCAAGACGTCACATCTGGGGGCAGCAGCGGCGAATGCAAAGCTGCCAACACCAAGGTCGAACTCCCGCCAACGGCCGAGATGACGGTGCTGAACGACATACTGCCGCACACGAAATACGTTGCCGAAGGAATCGACAAAAAGCCAACCGTCCAGTTCTCCGGGATCAACGTGCAGATCATCAACGGCGAAGGAAAAACAACAACAACCAACGGTGAGGGCAACCTCGTCATCGGCTATGACGAAGAACCAGGCAGCCAGACCGGCTCGCACGACCTCATGCTGGGAGGTCACCAGAGTTATACGAGCTTCGGTGGCCTCATCGCGGGGTACTCGAACAGCATCAGCGGAAAATACGCGACCGTCAGCGGCGGCTGGGGTAACACCGCCAGCGGCGAAGAGGCGCCGTCGGTCAGCGGTGGCGTGGATAACACCGCCAGCGGCTTCTACACGTCGGTCAGCGGCGGCACCAACAACGTGGCGAGCCGGGAAGACGCGTCGGTCAGCGGCGGCCACGGCAACACTGCCAGCGGTCGGGTCGCGTCGATCAGCGGCGGCTCCGAAAACAAATCCAGCGGCGAATACGCCTCGGTTCTGGGCGGTTACAAAAACCTCGCCGAAGGTGAGTGGTCCGCTGTCTACGGCGGCAAAGAACAGACGGCCAGCAAAGAATACGAAGTGATCGGGTAGCGCCAGCCTGCGAATGCTTGGGCGGCTCACCGCCAACTGAGATGGCAGAGACGCCCAAGCATCCGATCGCGAACGCGGCCTCGGCGAACGGACGTCACCCAGATGCAGACGCCGGCAGCGCATCCAGCGCCGCCTTCAGCGCATCCACCGACTGGTAGTCGAGCCCGAGCAGGTGATCGTGGCGGTGGCGCACGATCCCCTGCTCGTCGACCACGATCACCGCGCGCTTGACCCCGAGGCGCGAGGAGAAAGCGTCATATTTGCGTGCGACGTCCTTATCGACGTCCGCCAACAGCGGCACCGTCAGGTCGTACTTCTCACTGAAGCCGCGGTGTGAGTCCAGGTCCTGCGAGGAGATCCCCACGACGGTCGCGTCCAGCGCTGCAAAGTCCTCGGCGCGATCGCGGTATGAGCAGAACTGTTTCGTGCACACCATCGTGTTATCACCCGGGTAGAACAGCAGCACCACCCGCTCGCCACGGTGCTCGGAGAGCTTGAACGGCCCATCGGTGCCGGGGAGCTCGAAGTCCGGCGCCTGCTCGCCAACCTGCGGTCGCTTGGCCATGCTCGTCACCCTAGCGGAGGATCCGCTACAAGTGGACGGATGCGCGCGTGCCGCCTCACGAGCCTGGGCCTGACAACGGCAGTGTGCGCGGTGCTCGGCGCCTGCGGGAGCACGACCCCGGCCGTGGTGCGGACACCGACCGTCAGCGTCAGCGCGATTCCCACCGCCAGCCGCTCCAGCGCCGCGGAGCTGCGTGACTGGCCGGAGTTCGGCCTCGACCCGCAGCGCAGCGACGTCAGCGAACTCGCGGACGCGATCACTCAAGCCAACGTCACCCACCTGCGCCACCGCAACGTTTCGCTCCCCGGGACCGTCGACTCCTCACCGATCTACCTTCACGGCGTGACGGTCGACGGCGCCGTGCACGACGTGATCGTCGTCACCACCACGTACGGCAAGACGATCGCGATCGACGCCGACAGCGGCAGGCTCCTGTGGACGTTCACGCCCCCCGGCTACAGCCGCTGGGCGGGTACGGCGCAGATCACGGTCGCGAGCCCGCTCGCGGATCCGGACCGCCTGTTCGTGTACGCCGCATCTCCAAACGGAGAGATTCACAAGCTCGCGCTGTCCGACGGCAGCGAGGACACGAGCGGCACGTGGCCCGCGCGGGTCACCCTCGAACCGGTCCACGAGAAGCTCGGCGCGGCGCTGAACATCGACGGGCCCGACCTCGTCGTGGCGACGAGCGGCTACATCGGGGACATCCCGCCATACCAGGGCCATGTGGTCCTGGTCGAACGCTCCAGCGGCAGGCTGACCAATGTCTTCAACACGCTCTGCGCCAACCGCCGCGAACTGCAGGTGCCGAGCACGTGCAGCGCCAGCGACGCCGCGATCCTCTCCCGCGGTGGTGCAGTGGTCGAGCCCGGCGGGAGTCGCATCCTGATCGACACTGGCAACGCGCCGTGGAACGGCACGACCAACTTCGGCGACAGCGTGCTCGAGCTGGGCTTCCCCGCGCTGGCGCTGCGCCAGTCGTACACGCCGACCAACCAGGAAGAACTGAACACGCACGATCTCGATCTCGGCTCGAGCGCCCCGGTGCTGCTCGGCCAGAGCAGGGTCATGGTGGCCGGCAAGGACGGCGTCATGCGTGTGCTGTCCTTGCAGCGCCTGGACGGCCACCCGCCGTCGGGCGCGCGTCTGCATCCGCTCGGCGGCGAAGTCCAGCGGCTGTCGCTGCCGGGCGGCGGCCAGCTGTTCAGCGCGCCTGCGGTGTGGCAGCGAGGCGGACACACGACGATGTTCCTCGCCGACGAACACGCCACCGCCGCGTTCGTGCTCCGCGGGGGGCGCCTATCGCTCGCCTGGCAGAACGAGGAGCCGGGCACCAGCCCGGTGATGGTCGGCGGCCTGCTGTTCGTCTATGAACCCAACGGCGGCGGCATCTATGTCTACCGCCCGTCCTCCCCGCATCCGATCGCGAAGCTGCCGGGCGAACCCGGGCACTGGAACAGCCCGATCGTCGTCGACGGGCACATCGTCGAGCCGACCGGGAACGCCAACGACCACAAGCTCACCGGAACGCTCGAGATCTTCAGCGTCGCGCCCTGAGCGCGCCTCGCGGATCAGTGCGGCGCGCTCAGCAGCGCACCTGGATCGCGCATCCACCAGGGGACCAGTGAAGGTGTGGCCGCCTCGTCCAAGCCGTGCACAGGCAGGTCCTTGGAGCAGATGAAAGCGAGCCTTCGCTGACGGCGATAGTCGCTCATGCCGGTGTAATCGGATATGTCAGGAGCCAGCGCCAGCGTGTCGAAGCCGAACTGGCTTGCGAGCTCCACGACGGCCGCCCTGCTCGGCACCAGACCGAGCGGGTATTCGACTGCATCGGTCGTGTTGTACGGGCGTGCGAGCTCGAAGATGCTGAGACGCGCGCGGGAGACTTCGGTGTCGATCACGATCAGCTCCGCGCCCGCGCCCGACATCAGCTCGAACAACTCGAAGGGCTTGCAAAGGGCGCTCATCAGACCAAGGCACAGAACCACGTCGAAGCCCTCCATGAGCGTGAGCTCGAATAGGTTCGCGGGCTCCAAGCGGTAGCGCGACGGATCGATCCCCTTGGCCTCGAACACGAGCGCGGCCTGGTCGAGATAGCTCTGGCGCGCATCCACACCCATCACGAAGTCTGCGCCCGCGTCGACCGCGGCAAGCGACCAGAAGCCAGCGTTGCAGCCGAGGTCGAGCACGCGACGGCCGCGGAGCGAGCCGCCGGTCAGCTCGAGCAGCGCGGTGAAGAAGTAGCGGTAGCGTTCGCGCTGCCTGTTGATCAGCACGGGGTTGGCGACGTGCGTGCGCACCCCGCCGTCGAACTCGAACTCGTAGTGCCAGCCGGGAAGCTCAGCGATGCGCTGCTCGATCTCTTGCGCGTCCATCTCGATCCTGCATTCTCGCATGGCGCAACAGAGCGTCCAACGAACGCTAGCCTGGAGATCATGGAGCAATCGCTCGCCGGCCAGTTGCTGCTGGCCTCGCCGTCGCTGCTGGATCCGAACTTCGCGCGCACGGTCGTGCTGATCGGGATCCACAGCGAGGACGGAGCGATGGGGGTCGTCCTCAACCGCCCGTCGAGCGTCACCGTCGGCGAGGCCGTGCCGCAGCTGCTCGACGTCGTCGGGGCGCTCGAGACGGTGTACGTCGGCGGCCCGGTGCAGCCGAGCTCGGTCGTGTTCCTGGCCGAGTTTCGCGAGCCGGCGCTGGCGGGCGTGATGGTGCTCGGTCGCATCGGCTTTCCCGCTCCGGACGCGGGTGTCGAGGAGCTGGCCGAGACGACAGAGCGCCGACGGGTCTTCGCCGGTCACGCCGGCTGGGGGCGCGGACAGCTCGACGCGGAGATCGCCGAGGGCGCCTGGATCGCACACCCTGCTGAGCCCCGCGACGTGTTCACTGACACCCCGGCGGATCTGTGGAGCATCGTGCTCACGCGCATGGGCGGCAGCTATGCGCTGCTCGCCCGGATGCCGCTGGACCCGAGCGTCAACTGAGCCTGGGGTTACGCTTGCGCGCAGTGCTGGCACGGGCGAGACACGGAGCGAGGCTCTGAGCCGGGTCCGGCGCGGGGCGGCGCTGACCCTCCTCTGCACCTCGGCGTTCGGCGCCTGGACGGGCGCGGCCGAGGCGACCGGCGCGAGCGCGCGGCCCTCGGTGCTCGTGGTTTTCGCAGCCGCCGGCGAGTCGCAGCTCGCGGCGCTGACCGGAGCGTCCGTCGGCATCATGTCTGCCAGCCAGGGTCCTTACTCGAATACCCAGCTGCTGCTCGATATCGGTCAAGGCGCGCGCATTGCCAGCTCGGCTTACGCGACGCCCGAGCCGCCTGCGCTGACCCTCGCCCTCTCCGGCGCACGCGCGAGGATCGTCGGCTGGCAGACGGCGCTCAGACGCGCGCAACGCGCGCCGCAGTTGCTGCGCCCGGGGCTGCTCGCGAGTGAGGTCCCCGGCGGCGCGGGCTATGCCGGGATCGACGCCGCGACCAGCACCGACGCGCCCCTGGCAGCGGCAGAAAACGGGCAGCTAGCGGCCGTCTCGCTCGGCTCGGCGCCGACGCTTGTGCCGCGCATCGAGGCCCTGATGCGCAGCAAGCCCCTGGTGATCGCCGATCTTCCCGCGGGAGTCGAAGGCCGCGCCGACCTGCGCAAGCTCGGTCGCGCACGTGACGCGGACGAGCTGCTGATCGTCGTGCAGCGCGTCGCGCACGGACCCACGGGGCAGCTGCTGTGGACCGGCGCGGCGGGCCTCGCGGGCGGCGGCGGGCACGAGCTGAGCTCGCACAGCACCAAACAACGCGGCCTGATCGCGGCGTTCGATCTCACGCCGACGATCCTCGAGCACCTCGGCCTCAGACCGCCGACGGACGTGCGCGGCGCGCCGCTCCTCACCGACGGTGCGCTGCAGTCGGCGAGCCTGCGCGGGCTGATGGCGCGTCTGCGGGTGATCAGCGCGCGCCGCCTGCCCGCGCTGGGTTGGCTGCTGGGCGCGTGGGCGCTGCTCGCAGCGCTGGCATCACCATCGATTCGGGCGCGCGCGTGGGCGTTGCGCGTCGGCGCGCTCGGCGTGCTGTGGGCGCCGGTCGCGGTGCTGCTCCCCGCGGCGCTCGAGCCGAGCGCCGCCGTCGAGTACGCGACGATCGCGCTCCTCTGTCTCGCGCTCGGCGCACTGACCGACGCGCTCGTTCGCTGGCCACGCGCGCTGCTCGTCCCGGCGCTTGCGGCGATCGTCGCGATCAGCGCCGACGCGCTCGCCGGCACGCAGCTGCTGATGCGCTCGCTGCTCGGGCCGGACCCGATCCTGGGAGCGCGCTTCTACGGGATCGGCAACGATCTCAAGTCGGCGCTGGCCGTGCTCGTGCTGGCGGCCCTCGCCGGCGCGCTGTACCCCGCCACGCGCGGTCGACGCGCAGCGATGACGATGGCGCTCAGCGGCGTCCTGCTGGCCCTGATCGAGGGGTCGGCGCGGATCGGCGCGGGCGTCGGCGGGGTGATCCTCGTGAGCTTCGGCTTCGCGCTTGCCACGATCATGCTGCTCCCCGGCGCGTTGACACGCAGACGCGCGCTGGTCGTGCTGCTCAGCCCCGTCGCGGGTCTCATCGCGCTGGCGGCACTCGACCTTGCCGTGGCGCACGGAACGGGCCACTTCACAGGCAGCGTCCTGGACGCGCGCTCGGCGGATGAGCTGCGCGACGTGATCGTCCGCCGCTACACCGCCGCGTGGAACGAGCTGGGCAACCATGCGATGCCCGCGGCGAGCGCCGCCGCGCTCGCCGCCGCTGTGCTGGGTATCCGCCGGCGGGCGCGTGTTCTGGCCCCGGTGGCGAGTGATCCGGCGTGGACGGCGGCGCTCGCGGGTGGCCTGGCCGCCGGGTTCGTCGGCGCGCTCGTCGAGGACTCCGGACCGGTGCTGTTCGTGGTGGCGGTGTTCACGCTTGGCTGTGTGCTCGCCTACCTTTGGGGCAAGCCGTGCGCCCTGGCCGACCCGGTGCGCGTGAGCGCAAGATCGCGCTCGACGCGTACCGTGACCAACCGCGAGGAGGCACCATCCGACCTGTCAGTCAGCAGACAATCCTGATCACCGGCGCCACCGACGGGCTCGGACGCGCGCTCACGACCGAGCTCGCGGAGCAGGGTGCAACGCTCCTACTTCACGGTCGCGACGACGAGCACGGCCGCGAGACGATCGCACAGATCAGCGCCGCGACCGGCAGCGAGCGGCTGCGCTGGCTACGAGCCGACCTGTCGTCGCTGGATGAGGTGCGCGCGCTCGCCGAGGAGACGCTCGGCGAGGTCGCGCGTCTGGACGCGCTCGTCAACAACGCCGGCATCGGCACGACTATCGCCGGCGATGGCGAGAGGATGGAGAGCCGCGACGGCTATGAGTTGAGGTTCGCGGTCAACTACCTCGCCGGCTACCTGCTCACGAAGCTGCTGCTGCCCACGCTCGAAAGCTCCGCGCCGGCCCGCATCGTCAACGCACCCGGCGACGTTCATGCCGACGAAAATGGTTCTCGAAGGGGGCGTCGAGCCGGTCAGCTCACTGCAGGAGGGAGTCGACGCGACGCTGCGACTCGTGGCCGACGCACAGCTCGACGGAGTCAGCGGGCACTACTTCAACGGCCTGGCGCCAGCCGAGCCTCATCCCCAGGCCCATGACCAGAGCGCGCGCCGGCAGCTGCGGGAGCTCAGCGACCGGCTGTGTGGCCTCACCTAGGCCGCGCAGTCGCGGCACGCCCCGTGCAGCACGATCTCGTGCTCTGAGACCGTGAGCGGAACCCGCGTGCTGAGCGAGTCGATCGCACGCTCGAGGCCGGGGTCGGAGAACGGCATCACAAGGCCGCACTCGTCGCACACGAGATGGTGGTGGTGCTGCTCGTGCTCGCACACGCGCTCGTAGCGCACCATCGCCTGGCCGGTCTCGACGCGCTGGACGAGCGCGAGCGCCTCGAGCTCATCGAGGATCCGGTAGACGCTCGCGCGGCTGACCGGGCGCGCCGAGCGCGCGCGCAGCGCGTCCTCGATCTCGACGGCGGTCAGCGCGCACTCCTGCGCGGCAAGCAGCTCGAGCAGCGCGCGCCGAGCACCGCCCCGCTTTCGCCCCGCGGCAGCGAGCGCCGCCTCGGCCTGCTCGACCCAGCCGTCGGTTATCGCTTCAGAGCTCATGCGGCGATGTTAGAGGCGCCGCTGACGCCATAGTCGCGCCTCGCGTCGCCGCCGCTGCATCGGCGCGCACGCCACGCGGCCCATGCGCGACCGAGCGCGTAGGCGACGGCGCTGATCGTGCCGACGTAGAAGCCGATCGGGTAGTTGGTCGTGTAGGAGGCCGCGATCGCGCTCCACACGGTGATCAATGCAATCGCCACGGACAGCCCGATGGCGGCGAGTGGCCTGTCGACGAACGAGCGCGCGGCGGCCGGCGGCCCGATCATCAGGCTGAAGATCAGCAGCGTGCCGACGACCGGCACGGTCATCGTCGTCGCGAGCGCGACGACGACCAGGAAACACAGCTCCATCGTGAACGCCCGAACCCCGCGCGCCTCGCCGACCTCGGCGAGCACCGAGGAGAGCATCAGCGGACGGTAGAGCGCCGCGATTGCGGCCACGCAGACGAGCGCCAGCGCCGCCGTGGGCGCAACCGCATTGTTGGAGATGCCGAGCACCTCGCCGAACAGCAGCGACTCGATCTCCGGCTCGTACTCGACGCTCAGGCTCACGAACAGCGCGCCGAGCCCGAGCATCATCACGAGCGCGAGGGCCGTCACGACGTCGTGGCGCCCGCGTCGGCCGAGCAGGCCGATGCCGAGCGCCCCGAGCAACGAGAACGCGCCCAATCCGACGAGCGTGCTGACGCCGATCAGGCTCGCGCCGGCGGCGCCGGCGAACGAGCCGTTGGGGATCGCGTGCGCGACGAACGCCGACCCGCGCAGCACGACGAAGAAGCCGACGATGCCCGCGACCACGGCGACGATGCTCGCGACCTCCCACGCGTTGACCATGAAGCCCGAGAACATCTACGCGGCTCCCGCCCGCCTGCGCAGCAGCTCGGGGACCCCGGAGAGCAGGTAGCCGAGGAAGATCAGCGTCACGACGAAGAAGCTCACCGGCCAGCCGGTGCCGAGCGGAGGCCACGCGAAGCTGTCGTAGGCGAGCAGGATCCCGAGCCACATGGCGGTCACTCCGAGCCCGCCGGCGAGCGCGATCGCTGTGCCCGGACGCCGGGTGAGGCGCAGGGCCGTCGCGGCCGGGCCGACGAGCAGCGCGGTCGAGAGGATCGAGCCGATCGTGATCGCCGCCAGCGCGATCGCCACCGCCAGCGCGAGCAGATACGCCGCTCCGAGCGCCCGCACGTGCAGTCCACGCGCGGCAGCCATCTCTGCGCTCAGCGAGCTGAGCAGCAGCGGACGGTAGAGCGTGGCGATGCTCCCCAGCACGACCACGCTCAGCAGCGCGACGAGCGGGATCGTCGAGCCCGGGACCGTGAACACGGAGCCGAACAGGATCGTTTGAGCTGCCCCCGTGGTGTTGTGCAGCGTCGTGACCAGGTACAGCAGCAGCGCGGCCAGGCCGAGCGCCGTCCCGAGCACGATGCCGGTCGCCAGGTCCCGCCCGCGCGGACGCTGGATGCCGATCAGCTCCATAGCCGCCGCGGCGGCGACGCTCACGGCCAAGAAGCCCCACAGCGGTCCGATCCCGACCAGGAACGCCGCAGAGCCGCCGGTGGTGTCGATGTCCCCGAGCGCCTCGCCCGCAAACGACTGGCCGCGCATCACCGTGAACACGCCGACGGTCCCGGCGGTAACCGCGACGAGCGCGCCGACGACGATCGCCACGCGCACGGCTTCGCTCGAGAAGAACCCGGGTTCGACCACGGGGGCGAGCAGTGCGCCGAGCGCAGCAATGCTCACGAGAGGATCTCCAGCCCGGGCAGCGCGGCCTCGTGCCCAAGCAGGTCGGACTCGTCGCCGGCGCCGGCCACCACGAGCACGCGTCCGTGGACGTTGAGCACGTCCACGTGGCTGCCGTAGAGCTCGCTGAGCACATCGGCGCGCACGACCTCCTTGGTCGTGCCGCTCGCGGCGCGACCGCCGGCGAGGTAGACGATGCGATCCATCACCGGCAGCAGCGGGTTCATCTCGTGCGCGCTGATCAGGATCGCGATCTGCTGCTCGGCGGCGATCCGCGCGAGCAGCCTGACAACCTCCTGCGCGGCGCGCAGGTCGAGGTTCGCGAGCGGCTCGTCGAGCAGCAGGAGCTGCGGGCGAGCGATCAGGGCGTGGGCGATCAGCACGCGCTGCTGCTCGCCGCCTGAGAGCTGCCCGACGCGCGCGTCGGCGAAGCGCTCAGCGTCCACCGCCTGCAGCATCTCGTCGATGCGCGACCTGCGGGCGCGCGACGGCAGCGGGATTCCGAAGCGTTGCGCGTCGATGCCCAGACCGACGAGATCGCGAGCCCGCAGCGGCATGTCGGGATCGAGCAGGAACTTCTGCGGGACGTAGCCGATCAGCGCGCTGCGGCGCGAGCGCGGGCGGCCGTCGATCAGCACGCGCCCGGCGTTGACCGGCTGCAGGCCGAGGATCACCCGCAACAGCGTCGTCTTGCCGGCGCCGTTGGAGCCGATCAGCCCGGTGAACTCGCCCGGGCGGATCGCGAAGCTGACGTCGCGCAGGACCTCGCGCCCGGACAGCCGCACGCTGACCCGCTCAACCGACAGGATCTCCTCGGCAGCGTCCATCACAGCTCCTGCGTCGAGACCTTTTCGGCGACCGCCCGGCGCAGCGCCCGCACCTCGGCGAGCATCCACGACTGGTAGTCGTATCCGGGCGCCGGCATCGTCTCGTACACCCCGACCACGGGCACGCCTGCGCGTTTGGCGGCCTGCAGGAAGGACTGGGTGAGCGAGTCGGTGACCTGCTGGTTGTAGACGAACACCTTGACCCTGTGGTCGGAGAACAACCCGTTCTGCAGCGTCACATCCTGGGGCGCGGGGTCGACGCCGTTCATGATGTCCGCCTGCAGGCCAAACGGGGTCAGGTTGACGGTGCCGGCGGCTTCGAGCAAGTAGTCGCCGACCGGCTCGGTCGTTGCGACGGGAGTACCCGGATAAGCGGCCGCGAAGCTGTTGATCGCGCGATACCAGGGCGACAGCGATCGTTCAAAGGCGGTCGCGTTCGCCTGGAAGTAGGCGGCATGCGCCGGCTGCAGCTGCGACAGGGACGCGGCAACCGCCTTTGCGACAGCGGCCATCGTCCCGGGCTTGTACCAGAGGTGAGGGTTGGGCGTGGAGCCGGGCAGTCCGAGCAGCTTCTGCACGTCGATCACCTTGCGCGCAGAATTGGAGCCCACCCCCCCGGAGGCGGACTCGATCTTTTCCATGTACGTGTCGTAACCGAGACCGTTCTGCACGACCAGCCGCGCCGCGCTCACGACCTCCGCCACGCTCGGGCTTGCCTCGAAGCTATGCGGATCGGTGTTCGGGTTGCTCTCGATCGCGGTCGTTCTCACGAAGCGACCGCCGACCTGTTCGATCACGTTGGCGTACTGGTTCTCGGCGCCGACCGCGACGATCGCGCCGCCGGTGGTGGCGGTTTGGGTGCTGCTGGCGCAGCCGGCGAGCGAGGCAGGCAGCGCGCCCAGCAGCAGAAAGACGATGAGACGCGCTGACGCGCCGATGCGGCTCGGTTTCATGTCGGCCGGCTCCCTGATGGACGCGGGTGGTCGGTGCAACCGCGACCACCATATCAAGACTGAGTCTTATTCTCAGTCTTGATATGGACCGGCGCCGGCCGGGCCCCGGCTATGTGCGGATCAGCCGCGGGCCCGTGCGGGTCAGTAGTCCTCCCTGTAGCGCCTGCGCCTGATCAGCAGCACAGCGGCGACGATGATGATCACGACGATCAGGACCCCCCCGGCGATGTAGCGGATTTTGTGTTTGTGGGCTTTTTTGGGTCCGGTTTTGGCTTCTTTGCTGGCTTCCGATGACGTCAGCACGACGACGGGCACGTGCTTGGCTTCGAGCGCCGCAGCGGCCTTCTTCTCTTCTTTGGGCTTGTAGCGCGCGAGCACGTAGCTGCCGTCGTCGAGCGTCACCCGCAGGGAGCGAAGGTGCTTGTTGATCGTGACGGCCCTGATCTTGCCGCTGTTGAGTTGCTGTTCATATACGGAGAGGCTCTCGGGGGCGTAGACGATCGTGGCTGCACCCGCTGCGAAAGGTCCGGCGAGCAGCGATGCACAAGCCAGCGATGCGGCGAGCACGGCGATCCTGGCAGTGAGTGAGGCGCTTGTCGTTGTGATCATCGGCGGTACCCTAGCGTCGCCCGGCGCCGCGTGCGCAGCCATCGTGAGCGAGCACGCCGCGTGGCTCGCGCCGCGGCCCGGTGGCCTATATCCGTCCCGTGTCGCGCCGGTAGGCGCGCGCGGCAAGCGCGCCGAGCACGACCGTCCAGGCGACCATCACCACCCATCCCATGGTGCTCCAGGCGGCGCCGCCCAGGGCCACATGGCTCGCGCGAGCGAGCCAGTAGGAGGGGATGTACTGGCCGAGGTCGTGGAGGAAGCCGTGGCTGGGAAGCGGGAACCACACGCCTCCAAGCAGCGCGAGCAGCGAGATGCCGCCACCCATCGCGGGACCGATCGAGTCCGGCGTGAGCATGTGACCGAGCATGATGCCGAGCGCCGCGAAGGGGATCAGGCCGACGAGGATCAGCGCGGTCATCTTCAACCACTCCGCCGCGGGGAGGCGGACGCCGAGCGACGCGCCGGCCGCGTACAGCGCGAGCAGGCTGATCAACGCGATCATGTAACCCGTGAGCACCTTCACGCGGAAGTAGGCACGCGGCGTGAGCGGCGTGATTCGCAGCTGACGATTCCAGCCAACCGCGCGCTCGGCGGCGATTCGCGCTCCGCAGGAGAGCATCGCGCTCATCGTTCCGAAGGTCGCGAGCCCAACCATGTAGTAGAGCGCGAACGAGATGCCGCTGCCGTCGAAGTTGCGCACGTGCCGATTGGGGCTCACGATCACGAAGTAAAGGACGAGCGGGAAACCGAGCGAAAGCAGGAAGAAGCGCCGGTTGCGCAAGGTGCGCAGGAGCTCGTAGCGCGTGTACAGAAGCGGCATCAGGCCTCCCCTCCGCGACGCGTCTGATCCGCAGCGCGCGACTCGGCGCCCTCGTGATCGTCGCCGGTGAGCGCGAGGAACGCCTCCTCCAGGCCCGCCGCGGCAATCTCGATGTCACGCGCGCCTGGGTAGGCGCTCAGCAGCGCCCTGATCGCCACGTCGGAGTCGCTGCATCGCAGAACCACGGCCTCGCCACGACGCTCGGCGCTGCTGACGCCCGGCAGCCCGCCCAGTGCGCCCACCTCCACGCCCGGCAAGGTCGCGCGGAGCGTGCGCGTGCCGACGCGCGCCCGAATCTCGGTGGTCGGCCCGTCGGCGACGACCGCGCCGTGAGCCATGAGCACGGCGCGATCCGCGTACGCGTCGGCCTCCTCGAGGTAGTGGGTTGCGAACACGACGGTCTTGCCACGCGCGGCGAAGGCACGCATCGTCGCCCAGAAGGCCCGGCGTCCCTCGACGTCGAGCGCGACCGTCGGCTCGTCGAGCACGAGCAGCTGCGGATCGCTGACGAGCGCGATTGCGAGCCGTACGCGCTGGGTCTGTCCGCCTGAGAGCTTCTGCGTGCGCTGGGCGGCGAACTCGCGTACACCCGAGAGCTCGAGCGCGTCCTCGACGCGCAAAGGCGAGGGGTAAAGCGACGCCATCATCGCCACCAGCTCGCCCACCGACAGATCCCTGATCAGCTCTCCCGTCTGCAGCATCCCGCCGATCGAACCGCGCGCGACCGCCTCTGCGGGGGAGCGACCGAAAACCGACACGCTGCCCTCGTCGGGTGCCAGCAGGCCGAGCAGCATGTCGATCGTCGTCGACTTGCCGGCGCCGTTGGGACCGAGCAGCGCGACCGTCTCACCCGGCGCGATCTCCACGTCGATTCCCCGCACCGCCCTGATCGGGCCGTCGGGGCCGGGAAACGTCTTCACCAGGCCGCTGAGCCTGATACCGGCCGTCGCCGGCGGGGACTCAGCGGTAATCGTGCTCATACCTCACTTGCGCGCCATTTTCATCGCCTTCTGACGTTCCAGCTTCGAGAGGTTGACCTTGCGCATCCGCACCGATACCGGCGTCACCTCGACGGCCTCGTCCTCGCGCACGAACTCCAGCGCCTCGTCGAGCGTCAGTTTGCGGTGCGCGTCGAGGCGCACGAGCACGTCGGAGGTCGACGAGCGCATGTTCGTCAGGTGCTTCTCTTTGACGGGATTGACGTCGAGGTCCTCCGCGCGGGCGTTCTCGCCGATGACCATCCCTTCGTAGACCTCCTCGCCGGGGCCGACGAACAGCGAGCCGCGCTCCTGCAGCGTGAACAGCGAGAAGGTCACGGTCTCGCCGCGGCGGTCGGCGACGAGCACGCCGCTGGTGCGCGTCAGGATGTCCCCCGCCCACGGCTCCCAGCGGTCGAAGACGTGGTGCATGATCCCGGTGCCGCGCGTCTCGGTCAGGAACTGCGTGCGGAAGCCGATCAGCCCGCGAGCCGGGACGAGGTAGTCCATCCGCACCCAGCCGGTGCCGTGGTTGGTCATGTGCTCCATCCGGCCCTTGCGCGCGGCAAGCAGCTGCGTGACCGTGCCGACGTGCTCCTCGGGGACGTCCACGGACAGACGCTCGACCGGCTCGTGACGCTTGCCTTCGATCTCGCGCTCGAGCACGTGCGGCTGGCCGACCGTCAGCTCGAAGCCCTCTCTGCGCATGATCTCGACGAGCACCGCCAGCTGCAGCTCACCGCGGCCCTGCACCTCGTAGGTGTCCGGCCGCTCGGTCTCTTTGACGCGCAGCGACACGTTTCCAACCAGCTCCTGCTTCAGCCGGGCCTCGATCTGCCTGGCGGTCAGCTTGTCGCCGTCTTTGCCCGCCAGCGGCGAGGTGTTGACGCCGAGCGTGATCGACATCGCGGGCTCATCGACGGTGATCACCGGCAGCGGACGCGGGTCGCCGAGATCGGCGAGCGTCTCGCCGATCGTGACCTCGGCGATGCCCGCCACGGCGATCACCTCCCCCGGTCCCGCCTCCGGCGCGTCGACGCGGTCGAGCGCGTCGGTCACGTACAGCTCGGCGACGGTCGCGCGCTGGATCGAGCCGTCGGCGCGGCACCACGCGATCTGCTGGCCCTTGCGGATCGTGCCGTGGCGCACACGGCAGATCGCCAGGCGCCCGACGTAGGGAGAGGCGTCGAGGTTGGTCACGAGCGCCTGCAGGGGGTGTTCTGGATCGTAGGTGGGCGCCGGGATGTGCTCGAGCAGCAGGTCGAGCAGCGGCGCGAGGTTCTGCTCCTGGATCGGCTGACCCGGCTCGTAGTGCAACGAGGCGACGCCCGCCTTGGCGTTGCAGTAGACGATCGGGAACTCGATCTGGTGCTCGTCGGCATCGAGATCGAGGAACAGCTCGTACACCTCGTCGACGACCTCCGCGACGCGCGCGTCGGGGCGGTCGACCTTGTTGACGACGAGGATCACCGGCAGCTTCGCCTCGAGCGCCTTGCGCAGCACGAAGCGCGTCTGCGGCAACGGGCCCTCGGATGCGTCGACGAGCAGCAGCACACCGTCGACCATCGTCAGCCCGCGCTCGACCTCCCCGCCGAAGTCTGCGTGACCGGGAGTGTCGATGATGTTGAGCTTGACGTCCTTGTAGCGCAGCGAGGTGTTCTTGGCGAGGATCGTGATGCCCTTCTCGCGCTCGAGATCCATCGAGTCGAGCACGCGCGTGGCGACGTCCTGGCCGACGCGGAACGCGCCCGACTGCCACAGCATCGCGTCCACGAGCGTGGTCTTGCCGTGGTCGACGTGCGCGACGATCGCCACGTTGCGGATGTCATCTCTGGTTACGAGCACGGCCCGACAGGCTAGCGGCGCGGAGAGCGCGCCCCGGAGAGCGGGTGTGCAGTCCGCTCGGCCGCGGCTGGCGCCACTAACAGGATCTTCACGAGTAGAGCTTCGAAAGGCGGGAAACCATCCTGTCGAGGATCGCCGGACAGCGCGGCCCGATCACGCGCGAGACAGGAGCCATGTTCGAACTGCACCACCCACCGCTCGAGCACCCCATCACCCGCCGCGCGCTGCTGCGCTACGGCGGCTCGGTGGGCGCGGCCGTGGCGGGCATGTCGAGCGCCGGCGCCTTCTGGCGGACGATCTCGGCCGCCGCGAAGCCGTTGCGCGTGCCCGACAGCCTGCCCGACCCCAGGCGGCCCGCCGGGACCGCCACCGAAGCGCTGCCTTTCGACCACATCGTCGTCGTGATGATGGAGAACCACTCCTTCGACAACCTGCTGGGCGCGCTGGCGCGCTCCGGCCAGCCCCGCGCGCAGGGCCTGCATTTCAACCACCACGGTGCAGCGCTCAACAGCAACCCCGGTCCGGAAGGGCCCGTTCGCTCATTCGCGTTCCCCACGACCGCGCAGGGGTCGAGCGTGTCGCAGTCGTGGAACGCGACCCACGAACAGATCGACGCAGGTGCGATGGACGGGTTCGTGCGCTCGGTCGACTCCGACCAGCCGATGGGCTATTGGACCGAGGAGCTGCTGCCGTTCGCGTACTCCTTCGCGCGCTCGTTCACGCTCGCCAACCGCTGGTTCTGCTCGGCGCCGTGCCAGACCTACCCCAACCGCCGCTTCCTGATGGCCGGTACCGCATACGGCGACATCGCGACGGACAGCGAAAGCCTGAAGGACCCGCCGCCGCCGAACGGCACGATCTTCGACCGCATGCACGCCTATGGGGTCAGCTGGCGCAACTACTTCACCGACCTGCCGCAGACGGCGATTATCCCGTCGATCATCGAGAAATACCCTGCGAACCTCTCCCAGATCACCAAGTTCTATGCCGATTGTGCCGCCGGCACGCTCCCGTCGGTGAGCTTCGTCGACCCCGAGTTCGGCGTGCTCTCGGAAGTGGGCCAAAAGCTCGCAACGGTCCCCGGCCTCGAAAAGATCGGCGCGAAGCTGTCGGAAGTCGGCGGTGACGAGGAGGATCCCCAGAACCTGGCCTACGGCGAGAACTGGGCGTACAAGGTCGTCAACGCCGTGTTGCACTCGCCTGCGTGGCCGCGCACGCTCTTGATCTACACCTACGACGAGCACGGCGGCTACTACGACCACGTGCCGCCCCCCGCGGCGATACCTCCCGACTCGATCGCCCCGGAGCTCGGACCCGAAGACGTGCCGGGCGGCTACGACATCTACGGACCAAGAGTGCCGGCGGTCGTCGCCTCCCCGTACTCCAAGCCGAACGCCGTCACGAACCTCGTGCACGACCACACCTCGGCGCTCGCGACGATCGAGGCGAAGTGGAACCTGCCGGCGCTCACCTATCGCGACGCCAACGCGCGCACGGTCGCCGACTTCCTCGACCTCGCCAGCCCCGCATTGCTGGAACCCCCGACGCTCGAAGCACCGCCGGCCCCGGTCGAAGCCGTCCCCACGTCATGAGAGGAATGCGATGCCAAGCGTCCGCCGCCGGTCGATGATCTCCAGCCGCGCCCGCGCCGCGCTCGTCGTAGCGCTCGCGATCGCGGGCTGCGGCGCAGCGGCGAGTGTCTTGGCGGCGAGCGGCGGGGCCACGCTCGGGAGCGCGCTGGCAGCCCGTGGCGCCGCCGCGCCGGCCCACGCGGCCGCGCGGACGCCCGCGTACAAGCAGCCGAAGGTTCGCCACGTGTTCGTGATCGTGCTCGAGAACGAGAGCTACGCGAGCACGTTCGGCGATCCGAGCGCCGACCCCTATCTGGCCCAGACGCTGCCGGCGCAGGGCGCGCTGCTCGAAAGCTATTACGCGACCGGCCACGAGAGCAACGACAACTACATCTCGCTCGTCTCCGGACAGCCCCCGAACCTCGAGAACCAGGCCGACTGTCAGATCTTCAGCGAGTTCCTCGGCGCGGAACTGCTCGCGGACGGCGTCGAGGAGGGTCAGGGCTGCGTGTTTCCGAGCACGGTCGCCAACATCGGGACGCAGCTCTCGGCGGCCGGCATGAGCTGGAAGGCATACGAGCAGGACATGGGCAACGACCCCAACCGCGAGGCCGCGGCGTGCGGGCACCCGGCGCTCGAGTCGAGAGACGAAACGCAGTCGGCGGTCGAAGGCGACGGCTACGCGACGCGCCACGACCCGTTCGTGTACTTCCAGTCGGTGATCGCCGACGAGACCTATTGCGACGGGCACGTCGTCGCGATGGGCTCGCCGAGCGGAGCGATGCCGGCGGCCGCGCTGCGCGGCGAGACCGGCCTCGCGACCGATCTGGCGCGTGCCGGCAAGACGCCGAGCTTCTCGTTCATCACGCCGAACCTGTGCAACGACGGCCACGACTATCCGTGCGCCAACCAGCCGAGCGGCGCCTCGGCGCTGGCGGACATCGACGCGTTCCTCGAAACATGGGTGCCGAAGATCACCGGCTCACCGGCGTTTCGCAAGGGCGGCCTGCTCGAGATCACCTTCGACGAGTCCGAGGGACCGCAGGGCGACTCCTCGTCGTGCTGCGGGGAGACGCCCGGCCCCAACACGCCGTTGCCGGGGATCACCGGCCCCGGCGGCGGCAGGGTCGGCGCGGTCCTGATCTCGCCGTTCATCAAGCCGGGCACCGTCAGCCCAACCCCCTACAACCACTACTCCTCGCTCGCGAGCTGGGAGTCGCTGTTCGGTCTCCCCCGCCTCGCCGACGCCGCCTCGGTGCCGGCGATCTTCGGAGCGGACGTGTTCACGGCGGCCAAGTAGCGCGAGAGGAGCGCAATGCTCACCCGCCGCGGGGCCACCTCCCCTCGCGGCGGGTGACCGGCCTCAGCGTCCGACGCCCACGGCCCGCAGCCCGGTGCGCAGCCCGAAGCGCGCCAGCGCAGCCGGATAGCGCTCGGCGGCGGCGATCGTCTGCTCGAGCGCAGCGGCGAACCGGCGCACCTCGGACTCCTCGATCGTCAGCGCCGGCAGCGCCTTGATCACGTTCATGTGGTGGCCTGCCACCTGGCAGAAGATCTTGTGCTCGTGAAACAGCGGCACCGTGATCAGCTGCGAGAACAGGCCCGGTTGGCGGCGCTCGACCCGCTCCCACAGCCGCCGCGCGCTCGCACCGGCGGGCGGCCCGAATTCGATCGCCCACATCAGCCCGAGGCCGCGAACCTCCCTGACGACCTCGAAGCGCTCGACCAACGGCCTCGTCAGCTCGAGCAGCAGCGCGCCCATACGCTCGGCGCGAGCGACGAGCTGCTCCTCCTCGAGCACCCGCAGCGTCGCCAGCGCGACGGCGGCCGCGAGGTCGTTGCCGCCGAAGGTCGAGCCGTGACGCACGGCGCGCTCCATGCCGTCGAAGACCCGCTCGAAGGCCGCCCGCGAGACGAGCACTGCGCCGATCGGGACGAACCCTCCCGACAGCGCCTTGGCGACGCAGATCAGGTCCGGCTCGAGGCCCCAGTGCTCGAGCGCCAGAAAGCGTCCGGTGCGCCCGATTCCCGTCTGGACCTCGTCGCACACGAACAGCGCGCCGGCCTCGCGGCAGAGGCGCTGAGCCGCGGGCAGGTAGTCCGGCGCGGGCAGGTTCACGCCCTTGCCCTGGATCGGCTCGACGATGAACGCCGCGACGTCGCCGCGGGCGAGCTCCTGCGCCAGCGCCTCGAGATCGCCGAAGCCGACGGGGTCACAGCCCGGCAGCAGCGGCCCGAACCCGTCGCGGAACTCGACGCCGCCGTTGAGCGACAGCGAGCCGAGCGTGAGCCCATGGAAGGCATGCTCGGCATACAGCACGCGCGGACGTCCGGTGGCTGCCCGGGAGATCTTGATCGACGCCTCGACCGCCTCGGTGCCGCTGTTCGCCGGAACCATCGCGCCGACGCTGCTTGGCGCGCGCGCGAGAAGCTGCTCGGCGAGCACGCCGCTCAGCAGCGTCACCCCGAGCTGCGGCAGGTTCCCAGTCCGCGCTTCGAGCACCTGCTCGATTGCTGCAAGCGCCTGCGGATGGTTACGTCCGATCGCGAACACCCCATAGCCGCCGAACAGATCGAGGTAGCGCTCGCCGGCGGCGTCGATCAGGTGCGCGCCCTCGCCGCCGGTCCACACCCTGTCGAAGCCCAACGTGCGCAGGATCCGCCCCATCTGCGGGTTCAGATAGGCGTCGTTGAGCGCCATCTCCTCACCGCTGCGCGTTGCGAGGATCTGCTCAACGCTTGGCACGGGCTCGCCGGACGTTGACACTGAGCTTGAGCCTAGCGGGCGATCTGGGGCGGTCGTCCGTCGCGAGAACTCAAGCTCGACGAGCGCGTCGCACGATCGTGTGCAGGCGGCCACATTTGTGGTTTGGAGTGGCCCGACACGGGGTATCATCCACGTGAGTGGCGGTCCCGCCGCCGTGGGGCCGTACCGTTGGCGAACCAGAGAGGAGTCGAGATGCCTTCAGTGGCCACAAAGCCATCGCCTGGAGCGCGTACCGCTCCCGGCACATCCGACGATTCGCACGAGCTGTTCACGCGCTGGCAATGTGATCGGGATCCGCACGCGCGAGAAGCGCTCGTGCGGCAGTACCTGCCGCTCACGCGCGGCCTCGCCCGGCGCTACGGACGCTCGTCCGAGCCGTTCGAGGACCTGCTGCAGGTCGCCTCCCTCGGCCTGCTGAAGGCCCTGGACCGCTATGACGTCGACCGTGGTCACCCGTTCGCGTCGTTCGCCGTGCCGACGATCCTCGGCGAGATGCGCCGGTACTTCCGCGACTCCGGCTGGGCGGTGCACGTTCCTCGCGGCGCACAGGAGCGCGCGCTGAAGGTGCGCGACGCGCAGGAGCGCCTGGCCAACGTGCACGGGCGCGCACCGACGGTGAACCAGCTCGCTGAGTTCCTCGAGATCGACACCGAGGATGTCATCGACGCGCTACAGGCGATCCAGGCCTACGACACGCTTTCGCTCGACGCGCCGCGTCCGCGGGCCGACGGCGAGGCGGTGGCCTACGGGGACACTGTCGGCGAGGACGACGAGCGCTACGAGCTCGTCGAGTTGGACGCGACCGTGACGGCAGTGCTCGGGCACATCCCCCCGCGCGAGCGCCTGATCCTGCGTATGCGCTTCGTTGAAGACCTCACGCAGACGGAGATCGCGGAGCGTGTCGGCATCTCGCAGATGCAGGTCTCGCGCCTGTTGCGCCGCTCACTCGAGCAGCTGCGGACGCTGACGCGTGCGGACTGAGTACGGCTGGGCGGAAGGACCGACGCCGCGGCGTTCCGCTGCGGCTAGACGCACGCCCGCGAGAATCCGGTCGATCGCTGGCGCTCGATGGCCGAGCTTCCCAACGTCCACCTGAGCCTCCCCAGCCGGCCCGAGAACGTCCTGATCGTACGCCAGGCGTTGAACGGTGTAGCTGCCTGCCTCACGCTCGACGCGATCGCGAGTAATGACCTGAACACAGCCGTCACCGAGGCCTGCAACAACGTCGTGATGCACGCCTACGGCGAGCATGAGGGAGCGCTCGAAGTGGACGTGTTGGCGCTTTCGGACGGCGTCGCGGTCGTCGTCCGCGATCACGGCAAAGGCATGCCCCCGCACGGCGAGGAGCAGCGTCAGGAGGGGATCGGCCTCGCCGTGATCGACACGCTCGCACGCAGCGTCGGGTTCGCACTGACGCCGGCCGGCGGGACGGAGCTCCGCATGGAGTTCGACGTCCCGAACGCGAGCGCGCTAGAGCCGATCGCGGGCGAGGATCTCGAGACCTTCGCCGCGGCACGCAGCGGGCCGGCGGGCGCGGTCGAGCTGCGACTGGCGCCGAACGCGGTGGTGCGCGCCGTCCTTCCACGCGTACTGGGCGCACTCGCCGCGCGCGCATACTTCACGACCGATCGCATTTCTGACGTGCAGATCGTCGCCGACATACTCGCGACGAACGCAGGCGAGTCGATCAGGGGAACCCATCTGGAGGTCGGCGTGACGATCGCGCCGCGCAAGCTGGAGCTGCTGATCGGCCCGCTGCTAACCGGTCGTGGCGAAAGCCTCATGACCGCAGCCGCCGACGGCAGCGCACCCGTCGTCGAACGACTCACCGACGCCCAGCGTGTCGCGCGTTTCGACTCCGCCGAGACACTCGAGCTGCACCTCGCCGACCACCGGTAGGCGGTTGCGAGGACCGACCCGCCACCCCGCGCGGCGATGGAAGGCCGACGCGGAGTCGAAACAACCGTCAGCCGCGCAGCAGGAGCGTGCGCCCGGAGGAGTTGTGCCCGGACTTGGGTGAGAAGCCGATCCTCAGCTTGGGCTTCTTGCCGTGGCCGTGCAACGCGGCCATCGCGCTCGACGTCAGCGGCACACTGAACGTGACGATCGTGCCGGCCTTCTTGACGCGCACGCTCACGCGCTTGACGCCGCGCCCAGTCACGGTGAGACGACCGGCTTCCGGCACCCACACCTTCAGTTTCAGGCGTCGGCCACGGCGCTTGTGAGAGATCACCTCGATCGGACAGCCGGTGACGGCGATCCGCGTGTTCTGCGTGATTCTGGCGCCGCTCTGAGCGATGATCGTCGTCGGCGCGATCAGGTTCGCGCCGCACAGCGAGCCATTGGCCGACACAGCCGAGTTCGAGCCCGTCGGCAGGCTCACGACCGCGCTCGAGATCGGAACGTCGGGGAGGCTTTCGAAGGTCGACGTGGTGATGCTCGAGCGGGCGATGTGGGTATGCCCGACGAGCACCACCTCGACGCCGTCCCCGTGCAGGACGAGATCGAGATCGGGGAACGATGCGGCGCCGTGCGAGACGAAGTATGCGTCACCCTTGAGCGGATCGGGCAGCACCGGCGTGGTGACGGTCGCGGTGCCGGTTCGCGCTGTCGACTTGCACGTGCCAGGAGGCGGCCCCGTTTCGAATTCAGAGGCCAGGCACGCTTTCTGGAGCGTCGTCAGACGCGCCACGAGCTGCTGCGGCAGCTGCAGCTGCAGCTCTTGGATGTCGGCCTGGTGGGGCGCCTCGGTGACCTTGACTTCGAGGCTCGCGCCACCCAGTTTCGATGTGTTGGCCGAGCTGCTCGCGCTGACCGCGGGTTTGAACGCCAGCGCGCCACAGCCGCCCACCTGGAACGGGCTCGACAGGCTCTGGCTGGCGCCGAACGTCGAGGTCAGCACCGATTCCGTGGACAGCGGCGCGCAGCTTGTCGGGTTGAACAGGAAGTTCGGCCGGTTGACCGATACGTTCAGGCTCTGCAGGCGCAGCGGCACGCCGCCGACGATGCTCGGCAACGTCGCCGTCACCGTGATCCGGCCGCTGTAGAGCCCGACCGTGATCCCGGCGCGCGTGACGACTTCGCCGAGGTCGTATGGTCCGGCGACCGCCGGCACGACGATCGACAGCCCGTATGGGGCGCCGGCATAGGGTCCTGTCAGATAGGCGCGACCGGTGAACGTGTACGGTTCGCTGCCCGCGCCCGCCGCGACCGTGACGGTGCCGATCTGGCTGGTGGCAGCGCACGTGCCCGCGTTGGCGTTGGCTTCGGGGCAAAGCGGGACAGAGGGGATCGCTCCGACGAGGCCGGCGGGCAACGTCGTGCTGATCTTCGAGAGGTACTGCTGCCCGCTCGCACGCGCCAGGCCGAAGCTCGCGGGGTCATAGGCACCGGCGTTCGCGGGGCTCTGGGGCGTGAGGCTCTGAACGAGCGAGAAAGGCAGCGGACACGGGCCGCCGGCACCGTTGCCGTCGACGGTGAAACCCGTCGCGGTGGCCGATTGCGCCGGCTCACCGCCGTAGGGCGTGAGCGCCGCCGACGGCGCGATCGCGCCGCAACTGAGCGGGTTTGCAAGCGGCGCGCGCGCTCCCCCTTTGAAGCGCAGCGTGAGGTCTTCAACCGGGACCTGCGGCGTTCCGCTGAACGTGGCCGTCAGGCGTCCCGTCGAGGTCTTGGCGCTGACGCGCCCTTCCTGGCGCAGGCCGACGCCGTATTCACCGCCTTCTATGTGGCTTCCCGCTGGCTGGGGTGTTTCACCAATAAGGAAGATCCGGTACATGCCACCGGATTCGGGCCCCTTTCCGGCTTCCGGCGAGCCGACGTACACGCCGCCGCTGACCGCCCCCGGCGGCAGCCCTGGGGCGTTGACCGAGAACGTTCCGACGTTCGATGCAGCTGGGCAGGCGCCGGCTTCGAATTCCGACGTGGCGCATCCGACGAGCCCATGCGCCGCTGACGGGTTCAGCGTCATCCCTTCTGGGAGCGCGACGACCGCGGTTTCCACGTCCGGCGAGTTAAGCTTCGATGGATCATCCATCAGCTGCGGCACGTGCAGGCCGACCGTGACACCGTCGGGCTGGTCGGACTGGGTGGTTTCGGGCGCGAGCGACAGCGTCGGGTCGAGCGCCAGCGAGCTACAGCCGGTGGCCGTGAGCGGCGTCTGATTCGGGATCGCGGTCCATTCGCCCGGGTGTTCGTAGGAGTCGACGTGGAGGTAGGTGATCGGCTTTTCCGCGCACGTACTGGGCAGCGTGAGGAATGCTTTCGGCGCTTCGGTCGGAGCTTTCTGGTGTTCTTGCGGCACGCCCCAGAACACGAGCCGCGACTCCACTACTTCGGGTTCCTTGGCGATCTTTTCGATTTTGAAGTACTCGTGGTAGTCGCCGGTTTCGACCCCGCTGTTTTCCTCCGTCACCGGTTCTTTGTGCCAGCTGATCCCGCCTTCGAGATAAATGTGCCCCTTGAGTGCGGGGGCGAGATCCAGTCCGGGACCGTTGACTTCAACCCCGAAGCGCGCCGGCTGGCCCGGCTTGCGCACCATGTTGTAGACGGGGAACTTTTCTTTTTTGATCGTGAGTTTGAACAGAACGGTCGCGGTACCGGTCGCTTCGTCAATACCGACCTGGCTCGCCGCTGGGCACTCTTCTTTGTCCGATTCGAGCTCTTCGGGTGTGCACTTCGCCGTCGTCGCTTCGGGGTTGACCGCGAGTCCCGGCGGCAGGTCGACACGCACGTCTTCGACCAGTTCGTTCGGCACTTCGGCGATGCCTTTTTTGTGCGTCTTGAACGCGAAATCGGTGATGCCGAAGTCCGGGTGCCCGGCGGCCTGCGTGTAGAAATAGTTGGCTTTGCCTTCGTTGACGTCGGAGTCTTCGCATTCGGTGTTCGCGCAGGTTCCAGCTTCCCACTTGGCCACTTCGATCGCGCTTGCGGCGGTGGCGAACCACAGCCCCCCAACCGCCATGATCGTCAGAACCAACAGCCACGCTCGCAAGAGCCCACCAAACCTCGACATCGACACCGATCCCTCCTCCGTTCTGAACATCGATCAGGCCGTCGGAACAGCGCGGCGGCTGCGCTCGAAAAGCACGCCGCCACGTCCGACCCCTGCGACCGCACGGGACAGTGCCTCGCCGACGATCAGGTAGACGAGCAGCGCAATGCCCCAGTCGACGGTGATCGCGCGCTTGGGATGGCCATTGAAGCGAATCAACCCGGTGAACGCGCCGGCAAAGAAGTTGGCGCCTTCGTGAACGCCTTTGACGATCGTGTTGGATGCGTTGGCGTCGACGTCGCGCAGCGCGATTGCGAGCGCGATCAGCAGAGCGATCAGCGTCGCTGCGAGCATCACCAGCCGCGCAATCAGGAGCACCCCTGCGCCCGCCGTACCCACGGCCGCAGCTCCAGCATCGCGCGTCCGCCAGGCAACACCGCGACGTCGCGCAGCGGGTCGTTCGACAGATTCACGGGCAACAGGTTCGCGCGCGGCGGCTTCGTGGGCTCCTTGCGGGGCTGCAGCTTCGCCGCGCGGAGCCTCTTCGGCAAGTTCCGTTCGCCTTCTGAGCCTCAATTTCCCCACTTCCTTTGCTCTCGATCGACAGATTCCCGCGCCCGACCGCTCCGGGCGTCCTTCCTCCTAGCTACCCACTCCCACCTCCCTGAACACGTGCGAACTCAAAAAGGGGCGGTACGCCGGCAGGCAAGCGTCGGGGGCGAAGCCATGCCGGCATACCGCCGTGCCACCCCACTCTCGATGTGGGTGACAGCCGGGGGGCTCGGCTTACGCCCGCCGGGGGTGGCACTGCAGAGATTCAGTTGCCCCTATCTGCCGGGTCTAAACCTGCTCGCGCCCGGTTTGAGTTTTCGGGCGTGAGGGCAGATATGGCTCAGACCGGCGCACGTCGAGCGGCCCGCGGGTTGAGTTTCGACGTGGTCCCGGGAAACCAACGAATCGAGGTTGAAAAGCATGGTCGCACTGCTAGCTCTTGTCTTGATCCTGGCGATCTTCGGAGGGCTCGGATTTGCCGCCCATGTGCTCTGGTACGTGCTGATCTTCGCCGTGCTGCTGTGGCTGATCGGGTTCTTCGTAGGAGGCGTCGATGGCGGCGGGCGCCGCTGGTACGGACGCTGGTGAGCGGCGCCGCGCTAGGCGACCATCTCGTCAGGTGACGAGATGGTCGGCAGGTGCGTGGCGACGCCGGTGATGCTGAGCAGGCGCTGTACCTGCGGAGAGCCGGGCGTGATCGCAAAGTCCTGACCACGCGCGCGGCAACGCTCGAGCGCCCTCAGCATCACGCGCAGCCCCGTGGAGTCGATGAACTGGAGCTGCTCGAGGTTGAGCACGACGCTGGTCTCGGCGTGCAGCCCCTCCTCGTCGATCGCCTGCTGAAGGCGCTCGGCACTGGCCATGTCGAGTTCGCCCGTCAGCGTGAGCACCACGCGGCCGCCGTCGTGGCGGATCTCGATGCGGAGCTGGTCGGGCACCCCCATGGCTGGATTTTAGCCAACAGCCGCCCGGAAAGGACCAATTGCTGGTGCTCCCCGCGTCAACCGGGGACAGACACGCGACCAGAGGCTCGCCTCGGCGTCACCCCGCTGCCGCGCAAACGGATCGCCAGCAGCGCTATGTCATCGCGCAGGCTGCCGTTCGCGCGCTGCAGAGCGCCTTCCTCCAACAGCTCGAGCAGCTCGCCGAGGCTCGAGTGTCCCACCGCGTCGGACACCTCAAACAGGCTCTGATCGTCGAGACCGGTGGAACGGCCCGCCTCCGGCAGCCCATCGGTGTACAGCAACAGCGTCTGGCCGGGACGGAGCTCGACGGCGACTTCCGTGACCTCGATCGGATCGAGCACGCCGAGCAGCGTGCCGGGCGTCCCGAGCTGACTGCGCGCGCCCGAGGGATCGATCAGCAGCGGTGGGGGATGTCCGGCGAGCGTGACCGTGAGCGCGGCATGCGCCGCGAGGGGCTCGACGGTCACGAGGCAAACGGTGCACAGATCGCTCCCCGCCGGCTGCTGGCGCAATGCGCGGTGCAGCGTCTCGAGCATGCCGGTCGGCGTCAGCCCGAGCATCGCCGCGGTGCGCAGTGTGTGGCGGGCCAGCGCCGTCACGCCTGCGGCTCGCGCACCCTTTCCGCAGACGTCGCCGATCACGAGCATCCAGCGGTTCTCGCCGTAGGCGAGCACGTCGTAGAAGTCGCCGCCGACATCATTCAACTCGCCGGCCGCGTGATACAGCGACTCGACCTCGACACCGGGAATCTGCGGGAGCGAGTCGGGCAACAGCGCGGCCTCGAGCATCCTCGAGATCCTGGTTCGCTCTGTGAAGAGCCGCGCGCTTTCGACGGCGGTTCCGGCGCGCCGGCCGAGCCTCACGGCGAGATCGAGATCGGCGTCAGTCAGGCGGCGCATCGACTCGGCGGAGACGAGCGTGATCGCACCGAGCGTGTTCGCAGGGGCGGCGAGCGGCACGATGATCACGGCTCTCGCTCCGATCGCCTGCAGCAGCGACAGGTGCGCATCGTCGTGAGCGTACGCGGCCAGCGCATCGGGGTCGATGTCCGCGTACAGCCGCGCTTCGCCGGTGCGGATCACCTCGGGCACGCCCAGCGGCTCGTCAAGCGCCGGACGATAACCACGGTCGAGCTGCTCGGCGAGCGACATCCTGCGCGGGTCGCTGTGGTGCACGGCGACGCGTTCGATCGTGCCGCGCTCACCGAGCACGTCGACGGCGCACCAGTCGGCGATCTGCGGCACCGCCAGCTGCGCGATCCGCTGCAGCGTCTCCGCGTAGTCGAGCGAGGAGGCGAGCACGCGGCTCGCCTCCGCCATGAAGCTCTCGGCCAGCTGCGCGCGCTTGACCTCGGTGATGTTCTCGAACACGTTCACCACGTAGGAGATGTGAGCGCTTTGCGGGTCGTGAACCGGCGAGGAGCGCACGATCAGCCACCGCTCCTCGCCGGTCGCGCGCACCACGTTGCGGACCAGCAGCGGCTCGGGATCCTCGCCCGCGAACAGCCGCCTGCCGGGCATGCTCTCCAGCCCCAGCTCGCGGCCGTGCTCGTCGAACACGAGAAAGCGCTCCATGATGGTTCCCGGAGGGGCGTTCGTCAGCTCCTCGGGCGTCGTCGCGCCGAGCAGATCGGCGGCGGCCTGGTTGGCGAAGACGGTCTGCCCGCGATCGTCGGTCAGCGTCATCGCCTCCGCGACGTTCGCCAGCACCGCCTCGAGGCGCTGCTCGACGCGCCGCAGCCGGGAGAACAACCGCGCGTTGTCGATCGCCATCGCGGCGCGTCGAGCGAGCTCGCCCGCGAGCTCCATGTCGCCGCTGTGGTAGCCCACGCTGTCGCCGAGCCGCAGCAGCGACAGCGCGCCGAGCGTGCGCCCGCGGGCGAGCAGCGGCGCGACCACGGCTGAGCGATAGCGGTGCTCGATCATGAAGCGCGCGTGCTCGCCACCCTGGGCGAACGAACGCAGCAGAACCCCGGACATCTCCTCGAGCAGGACCGGCTCGCCGCTGCGGATCACGCGCGCCACGGGGTGCTCGCCGTCGGGATCGAGTGGATGACGCGCGCGCAGCTCCTCGAGCGCCGACGCAAGCGCCGCATCTGCCGCCGCAACCGCGACCTCCCTGATCTCGCCATCCCCCTCGCGTAGGTCGATGACGCACAGATCCGCCAGCCGCGGCACCGTCAGGTGCGCAACCTGCTTCATGGTCGTCGTCAGATCGAGCGAGGTCGCAAGCACGGCACCCGCCTCGACCAGCAACTCGACGGCGACATCGCGCGCCGGCAGCGAGCGCTGGCTCACGGGCCCTCGTCCCGCGGTGTGCTCATGAGCTCGAACCAGACACGCGTGCCGCCCTCCCGATCGACGCCCCAGCGGGTCGCCTGCTGCTCCAAGAGGTACAGCCCGTAGCCCCCGTGCGGACGCTCGGGGTCGCGCGGAGTCGCGGTGAAGCCGCTGCCACAGTCGATCACCTCTACACGGACCGCATCCTCATCCAGCAGGTGTGCACGCAGTACGATTCCGCTCGCCGGGGGCGCATCCGAGTGCAGCACCGCGTTGGAGACGAGCTCGGAGACCAGCAGCGTCAGCGTTCCGCGCTCGGCAGCGGCAAGCTCGCTCTGCTCGACGAAGCCCTTCACTGCCGCACGCGCCAGCGACGGAGCCTGCGGGTCGCGCTCGAGGCCGATGCGCATCGTGCGCGGATCCTGCGACTCTGCGACGGGCTCGGACATCACGCTCACGACAGCGGCGGGCCCTCGAACGGCAGCGCGCGGTCGGCTCCTGTCATGCGCAGCACGAGCGTCGCGGAGTCGTGCTGCGGGGCGATCAGCGACAGCCTCCAACCGTCGCGCCCGGCGCGTTCGTTCAGCTCGATCAGCAGCCGCAGCCCGGAGGAGTCCATGAAGGTGATGCCGCTGAGGTCGAGCGTCAACGCGTCAGGCTCGCTTTCGATCTGGCTGTCGATGTGCTGGGCGAGCAGCGGAACGCTGCTCAGGTCGAGCTCGCCATCCACTGCCAGGGTGGGACGTGCCCGGTCCGGCTGCGCCCTGACCTCGAGTCTGGCTGGTCGTACCATCGCGCTCCTCTATACGGGTGTCGTGATTGTGCCTGTCCGCAGGACCGCATGCGTCTCGCGCCCGCCGAGTGTCGCTCCATCCGCGCTTCGATGCACGGCGATGGCCGCGGTGTCATCGGTGTGCATTCCGATCTGAAAGTCCTCGAGCCGGCGTGCCAGCTCGTCGATCATCTCGGCTGCCGGTCGCTCGGCGAGCTGCGTAAGCGTCTTGCACAGACGCTCGAGCCCGAAGCGTTCCTGATCGCCGTCCCGGGCGTCGGTGATCCCGTCGGTGTAGGCCAGCAGCGTGCTGCCGGCGGTGAGCTTCAACGTCGAGTCCTGCCAGCGCGCCGCGGGGAAAGCTCCGAGTAGCGGGCCATGCTCGCCCACCTCCCGAACGCCGTCGCCCGTTATGTACAGGGGCAGAGGATGCCCGCCCACGGCGATCGTTGCGGTGTCCCCCTCGAGCGCGAAACACAGGGCGGTGCAGACCGACAGGCTGGGACGCTTCTTGAGCGTCGCGTCGACGAACGACAGCAACTCGGCGGGGCTACGCTGAAACTCTGCCGCGGCTCGCAGCGTGTGGCGCACGAGCGCGGTCAGAGCGGCCGCCTCGATGCCCTTGCCGGTGACGTCCCCGATGACGATCAGCCAGCGACCCTTTACCTCCCAGATGTCATAGAAATCCCCGCCGACCATGCTGGTCTCAACAGCCGGCAGGTAGATGCTGCCAAGGTCATATCCCGGTATCGCGGGCAACTGCTCGGGGAGCAGGTCCTGCTGGAGCATGCGCGCGATCCTCGAGCGCTCGCTGTACACGCGCGCGTGCTCGATCGCCGCGGCGGCCCGCGCGGCGACCTGTTCAGCGAGCTCCTGGTCGAAGCGATCGAGCGTCCGTACCGACTCTGCGCTCACGAGCGTCATCGCCCCGAGGATCCGCTCGCCGAGACGCATCGGCACGATCAGCAACGAGCGAAATCCGACGGCGCGCAACAGCTCCAGATGCTCTGCGTCGACCGCCGCCGCTGCGAGCATCGCGTCCGTGACGCGGGGGTAGACGACCGCTTCGCCTGTGTCCAGGACCCTGCCGAGGCCCTCGTCGGGATCCACTCGATCTGGAACGTGCCTGCGCAGCGCTTCTGCGAGGACGAGCCGCTCTGGATCGACGTGCGCGACGGCCACCGTCCTGCGATCCCCGTCGTCATCGACGAGGTCCACGGCGCACCAGTCTGCGATCCCGGGAACGGCGAGCTCCGCGACGTTTCGCAGCGTCTGCTCGTAGTCGAGCGAGGAGGCCAGGGCGGCGCTGGCATCGGCCAGGAATGCGTTGCGCAGCTCAGCGCGCCGCTGCTCGGTGACGTCCTCGATGATCATGATCGTCGCGTCGATCTCGCCGTGCTCGTCCAGCAGCGGCGCCGCCTTGAGCAGGTTCCAGCGCTGCACGCCTGTGTCGTGCTGGATCGTCTGGATCAGCAGCGGCTCGGCCGCTTCGCCGCGCAGCAGACGCACGGATGGAATGTCATCCATTGCGACCTCCTCACCGCGCTCGTCGCGAACGAGGTAGTCGCTCATGATCGTGGCTGGAGCGGTGGCGCGCAGCTGCTCCCATGACTCGAACCCGAGATGCGCGAGCGCGGCGCGGTTGGCGTACAGGAAGCGATGGTCGCGATCGCGGATCGTCACCGGGTCGGTCAGCGAGCCGACGATCGCGTCGAAGCGGCGCTCGCTTCCGCGCAGCGCCGCCCGCAGCTCTTCCACGAGGCGTTCACGGTCACGTATGAGCTCCGCGAGATCCTGGGCCACCGCGCTGATTATCTCCCACCGTGCGGGTGCGCGTAAAGGCCTGCAGCGGAGGGCTCGCGCTCAGTGTCGCCGCATCGAGGCGAACACGCCATCCTGTCGCACGTCATCGCGAGACGCATCGGGGTGACGATCGATCTCGAACCAGATGCACGCGTCGTGATCGTCGGCATCGATCGCCCAGCGATCGGCCAGGCCATCGACGAGCAGCAGGTCATCGTGGGGATGGTCTGAATCGACTGGCGGGCACAGTAGCTCGCGCGACCCCCTAACCTCCACGCGCACCAGATCGGGCGGCATCCAGACACGCAACTCCACGAACTCGTCGGGCGCGCGCTCGCACAGCATCACCGCCCGGGTAACCAGTTCGCTGGTGAGCAGCATGACCACGTCACGCAGATCCGGCGACGGACGATCGACCGTCGAGACGCAGTAGCGCGCCGCGCGCGGCGCGTACGGGTCTGGGTGCAGCGAGATCACTGCATCTGGCGGGCTCAGGTCTGCCATCTGTGCTTCGTTTGCCCCAGCCTCGGCAGATTCAAACTCGGTGATGGACGACGTTCATCGCGCGGCGAACTCCGTTTCGCTTGACGCCCTCCACGGGTAGGGGGGAGGACCGGTGCAGCGATGAGCGAACGACTTTCGGGCCTCGAGCTCGACGAGAGCACCGACGGGGACCGTCACACGGTGACGCTCGGCGGTGAACTTGACATCGGCTCGGTGCCGATTCTGCACGCGGCGATCGCCCGTATCTGCAAGGGCGGCAGCGCACGCCGGATAACGCTCGACTTGAGCGGACTGATCTTCATCGACTCGACCGGCCTCGCGGAGATCATCCTGACGAGCAGGCTGTGCGAACGGGACGGCTTCGAGCTCGCCCTGACGCCGGGGTCACGCGCCGTGCAACGTCTGTTCGAACTGACGGGGCTGGCAGACGCGTTGCCGTTCAGCACCACAAGCGAGACGCGCCAGCCGGGCCTCGAGCGACACCATCGCCGTGACGCGGGCGCTGATTAGCTGCCGCCAAACCGGGGAACACGAGAAGGCGATGATCGAAGTGGTTCTCCCCGGGGTGGCGCAATGGACTGCCTTCCACGAGGGCATCGGGCGCGGCGTGTACACCCACTTCCAACTGGGTTCAGGCACGCTGATCGATCCGATGGTGCCCGAGGATGGACTCGACGCGGTGGCGGAGCTGGCTACGCCCCAGCAGATCGTGCTCACGAACCGCCATCACTTCCGTGACAGCGATCGTTACGTCGAACGCTTCGGCTGTCCGGTGTTCTGCCACGAAGCCGGCATTTATCACTTTGCCGGTGAGCCTGCCGTTCGCGGGTTCATGTTCGACGAGCAGCTGGCGAGCGACGTGCGCGCGCTCGAGCTGGGTTCGATCTGTCCAGAGGAGACGACGCTGCTGCTCGACTCCGACGAGTGCGTGCTGTGCTTCGGCGATGGTGTCACCCGTGACGAGGATGGCGCGCTCGGGTTCATGCCCGACGCGCTCTTGGGCGAGCACCCTGAGCAGGTTCGCGCGGGACTCAGCAGGAACCTGCGGCGTATGTTCGACGAGGACTTCAACGCGCTGCTGTTCGCGCACGCCGAGCCGGTGCTTGACGGCGGCAGGGCGATGCTGAACGATTTCCTCTCGCAGGAGTCGCTGCTCGAGACGAGCTGAGCGTTGAGCGTTTAGAAACCGGTGCGCCTCGGGTATTACCTGGTCATGCCCGCCGGGAGCTCTATATTTCTGATTGCCGTTGGCGCCGTTCTTCGCTATGCGGTAACGGCGACCGTCTCCGGTATCTCAATCCAGACGGTTGGGTTGATTCTCATCATCGCGGGCGTCGTGGGCCTCGTGCTCTCACTGTTTTACACATTCGCCTGGGGACCGCGGCGAGGTGGCGTGGTGCGCGACCGAGTGATCGAACGCGACCCCAACGAAGACCCGATGACGCGTCCCTGATCGGGACGCGTCACTTGCCAGCGCGCTGGCACTCAGTGCTTCTTCGTCTCTACCGCCTGCTGCAGCTGGGTCTTGTTCATACGCGAGCGTCCCTCCACGCCCAGCTTTCGCGCCTCCTCGTAGAGCTGTTCACGCGTCCGCCCTCGAGGGCCGGGGCGCCCTGAGCGCAGGCCACCACGGCGACTCGCCGAGATGTCCTTCGTCGAGGACCGCGAGGCGGTGCGCGTTTCACCGCTGCGCGCACGTTCCTTGTTGACGGTGCGAGCAGCGATCTCCTCCGCGCGTGTCTCGCCGACGCCGCTTTTGCGCTCTGACTTGACGATGTCTTTGTATTGACGGTCGCGCTTGCTGCCCTTCTTTACGCCCGTGGGGGGCATGGCGATCACCTCGTCCTTCTCGTCGATCGATGTCGCTGTGAAGCTACCCAGGGACGCGACGCTCAACCACCAGCCGTTTTGCCGACGACGCGCGGGGTAGCGTCAGTAGATACAGGCTGGTCCTAACGCGATGAGCAAGACAAATGCATTCGATTACGCTCGCCGCGGTCGCTCGACGCGGACAGGGAACATCGCCGTGGACGGGGATCGGCACGATGCGGGGATTCCGCTGCAGGTAGCGAGCGCGAGTGGCCGCGACGAGACACCGCTGGAGCGGGTCGACCGCAACATGCAGGAACTGAACGGCGAGCTGCGTGTCGTCGTCACGGGTGTGCAGGTGCTGTTCGCGTTCCTGCTCGTCGTGCCATTCGACACTGCAACGGCTCAGACGACGCCGGCGCGTGCGAGATCGAGCTGTCCTTCGACCGTCGCGCGCTGGTTGTTGATCTGCAGCCGTTCGCTGAGGATCGGTATCGCGGCGTGCGGGTCACCCTGCAACCGCAGCGCGCTGCCGAGGTCGTACAACGCGTAGGCAAACGTCAGACAGGCTTCGCTGGTCGGTTCCGCGCAGCGCGCGACGGACCCGCCGCTCGCCTGCACCGCTTCACGGAGCACGCCGATCGCCTGCGCGTAGCGACCCTGGGAGAGCAGCTGATGCCCGGCGGCCTCGAGCGAGACAGCGCCAGCAGGCGAGACGGCCACCGATGGCCGGCCCCCGGCGAGCGCCCCCGGCCTGCTGCGCTTCACCGGGCTCGCCCCCACGGACGATGCCTGCGAAGCGTGCTGCTCGGCGCGCGAGGCATGCGAGCCAATGACTGTGGGTCGCGGGTGATCGGAACTGAGCCGGGGCGGCCTGGCGGGGTGGGCGCTGAGGGTCATCGCGAGCAGCGCTGCGAGCACGACGACCATCGCCGCGGTCGCGGCGGCGCCTGCGCGGCTTGGCCGCAGCCTCCAGCGCGGACGCGGCGGCAAGCGGCGAAAGCGGCGAAAGCGGCGAAAGCGGCGAAAGCGGCGATGGATGATGCTCGGTTCGGGCCCATCGGTGGTGGGCCGTCCGGGCGCCTCGTAGCTGCGTTCGGTCCCCCCGGGCCCAGGACCGTCGGCGAGCGGATCCAAGCTGAGCGCGCGACTCCCCCACTCGCGCACCTGCTCGATCGGGAGCCCGGCGGCTGCGAGCTCGTAGCCGAGCAACGCCGGGTTTTCGATCCCCATCGCGCGCAGCTCCGAGAAGCTGACGGGGGCGCCGTCGGCCGCCCGCAGACGCTCAACGACGCGGGCCTGGAGCTGGTCGCGGGGATTTATCGCACCATCGTGAGCCACGATCACGCCTCACTATTGCCCGCCACGACCTGCGCGAAGCGCGGTTTCGCCGAAGGCACGATGCAGCTCGTGCGGCGTCAGTCCATCGATCCGCACTACCTTCTCGCGAGAGCGCTCGCCGCGGATGACGCTGACCTGCCCGCGTGCGACGCCGGCGCGCTTGGCGATCAGCTTGCACAGCGCGGCATTGGCCTTGCCGTCGACCGGCGCCGCCGCGACGCTCACGTGCAGCACGCCGTCTTGCTCGCGCACGAGCGCGTTGCGCTTCGCACGTGGTTTGAGCCGAACCGCGACATCGACTGGCACAAGCTGCAGTATGCGCCTCCGGAGACAGAGCTGTCAGCGAAAAGCCTGAATACCGGTGAGCGCGCCGCCGACGACGAGCTCGTGCACGTCGGCGGTGCCCTCGTAGGTGACGACCGACTCGAGGTTGTTCATGTGGCGGATGACGGGGTACTCGAGCGTGATGCCGTTGGCGCCGAGGACCTGGCGTGCTGTGCGGGCCACGTCGAGGGCTGCGTTGACGTTGCCGAGCTTGCCCATCGAGACGTGCTCGGGGAGCAGGCGGTGCTCGTCCTTCATGCGCCCGAGGTGCAGCGCAAGCAGCGTTGCCCGGTTGACCTCGAGCGCCATGTGGGCGAGCTTGTGCTGCTGGATCTGGGTGGCGGCGATCGGCCGGCCGAACGCGATCCGCTCCTTGCTGTAGTCGAGCGCGGCCTCGAGGCAGGCGCGCGCGGCGCCGACGGCGCCCCAGACGATGCCGTAGCGCGCCTCGTTCAGGCACGACAGCGGTCCGCGCAGCGAGGAGACCTCGGGCAGCACGGCGTCGGCGGGCAGGCGCACGTCGTCGAACAGCAGCTCGGAGGTGACCGACGCGCGCAGCGAGAGCTTGCGGTGGATGTCCTGCGTGGTGAAGCCGGGGGTGCCTGCCGGCACGAGAAAGCCGCGGGTGCCTTCGTCGGTGGCGGCCCACACGACGGCGACATCGGCGACCGAGCCATTGGTGATCCACATCTTCTGCCCGTGTAGAACCCAGTCGCTGCCGTCGCGCCGGGCACGGGTGCGCATCGCGGCAGGGTCCGAGCCGGCGTCGGGCTCGGTCAGCCCGAAGCACCCGATCGCCTCGCCGGCCGCCATCAGCGCCAGCCACCGGAGCTTCTGCTCCTCGCTGCCCCAGCGCCAGATCGCGTACATCGCGAGCGACCCCTGCACCGAGACGAGCGAGCGCAGCCCGCTGTCGCCGGCCTCGAGCTCGAGGCAGGTGAGGCCGTAGGCGGTTGCGCTGGCGCCGGCGCAGCCGTAGCCGTCGAGGTGCATGCCGAGGACGCCGAGCTTCCCGAGCTCGGGCGCGAGCTCGCTCGTCGGGAACCGTGCCTCCTCGAACCAGTCGCCGACGAACGGCAGCACGCGGTCGCGTACGAACGCACGCACCGTGTCACGGATGTCGCGCTCCTCGTCGGAGAGGAGCATGTCGATGGCGAGGAAGTCCTTGGGGTTGATCGCCTGGGGCGTCGCTGCAGTGCTCGCCATGCCTGTCCACTCCTTCGGCCGGATGGATCTTCGAGGATCTAAAACATATAGATGGGCGGCGTACGGGCTGTCACACCCGGGTGGCGAGGCGCTCGTGGACCGAGCGCACCGCGCTCGAGCCCTCGCCGACGGCGGCGGCCACGCGCTTCATCGAGCCGAGCCGCACGTCACCCGCCGCGAACACGCCGGGAGTGGATGTCTCGAACGGCAGGGGTGTGGTGGCACCGGGCTCCGGCACCGGCAGTTGGCGGTCGGTGAGGATGAAGCCGTCGCGGTCAAGCACCACGGTGTCTGCGAGCCACGAGGTCGCCGGTGTCGCGCCGATGAAGCAGAACAGGCCCGAGCAGGGCATCGTCTGCTGCTCGCCGCCGTCGACGCTGACGAGCGTGACCCGCTCCAGATGCTCGCCGCCGGCGAGCGCCTGTACTTCGACGTCGGTGATCAGGTTGATCTTCGGGTCGGCCTCGATCCGCTCGATCAGGTAGTGCGACATCGTCTGTGCCAGGTCGGGCCGGCGGATCGCGATCGTGACCGCGCATTGGCTCTGCGCGAGGTAGATCGCCGCCTGGCCCGCCGAGTTGCCGCCGCCGATCACGAGCACGGGCGCGCCGGCGCAGACGCGCGCCTCGAGGTCGGTCGCGGCGTAGTAGACGCCGGCGCCCTCGAAGCGGTCGAGGTCCTCCACGGGCAGTCGGCGGTAGCGCGCGCCGGAGGCGACGATCACCGCACGCGTGGGGATCTCGCTCCCGTCGCGGAGCACGATCACGTTGAAGCTGGCCTCGACTCGCAGGCCGACCACCTCGCACGGGGAGTTCATGCGCGCCCCGAGTCGCAGTGCCTGGACGGCGGCTCTCGCGGTGAGATCACCACCGGAGATGCCGTTCGGAAACCCCGCGTAGTTCTCGATCCTCGAGCTCGAGCCGGCCTGACCGCCGATCTCGACGGCGTCGAGGCAGACGGTGCCCAGCCCCTCAGAGGCGCCGTACACAGCCGCCGAGAGGCCGGCGGGGCCGCTGCCGACAACCACCAGGTCGAAGATGTAGCCCGGCTTCGGCTGGAACGTCAGGCCGAGCTGTTCGGCGAGCGCCGGCGCCGTCGCACGCCGCAGGATCCCCGTGGGAGTTATCACCACGGGCGTGTCCTGCGGGCCCACATCCATCCTCTGCAGCAGCGCGTCGACGTCGGCGGCGTCCTCGAGGTCGATCCACGTGTGCGCGAGCCGCGAGTGCTCGGCGAAGCTGCGCAGGCTCATCGCCTCGGGCGAGTAGCGCGAGCCGATGATCTTGATCGTCTTCGCGCCTGGACCCGTGCGCAGGAACTCGCGCCGCGCGACCAGCGCGCCGAAGATGACATCGGCGATCGTCGGGCGCACGCTCAGCAGCCGTCGCAGCTCGCGCTGCCCGACCGTCAATACGCGTCCCGCCCGCAGCATCCGAGCGCTAAGGAATCGGCGCTGACCGGTCAACAGGTTCATCTCGCCGATGAAGTTGCCCGGCTTGTACACGAGCACGACGGTCTCGTCGCGGCCCGCGCCCTGTACGACCTCAGCTTCGCCCTCGAGCACGACGAACAGGTCGGAGGACTCCGAGCCGGCCTCGAACAGGAGCTCGCCGGCGGCGACGGGCCGCTCACTGCCGAACTCGGCGATTTCGCTCAGCTGCGACTGGCTCAGCACCGGGTTGAGCGTGGGATCTCGCGCAGGATCTTGCGCGCCGACCGCGTTCATCGCGTGAGCGTAGCTATTCGTCCTCAGAGCAGCCGAGCCGACCGAGAGTAAGGTGGCGCAGATCAGCCAGCAAGTCGACCGAGACGGTGCCGCGCCCGCGTCGCCCGCTGTGACCGGACTGCACGGCCGGCCGCTGCGCCTGGTTTTCGGCGGCCTGATGCTCGTGCTGTTCCTGGCCGCGCTCGACCAGACGATCGTCGCCACGGCGCTGCCGACGATCGTCACCGACCTCGGTGGCCTGAATCACATCTCGTGGGTCGTCACCGCCTACCTGCTCGCCCAGACGGTCGTCACGCCGCTGTACGGGAAGCTCGGCGACATGTACGGCCGCAAGATCGTCCTGCAGTCGGCGCTGATCGTCTTCCTCCTCGGCTCGGCGCTGTGCGGGCTGAGCCAGAACCTCGACGAGCTGATCGCGTTCCGCGCACTGCAGGGCCTCGGCGGGGGCGGGCTGATCGTCAGCGCGCAGGCCGCAATCGGCGACGTCGTTCCCCCGCGCGAACGTGGCCGCTACACGGGCCTGTTCGGCGCGGTGTTCGGCCTCGCGAGCATCGCCGGGCCGCTGCTCGGCGGCTTTCTCACGACCAACCTCAGCTGGCGCTGGATCTTCTATGTGAACCTGCCCCTCGGTGTGCTCGCGCTGTTCGTGCTGGGGGCGACGCTCCCGGCGGCCTCCCAACGCGTGCACCACACGATCGACTACCTGGGCACGGGGCTGCTCGCGGGCGGGCTGGCGGGGATCGTGCTCGCGACCTCGCTCGGCGGCACCTCCTACGCATGGGGCTCGCCGACGGTGGTCGGCCTGGCAGTCGGCGGGGCGGTGCTGCTGGTGGCGTTCGCGCTGGTCGAGCGGCGCGCACCCGAGCCGGTGCTGCCGCCGCGGCTCTTCGGCAACCGGGTCTTCGCGGTCACCAGCCTCGTCGGCTTGATCATCGGCTTCGCGCTGTTCGGCGCGATCACCTATCTGCCGCTGTTCCTGCAGGTCGTGAAGGGCGCGACCCCCACCGGCTCGGGGCTGCAGCTGGTGCCGCTGATGGGCGGGCTGCTGGTCACGTCGATCGCCTCGGGGCAGATCATCACTCGTACGGGTCGCTATAAGCCGTTTCCGATCGCCGGCACGGGGGTGATGGTCGTCGGCCTGTACCTGCTCTCGACGATCGAAGCGTCGAGCAGCCAGACGCTGATCTACCTGTTCATGTTCGTGCTCGGTCTCGGCCTCGGAATGGTCATGCAGGTCCTCGTCCTCGCCGTCCAGAATGCCGTCGACTACTCCGACCTCGGCGTCGCGACATCGGGTGCCACGCTGTTTCGCTCGATCGGTGGGTCGCTCGGCACGGCGACGCTCGGCGCGATCTTCGCCAATCGCCTCAGCACCGAGCTGCACACCGATCTGCCGCGGAGCGCCGCTGCGCGTGCAGGCAGCGGCGCGAACGTGAACCCGCAGCAGGTCGCCCACCTGCCGACGCCTCTGCGCGTCGACTACCTGCACGCGTTCACGAGCTCGCTGAGCACCGTCTTCCTGGTCGCCTCCGGCATCACCCTCCTGGCCTTCATAGCATCGTGGTTCATCCGCCAGCTGCCGCTGCGCGAGACGGTCGCGACGGGCGACCTCGCCGACACCTACGCCGCGCCACGCGATTCGGACTCGCTCGCCGAAGTCGCCAACATGATCGGGCGCCTGGACCGGCGTGAGGGCGCGCGGGAGATCTTGACGCGCGTGGCCGCGCGCGCCGGCGTCGACCTCGGCCCGGCCGCGTGCTGGCTGCTCGCACGCCTCAGCGACGACGACGCGCCGCCATTGGCGACGCTCGCGCACGCAGCTGAGATCAACGTGCAGATACTGAGCAACGCGGAGGACGAGCTGCTCGCGGCGGGACTCGTCGTCACCGCGACGGGCACGCCGTCCGGTGCGAGGCTGACAGCGGACGGCCGCGCAACGCTCGCGCGCCTGACGAGCACAGGCGAGCAGCGCCTAGCGGACCTGCTCGAGGACTGGCGACCCGAGGAGCACGAAGAGCTGGCGCGCCTGATCGCAACGCTCGCGCGGGAATTCTTCATCGACCCCTCGGAGCTGTGCAAGCCGCTGGCCACGGCGTAGCGCTACGCTCCGACCGAACCCGGCGCCAGGAGGCCAACAGCGATGAGCAACTTCGTCTCGCGAGCATTCACCGGCAGGCGGCGCGTACCGCCGGAGCTGGCCGCACGGTTGCCGCCTGGCCAGTACCTCGAAACCGGCTTCCCGGTGTTGACGGCTGGTCCGACGCCCGATGTGGCGCCCGGCGACTGGCACTTCTCGGTGGACGGCATGGTCGCCAGCCCGCACGAATGGAGCTGGAACACCTTCGCCGAGCTGCCCTTCGAAGACGTGCCGTGCGATATCCACTGCGTCACCAAGTGGTCGAAACTGGGCACCAGCTTCCGCGGCGTCTCAGTCGACACGCTGCTGGAACGGGCCGAGCCGCGCGGCGGCTACCTGATGGCGCGCAGCTATGGCGGCTACACGACCAACCTTGCGGTCGAGGATGTGACCGGCGGCCAGGCTTGGGTGGTGACTGAGCACGAGGGCGCGCCGCTTCCGCGCGAGCACGGCGGCCCGGCGCGACTGCTGGTTCCGCATCTGTACTTCTGGAAGAGCGCCAAGTGGGTGATGGGCCTGCGTTTGATGGACCACGACGAGCCGGGGTTCTGGGAGGCCAACGGCTACCACATGCACGGGGACCCCTGGAAGGAGCAGCGGTATTGGAGCGACTGACGCCAGTCGCTCAGCGCGCGCCCGGCCTGTGGCAGCTCGGGACGGTCACGGCTATCAAGCGCGAGACGCCGACCGTCAAGTCGTTTCGCATCAGCGTGCCGATGTGGATCCCGCAGCTTCCAGGGCAGCACTATGAAGTGCGTCTCACGGCGCCCGACGGCTACCGCGCCCAGCGCTCCTACTCGATCGCGTCCTCCCCGCTCGACGAGGACGAAGTCGAGTTGACGATCGACCGGCTCGCCGACGGCGAGGTCTCTCCCTACTTTCACGACGTGGTCGTCGTCGGCGACCAGGTGGAGGTGCGGGGCCCGTTCACCTCATATTTCGTCTGGCGGGGGGAAAGCCCGGTCGCGCTCGTGGGCGGCGGCTCCGGCGTGGTGCCGCTGATGGCAATGCTCCGCCAGCGCCGTCGCACCGACCCCGAGCTGCCGATGCGCCTGGTCTACTCGGTGCGCTCCGCCGAGGACGTCATCTACGCCGACGAGCTCGACAAGGACGCCGTGTTGACGTATACGCGCCGGCCTCCTGAGGGCTGGAGCGGGCATCGCGGGCGGATCGATGCGGCGCTGATCGACGAGGCATGCGCCCCACTGGCCAACGGCGTCGCCTTCGTCTGCGGCTCCAACGGCTTCGTCGAGGCCGGCACGCAGCTGCTGATGAGCGCCGGCTTCGCTCCCGACCGGATCCGCACGGAGCGCTTCGGACCGACCGACTGATGAGCGGCGCTCAGCGCCAAGCTCAACCCGGTAGGACGCTGTCACCGATCCGGACCGCACCCGGCTCCAGCACCTCGCCGAAGACGCCGAATGCGAGCGGTTCGCTCGTCGCCGCGGCACGGCGGTAGGAGAGCAGCTCGAGCGTCGGCAGATCGACCACGCCGGTGTCGGGCGACTGGGAGGTGACCAGGCAGCGGCCGACGTGGCCGCGAAATGCCACCCGGGCGCCGCCGACGAGCATCGTGCGCCCCACCCACGCGTCCTCTTCGTGCGCCTCGGGGCCGGAGACCTCGATCAGCATCCTGAAACGCCGCGAGTCGACCTCGCGACCCCCTGCCACCGCTTCCAGTCGCGCCACCGACGCTTCGGAGATCAGCGACACGGCGCCGGCGAGCCCGCGGTCCACGCCGCCTTCCTCGGGGTTGGCCTGTACGAGCCGGAGCTGCGTGCCGGTGTACTCGGAGAGCGCCTGCGACCAAGGGCCCGTGACCAGCCGCGCGAGGGGCCTGCGTGAGAAGAAACGCGTCTCGAGCGCTTCGCCGAGCTGCACGGGGCCGGAGACCTGTGCGCCGTCGGGGAAGCTCATCGTCAGACGCTCGGCGTCTTCGTCGAAGTCGGCGCGCACCGCGCTGAGAATCCCGATGCGCTTGCCGTTGACCATGCGCGCGCGATCGTCGATCAGATAAAAGCGGCGATTCTCGAGAACGCCCGCGCGCTCGAGCATCACTTCCTCACGCCGACAGATCCTCAGCCCCTTCACGGGCGTGATCGCCAGTGCAGTCACGAGAGCAGGCGGTGAGCGCACTGCTGCGCCCGCCGCCTGGCTGCTGTCGTGCTCCCCGGCCTCGTCGTCGTTCATTCAGGTTGTTGTACCGCAGACACGATGTTCGCGCCGAGCACCGAGGCGGGCGCCGGCGCAGGAGTGAAACCTGTGCTCGGTAGGTGAACGTGGTGGGGGTGCTCCTCCTCGCTGAGCGCAATCTCGTGCGCCGAGGCGGCGAGCGCACGTTCGAGGTCACGCTGGATCCGGGGGAGCGCTTCCGGCTGTGTGCGGTACATCCAGTACAGGCGGGCGCCGCCGATCAGCATGAAGCCGAGGAACAGGTAGGGAAACAGGTTCACCGGCGACGGCGGCGCCGGGTAGAAGCTGCCGACGGTCGGCACCATCAGGCAGACGAACGCCAGCACCGCCACCACGACGTTGCGTCGTCGCAGCTCGCCGAGCTTGTGCAGGTAGAACGGTGCGGCGACGGTGATCATGAAGTACGCAAACAGGAAGCCGAACGCCGCCATCGTCCCGGCGTCGCCGAACAGTGTGAGCGGGCTGGTGCCGGTGGCGTCCAGCACCAGCGCCACGCCGAGGATCAGCGCTCCGTAGGAGGCGAGGGCAATGTGGGGCGTCATGTTCTTCCTGTGCACGGCGTGTGCACGCTTCGGCAGGAACCCGTGCCCGCCGAGCGGAAAGATGATGCGTGCGCCCGCGTTCAGGCATGACAGCGACAGCGAGAAGAAGCTCACCATCGCCCCCAGTGCCACCGGCACCTTGAAGAAGCTGACGCCGTACGCGGCGGAGATCGCGGTCAACGGTGTGCTGAACGAGCTGAGCGACTTGCCCATGTGATTGGTCGCGAAGACCTCGACGTAGCTCATGAACACCATGAACGCGCCCGTGATCAACAGGCTCCAGATGACCGCGCGGGGAACGTTGTGAAGCGGACGCTTCGCCTCACCGCCGAGTGTCGTGGCGCTCTCGAAGCCGACGAGGCTGAAGATGCAGATCACGATCGCGAAGTCCATGCCTTTCAAGCTCACGCCTTTCAGCTGCAGCTGGCCGGTGTCCACGGAGACGCCGTGGCGGAAGAGCACCACCCCCGCGAGCGAAAGGATGATCGTCACCGAGATTGCCTCGAGCGCGAGGGTCAACAGCGAGGAGATGCGAATGTCCTTCCAGGCGATCGTCAGGCAGACGAAGCCGCTGATCACGAAGAAGATCCACGGACTGACGGTGCCGTGGATCCCGATCCCCGAGAGGAATTCCTGCGCGAAGATCGCAAATCCCGCGAGCCCCGCCGTGGCGATGCCCCAGTAGGACCAGATCAGTGACCAACCTGTGAGCACGCCCGCGGCCGGGCCGAGGCCACGAGCCGTGTACGCGTACATCGAGCCGGCCGTCGCCGAGCGTTTGGCGAACTGGTTGAGCCCGAGCACGACGAACAGCAGCATGATCGTGCCAAACAGATATGCCGCCCACGTTCCCTGACCGGCGTCGACGAATGCCAGGGCGATGATCAGCACCGCCGTCATCGTCGGTGAGATCAGCGCCACCGACTGGGCGAGCAGTGGCGGAAATCCAAGTGCGTGCTGTCTGAGGCGTGGCGAGGAGGTCCCCACATTCCCCGAAGGCTCGGTCGCGGCGGTGGTGGTGCTCATACTCATGGACCCCCAAAGGTGGGTTGTGTGACAGGGCCCATCGCAAGCTACGAGTCGTCCACGCCTCTCTCCATAGCCAACCGGCCCGAGATCGACCGGGCATGTGTAACAGATGGCCCACGGTGAGCTGCGCGTGTGGCCACGCGGCCGACGGCGAGCAGCGTCGCACTGAACAACGGTCCAACCATGTTGTATTTGACACATTCATCGCCGACGCAGCGCCCTTCGTCCGGCGGGCGACGCTGCATGTCGGTTGTCACATATTCAGATGAGTGCCGATTGCCCTTTGACACGCTCTGGCTGGACGGCCAGCCACTTCCCGTTTCAGCGCGCGCGCTGCTGCGCTGCGGCGATCTCCTGCAACGCGTCTGCGCGCGAGCGCCAGCCGCCGATGCTCACGTCCTTGTGTTCCAGCTCCTTGTAGATCGAGAAGAACTGCTCGATCTCCTGACGCAACGGCAGAGGGAGATCATCGAGCTCGTCGTACTCGTTCCAGTAGGTGTCGTGCAGCGGTACGCAGATGATCTTGTCGTCGATGCCCTTGTCATCGCGCATCTTGAACATCGCAACCGGCTTCACCGGGATGATGCACCCCGGGAACGTCGGCTCGGTCAGGCACACCAGCGCGTCGAGCGGATCTCCATCCTGCCCGAGCGTGTCGCGCAGGAAGCCGTAGTCCGTCGGGTAGGTCGCCGCGCTGATCAGCAGCCTGTCGAACTTGATGCCGCCGAGCTCGGGGTCGTACTCGTACTTGTTGCGTCCGCCCTTCGGGATCTCCACGACGCAGATCAGGGGCGTTTGGCACTCCTGCGGCGACTGGTTCTCCGGGGGCGCTGACATCTCTCCTGAGGTTACCCGCAGCGCCGCCGCCGGGGCGATTCAGTGTGCGGGCCTGTCACCCGCGAGCAGAGCGAGCGCATGTGGCAGCGCGTCGCGGATCGCCTCGCCGGTCTGCTCGATGCTGCGTGGGCTGCCGGGGAAATTGATCAAGAGGCTCGCGCCGCGGACGCCGGCCACGCCGCGCGCGAGCATCCAGTATGGGGTGAAGGGCCGCGATGCAGCACGCATCGCCTCGGCCAGTCCCGGAACTTCCCGATCGATGACCGCCCGCGTAGCCTCGGGCGTGACGTCGCTGGGAGCCAGGCCGGTGCCGCCCGTCGTCAGCACGAGGGCGCACCGCTCGACATCTGCCCAGTGGCGCAGGCGCTGTTCGATCTGCGCGCGATCGTCGCGGATCAGATCGCGACCTGCGATCTCCGCGCCAAGCTGCTCGACGAGTGCGACGAGCCGCGGCCCGCTCTCGTCCTGCCCTTCTCCAGCTGCCTTGGAGGTGCTGACCGTGATGATCGCCGCGCGCGTCATCGGCTCTGATTGCGCCCATCCTCGCGGCGGTAGTCGCTGCGCCCGCCATGCTTCTCCAGCAGGACCACGTGCTCGATCTCGACCTCCCGCTCGATGCCCTTGACCATGTCGTAGACCGTCAGCGCGGCGACGGCGCACGCGGTCATCGCCTCCATCTCGACGCCGGTTCGTCCGATCGTGCGCACCTCGCCGACGAGCTCCACCAGCCCCTGCTCGACCTCGACGCGGGCGTGCACATCGACGAACGTGAGCGCCAGCGGGTGGGCGAGCGGGATCAACTGCCCGGTCAGCTTCGCGGCCTGCACACCCGCCAGTCGCGCAACGCCGAGCACCTCCCCCTTCGGGCCGTCTCCGGCGGCGACAGCGCGGGCGCTGGCTGGCGACATGCGGACGCGCGCGCGCGCACGCGCGACGCGCTCTGTCTCCTGCTTGGCGCCGACGTCGACCATCCGCGCGCGCCCGTGCTCGTCGAGATGGCTCAGCCCGTGCGGGGAATCTCCGCTCATCGCGGGCGGCTCCGCTCCGGTGGCCCAGCGCCCGGGGGCTCCGGCGGCGTGCTCGCGCTTCCAGATCGGCGCCTCCGCCTTGAGCCGGTCGATCGCCTCGCGCGCGCCGGCGAACGCTTCGTCACGATGCGCCGCGGAGACCGCGACGATCACGCTCGGCTCGCCGAGCGGGACGCTGCCGACGCGGTGCTCGACCGCCGCGGCGCGCAGGTCGTGGGCGGCAATGCACTCGCGGACGATCGCCTCGATCCGCTCCTGCGCCATCGCGATGTACGCCTCGTAGTCCAGCCGCTCGACCTCGCGGGTGACCCCCTGGAAGATCACGATCGCGCCCGAGCCCGGATCGCCGACCGCGCACGAGAGCGCTTGCAGCGACAACGGCTCCTCGCTCACCCGCACATGCAGGCGCGGCGCGACACCCGACTCAGGGTCTGCGCCGTCGCCGCCGCTGACGGGCGGGATCAGCGCAAGCTCGTCGTCCGGCCTCAGCACCGTGCCCGCCGTGGCGTAGTCGCGATTGACCGCCATGTGCACGGGTATCCGCGCGAGCAGCTGTCCTAGCGGCTCCTGCTGGGCGAGCGCGCCCATCGCATCCGCAACCGTCGCACCGGGGCGCAGCGCGAGCTCGACAGCGTCGACACCGACGCGTTCGCGCAGGACGGCGAACAGTCGCACGTGAACCACGATCTCGTCCAAGTCGTCCACGTCGTCCGCGACGCCGGCGCCCGTCACGGCGCCCCGATCCACGCCCGCAACGGCTCGATCGAGACGCGCGCGCCTGCGCGGACCTCAACCGTGTCACTTGGGATGAGCGCCAGCGCGTCCGCCGCGAGCATCGAGCTGAGCACGTGCGAGCCCTGATGGCCGGTCGGCTCGGCGTGCCAGCCGTCCTCGCGGGCTGTGATCCGGCAGCGAACCGCATGGGCGCGTCCAGCGGGCTTCTCGTAGTCGCGGTCGATGACCGCCGTCGGCCGCGGCGGCGACGCTGCCATCCCGAGCATGGCACGCAGCGCGGGGCGCACGAGCAGCACGAACGTCACCATCGCCGATACGGGGTTGCCAGGAAGGCCGAAGACGAGCGTCGCGCCGAGCGTCCCGAACCACGTCGGGTGCCCGGGCCTCAGCGCCAGTCCCCAGAACAGCTCGCGCGCGCCGAGCGCGTCGAGGCCGGGCCGGATGTGGTCGTGTACACCAACAGACACCCCGCCACAGATCACAGCCACGTCGACGTCCGCGAGCGCCGCTACGAGCGCTCTCGTGGTCGCCTGCGGGTCATCGGGCACGGTCGTGCTGCGCACCACATCGGCGCCGTCGCCGCGCGCCAGCGCGCCGATCGTGATCGAGTTCGAGTCGTGCACTGCGCCGGGGCGCAGCGGTTGACCTGGCGCTGCCAGCTCATCGCCACTGACGAGCACCGAGAGTCGAGGGGCGCGCGAGCACTCGATGCTCGCCCGTCCGAGTGACGCCAGCACCCCGAGCTCGGCCGCGCCGAGGCGTGCCCCCCGCTCGAGCACGGTCTCGCCGGCGCGGAGGTCGTCGCCGGCGCGCCGGACGTAGCGACCGACGGGCGCCGCGGCGCGGATCTCGACGCGCCCGTCATGCCGGCTTGTGTCCTCCACCGGCACGACCGTGTCGGCTCCCGCAGGGAGCACCGCACCCGTTGAGATCGCGATCGCCTGCCCCGGCGCCAGCCCGGCCGGCGCGGGCACGCCCGCACGAGACTCGTCGATCACGAGCAGCGCCACCGGGCGCGAGCCGTCCGCGTGCACGATGTCCTGGGCGCGTACCGCGAAGCCGTCCATCGCGGAGTTGTCGAACGCCGGCACCGACCGCTCGGCGCTGACGTCCTCGCCGAGCACCCTGCCGAGCGCCGCATCCAGCGCGACGGGCTCGGACTCGGACGGCGTCGCGGCGCCCACGACCACACGCCGCGCCTCGTCGATCTCGAGTAGCCCGCTAGCCATGATCGCCTCGCCACTGTAGTGCCACGCTCACGCGATGGCTCAGCCCCGCGTAATCGCCGTGGTTCTCGCCGGCGGGCGCGGGGGGCGCCGGCGGCTCTAATGTTCACCGGATGAGTTGGCAACTACTCGCTGGGGCCGCGTGCGGGTTCCTGGTCGCGCTCGCCACAACACCTGCCGGTGTGTCGGGCGCTGTCCTGCTCCTGCCCGTCCAGGTGAGCATTCTCGGCGTCCCCAGCCCGGCGGTCACGCCAACGAACCTGCTTTTCAACATCGTCGCTGTCCCAGGCGGGCTGTGGCGCTTCTGGCGCGAGCGGCGGCTTTTCAACGCCCTCAGCCCGACGCTGATCGCAGGGACGCTGCCGGGAGTGGTCGCCGGCGCGATCGTTCGCGTCGAGTTCCTGGCGGGCGGCCGGTCGTTCATGTTCATCGTCTCGGGGGTCCTGTTGCCGCTCGGACTGTGGCTGTTGCTGGGCTCGCAGCGGATCGCGCCGAGCCGTCCCGAACCGGGCCGTCGGGGGCGACGCCTGCTCTACGTGCTCACCCTGGCCGTCGGGGTGATCGGCGGCATCTATGGGATCGGTGGCGGTTCGATCCTGGCCCCGATCTTGATCGGTTGGGGGTTCTCCGCCTATGAGGTCGCCCCCGCCACCCTCCTTACAACCTTCATCACCTCGATCGGCGGGATCGCCGCGTATGCGGCATTGCAGGTCATCCATGGCGGGACCGTCGCCCCCGAGTGGGGCTTGGGCCTCTGCCTAGGCGTTGGTGGCTTCGCGGGCAGTTACCTCGGTGCCCGCCTACAGAGCCGCCTACCCGAGACATCCCTGCGACGGCTACTCGGCGTGATCGCCTGCCTAACAGCCCTTCGGTACGCGCAGGAGACGATCCAGCGTCCTGCCGCCCGACCTGCCAGCTCCATATCGCGCTGAGGATCGCGAGCGCCGCAGCGGTCCATCGGGTAGAACGAGGGAATGCGCGACCAGCTCGACAGGCCGCTGCGCGATCTGCGGATCTCCGTCACCGATCGCTGCAACCTGCGCTGCTCCTATTGCATGCCCAAAGAGGTCTTCGGCGCGGGCTACGTGTTCCTTGGGCGAAGCGAGCTGCTGAGCTTCGAGGAGATCGCCCGGGTGACCCGCGTGCTGGCGGCGCAAGGAGTGGACAGGCTGCGGCTCACCGGTGGCGAGCCGTTGCTGCGCCACGGTCTCGAGCGCCTCGTCGAGATGCTCGCGGGCATCGACGGGATTGGTGACATCGCGCTGACGACCAACGGCCTGCTGCTCGCCGGCAAGGCGCGCGCGCTCGCCGACGCGGGCCTCAACCGCGTGACGGTGAGCCTCGACGCACTCGATGACCAGACGCTGCACGCGATCAGCGACGCACCGATCTCAGTCGCACGGGTGCTGCGCGGCATCGACGCGGCGGTCGCAGCCGGGCTGAGCCCGGTGAAGGTCAACATGGTCGTCCGCCGAGGTGTCAACGACGGCTGCGTGCTCGCGATGGCTGAGCGCTTCCGCCGCAGCCGCCAGATCCTGCGGTTCATCGAGTTCATGGACGTCGGCTCGACCAACGGCTGGAGGAGCGACGAGGTCGTGCCGGCGGCAGAGATACACGAGCGCATCGCCGCGCGCTGGCCGCTCGAGCCGCTGGCGCCGACACGGGCAGGCGAGGTGGCGACCCGCTACCGCTACCGCGACGGAGGTGGAGAGATCGGCCTGATCCACTCGGTCAGCGAGCCATTCTGTGCCAGCTGCTCGCGCGCGCGCCTGTCCGCCGACGGCAAGCTCTTCACGTGTCTGTTCGCGCGCAGCGGGCACGACTTGCGGGCCATGCTCCGCGGCGGCGCCGGCGACGTCGAGCTCGCTGAGCGAACATTCGAGATCTGGACAGCTCGCGGCGACCGCTACTCGGCGGAGCGCGCGGCACGCGCCAGCACCGCCGGAGCTGCGAAGGTCGAGATGTCCTACATCGGCGGTTAGCGACGTCCCATCAGCCGGACGCCGTGGCCGCCGGACGCGCGCTCGACATCCGTCCCTCGAGACGCCGCTGGCGGCGGAAGTGCTCCAGGATCAGCACGCTCACGAGCGCCGCGTAGACACACCACACCGAAGTGAACTCCGCTTCCCTGACGCTGAACGCGACCGCGACCCCCACGAGGTTCACGGCGCCGAACCACCGCAGGTAGCGCCGGCTGGAGAGCAGCGCGGGTGCGCACGTCGCGATCACGTAGGCGACGGCCGCCTGTGTTTCCAGCGGCGTGTTGGTGACGTAGTTGATGCACGACGCGTGTTCCTCGGCGTAGATCGGATACTGGGTGACCTGCCAGAGCATGTAGCCGCCCACGAGCAGCCCCAGCGCGATGAACGGCAGCACCCAACGACGACGCGTGCTGCTGGGCTCGATCAGGTAAAAGCCGACGGGGACGATCACCGGCAGCACCGCGTACGCATAGATCACGTAGATGTCAGTCGCGGTGTGGTTGAGCCCGCTGGAGACCTCTCCGCGCAGGCCCAGCCAGACGAACCCCTCGGTGAACTGGTGAAGCGCGAACAGCAGCGGCAGCGCACCGACGATCAGCTCCCGTCTCCCACGCACGCGCCGCAAGGTCTCGACACCGACGGCCCCGACGAGGACCGAGGCGGTGAAATCGGCTTCCGGCGAGAAGCACATAGCGTGGATTCTCCCTACCCCGCATGCACGAACGTCGAATCGCTGGAGTCGCCGCCACCGCGCTGGGGACTGGGCAGCGGCCACACCGACACGTCCTGCGGCGGGATGTCCAGGCGCAGCCGCTCTCCGACCACCAGCTCGGTCGTCGCGGCGGTTCGCACGGTGAGCTCCAAGCGACCGGCCAGTGCCACCGTCAGCTCGCGGGTGGAGCCCAGATCGATGTCGTCGAGCAGGACCGCCTCATAGCCTCCGGCGCGATCCACCGAGATGCGCTCGGGGCGTACGCACCAAACCACCTCGCTGCCCTCCACCAGGCCGCTCGCGGACGTCAGGATCTCGGCCCCGTCACTGCTGATCCTCGCCCGCGTGACGGCCACGCCACGGCGGGCGTTGGCGATCCCCAAGAGGCCCGCCACCTCCGGCGAGCTCGGCGCCCGGAAAACGTCCGCGCGCGGGCCGGCTTGGAGGACGCGTCCGTGATCGAGGACGATTATCTCGTCGGCGAGCAGTGCGGCCTCCTCGGGGTCGTGGGTGACGATCACGGTGCACAGCCCGGCCTCGCGCTGGAGCCGGCGGAGCTCGCGCCGCAGACGATCGGCAACGGGCGCGTCAAGCCCCGTGAACGGCTCGTCGAGCAGCAGCACGCGCGGCTCGACCGCGAGCGCACGGGCGAGCGCGACGCGTCGCTGCTGTCCGCCTGAGAGCTCCTCTGGATAGCGGTGCTCGAGCCCCTGCAGGTCCAGCTGCTCGAGCCACCATGCGGCCAGCTCGGGGCGCGCGTCCACGCCGAAGGTCGCCTGCTGCCAGACGGTGCGCCGCGGCAGCAGCGTCGGCTGCTGCGGTACGTAGGCGATCTGCCTGCGCTCGGCGGGGATCCCGTGCAGCGCGCGAGATCCAGCGCGCACGTGGCCGCCATCGCTGGGGGTGAGGCCGGCCAGCAGGCGCAGTGTCAGCGTCTTGCCCGCCCCGGAAGGTCCGAGCAGCGCCAGCCACGGACTCTGCGAGCCGTAAGCGACCTCCAGCGTGAACGAGCCCAGGCGCTTGCTCAGAGCGAAGTCGAGCGTGGGCGGCGAGCCGGGGATGACAGGCACGGACGGGGCGGCGGCGATGCTCCCCCGGCGTCGCCTCGGGACCGGCAGCTGCGCGAGCGCCAGCACCACGAGCGCAGCGAGCAGCGCGGCGGCGATCGGCAGCATCGTCCCCGGCAGACCGGTCTCGTCGAACTGCACGAACGTGAACACGGGCAGCGAGAAGGGGTGGTAGGCGAGGATCACCGTCGCGCCGAACTCGGCGAAGGCCCGCAGCCACGTCAGCAGGATCCCGGCGGCGATGCCGGGCAGCGCCGCCGGCACCGCAACTCGCGCGAAGCGCGCCACGCGCCCGAACCCAAGTGTTGCCGCGACCTCCTCAAGAGCTGGGTCGACCGCCGCGAAAGCGGCGCGCGCGGCGATGATCAGGAAGGGCGCCGCGACGAAGATCTGAGCGAGGACGATCCCCGCGCGCGTGTCGGTCAGCTTGCCGCCGAACAGTTCTCCGGGGAGTGTGAAGGGACCGACGACATACAGCAGCAGGATGCCGCTCATCAGCGTCGGCAGGGCCAGCGGAAGCGCCACCAAGGCCAGCACCAGTCGTCCGATGACACCCCGCCTGCGCGCCAGCAGATACGCCAGCGGCGTGCCGAGCACCGTGATCACCATGGTTGCAACGGTCGCCGTGAACAGCGATGTCGCCAGCGCCGAGCCGAGCCCCGGGGAGGCCGGGGCGCCCCCGGCGAGGCGCACCACGAACGCGACGATCGGGACGAGTAGATAGAGGGCGAGCAGCCCGCCCAGCCAGGGCAGCGGGCTGCTCGCCCGGGAACGCAACTGCCTAGCCTGCACCCACGGTGCTGCGCAGGCTCGCGGGGACGGCGGAGGCGGTGCCGGAGAACTTCGGCTTGATCGGGACCAGTCCGTACTGCTTTTCAACGGCCTTGCGCTTGGGGCTCAGCAAGAAAGACACGAGCGCTTCCCCTCCGCTCTGGTTTTCGGCGTTGTTCAGGAGCGTCACCGTGTAGTCGGCGTACTTGTAGATCGGCGTCAGGGGAACTGTCGGCACGTGCGCGGTCTTCGCCTCGACCACGTAGAAGAAACCGGCGTCGAGCTGGCCGGCCTGCAGACGCCCGAGCATCGATGTCTCTTCGAAGATCGGGAACTGCTTCAACGCCTTCGTCAGCGCCGAGTCGTGGAGCTTCTTGGCCGCGGCGTCGACCGCTTCGACGGTCAGCTTGCCCTTGGGGTCAGCCTTCGGTTCGGTACGCCCGACGAGGATGCCCGGCTCGGTGATGACCTTGTACCAGGGCTTGCCGGCGGCGAGCTGTTTGCCGAACTTGGTCTTCGGGTCATAGCCCAGCACGAGGTCCGACGAGGTGAACGTCGAGTACCAGGACACCCAGTTTCCGTTGGCCGGCCCTTCGAGTTCTTGGTCGGCCGATGCCGCCGCGCTGACGAACACGTCACCCTGGCGGACCTTGCCCTTGATCGCGGCTGCATCTTCGTTGGAGCCGCCGCCGAAGCCTTCGAACGGGTAGCCGGTGGCCGCGGTGAATTCGGGGCCCAGCGCCTTTTCCATGATGTCCACCAGCGAGCCGGCGAAAATCGCCGACACCTTGGTCGTCGCGGACGCCCGGGCAGCCGGTGCAGCGCCGGTCGATGCGACCGCGACCAGGCTGCCGACGATCACGATCGCCGCAGCGGCGACGATGCTCGCGGTGCTCCGTGCCTTTGCCCTTTTGCGCCCAGACCGTCGTGTCGCGGCTTGCGTCATGTCTGCTCCTTGTGCTCGTTGGGGCTCCGCTCCACCATCACGGATGTCGCCTTGACAGTGGCGGTGGCTTCTACTCCGGGGGCCAGCGCGAGCTCTTCGACCGAGTCGCGCGTGATCGCCGCAGTCACGAGAAACGGACCCGCCTCGATCTCGACGAGCGCCATCACGCCGTCGACCTCGACCGAGCGCACGACACCGGCGAAGCGATTGCGTGCCGAGCCGCGCGTCCCGGTGCGATGCCGCTGCGGACGGTTGGCCAGGCGGCGGACCTCGCTGGGCGAGACGCGGCGGCGGTTACGCTCGTCGCGGTGGCTTCGCAGCTTGCCTGCACGGTCCCAACGACGCAGCGTGTCGACGCTGACGCCGATCGCCGCAGCGGCGTCGCCGAGTGAGAGATCAGATCGCTTCTGCCCAGGCAATACATAGGCAGCCTATCTGCTGCGCGAGCTGACCGCGCTCACGTCCGGAGTACGCCCCAAGCTCGCGTCGAGGAGTAGTCTCTGCGTTCTCGTGCTGCACGCGCTGCTGTGTCTCCTGCCCGCCGTCGTAGTAGCGATACCGCTGCTCGCGCGGCGTTTTCCGGGCGAGCGGGCGCTGCTGGCCCTGCGCAGAGCCGAGCCGCCTCACTGGCTGCGCCCGCGCCGTTGCGCGCGCCCGCGCCGGCCCGCGGCGCTGCTCGCCGTGCGCGGTGGGCTGCTGATCGGCCTCTCGCTCGCGGTGCGCCCGCCGCCCGTGGCGAGCGCGGCGAGCTAGACACTTCGCGTCCCGTCCCGGGACCCGCCGGCTCGTCGATGGTCAGTTCGCCTGCTCGGGCCCGCGCGTCGGTGCGTGCCCGCAGCGTTCGGTCGTACACGCACTCATCCGAGGAGCCTCTCAATGTTCGGTCCCAAAGCTGTCCCGTTCGTGGCCGTGGTCGCGCTGGCTGTGTTCGTCATGCTCGAGAGTGCCCCGGCGGCGTCGGCGCACGCGCAGCTGCTCGGTACCTCCCCGGCGTCGGGCTCGACGGTCCAGTCCCAGCCGCAGGAGGTGATCTTCGAGTTCAACCAGAACGTCGGCGGCACGCTCGGCGCGGTCCGTGTCTATGACGCGCAGGGCAACGAGGTCGACAACCTGAACGTCTCACACCCCGACGGCAACGAGCACTGGATGGGCGTCGGGCTGAAGCCGCACCTGCCGGACGGAACATACACGGGCACCTACCGTGTGATCTCGGCCGACACCCATATCGTCTACGGCGGGCTCGTGTTCAACATCGGCCACGCAGGGGCGGCGCCGAAGTTCACGGTCGCCGGGCTGATCGGTAGGAACAAGAGCGGCAGGGTGACGGAGGTCGCGTTCGGCGTCGTACGCGGCCTGGACTACCTCACGCTGGCCCTGATGGTCGGTGGCCTGAGCTTTCTGTTCTTCGTGTGGAGAGGAGCACTGAGGACGGTCGCCGGGGGCGAGCAGCGCTGGATCTCGGCCTCGCACGCGTTCGCCCGACGACTGCGGCGCCTGTTCGCGGTCGCAATCGTGCTCGGCGCCCTCGTGGGCGTGCTCGGCGTGCTGTTGCAGGGCGCGAGCGCGGCCGGCGTCTCTCTGTGGGCCTCGCTGAAAGGCTCGATCATCAACGACACCCTCGATAGTCGCTTTGGGACCGTCTGGGGCCTGCGCGCCGTCGCTTGGATTCTGCTCGGAGCCGTGCTGCTGGCGGCACGGGCGATGCGTCGAGACGCGGTCCCGGTGCTGCGGTCCGACCCGACGCGGCCAGGCAGCTCGACGTTGAGTGCGAGTCCGCCACCGCTACTGCTCGCGCTGCTCGCGATCGGCAGCGCCTACCTGGTGTGCACCCCCGCGTTGGCCGGTCACGCGAGCATCGAGAGCCCGCGCGGCGTGTTCTTTCCCTCCGATGTGCTGCATGTGGGCGCCGCCAGCATCTGGGTTGGAGGGATCGCCTGCCTGCTGCTCGCGCTGCCGGCTGCCACGCGCCGGCTCGAGGGCCCCGAGCGCAGCCGGCTGCTGATTGGAGCGCTCGCGCGCTTCTCGCCGATCGCGCTGGCGTGCGTGGTCGTGATCGCGATCACGGGGATCATCCAGGCGTACATCGACGTACGCAGCCTCCACGGGCTCCTGCACTCGACCTACGGCGCGCTGATCATCGTCAAGACGGTCCTGCTGGCGTCACTGATCGGCATCGGGTGGGTCAACCGCGAGCGAATCATCCCTGCGCTCGAACACCTCGTGGGCGACGGCCGCTCGCCCGGCGGGATCGGCGCCCTGGCACGGCGTACCCTGCGCGGCGAGCTCGCGCTGATGCTCTGCGTCTTCGCCGTGACCGCCGCGTTGATCAGCTACGCACCGCCGATCGACGCCGCAACGGGACCCTTCTCCACGAACACCACGATCGGCGCGGCCGAGCTCGAGATGACGGTCGAACCGGCGCGCGTGGGACTCAACACGGTCCACCTCTACCTGATCGATGCCAAGACCGGCGCTCAGTTCACCGCGACCAAGGAACTCACCGTCAGCGCGAGGCTGCCCGCGAAGCACATCGGGCCGCTGCCGCTGAAGCCGAACGTCGCCGGGCCGGGCCACTACGTGCTGAACGCCGCGATCCTCAGCCCGGGCGGCACCTGGGAAATCGAAATCACCGACCGCGTCTCCGAATTCGAACAGTTCACCCGCACCGTCAAGGTGCCCATCCGATGAGCAGTCTCAAATCAATCCAGACCCCCGTTCACACCAACTCAGGAGCGAGACAGACATGAAATCCAAGTCGATCGGCGCGCTGGCTGCGGCGGCATCGCTGCTCGCCCCCGCCGCCGCGCAGGCGCACATCAGCCTGCACCCCAACACGATCCCCGCGGGGGCGTTCGCGACGCTCGATGTGCGGGTTCCTGGCGAGCAGGAAGGCGCCCACGTGACGAAGGTCGATGTCCTGTTCCCGCAGGGCTTCACAGGTGTCGACTACGAAAACGTGCCCGGCTGGAGCACGAGGATCATCGAAGCAAGGCTCGCGACCCCGATCAAAGAAGACGGCGAAACGATTGATACAGAGGTCTCCCAGATCGTGTGGACCTGGACCGGCCCGCTCGGCAAGGTCGACAACGGCCAGTTTGTCAACTTCCCGCTGTCTCTGGCGATCCCCCTGGACGCGACTGGAAAGGCGCTCGAATTCAGGACGGTCCAGAGCTACAGCAACGGCCAGGTGATCCATTGGATCTCTCCGTCACTGACGGCAGAACATCCCTCGCCGAGGATCAACGTCACGACCAAAGGCGGCGTGATCCAAGAAGTCGCCGGCGCCGAGGCGGGTCCGCAAGCGGGACAGACGGGCGCGGGCCAATCTGCACCGGCGACGACACCGGCCACGGTGGAGTCAACCAGCGGCGGGGCGAGCAAAGGTCTCGCGCTCGCCGCGCTGATTCTCGGTGCGCTCGGGCTGATCGCCGGCCTCGGCGCGCTTGTGGCGACTCGTCGCAGGGGAGCTGCCTAGCGGGTCCTGTCAAGCTTGCCGAGCTGATGCCCGACCGCGAGATCCGCTCTTGGCTGATGGACATGGACGGCGTGCTGGTGCGCGAGGAAGTGGCGATCCCGGGCGCGGATCGCTTTCTCGAGCGCCTGCGCGAGCTCGCCCTGCCGTTCCTGGTCCTGACGAACAACTCGACCTACACGCGGCGTGACCTCTCGGCGCGCCTTGCGGCCAACGGTTTGACCGTCCCCGAGGAGGCAATCTGGACCTCCGCGCTGGCGACCGCGCGCTTTCTGCGCGACCAGCGCCCGGGAGGCTCGGCGTTCGTGATCGGCGAGGCCGGGCTGACGACCGCACTGCACGACGCCGGCTACACGTTGACCGAGCGCGAGCCGGACTACGTGGTCCTCGGCGAGACCCGCACCTACTCGTTCGAGCGCATAACGCGAGCGATCCGGCTGATCGCGGCGGGCGCACGCTTCATCGCGACCAACCCCGACGCCACAGGCCCGGCGGCCGAGGGTCCGTTGCCGGCGACCGGGTCGGTCGCGGCGCTGATCAGTCGAGCCACCGGCGTGGAGCCCTACTTCGTCGGAAAGCCCAACCCGCTGATGATGCGCTCCGCGCTGAACGCCATCGACGCCCACTCCGAGACAGCCGCGATGATCGGCGACCGCATGGACACCGACGTGATCTCCGGGCTCGAGGCCGGGATGGAGACCGTCCTGGTGCTGACGGGCGTGACAACGCGCGAGGCCGCAGAGCGCTACCCGTTCCGCGCGTCGCGGATCGTCAACTCGATCGGCGATCTGCTCGAGACGCTCGGGTGAAGAAGCGTGAGCTGACATCGATCGGCCCGAGCCCCGGTGGCGCGCCGTATTGGCGCGCCACCGACTCGCTTTGGAACTCAGGTCTTGAAGTTGTAGCTCGAGCCCGTGGCTACCGACGCATCGAGCTTGCCGGTGTATTTGGCGTTCATTTCCACGCCGGTGTGTTCAACCGTGCTTTTCAGCGTGTTCACGAAATACGCTTTGAGTTCCGTGGTCTGGAACAGGTGCTTCTGGAGTTCTTCGTTGTAGACCGATTCGGTGGGCCCTTTGATCATCTTGAAGATCACTCCGGTGCCACCGAACACGATTTCTTTTTCTCCGAGCAGGCAGCGGCTGCCGCCGATCGTGAACGTGGCGAACGTCGTGCCTTCCTTCGGCGCAAGCAGGAAGCCATTGGCGCCCGCTGCGAGTTCTTCTTTTTCGGCGGCCGATTTGGTGAGGTAGGCGGTAGTGATGACCAGAGGCTTAGTCAGGAAGCCGCCGCCGAGTTTGCCGTTGATCGTGCATTCAGCGAAGCCGACGACGCCGCAGCCGCTGTAGGAGATCCTGCCTTCGCCGCTCGCCGGTGACAAGGGACCGGCCCCGATCAATTTCGAGCTGACCAATTCGAGTTTGGTGCATTCGAAGGTGCCAGCCAGAAGTTTGAAAGCCTGATTGCCTTCGGCTTGTCCGGTGATCGCCTCCGTTTCGGCTTCGCCGAGCGCTTTGCCGTTGACCCGCCACCCAACGTCTGCTTCCGAAGCGGCCATCGCATTGGCGGCAAACGCGAGTCCGATCGCCATCAGTGTCAAGAGCGCTGCAATCGCCTGCTTTGTTCTCATGTCTACTACTCCTGTCTGAGAGCGTCGAGCCGCGTGGATCGCCGCTGTCGGCGAGGCCCGGCAATGCCGCGTGGCCCGGCTCGGTGCTTTCGTGGATTGGTCAGCGGTCCCGCGACGGGCGAGGACCGCCCGAGCCGCAACGGTCTAGCAGCGACCGGGTCAGCTGTGCAAACGGACGACTCCTGCTCGCGTTCAGGCCTAGCATTGGGCTTCGGCTGGCGTCTCCGACACTTGGGCCGCCGCCGCAACGGACGGGTCTCGGCATATTTGTTCGGTGCAATTAGTTTGGTATCAGCCGCACACATAGAAAGATGTTCGGTACAATTGGATAGTGCCCCAACCGAACAAAACTGCGAAGAGCGGTCGCGGTCGGCCCACGCGAGCTGCCGTCTACGATCGTCTGCGCGTTCAGATCGGCGAACTGCGTGACCGGCTCGGTGGTCTGCCCTCGCCTGGCGAAGCAGATGAGATCTGGCGCGGGATATGGCTCGAGGAGGCTCACCACTCGACTGCGATCGAGGGCAACACGCTCGTGCTCAAGCAAGTCGAGCAGCTGCTCGAGGAGGGCCGAGCAGTGGGCAACAAGGAGCTCAGGGAGTACATGGAGGTACGTGGGTACGCCAATGCCGCCAGCTGGATCTACGGTCAGGCGCTCAACCCTGGTGCATGGTCGAGCGGCGAGCTTCTCTCGCTGACCGAGCTTCGACACATCCATCGGCTCGCGCTTACACCCGCATGGGATGTCGCGCCTCACCCAAGCGCCGGCGATAGCGAGCATCCGGGCTCATTCCGCGAGCACGACATCCGGCCGTTTCCAGGCGGTATGCGCCCACCGCCGTGGCCCGAAGTCTCCGCCATGGTCACCGACTGGATTCGCGAGGTGCGAGCACTGGGTCGTAAGGGTGAGGGCATCGAGCCCGAAGCGCTAGCCAAGGTGCATGCGCGCTTCGAGCAGATCCATCCATTTCTCGACGGCAACGGGCGCACCGGCCGGCTTGTTCTCAATCTGCTCCTGGTCAGGCTTGGCTATCCCCCCGCGATCATCTTCAAGGGCGATCGCCGGCGATATCTGGCCGCACTCCAGAGCGCCGATCGTGGCGACCATGGCCCGCTCGCAGAGCTGCTCGCCCGCGCCATCCTCGACAACCTCTACAGGTTCGTGGTCCCCGCCGTCGCCGGTCCATCACGCCTGGTCCCGTTGCCTGCTCTGGCCTCCGAGGCAATCTCCGCAAACGCGCTACGCGTGGCCGCAACGAGGGGGCGTCTCAAGGCCTCCAAGGCGGCCGACGGCACGTGGCGCAGCACGCGCGCATGGGTTGAGGAATACCTGGCTGGGCGCTACGAGCGCGAGTGATGTGAGTGATGAACTGCGCAAGTGCCTCGCGGACACTTGACGCCTGAGTGGCAGCACCGTACACTTGTACGTAGCTAAGGAGGATCGCGTGGCGACCAAGGCGGAGCGTCTAGAGGCGCGACTCACATCAACAGAGCGCAAGCAGATCGAGCAGGCAGCAGCCCTCGCCGGCGAGTCGGTGTCGTCGTTTGTCGTATTCGCGGCGCTAGGGCGTGCCGACAGCCTCGTGCGGGAGCAGGCGTCGACAGTAATCCCGGCCGACTACTTCGATCGGCTCGTCGCATCTCTCGATGAGCCAGAGGATGCCCCCGGACTTAGCCGGGCGGTTAAAGAGGTCGGGCGGCGCAGGCGAATCAAGCCGACGTGAGCTACCGCGTCGAACCGCTTGCCGCCGACCACTACCTCGACGCCTTCGACTGTGGGCACGACGCCCTCACCGTATGGTTGCGGCAGCACGCCCGGCATGCCACAGGGCAGGGCACTCGCACATATCTGCTCGTAGAGGAAGCTACCGGCGCTGTCGCCGGCTACTTCGCCCTTGCCCCTCATCTAGTCGAGCGGGATGACGCCCCGCGAGGCGTCGGCCGCGGGGCGCCTCAGCGTATCCCCGCGATCCTCCTTGCCAAGCTGGCCCTTCATAAGGGTCTGCATGGCCAGGGGCTCGGCGCCGAGTTGCTGGTTCACGCCTTGACTACGATCGTCGTGGCCGCGCGCTCCGCTGGCGGGCGCCTCGTCGTGGTCGACGCGGTGGATAAGGACGCAGCGAGCTTCTATTGTGCCCACGACTTCCAGCCCTCGCCGACAGACCCTCGCCGGCTGATTATGAAGCTCAGCACCGCAGCGCGTGCGCTTGACCTCACCTGGCCGTAAGCGAGTCGTAGGTATTTGTCTCGGATGGATCTCACTCCCCACAACCAGCTACAGCAGTGGCTGATCCTGGCGCTGGGCCAGATGGGTGGCAGCGCATCGCGCGCGGAGGCGCTTGCAAGGATCGAAGCTACCTTTGGTTTGTATTTCACTACCCCTGCTCGACCCAACCGAACGAGCGCTGCACGGCCTTCTTCCACTGCGCGTACTCGCGCTCGCGCCGTGAGTCGGCCATCGCGGGCTCCCAGCGCTTGTCCTCGGACCAGCGCTCGCGCAGCTCGTCCTGGTCGGACCAGAAGCCCACGGCGAGGCCCGCTGCGAACGCCGCGCCCAGCGCCGTGGTCTCCGTCACCGCCGGTCGTATCACTGGCACGCCGAGCACGTCGGCCTGGAACTGCATCAGCAGCTCGTTGGCGGTCATGCCGCCGTCGACCTTCAGCTCGCTGAAGGGAACGCCGGCGACAGCGTTGACCTCGTCGACCACCTCGCGGGTCTGCCACGCTGTCGCCTCCAGTGCCGCGCGCGCAATGTGCCCGCTGTTGGCGTAGGCGGTCAGGCCCACGATCACGCCGCGTGCGTCATCGCGCCAGTAGGGCGCGAACAGCCCCGAGAACGCCGGCACGAAGTAAACGCCACCGTTGTCCTCGACCGTGCGCGCCAGCTGCTCCACCTCGGGAGCACTGTCGATCAGCCTCAAGCGGTCGCGCAGCCACTGGATCAGCGCACCCGTGACAGCGATCGAGCCCTCCAGCACATACCTCGGTGCGCCGTCGCCGAGCTTGTACGCGAGGCTCGTCAGGAGCTTGTCTGAGTGCACGACATCCTCGCCGGTGTTCACCAACAGGAACGAGCCGCTGCCGTAGGTGTTCTTCGCCTCGCCGCGAGCGAAGCACGTCTGCCCGAACAGCGCCGCCTGCTGATCGCCGAGGATCCCTGCGATCGGCCGCCCGCCGGCGGCTGTCCCCGACGCCAGGCCGTACACCTCGCTGGAGGAGCGGATCTCGGGCAGCATCCAACGCGGGACGCCCATCAGCTCGAGGCTGGGCTCGTGCCAGTCGAGCGTCTCGAGATCCATCAACATCGTGCGGCTCGCGTTTGTCACGTCGGTGACGTGCACGCCGCCGTTTGGTCCTCCGGTGAGATTCCACAGCACCCAGGTGTCCATCGTTCCGAAGGCGAGCTCACCGTTCTCGGCACGTCCGCGCGCGCCCGCGACGTTGTCGAGCAGCCACGTCAGCTTCGGACCGGAGAAATACGTGGACAGGGGCAAACCGACGTGCCCGCGCAGGCGATCGACGCCCTGCTCGCCGGCGAGCTCGCGCACGAGCTGGTCGGTGCGCGTGTCCTGCCACACGATCGCGTTGTGAATCGGCTCGCCGCTCTCGCGGTCCCACACGACCGTCGTCTCGCGCTGGTTGGTGATGCCGATCGCCTCCAGGTCCCCCGCCTCGGCGTCGGACGTCGCGAGCGCGCCGCCGATCACCTCACGCGTGCGGCGCCAGATCTCGCTCGCGTCGTGCTCGACCCAACCGGCCTTCGGCGTGATCTGCTCGTGCTCGCGCTGATCCACCGCGACGATCGTGCCGTCTCTGTCGAACAGGATGAAGCGGCTGCTCGTCGTCCCTTGATCGATCGCCCCTACGTACTTAGGCATCTGCGACTCCTCCTCGGTTGCCACGCGACCCTATTCGCTGATCTCCTCGCGGTGCGCCGAAGTCGCGCGGGTCTATCGCATCGGGCGCGCCGCCGGTGCCTTGCCGCTACTCTCGCCCCATGAGCTCATCGGCGCCGGTGGCCACGGAGACGATGGTCGCTGCCGTCGAGGCCGACCTCGAGGCGCTGGTCGCGATCTCGAGCCCGTCGGGTGACGCCGGCGGCGCCGACGCCGCGCTCGCACTGTGCGCGCAGCGGCTGCCGGCCTCGGCGACGCTCGAACGCGTCCTCTGCTCGTCCCCGAACCACACGCGGGACCTGCTCGCGCGCGTGTCCGGGGATGGTTCCGGCCGTGTGCTGCTCCTGGGCCACGTCGACACGGTGGTCGCCGGCTGCGCGCATCGCCCGCTGCGCCGCGAAGGCGACATCTGGCAAGGCTCGGGATCTGTGGATATGAAGGGAGGCGTGGCGCTCGCACTCGCGCTCGCGCGCTCGCTCGCGCAGCGACCCGATACGTTCGCCGAGCTCGGTGTGCTGCTGGTCGTCGATGAGGAGTGGCGCTCAGAGCCGTTCGCCCATGTCCATCGATTCAGCGGCTATGACGCGTGCCTGTGCTTCGAGGCGGGCGAGCGCACACCCACTGGCGCGGAGGGCGTCGTCATCAGACGCAAGGCCGCGGGCACGCTGCGCGTCAGCGCCCACGGGCGAGCCGCCCACGCCGGGTCGAACCCCGACGCGGGCGCCAATGCACTGCTCGCGTTGGCCAAGGCCGCCACAGCAGCGGCCGCCCTGCACGACCCCGCCGGCCGCGAAGCGCTGAGCGTCGTGCCGAGCCGCATCGGCGCCGGCGGCGCGATCAACGTCGTGCCCGCGGAAGGCGAGCTGATGATCGACGTGCGCGCCGACAGCGACTCCGCGTTCGCGCGTGTCAGCGGCGCCGTCCGCGACACCGTCGGCGACACCGACGCAGGCGTGCGCCTGGAGGTGGAGCTGGTCCGCAGCTGGCCCGGGATGGACACGCGCGCCGCGAGCGCTCCGCTGCTCGAGGCGGCGAGCGCACGCCTCGGCCGTGAGATCGTCGGGGTCGCGCGCGGCGGTGCCAGCGATGCAAGCCACTTCGCGAGCGCGATCCCCGTCACGATCGACGGCCTCGGGCCTCGCGGCGGCCACGCGCACTCGCCGGAGGAGTACGTCTACGGTCCTTCGCTGCGCGAGCGCGCCGAGCTCGCGCTCGCGCTCGCGGAGACGCTGCTCGCATGACCTGGAAGAAGCTCCGCCACGCCGCGGTCGTCGAGCTCCTCGTGATCGTCGCCGTCGCCGTGGGATTGGCGTTCGCCGTGCAGGCATTCGTGATCAAGCCCTACCGCATCCCGAGCGGGTCGATGGAACCGACGCTGACGGTCGGACAGCGCGTGCTGGTCAACCGCATCGGCACCGACTTCGCTGGACCGCACGTCGGTGAGGTGGCCGTCTTTCACCCGCCCGCAGCCGCCGAACAGCAGCAGTGCGGACCGACGCCGCACACGGTCCAGCCCGGGGGTGCCGCGTGCGCGCAGCCGCTTCTGCCGGAGTCGAGCGTCAACTTCGTCAAGCGGATAGTCGCCGGGCCGGGCGATCAGATCTACATCAGCGAAGGCCACGTCTATCGCAAGCCGACCGGTACGAGCCGGTTCGTGCGGGAGAAGGACCCTTACATCAAAGCGTGCGGCGGCAGCTCCGAGTGCAACTTCCCCACCCCGATCACGATCCCGGCGGGGCACTGGTTCATGATGGGCGACAACCGCGGCGACTCCGATGACAGCCGCTTCTGGGGGCCGGTTCCGACCGGCTGGATCATCGGCCAGGTGATCGTGACCTACTGGCCGCCCGATCGCATCGGGATCTTCTAGCCCCGAGACATCACCCAAGCGCCTCCAGCCGCCGCTGCGGCGATCGTCGGTGCTCGCAGCGACGTGACGTCACTGAGCGGACCGCTGCGGCCGATACGATCATCGACCCATGAACGACACGACGGCGACGGGGTCTCTTCAGGCGACTGCATACCTGAGCGAGTCCGCTCCCGCCGCTCCCGCAGCGGTCTCCTGGGCCCGGCAGCTCATCGGCGACTTCGCCGCCGCAGCCGGTCTCTCCGGCCAACGCCTGGAGGACGTTCGTCTCGCGATCTCCGAGGCTGTGACCAACGCCGTTGCATACGCATACGACGGCGTGCCGGGTGAGATCCACCTGATCGCCGCGGTCGTGCCAGACGAGCTGTGGCTGGTGATCGCCGACGACGGCAACGGCATGCGCGCCAGGCCCAGCGAGACCCGCGGGCTGGGCCTCGGCCTCGGCTTGATGGCGCAGCTGAGCGACGCACTGACGATCCTCGCACGCTCGAGCGGCGGCGTCGAGGTGCGCATGCGCTTCGATCTCACGCGAGCGTGAACCACACGCGCGTGCCGTCCTCGTCGGGAACGACTCCCCACGCCTTCGACAGCGCCTCCACGATCCGCAGGCCGCGTCCGGATGGCTCGAGCACCGTGGGCGAGCGCAGCGTCGGCCGCCCACGCCCCGCGTCGCTCACTTCGACGCGAACCTCGCCCGGCCGGTCGGATATCGCAAGCTCGAAGTCGGAGCGTGCGTGTTGCACGCAATTGGTGGCGAGCTCGCACGCCATCAGCTCGGCCGCGTCAACCAGCTCTTGCGCCTGGTCGCGGAGCGTCTCCCTGACGAAGCCGCGCGCGGCTGTAACCGATTCCGGGCGACAGGAGAATCGACGTACGCGAGTCACGACTCGATGCGCAGCACGTCCGACAGGCCGGTCAGCTCGATCACGCGGCGCACCGCCGGCGAGGGGTCACGCAGCCGTACGGCGTTCACCTTTGCTGCGACCCCCAGCAGCACGGCGATGCCGGCGCTGTCCATGAAGCGCAAGCCGCTGAGATCGAAGATCACCTCGGCGGAGCGCTCCTGCGTGAGTGGCGCCAGCGACGCATCGAGCGCATCTGCGTTCGCGCTGTCGAGCTCGCCCGACAGGCTCACGATCCGCGCGCCGGTTTGATCGGCACGCGTCTCGACGACGACGTTCTCGCCGGCCTCCCCCTCTAGTTCTGCCATTGGATCCCCACAATCGCCGTGTCGTCGTGGTGCTCTGCGCTGGCGAGCTCACGCGCGAGGCGGCTCAGCAGCTCGTCGAGCTCGAGGTCGGTCCCGGTGGCCGCCTCTCGCAGGCGCTCCAAGCCCACGTCGAGGACCTCGCCCCGACGCTCCACCAGGCCATCTGTAAAGGCCACCAGTGTGGCGTTTGGAGGAACGGTCACGAGTGCCTCCCGATAGCGAGACTGGCTCGCGACGCCGATCGGCGCATCGACATGAAACTCGACATAGCGCCCGTCGTCGCCGTCGATCAGCAACGGCGCCATGTGACCGGCACTGGCGACCGTCACAGTGTGACGCGGCACATCTATCAGCGCGCACAGCACCGTCGCGAAGTAGTCGTGCTCGCCGCTGTTGACGAAATCGGAGAGCTTCGCGAGCACCGTCGCCGGCGCGCTGTCCTGCACCGCGTAAGCCAGCGCTGCGTGCCGCAGCGACGCCATCGTGGTGGCAGCGCGAAGCCCGTGACCGGAGACGTCGCCGATCAACAGCAGCACACCGTTGTCATCGGTCTCGACAACGTCGTACCAGTCGCCTCCGACGTCGATCCCCGATGCCGCCGGGACGTAGCGCGCGCTCACGCTGAGGCCCTCGAGCGCAGGCAACGCGTCGGGCAGCAGCGCGTGCTGCAGCGTCTGCGCGATGCCACGCTGCTGGGTGTACATGCGCTGGTTCTCGGTGGCGACACGATCGAGGTCGACAGCCAGCTGCTCGGCGTGCGCTCGACGCCGCGCCAAGCGGTCGGTGATCAACGCGGCGGCCAACGTCAGCAGCACCCCGACGCCGGCGATGATCCACGGCAGGCTGTGGAAGAACGCGCCGCCGAGCGATTCCCTGGGCGTGACCACGAGCGTGAAGGCGCTGTCGCCGAACGGCACGACCTCCGAGACCTGACGGCCGCTGACCGGGAAGTGCCGCAGGCTCGTCAGCAACAGCTCTGCGTGGCTGCGCGAGCGACCCAGGTAGAGCGCGTAGTTGAGGTCGGAGAAGCCCGAGCCGCTCGCGATCCGCGAGCGCCGGTTCCTGGGCAGCAGACCTTCGGCATACGCCCCGTAGCCGTCCCCGACCCCCGGGATCGCGTACAGGTAGCCGAGGGCGGGTGTCTTGGAGCCGAGGATGCCGGTCACACTCAGCTGTGAGCTCCCCTTCGCATGCGTGAAGAACTGCTGTGCCTGCTGCGGCAGCGACGCCAGCACCGGCGCGGCCCCGACGACGGCTGTCGGCGACGGGCGAGCATCGCCCAGCCGCCACAACGAGGCCGACTGGAACTGGCGACCCGCGCCGACGTAGGGCGCCATGAACGCGCGGAACTTCTGGGCGTTCCCACCGGTGGCGTCGGCGAGCTCTGCGGCTGAGACCAGCGGCGTCTGGACCGTCGGCACGGCGGCGCTCAACAGCGAGCTCAGCTCGAGCGCGCTCAGTTTCAGCAGGCGCGTCTCGTTGCGGTCATACAGGGCCAAGGCCGTCACAGTCAGCGCCGCCGTCACGACCAGTCCTAGGATCAACGCGATCACACCGGGCCGCGACGGCCTCTCCAGAGTCATACCCCTCGCTAGCTTACCCGCCGTCCCCGGCGAATGCGAAAGTGACGGTTGACGCGGCCGCGCGCGTGCGGATAGGTTAGCCCGACAGCGCTGCCAAGCCGTCTGGCCGACCCAGAACGTCGGCCAGGACTTGGCGCGCATTCATACGAGAGAGAGAGGGAAGAGGATGGGGAAACGTAGCCGAATCATCGGCTTGGCTCTGCTGTGCGTTGGTGTACTCGTGCCGGCAGCGTCGGCCGCCGCGGCGCCGCAGTACGTCGCGCTTGGGGATTCATACTCATCTGGGGTGGGGAGCCGCGTCTTCTATGAAGAATCCGGCGAATGTGATCGCAGCCCGGACGCATACGGACCGAAGATCGCCGCAGCCAAGGGCTACACGCTGAGCTTCCAGGCGTGCAGTGGTGCAAAGACACCCGAAGTGAACGAAAAACAGCTCGGCACGTTGAGTGCCACCACGAGCCTGGTGACGATCACGATCGGCGGGAACGATGCGGGCTTCAGCAACGTGATGCTCAACTGCGCGCTCTACTACTTCACCTGTGGCAGTGCGATCAGCGAAGCGGAGGAATTCGCGAAGAACAAGCTGCCGGGTCTCCTGGAAACGACGTACAAAGACATCCGCGCGAAGGCGAGCACCGCCCAGGTGATCGTGCTCGGCTACCCGAAGCTGTTCACCAAAGAAGGGACGACGTGCAACGTCAACTTCCTCACTTCCGGCAACGAGAAGAAAATCAACGAAGCGGCGGAAAAACTGGACGCCGTGGTCAAGGCTCGTGCGGAAGCGATGAAATTCACGTTCGTCAATCCGACGAGCGCGTTTGAATCGCACGCGGTGTGCGCGTCCGAAGAATGGCTGAACGGGCAGTCCAATCCGCTGTCGGAAAGCTACCACCCGAACGTGAAAGGTCAGGAAGAGTTCACCAAGCTGGTGGAGGCGGCCATCTAGGAGCGCCACTGCCCGCACCGGCGCGGGCTATCGCTCGGGAGTGACGGGCGAGAGGGTGAGTCCGGCGCCTGCCCGGCTCACCCTCCATGCGCGGCGGCGGGATTCCTGGCGAGGACCGCCAGCTCGCCGAGCCGTCGCTGGAGCAGTCGCCGCTCGGCCTCGTCGTGCACGAGCGCCAGCGCGCGCTCGTAGGCCGCTCGCGCCTCGGCGGTGCGACCGAGGCGCCGCAGCAGCTCGGCGCGTGTCGCGTGCAGGTAGTGGAAGTCCTCGAGCGCGAGGCGATCGAGGATCGTCAGCCCCGCCTCCGCGCCGAGCTCCTCGGCAACCGCGATCGCCCTGTTCAGCTCGACGACCGGTGAGCCGGTCAGACGCGCGAGCTCGCCGTAGAGAGCCGCGATCTCGTGCCAGTCCGGGGTCTGCTCGACGTGCAGCGACGAGATTGCCGCCTGCAGGACGTAGATGCCGGCCGCGCCACCCTTGGCCAAGGTCACGGCGCGATCGAGGACGATCCGCCCTTCAGCGATCTGCGTCCAGTCCCACCGTGTGCGGTCCTGGTCGAGGAGCAGCACGAGCTCGCCTTCGTGCTCGCGCGCGTCACGTCGCGAGTCGTGCAGCAGCATCAGCGCCAGCAGGCCATGCGCCTCGGCCTGCTCGGGCATCAGCTCGGCCAGCGCACGGCCCAGTAAGAGCGCCTCGGCCACCAGAGCGCGACCGCTGGAGCGCGTCGAATACCCCTGGTTGAAGATCAGGTACACGACCGCGAGCACCGCCGCCAGGCGTTCCGCAAGCAGGTGCTCGGCGGGCACGCGGAAGGGGATCCCGGCCGCCTTGATCTTGCGCTTCGCGCGTACGAGCCGTTGCGACATCGTCGGCTCCGAGACGAGGAACGCCTGTGCGATCGCGTCGGTGTCGAGGCCGCCGAGCGTGCGCAGCGTCAAAGCGACTTGCGCCTCCGTCGCGAGCGCCGGATGACAGCACGTGAAGATCAACTCGAGCCGTTCGTCGGGAAACGTCGACGTCTCGATTTGATCCTCGCTCGCGTGCGGCACCTCCAGCAGCCGAGTCTTCGCCGCGAGCGTGCGCTCGCGGCGAAGCCGGTTGATCGCGCGGTTGCGCGCGGTCGTCACGAGCCACGCGCCGGGGTGGGTCGGCGTGCCGTCGCGTGCCCAACGCTGGGCGGCAATCGCGAATGCTTCCTGCGTCGCCTCCTCGGCACGATCGAAGTCGCCGAGAAAGCCGATCAGCGCAGCGAGCACGCGCCCCCACTCCTCACGGAAGGTCCTCTCCAAGCTCCCGTTCATCAGCTCCTCCAGATTCGTGTTCAACCCGCTAGCGCTCCACCAGCGGACGCACCTCGATCGCGCCGCCCATGCGAGCCGCCGGGATCCGTGAGGCAAGCTCGATCGCTGCGTCGAGGTCGTCGGCCTCGTAGAACAGGTAGCCGCCGAGCGCCTCCTTCATCTCGACGAACGGCCCGTCCGTCGTCAGCGTCCTGCCGTCCTGCACACGCACGGTGCTCGCCATCTCGGGCGGCTGCATCTGGACGTCCGCCGGCGTGACCCCGGGGGTTTCGTTGATGGCCTTGTAGTCGGCATAAACGGCGTTCTGCTCCTCGGGCGAGAGCTGCGCCCACGCAGCCGGATCGTTGGGCGTCGGCGTCGCGCCCTGGTGAATCAACAGCATGAACTTCATCGCGTCCTCCTTCTCGAGAGATGGTCCTCTCTGAGACAAACGAGCAGCTGCTAAATCGACAGCCCGCTCGCTGATCTCCTCACGGACAGCTAACCCTCCGGCACCTGGCCCAGCTTGAGCCGGTTGCCGTCGGCGTCCGTCAGCGTCGTGTGACGCACGCCGTTGCTCATCACATCCACCGGCCCGATCGCGACGCCGCGCGCCGCCACGCCGGCAAGGAGCGCATCGAGATCCTCCACCAGCAGCGTCTGCAAGCTCGAGCCCGCGCGGCCAGGGTCGGCGATCAGATAGATCCAGCCGCTGGCGCTGATCCGCCACGCCGCCTCATCCTCGTTCGGAACCAAATCGGGCGGGCGTCCGAGGAGAGTTCCGTACCAGCTGACGGCCGCGTCGCGGTCGCCGACCGGGATGCTCGCGAACACATCGGTGACGGCGACTCCGGTGACGCCGGCCGGCGGGAGCGGAGCGCGCCCGTCGCTGCCGAGCCGGATGACGCTGCGTGTGACGCCGTCGAGGATCTCGAGCAGAACAGCGCTGAGAACGATCTCGCCGTTGGCGGGGCCCGGTGGCAGCTCGCTGGCGAGCAGCCCACGGACGCGCGCGACGACGCCCTGAGCGTCCATCCCCTGCGGCCCGCCGGAGGGGCCGGTCATCCCCACGTCGGTGACGAGCGCCGTGCCGCGCGCGAGCAGGTGCAACGGCAATGTCGGCTCGTGGGTGTGCGTGCCGAGGACCGCGGCGACCTGCCCGTCCAGCG
>Ga0210388_10000134_pt1 | contig 81816 bp, 94 predicted proteins | sample IncBWC19OmetaG_FD_155485 | JGI IMG/M metagenome (GOLD analysis project Ga0210388, IMG submission 155485) | Forest soil microbial communities from Barre Woods Harvard Forest LTER site, Petersham, Massachusetts, United States - Inc-BW-C-19-O ... | reverse complement strand
CGTAACAAATTCTGAAGATCCCCCGCAGCACGCAATTGCAGGGCTCAACTCTTTTCCGTCCCATCCGCAGCCCGCTGCCGTGGCAATGCGCGCAATCGTTCAAGGCCAGCACCAGCGTGTCGGACCTGGTCCACTCCATCACGAAGCCTTGGGAACGACAGCGCCGGCGATCGCGTGCGTGATCCCCGCGATGTCCGAGACAATCGTCTGATTCAACGCCATCGCCTGCGTCACGAACGTCTGCCCGGCCGGCGTCGAACAGAAATTGAAGAAAGCCGTCGCCGTGTCGGCTAGTGCGGTAACTGGATCCATTTTCAGAACCGAAGTAGCCTTCCCCTTCGGTTGCCCTCCTGTCGGCTTTTCCCGTAGGTCTGTATGCCTTGCGTCGCCGCGGGCCCGGCCTGCTTCACTCCCGCGAGCCTCATGTCTATCGGCGGATGCTGCAACCCCAGCGCCACACCCACCGCGGCGAACACTTCGTCGTCGTGACAATTGTCCTGATGCTCCGCGCGGCCGCTGCTCTTCACCACGAACGTGTACAGCTCCGAAAGCGTGTTCGGATCGTGAACGATGAACCCCATCTCGCGCAGATACCGGTCCAGCAGCGAAATGTTCTGCGTCCGCGTCACCAGGTTGCTTTTCCATCCCAGGTATTGCAGTTGCGCGCTCGCCGACGTCGAGTACCGCTCATCCGCCTGTGGCTGCCGGTGAAAGATCAGCACCGGAGCCACGCCATAGCGCAGCAGCCCCTCGATGTACGCGATCCCCGGCCCGTTCGCCTCCGGCACCACGAACGCCCAGTTGTACCAGCGCAGCACCGCCGCGCTGTATTCCGCGAACAGATCCGGCTCAAACCGCCCCCGCAGCTTCGCGACTTGCTCGCCCGTGTCCTTGTCCGCGATGATCAGCACACTGAAGTCGGGATCGGCGCCGCCAATCGTCCCATCGCCTACGTCGATGCCCTCGGCCACATCCGCGCCACCGACGTAGACGCGATTCGGCGCCGGCCGCTTATAGACCACCAGCGGACCCTTCTCCTGCGGTTCGAACACCAGCGCCCGCCGCGGACCTCCGTCCTCCGCCAGCATCCCGCGCGACGCGTCGTTGATCACCGGCATCTTCGCGAGCTGCTTGTGCTGAAACCTCGGCCGCCCCGAATACAGGAACGCCTCTTCCGCCGTCGACGGATACTCCTGATGGAACGAGTCCACCGATCCCTCGCACTTGTTCTGAATCGCCCACCGCCGCCAGGCGAGCTGCTCCAGCGAAAGGCTATGCCTCCTCGCGAGATCACCCTCCTCGTGCGTCAGGGTGTTCTGGAAGGAGGCGCGGTCCTGAGCGCAAGCGAAGGCCCGCATATACATGGGATGTTCGAACCACGCGAAGAAAACGAACTGCCACTCGTTGCCCGACGTGCCGTCCATCGCCGCCAGGCAGTCCTGGTGAAACGGATTCCCCACCCCGTTCGCCGTCGACTCCTTGATGATCATCGTGTCGACGTCGTCCGGCACCGAATTGATCAGCCCGCGCCCCAGCTCGCGAGCATTGCGGTAATACGCGTATTCGGATAGATGCAGGTAGCGGATGCCGAACGCGCGGCCGGCGTCCAGATTGCGAGCCGTCTCGATCCCGATCGTCGACCCGTTCTCGAACTCGATCTCTCCCGCGACTCCCGGCTTCCGATGCCGCCCCGGAAGCTCCACCACGCCCCCGAACGGTTGGTAGAACTTGACGAAGTTGCGGTGGTAGTTCCAGATTTCTTTCGCCGCTTTTTTGAGGTGCGCCACCACCAGGCCGCTTTGCCCGCCCGTGAACGCGATCTCGTGAAAGAACTCCGCCGCCACTCCCGCGCTGACGTTGACCCGCCGTGGCTTCAGGTAAACGATGCGCACCGGCTGGTGCAACTCGCGCTGCCTCTGAATCGCCCACCGCAGCTTAGCCTGCCCCGGCCGCGGATCGAACGGCACCAGCCGCCCCTGCTCATTAACAATCCGCAGCGACTCCCGGCAGAAGGTCGGATGATCGTGAAACCGATCGAGCAGGCGTTGCGCTTCGTTCATTCTGGCTGCTGGCTACGCGCTGTTTGCGTCCGTTCCGGACTGGCTACTCGCGGCGTTCACGCCGCCTTGATCCCGCGCAGCCGGAAGTACTCCTGCATCTTCCCCAGCGCCTTGCGGTGAATGTTCGTCATGGTCTGCTTGCAGAGCCCGATGTCCCGCCCGATCGCCACCAGCTCCTCGCCGGCGTAGTAGCGTTTGACCACCAGCCGCTCGCGCTCGCTGAGACATGTCATCGCTTCGGCCGACCGCGCCTTCAGCCGCGTTTCCTCGAGCATCGCCTCCGGAGCCTGCCTCTCATCCGGCATTTCGATGAACTCGACCCGCAGCTCCAGATGGGACATCTCCGTCCAGTTGCGCCGCCGCACCAGGTCCCACATGGCCCCGCGAACCCTCAGCCGCGCATACTGTGCTAGCGTCGTGGTCCGGTTGGCGTCGAAGAACTGCGCCGCTTCCACCAGCGCGACATAGCCGGCGTCCGCCAGTTCCTGCTTCTCGATCCGCGCCGGCATCAGCCGCGCGATCGACGATGCGTTTTTCTCCACCATCGGCATCGCGGCCACGATCAGAAGCTCCAGCGCCTTGCGCGCCAGCTCCACCGCCGCCACGCAGTCCTCCGTGGCTCTCTTGCGTCTGGTCCTGGAAAGATAAACGGCTAGCGAACGATGTGCATGTGTCAATTCACCCGATCTGCCGAAGCGAGTTTTTTCAGATCCTCAAGCGTGAGGGTCTGCCTCGCCGCGGGTTCGGGCCGAACCGCCTGCCGCCCCGCCGTCAAGAGCTGTGTTAAACACTTTACGCCAGTCAGCCGCGCGTAATGATCCGGACCGAGCGACACCGCGATGCCCTCTTCATCCACGCCCCACCGCTCCGCCTCGAACGATCCCTCCACCACCCCCAGGCCCTTTTTGAAGAGCGTGCGAATGACGTCCCGCTCCGCCTCCACCAGCGAAGTGATCAGGAGCTGCACCTCCGGAGAATTGGCCTCCTTCGAAGCCGTAGCGCGCGAAACGCGCTCTTCCTTGGCGATCCGGGTTACTGACTTCCCCGCCACCAGCGAAGCAGCCACGCGCGCGCTTCTGGCGGTTTTGGCTACCTTCGCGCTGCTCTTTTTCTTCGCCGCCATCAGCGCATCTCTATCGGCACGGACACCCGTCGCGTAGCATTTTTCAGATAGGAAAAACCCCAGAGCCGAGGTTCGACATTAGACGTAGCCCTGAAGCGGATTTGACGTAGTATGTCGTTAGAGAGGTAAAAAGTACATGGCTTCACCGACCCCGCAAGAGTGGATTCTGAAGGCTGATGCCGCTGAACAGTTGGGCATCAGCATCCGGCAAGTCGAGCGCTACGCCTCCGCTGGCCGCATCCGCATGAAGCTGGTCCGCTTCTCCGGCGACCGCTCGGACCGCAACGTCTATTCGACCGAAGACATCCGCAAAGTGCTGGGAGAACGCGAAGCCGGCACCATGCACCTGGTCGAGCGAGCCCACGTCCCGGCGCTGACCCCGGACAATCCGTTCTTCACCACCCTCGCTGCGGTGCTCAAACAAAACGCTCCGCCGCCCCGTATGGAAAAAGCGTGGCTGACCCTGGAGGAGGCGGTAGCCCACTCCGGTTTGCCGGCGTCAGAAATCGCGCGCCTCATCCGCGAGGACGAGGTTCACGCCATCGGCCGAGGCGTGGCCACCTGGCGCATCCAGCGCGAGTCTTTAGACGAGTGGGGACGCATGGTGCACCTGGTCCCGAAATCCGTCCGTAGGAGCCGCTAACCGCCTGCCCTGGCCGTCTTCGGTTTCGCCGCCGCTACTTGCGACGCCACCAGCAGCTCGTACTCCGCCTGATGCGTGGTGAACCAGGTCACCAGCTTGTGGTACTGGCTCACGGTCGCTTGCACGCCAGTCGGCATTTTCATGACCTTCGGATTTTTCGCGATCGTCGCGAACGTGGGCGCCATCTCGGTGAGACTGGCGACAAACTTCTTATGCGCTGGCAGCGCGATCGTCTTCTCGGGCATGCGAACGTTTCTCCCTTTACCCGAGCCTACGCGTGTTTCGTTCGCCCGTCAACGGAAAACCCTCACCGCTCCTCGACCTCGACATTGCTCAGCGTCCAGCCGCCGCGTGGCGAAGCGACGGACGCCGCCAGGAATTTCTCCAGCCACTGCTGCAGCTCCTCGAAGGTGCACACCTCCTCCGGCACGTACAAATCGAAGCTGACGTGAACTCTCATTGACCCTCGGCCCCGCCCGTCTTCAACCCGTGGTGCTTGTCGAGAATCGCCCGCGCCAAACTGAGCTGATGCCAGCCGTCGTTTTTGTCCGGCGTGTGTGGATACAGCTTCGACGCAGCTTTTCTGTAGGCCCTTCTGTATGCGTCCGCATTGGCGATCATCAGCCCCGGGTCACCCGCAAAAGCTCCGCTCACTTCAACTTTCGAAATGAACTCCGCCGCCTGCTCGACAGTCCATTCCTTCGGCGCCGGCGGCAGCGCGAGAAACCCCGCATACTGCTGGTGCCCGAGCGTCACGCCATAACGATCGATCGCGCGCAGGTTCTCGAGCGTCAGCGCGATCGCGTGAATATTCTCCTCGAAGCGGCCGTACGTTCCACATGGAAATTCCATCGCGCCTTCCGCCGTTTTGAAATACAGGACCACCCCGGGATGCGTGGGAGTCGCTCCTTGAAACGGCCAGCCATCGACTCGGATTTTCTCGCGAGGGAACCCGGCCTCAATCAACACCTCGCGCGCGTCGAGTTTTACCAGCTCCGTAATCAGCAGGTCGAGCGTCCTGTTGTAGGCCATCTTAAATTGCGAACGCTCATACCCCAGCGCCGGAACCCGCGTCCACTTCGACAGCGGCCTAAAGTTGATCTCTAGCGTCATTCCGCCATCCGCGCAGCAAAAGCACGCCGTGCTTCCACCGGCTCGCTCCCACCAATCGCCCTGCCGCGAGTGTGCCGATCCTCGCCCTCAATCGTCCATACCCGCGAATGATAAATCGCATCGCGGATCTCGCTGACCGACACATACAGCGACCCCACCGTAGCTCCGAGAATTTCAGCCACATCCGCCCGGTCCCGCAGCGAGCCCGACTGCCGCAGGTTGAATTCACGATACCGTCCATCGTCCATCTGGAACGCCGCAATCTTGGTATCGCGAAACAGGAAACGCGCCGTGCGCCTCAATGCGCCGCCGTTGGTCCGCAGCGTCACCGTCTCGCCCGGCCGCAAATCCCAGTGCTTCATTTGATCGGCCCCGGCACTTTCAAAGCCGCAGCCGCCGCGGCCGCCTCCGCTCTCCGCGCATACGTGGCGTAAACTTCCCGCAGCAGCCCCGCCGCGTTCAACAGCTCGCATTTCGACGCGTCCGGCTCGACCCCCAGCGAAGTCTCCATCACGCACGGCGAGTAAGACCGCACGATAATCGCGCACTGGTTTCCCAACTGCTCGACGATCGCCGTCGTCGTCATCCCCGCGTACTTCCCATAGAAAGGGCAACTCATGACGGCAGCTCCGGATCGATCGTCGACCCCTCGATCTCATCCGCCTTCGCGTTCAGCACCAGCGCCATCCGCCGAGCCTCCGCCACCGGCAACGCGAGCCAATGAACCGGAGACCCGAAGTTCACCACCACCACCCGCTTCTTCGCATCGGCAGCGATCCCAAACGTGAGTTCTCCCTCGTCGTCCGGATTCAGATGCCCGCGAGGAAACTGCCGACTCGGCCCGATCTTAATGCGCGACTGGCTCATGATGCAGCCCCGCTTTTTACGCGCGCCTCGCCGATCCGGATCCCGAGATTCAGGCCATAGATCAGCGCGCCCGTCAGCATCGCCTCAGCGAAGCGCTCGAGGTTGGGATCGAACTTCGCGAGGTACGACTCCCTCATGTTCCGCAGCACCTGGCGCAGCACCGGATCGGTGATCGCCAGCGCCGCCAGGTGCAGTGTGTTCCGAGCTCCCGGCCCGTCCGCGTCGATCCCTTTCCAGGCCTCGTGAACCTCGCCCGCAGTTGGTGGATTCACGGTGCCACCGCCTTAAGCTGCGCGATGTACGCGTTCATCTCGCCCACGGAGCACAGCACCGGCACCTTGTCCACGCACGACGTGCACAGGTCCTCCGCCGCCCACCCGCAGCCACCCTCGCAAGGCTCATCGTCGGTGCACCCGCAATGCCGGCAGCGCCGCGCCTGGCTCACCGGCTCGTCCTCACCCAGCGGCAGCTCCGCCAGCAGCCCCCGCAGCTCCGCGCGATCGCAGTCGACGCACATCAGAGCCATCCCGCACCCGCACTCCGGTTCGTCCTTCAGGAACTGGACCACTTCCCGCCACGCGACCCGCTCATGCTCGAGCAGATGCTCCCACGCCGTTCCCCAGCCGACGCGATGCTGATAAATCGAGTAGCACAGCTTCGCCTCGTCCTCGAGAACATTCGTCCGCTCGGTCGCAGACCCGATAACGGGAATCGCCAAGGTTCCATCGGTCGCCCGCACCGCTCCGCCGCTCACTTGGCAGCCTCTCTTTCAGCGGCCTGCCGCTCCAGCTCCGGATGCGTCCACTTCCCGTCAGCCCCTTTCCCGTGCCTCGCGAACGGATGAAACCGCAGCTCCTCTTCCGTATGCGTACGCTGTTCGCTGCAAGCCGGACAGCGCGCGCCGGTAGCAAACATGTCCCCGTCGCTCAAAATCTTCGCTTCCGCCATGGGTGAAAAACCTCCTACCAATGCACGTACTCGAACTGACCCACCACGCTCCCGTGCCCGCATAGAATCGGAATCCGCCGCCTTCCGGTGTACGGATTCCGAAACCATCCCGCGGGCTCCCCTACGCCGTCCCAACTCTCGAACGCGGCGACCGCCGCGCGAAAATTCCGATATCACCACCCGTCGTCGACACTGAACCATCCATCGCCCACCACGATCCGGGCATTGAACAAATTCAACTCCACCGTCGCCTCGCGCCCATCTGGAAGCGTGCGCCTCCAGATGTCCGCAATCAGTTCAGACGCCCTCACCAATTGATCGAGCGTCACATCGCCACCTGCAACAGCGGACGCTCCGCATCCTTGCGCGTGGTCCGCGTTTCTTTGTGCTGCACCTGGTCGTAGTTGAGATGGCACCACTGGCAAAACGCCCGCAGGTTCTCATCCCGATCGTCCCCGGGAGTGTGGTTCAGATGGATCACCTGCAGCACAATCGTGACCGTGCGAATCTTGTCGACGCCCTTCCTTGGTGGATTAGCGCGCCACCCGTTATCCGCCCACCACAACCGCTCCGGCTTCTCCCCGAATTTGACCTTGATCTGCAGCCAGTTCCCGCCGTAGCGCTTCACCTGCGTGTAGTTCGGCGCAAAACACTTTTCGCACTTGTGGCCGGCCCGCTCGAGAATCCGCGGCCGGACCTCCTTGCGCCACTTCGGCCCGTAGAACTGACGACGCAGCTCAGCAGGAATCGGCATGCTAGTTTTCCAGCACCTCGTAGGGCGTCCACTGCGGGTTGCCCTCGTTGATTGCGTTGGCGAGACGAAGGCATGCGTTTCGATCCGCCATGTCCGTCGCTCGCCCAGTGGCGTACCCCAATTTCAAGAGAAGCAGCGTGTACTCCTCTTCCGAAATGTCGATCACTACCCGCCCGCCCTCGCGCCGCATCATGACGCCGGCTCCCGAGGTGCGAGACTATCGACCCTCGCCTGTCTCTCCGCCGCCTCATCGATAGGCGTCACGTGAAACTCGTGACAGTATCCGCAGTAACGAGCCGCGATGTCGTTCCGATTGAAGCTCCGGCGCCCGCACCGCCGGCAGTAAATCCACGCATCGCACCCCGTTCGCCCGATCACGTAGGTAAGCTCAGCCATGGGCCTCCCGATGCTCGTCTCGCCGCAGCGTAATCGTGCGACTTTCGTCATCCAGCAGCGTCCCGTCCGCCTGCACCTTGAGCACCATGTGCATTTCGAATGGCCCATGCGACTGCACCAGAAAGAACGCAAGCTCACCGATCAGCCCGTCGAACTTCGCCGGCCTCGACCCAGGATTTCGAGCCTTCTCACAAGTGAGCACCACGCGATCGCCGGCTTTCAGTTCCGTGATGAGTTTGTCTTCCATCACTGCACCGCCAATCCCGGCCACTCCGCCAGCGCCGCGCGCCGCAGCCGAGCCCCCAGGTGATACTCCACGCACTTCGCGCAAAACACGCCCATCGACATCAGCACCCGAGCCAGCCGGTACGGATCGTCGGTCCCTTCATCGCAAGCGCACTGCCTGCACAACACCACACCGAGCTCGTCCGCCGACGGCGCCCGATGGACCGCGATGTCCGCTCCTAGCGCCACGTGGAAGCACACCGAATATCCCGTCCGAGCCGCCTCGTTCGAATGCACCACGCACTCCACCAGCGGACCAGCACCGACTAACCGGCACTCTGCCTCAGGACCCAGCACGCGCCCTCCGAATCTTCCGCTCCTCGCGTTTGATGATCGTGTCGCAAGCAGCCTGCGCCGCCTGCCCTCGAGTGACGAACTCCCGCAACACCCGCAGCTCTTCGAGCTTCCGGTCAATCGCCTCGACCAGATCCGTTCTGGCTACTGGCTGCTGGCTACGCGCTGTTTGCGTCCGTTCCGGACTGGCTACTGCTCTCTTCACGCCGCCACCGTCCTCGGCACCACCGCCATAATCTCCTCGTCGCGCACCATCGAATAGTCCACGCCGTCGATCTTCAGATCGGTACCCGCATAGCGACCCATCAGCACCACATCGCCCACCACCACACTCACCGGGACGCGCTGTCCGAACGCGATCCCGCATTTCTCCAGCGCATCCACCGCGGAGCCGATGTCCTGCATCGATAGGAAGCTCACCGCCCCCGCGATCTGGCTCCTCGTCAGCCCGACCGGGTAAATCCGGCCACGGCCCACCGCGACCACTTCGAAGTACTGCCCCTTCTCCCGGGCGTTCTCGGGAATCAGCAGCCCGCCGGCCGTCTCCTCCTGCTCCGGCACGCGCTTGATCAGCACCCGATCCCCCAGCGGTCTGATGTTCATGACGCCAGGTCCTCCTCGCGCGGCATGCGGAAGATCACCCGCTTCACTCCCACGTCGATCTGCCTCGCAATCTCGCTGACCAGGCCGCGATACTCCTGCTCGAACCATTCGACGCTGACCGCATCCGGAAGCCAAACGAGAAGATCGCCGCCGGCATCGAACCGCCCGAACTCCGCCCGCGCCACCCAGTTCCTGTAGTCCTGCTCCGGAATGCGACTCTTCAGCAGCCGCCGGATCAGCATCCACGCGCTAGGGTTCGGCGAGTCCTCGGGCTCAACCGGGTACGCGGCCCCCCGCGCAATCCCAGGCGAGTCCTCCGGCCCGCTCGTGTCCAGCCGCTTTCCCTCGGCCCTCCACGTCGCCAGCACCGCCGGCACCAGCTTCAACAGCAGCACCGGGCTCTCCATGCGCCGCCGATTCTCCGCGTACGACCTGGTGACCGCCGAGGCCAGCACGTAATCGGAAACGCCCTTGAAGTCCGCGAGCGACCACAACAGCGTCAGCAGCCGCATTAGCAAGTCGACGCCGGCAGTCGTGAACCCCGACCGCATCGCAGCCAGCGTCTTCGCCCACTTCACTTCGGGTTCCACGTGCGGCGTGGGGCTGTCTGCACTGTCAACGACGGGGCCGGAGGGGGCTGCGCCAATGACAGGGGTTTCCGCAGTAGCAGCCCCGCGTTGCACGTCGTCTTGCACCGACGGCAAAACCGGTTTTGTTTTTTCCTCGGAACCTATTGAAACTAAAGAGGCGCGATTTTCGGTCAACGCACACCCTGATTCGCACTCCGGATGCAGTTTCGGAGGCGCGACCGGCTTCGATGGACCCCGCCCCACCGTCCGCTTCTCGCTCGGATTCGCATGCCGAGCCCAGCCTATAAACCCGCGTACGTCGTACCGCCGCCCGCTCTTATCCAGCAGCCGATGCTGGATCAGCCCCTTCTCGGCGTTGCGCCTGGACTGCGCGGTCATTCCCGTCTTCCGGACCCAAATTTCGTCATCGACGGGAGCCGCCTCGCCGTTCTTCCCGTTCTGGAAAGCGACCAGCGCGAGGAAAGCCTCGGCCGGCGTCAGCTTGGCGACGTTGTCGACAATGGCGTTAGGGCAATGAAACCACCCACCGGGAATATGCACCTGCTGGGACGAGTAAGCCGGCGCCGCGCTCATCGATGAGGAGCCTCGGAAAAGGTTACCAGGCTATACGTTATCGGAAGCTACAACTCCCGCGGGCCCGTGGTATTTGGGAGAATGTCAGAGTCAATGAAAAAGGTACACCGTTGTTCCTGGGCGGATAGCGATCCCCTAATGCGGGACTATCACGACACCGAGTGGGGAGTCCCTGAGTACGATAGCCGGGCGCTGTGGGAGAAGCTTATGCTCGACGGTTTTCAAGCCGGCCTCTCCTGGTCGATCATCTTGCGGAAACGCGACGCCTTCCGCAAGGCATTCAAGAACTTCGACCCCAAGAAGGTTGCCCGCTTCGGCGAGGCCGACGTCGCCCGTCTGTTGGAGGATGCGGGCATCGTCCGCTCCCGAGCCAAGATCGAGGCGACCATCGGTGGCGCCCGCGCTTACCTCGCGATGCAGAAAGCGGGAGAAGATTTCTCCGCGTTCGTGTGGAATATGGCCGGCGGAAAGCCAATCCACAATCGCGGCGAGGTCCTTACGAAAAGTCCCCTTTCGGAGGAAATATCAAAAGCTTTGAAGAAGCGCGGCTTCAAATTCGTCGGACCGGTCATTGTCTATGCGTGGATGCAGGCGGTCGGTATTGTCAACGATCATGCATCCGAGTGTTTTCGCAGAAAAGCCAGAAAATAAACGAAGCCGGATTGCTGAGATCATCATGAACGCGACGGCCATTCCGGCGAAGGCGTATAAACAATTCATCCTTACTTTATCGCCCGGAATTCACAAAACATTAAGCATTCGGCGCAGTTCGGACGGAACGGATTCGGCGGACGCCACACGCAGGACTTCGAAGCCTGCGGCGCGGCCGGAGGCTTCTCCGGCGTCGGAGTCCTCGACCACGAGCGGCCTAGTCGCTCCAAGTAGCTGTGCCGCATGAAGATACGGGTCCGGTGAGGGCTTCAAGTTCCCTGCCTCTCTGCCACAAACCAGGGCTTGAAAATGATCTCGAACCCCGGCTCGAACGAGGGGCGGCTCGATTTCGGTGCGTCCGCTGGAGGAGACGACGGCCAATTTGTAATTTTGTGAAAGACCGGAAATCATCGACGTCGTTTCAGTCAGAAAAGGCGATTTTAACGTCAATTTATGGCGAAATAAGGCTTGCTTCTCCGGGTATTTTGGCCAAATAAGGTCAAATAAGGCTGGCGTAGAGATGCGTTCCACCATTAAACGGTCGGAAATGCCGATGCACTCGCGCTGATAGTAGTCCCACGTCGGCTGGAGACCGAAGGGGGCCAGAATCTCCAGCCAGCACTGGTAATGGATGGGTTCGGTATCGGCCAGGACGCCATCGAAGTCGAACAGAATCGAATCGAAAATCAAGGTTATAATTTAGCATGATCACACCTACCGACAAGATCTGGCATAATGGCCGGCTGATCGCCTGGAACGATGCGAAGATCCATGTGCTGTCGCATGTAACCAGCTACGGCAGTTCCTGGTTCGAAGGCATTCGTTGTTACGCGACCGAGTCCGGCCCGGCGATTTTCCGCCTGAAAGAGCATGTCCGCCGCTTGCAGGATTCGGCCAAGATTTACCGCGTCGAAATTCCCTACTCCGCTGAGCAGCTTTCGGCCGCGATGCTCGAGGTGGTGAGCGTGAACAAGCTCGATAGCTGCTACCTGCGGCCTCTGGTGATTCGCGGTTACGGAAATATCAGCGTGATGCCCACCAAGGATAATCCCATCGAGACATACATTGCCGCGTGGGAATGGGGCAAGTATCTGGGCGAGGAAGCGATCGAAAATGGCGTCGATGTGTGTGTATCGAGCTGGGCGCGCATGGCTCCGAATACTCTGCCGGCGCTGGCCAAAGCGGGCGGTCATTATATGAACTCGCAGTTGATCCGCATGGAAGCCGAGGCCAACGGATATAGCGAAGGCATCGCGCTTGATTCGGCAGGTTATGTGAGCGAAGGATCGGGCGAAAATGTTTTCCTGATTCGCGACGGCAAGATGCTGACCCCTCCTCTCGGCGCGAGCGTGCTGCCGGGCATTACGCGCGATACGGTCGTGACGATCGCGAAGTCGCTGGGTGTGGAGATTGTCGAAGGATTGATCCCCCGTGAGATGCTGTACATCGCCGACGAGATCTTTTTCTCCGGCACTGCGGTCGAGATTACGCCGATCCGTTCCGTGGACCGGATCAAGGTCGGTAAAGGGAAACGCGGTCCGATCACGGAAAAGATTCAGAAGGAATTTTTCGGGATCGTCGAAGGGAAAATTGCCGACCGGTATCAGTGGTTAACGCCGGTGCCGGTAGCCGTCAGGTAAAGTCGAAGCGCAGGGCGCCAGCAATCCTGATAGGAAGGGGCGCCCAACGCATCCTGGTCGGAGGGTTTGCTTTCAATCGACTCCGCGCAGGGACCTGACCTACGGCCACCTCCCCCGAGACTGACACACAAGCCCGATCCCGCGCAGAAATCTAGAACGTTTGTACCAGGATTCCGGGGGCGTGGGAAGCGCGAACTTGTGGATTTCCTCAGTTGTTTCCCGCTTGCTTTCGGAGACTTACAGGCACCTGATTGTGGGTATGCTGTGCATAAATCATGACACCCCTTAAATGTAGCGGACGGGACGCGATTTCGGGCGACCCGATCACGATTGAGTTCGACGAGGTAATCCAGCACCTGGATCCAGCTTTTGCAAGCGTGCCGGACGACGAGTACATCTCCCCTGGATTCATTGACATACAGGTCAATGGGTTCGCCGGGGTCGATTACAACGCACCTGATGCGCCTCACGAAGAGATCGCACGATCGCTGCGGACGATGTTCTCGACCGGCGTGACCCGTTGTTTTCCGACCGTGATTACCGGCGATCCGGAGAAGATGCTCGGAGCACTGCGGAACCTTACCGATGCAAAGGAATCGCTTGCCGAAGGTCCGGCGATGGAGGCGTTTCATGTCGAGGGTCCGCACATTTCGCCGGACGATGGTCCGCGCGGCGCGCATCCGCAGCGCTGGGTTCGGCCGCCCGATATTAAGGAGTACAGGCGCTGGCAGGAAGCCGCGAATGGGAACGTCCGGCTGGTGACTTTGTCGCCGGAATGGCCGGAGGCTCCGCGATATATCGACGCGCTGGCGCGGGACGGCGTGGTGGCGAGCATCGGGCACACCAAGGCGACGGCCGAGCAGATTCAGGATGCGGTGAGCGCGGGCGCGACGCTTTCAACGCACATCGGCAACGGCGCGCACGCGGTGATGTCGCGGCATCCGAATTATATCTGGGATCAACTCGCGGAAGACCGGCTAAACGCAAGCATGATCGTCGATGGGATTCACATCGGAAAGGCTTTTTTGAAGGTCGCTTTGAGGGCGAAGGGGGTCGAGCGGAGCGTGCTGATTACCGATGCGGTGATGCCGGCGATGTGCCCTCCGGGTCGCTATATGCTGGGTGAAGTTGAAGTGGAGTTGCACGAGGATCAAAGCGTCAGGATGCTCGGCGGGACGCGGCTTGCGGGCTCGAGTCTGCGGATGGACAGGGGCGTCGAGAATCTGATGAAGATCGCCGGGCTGACGCTGGCGGAAGCGATCACAATGGCGACGACGAACGCAGCCCGGGCCGGTCGAGTCGGTGGGAGACTTCGAGGATTGCAACCAGGGTCGCGCGCGGATGTGGTGAAGTTCCGGTTGGTGAATGGGGGGATTGAGGTGCTCGAGACTTATTTAAGTGGTCGGCGAGTGTACGCAGCCGCCTGAAGGGAGCTTTGGCGGCCCCACACCAAACTCCCGTCCCCTGCGGGCGTCTAGGAGGCATGGCCACGAAATCTCTAGCAGGGATGCTCCTGCTCGCACTACCTTTCGATGTTCACAATGGCTTCTGGACGAATTTGCATCATTTTCTGTTGCAGCAGAGCATTGAGACTACTGAAGGCAATTCGCTCCCGGCGGCCGAGAAAACAACTTGGACCGAGGCTGTTCATTTCTACCAGGTGCGATTTGCGGGGAAGGACCGCCTGAGCCGTGAGATGGAAGCGATCAAGAACTCAATTGAGGACCACGACAGCGACACGACACTTGCCGGCGTGGGACTGGACGCCGACTTGCGCAGGGCTTTGGAACGGGCCGCGCTAGTCTACCGCAGGCAATGGTGGCCGGAACATTCGAAGGCCAACGAGGCGTGGATCGCGTCGGAGATTCCGCTCATCGAGAAATACGGGACCACCATCATCCCCCGCCTCGCTGCGGCATACGCAACCGCCTGGCCCGCGGCTCCGATTCGTGTCGACGTGGCGTGGTACGGAAGTCGAGTCACAGCATATACCACTCTATGGCCGACTCGAACTGTAGTATCGAGCGGCGACCCCCGCAACGCCGGTCTTGACGGCTTGGAGATTCTCTTCCACGAAGCCTCACACGGATTAACGGCGAAGCTCCAGAAGACGATTTCGGATGATGCGCGCAAAGAAGGAAAGCTGCTACCTCAGCGGGATCTTTGGCATGCCCTGTTGTTTTATACGACTGGTGAGATTGTTGCGGAGGCGGTCGCAAAGGATGCCCCCGATCACGTTCCCTACGCCACGTCGCAAGGTCTTTGGGAACGGTCTTGGCCGGGCTATCCGCACATCTTCGAAAGAGAGTGGAAGCCCTGGCTAAAAGGTGAGCGCGACTTTGATGAGGCTGTGCGTAAGGTCGTCGATGCTGTGCTGGCTGCGCCACGTTGAGTTAACGAAGCAATAAGGCGCCTGGAGAGGCGGCTGCCGCCAAAATTGGCCGCCCCACAAGGCGGGGGAGGTTTTCACTACTATGGGGCATCCAAAGTGATTGCCTCTAGCTGATTGATTTCATTGAAAATGAAACGACTGGACCTTTCACGTCATAAGTACTAATGTGAGGTGCGGGGTGACGCCCTTACTTTTTAGCAGGGACAAAAGGAGCCTGCTTTACGATGACTCCCAGCGTTGCATTACCTTCGGTTTATCGAGAAGCGGTTACGTCGTTCGCCTCCGGGCAGACGCCGGACGTGGTTTTGGACAACCTGATTAAAAAGGGCTTGCCCGAATCCTATGCCCGGAATCTGATGGCTGCCGCGTTCCGCGAAACGTTTCGAAGCGTCGGGGATTCTACGGAGTGAATGAGCGACCGTCTCGCGATTTATCTGCACGATCATAGAGCCGGATCGAATTTTGCGATCAACCTTCTGGAAGCGATGCGCGACCAGGACGGGGATCGGGACCTTGCCAATCTCGCGAAAGATATTCTTGTGGACGTGACCCAGGACCGGGATACTCTTCAGACAATAATCGATCGCGTGGGCGAAAGTCATACCGACTTGAAACAGGCTTCCGCGTGGCTGGCGGAAAAAGCGAGCCGGATGAAGCTTTCGCACGGCGATCCACACGGGCTCGGCACATTTGAGGCGCTGGAGACGCTGGCGCTGGGAATCCTCGGGAAGCTTTCGCTCTGGGAAGCATTGCTGGTGATCGCCGAATCGGATGATCGCGTGGCCGGCGAAAACTACATCCAGCTTGCGGCGCGTGCATGGGAACAGCATGCTCGCGTGGAAGCTTATCGCTTGCGCATCGCGCGCGAGACGTTCAGTCCGGTGGCGAAATAAGAGATCCGGACGAGGGCGTCTGCACCACCTGAAGGTTCGTGATCGCTTCTACCAACCCGCCGATGCTGTGAGGCTGTGCTTGTACTGTCGGCTCGATTCCATGGGCGCGCAGAGTCGCCGAGGTGATGGGGCCGATGGAGGCGACTTTTATCTGGTTGAGCGCTTCCCTGCCGGCGGCCGCGATGAAATTCGTTACTGTCGATGAGCTGGTGAACGTGATCCAGTGCGGCTTGCGTTCCAGGATGGCGTGCGCTTTCTGCGCAAGGTCGGCGGGAGCGACGGTTTGATATGCCTCGACGACTTCCACGATTGCTCCGCGGCGTGAGAGTTCGCTGGGAACCAGATCGCGGGCCACTGCGGCTCTCGGAAGCAGGATTCTGCTCGCTTGCAGATTCTTATTCGCGAACGCTTCGACCAGGCTCTCCGCCACGTACTCCTGTGGCATGAGATCCACTTTTAAATGCAGGGCTTCTACGGCTGCTTTGGTCGCTGGGCCGATCGCGCAGATGCGGGCTTTGAGCGATCGCAGATCGAACGACGATTTGTCCAGTCTGGAGACAAAATGGCGCACGCCGTTGGCGCTGGTGAAGATGAGCCAGTCGTAGGAGTCGAGATGCCCGATCGCGTCGTCCAGCGGCATGGGATCGGAAGGCTCGCGAATCTCGATTACGGGAAGAAGCAAAGCTTCGGCGCCTAACGACTCCAGAGGCTCTGCCAGATCGCTCGCCTGACCGCGGTCGCGGGTGACGACGATGCGCTGGCCGAACAGGGGCAGACGCTCATACCAGTTGAATTTGTCGCGCAGCGCGACCACTTGGCCGATCACGATGGTGGCAGGCGGCTTCATTGCGGCGTCGTTAAGGAGTTGGGGAAGCGTCTTCAGAGTTCCGACGATCGTTTCCTGATCCGGCCGCGTAGCCCATCGAACGGCCATCGCGGGGGTGTCGGACGAGCGGCCTTTGTCGACCAGCGCGCGCGCGATGGCGGGGAAATTTACCAGTCCCATGAAGAGGACGATGGTTTCGGAAGCGCCGATCTTGCTCCAATCGATGGATTCGACGTTATGGCCAGTCACGAACGTCACGGCCGAACTGTGTTCTCGATGCGTAAGGGGAACGCCGGTGTACGCGGCGATGCCGAGCGGCGTGGTGACTCCGGGAACGATTTCGAAGGGCAGGCCGGCGGAGGCGAGGGCTTCCATCTCCTCGCCTCCGCGGGCGAAGATGAACGGATCGCCACCTTTCAGGCGTACGACGACCAGGCCGCGCCGGGCCCGGTCGACGAGCATGGCGGAGATTTCTTCCTGCGTGAGTTCGTGTTTGGCTCGCTTTTTTCCAACATAGATTTTTTCGGCATGAGGCGGCGCGAGGTCGAGCAGGCGTTCGCTGGCGAGGTGATCGTAAAGGATGACGTCGGCGCGAGCGAGGATTTTTTGGCCTTTCACGGTGATAAGCGAGGGGTCGCCCGGGCCGGCGCCGATAAGGTAGGTCACTGTGTTTAGTTTAGTGTGTCGTGAAACACAGACTTAAGTCTGTGCCACCTGACAGGCTTCAGAGAGTGCTGAGAAGTGCGTGTCTTGTCCCCTGGCTGACGCCCAGGGGTTATAGGGTTGCTGAAAAAGGCCGGGCAGATCGCTTCCTGTGGTCGCGGCTCGGAATCGGCGGCGCATCAGATGAAAAATTCAATCCGAGCCGCGACTACAGGGAGCTATCTCTTCGAATGGTGGCACGGGCTTCAGCCTGTGAGTTGTCGCGCGAGTTCCCGGCCCACCGCTTGGGGATCTGTTCCCGTCAATGCGCCCCGCCTGGCGTTCGAGCCGTCGGGCTCGGAGACGAAAGCGCGCAGGAGAATCTCTGATCCACTAATCGTCGCGTGCGCGCCGATGGGGACCTGGCAGCCTCCTCCGAAAACGGCGAGGAACGCTCGTTCGGCGGTGACGGCGATGCGCGATATTTCGTGATTGAGCATGGGAGCGATGCGATGCGCTTCGCCGCTATCGTCGCGGGTCTCGACGGCGAGCGCACCCTGGCCGACGGCGGGAATCATGACGTCCACCGGAATAAGCTCCGAGATGCGATCGGCCCAGCCCAGGCGGCGCAGGCCGGCGGCGGCGAGAACGATCGTGTCGTATTGTCCTTCGTCGAGCTTGCGAATGCGCGTGTCGATATTGCCGCGCAGCGTTTCTATCGAAATGTTTCGATGCAGGGCTTTGAGCTGTACGGAGCGGCGCAGAGAGCTGGTGCCGACGCGAGCGCCATCCTTTAAAGGAGCGCCGAGGAGCGCGTCGCGCGCGTCCTCCCGTTCCGGAATGGCCGATAGAATCAGACCTGCGGGAAGTTCTGAGGGCATGTCTTTCAAACTGTGAACCGCCAGGTCAATGCGGCCGTCGAGCAAAGCTTCCTCGATTTCCTTCGTGAACAGGCCCTTGCCGCCGACTTCTGAGAGCGGAACGTCTTGAATTTTGTCGCCGGTGGTTTTGATGATCTCGATACGCGTCTCGACATTCAATTTCGCTGCGATGTGGCGCGCCTGCCAGAGTGCGAGCTGGGAACCGCGGCTTCCGATGACGATCATTTATGCTCCAGACGGAAGAGCTTGCGAATCAGATCGGAGAGATGGGCGCCGTCGGGGTCGGATGCGGTGCGGCGAAGCTCCGTGATAGGGCCGTGAGCGATTTTATTGACGATGCCGCGCGTGATGGCCTCAATCGCTTCCTCCTGCTGCGGAGTCATCGCGCCAAGGCGGGTCCGCATTCTGGCGATCTCATTCGTGCGTACGCTTTCGAGCTGCTCCTGAAGGCTCACAATGGTCGGCGCGACCTCGCGGGTTTTGAGGCGCTGCATCATGCGCTCGACTTCTTCGCGAATAATCTCCTCGGCTTCGACGGCGGTCGCGTTGCGGCCTTCAATGTTCGATTGAACGGTTTTATCCAGATCGTCGATGTCGTAGAGAAATACGTTATCCAGCTTGTTGACGTCCGGCTCGATGTTGCGCGGCACGGCGATGTCTATGAGAAACATTGGACGGTTCTTGCGGCGGCTGATCACGGCGCGCATCTGGTCGCGCGTAATAATGTAGTGCGTCGCGCCGCTCGAGGCCAGCAGGATATCGACATCCGGCAGAGCATCCAGCATCTTGGCATAGTCGATGACGCGCCCGTGGAATTCTAGTGCCAGGGCTTCGGCACGGTCCCGGGTGCGGTTCGCGATGAGTATTTCCGACACACCGGCACGCCTCAAATGACGCAGAGCGGATTCGGCCATCTTCCCCGCTCCGATGACCAGGACGCGTTTTCCTTCGAGCGATCCGAAAATGTCGCGCGCCAGCTCGACTGCGGCGTAGCTGATCGAGACGGCGCTTTCGCCAATGTCGGTTTCGGATCGCACGCGCTTGGCGACGTTGAACGCGCGGGTCATGACCAGTTCCAGGAATCCGCTGAGCGCGCCGTGTTCCTTGGCCACGGCGTACGCGCTTTTCAGTTGGCCGAGAATCTGCGGCTCGCCCACCACCATCGAATCGAGACTCGAAGCCACACGGAACAAATGGCGGATCGCGTCGGAGCCGTCGTAGCGATAGAGATACGGAACCACCCAGGCCCGTTCGACCGATCGGGATTCGGCCAGGAAGGACTCGACGGCGCCTCCCGCATCTGTTTCGTCGTCGAGCGTGGCGGCGATTTCGACACGATTGCAGGTCGATAGAATCATGCCCTCGATCAAGCCAGGACATTTTCGAAGCGACGCGAGCGCGGCGGGCAGAGAGTGTTCTTCGAAGGCGATCCGCTCCCGCACTTCCACCGGGGCGGTACGATGATTCAGACCGGTGAGCAGGAGTTTCATGGGACCAGCGTCGGCCTCAATCCGATGTGCGCCGCCCAGGTGAGAGCGGAACATCCAAGGACTGTGAGCGCCATCAAGGCAGCTTTCCTTCCGCGCCAACCGGCCGAGGCGCGCAGCACGATCATGAGCAGGCAGAGCGCCCAGGTGAAAAACGACAAAAGAATTTTTGGATCGGCCAGCCAGCGCGTGCCCGACTCAGTGGACGCCCAGGTGACCGCGAAAATCACGCCCAGTGTGAGCAGCACGAACCCCAGGTTCATGGAGGTGCTGATCATATTGTCGAGCGTGGCCAGCGGTGGTAGTTTTTCGAGCCATGAGCTCGATTGCTTGTTCTTGAGGCGTCGCTCCTGAACCAGGTAGAAAAGGCTAGCGGTCGCGGTCAGCAACAACGCGGCGTATCCGGCGAGGACCAGGATAATGTGCACCATCAACCACGCGTCGCGCACCCCGACGTTCGGCCACGTCGCGACCGGACGCTCCAGCGCGGCGACCAGCGTCATCAGGAAGACCAGCGGGAACATCGCAATCGCCGTCCCATGGAAATGAAAACGCGATTCGACGAACAGAAACACCAGCGCGACAAGAAACGCGCAGAAGTTCAGCGTCCCGTAGAAATTGTCGAGCGGAAGACGGCCATTGGACATCGCGAGCTCGACCAGCGCGACCCCGTGCAAAACCACTCCGACGCGAAACATTTCGATCGCTACCGGATAGACCGACTGATTCCGCCGGATGATCGCCAGCATCGAATGCAGCAAACCGATCGCGTACAGGCAGGCCGCGGCGCGGAGCCAGAAGATGCTGGTTTCTTGCATTACTCTATCTATTACGATTGTAAAGGTTACGGAACGAGCTTCGCTGCCAATTGCTGAAGGGCGGGCGAAGTTTCCCGGCTGTTCTGCTTGTCGTCCTCTATCGCCTGAGCCACCCTCGCCGCCGCGTTTTTTCCGTTGACCTTAGCCGTGTCTCTCACTTCGTGGTCGACAAAGAACAACATCTTCTCCCACTGCGAGAAGGTCGCCGCGCGGATCAGAGCTCCCTCGCCTTTAGCGTCCAGTGCATTGAAATCGGCGCCTTTAGCAGCGAGCAGCCGCAACTTCTCCACAGCAGCGGCATCTCCTGCGCAGAAGAAGAACGCGGGCGTACCTTCTTCGTCTTTGGCGTTCGGATTCACTCCTCCTTCAAGCAGCACGCCAATAATCTCGCTGTTGTTCGATGCGCAGGCATCCTTCAGCGCGCTATCCGGCTTCGCACCCAGCGATAGCAGCAGGCGAACCATATCGAGGCGCTGCGCCTTTGCATCCGGCGAATCACCTGCGGTTTCCAGTTTCTCGATCGCAAACTTCAACGGCGTCGCTCCGTTTTGCCCGACGCTGTTAACATCGATGCGCGGTGCGAGTTCCCGAACTCTCTGAACGTTTCGCTCGGCGATCGCCCGGACAAACGACTTCATCTGGCGTTCGTCAAATATGTAACCGCCCACAGCGATATCGCGATCCATCAGCGGACCGCGAATCCACTGTCCGGCCAGTAGGACCACCGGAAGTGTCACAGCAATTAATAAAACTACATGCAGGACGGAGGAGTCCGTCTTCCAATAGACAAACGAAACGATGCACAGTACCAGGAACGGCGCGCCGATCTGAAAAACGAGAGCCATGCTCTTCCCGCCATTCGGATCTTGCCCGCCTTGATTGGCCGTGACGAAGAACGCGATCACAAAGAACAAGGCTTCAATCGCCGCAATTCCCCAATAGACTTTGTTTACTAGAGCCACTCCAGATCAACTCTAGCATTCGCTCGGGAAGTATCTTAGAAAACATGACCAATAAAATTTGCCTTGTCACCGGCGCAACTCGCGGAATCGGACGCGCCATTGCAAAAATGATGCTCGAAGAAGGAGCCCAAGTTGCGATCTGCGGACGTGAGCAAGCCTCAGTAGACCTGGCGGTTGCAGAGCTACATGCCGAGACCGGCGGTAAAGTCGCAGGCAAAGCAGCCGATGTTAGAAATCATGAAGATATTGCCGGCTTGTTCCACTTCATCGATACCCACTTTGGTGGGTTAGATGTCCTGGTAAATAACGCCGGTGTGGGGGTATTCAGGTCGGTCTCGGATTTTTCCGTAGAGGATTGGCAGCGTACGTTGGAGACAAATCTCTCAGGTGTGTTTTACTGCTGCCGTGAAGCGTTTCCCCGATTTCAAATCCGGGGTGGTGGCTACATCGTAAACATTAGTAGTCTTGCAGGCAAGAACGCTTTTGCCGGGGGCGCCGCATATAACGCTTCGAAATTTGGCCTCAACGGCTTTTCCGAAGCCATGATGCTGGATAAGAGGAACGATAACGTGCGAGTGAGTTACATCATGCCCGGCAGTGTCGCAACGGATTTCTCGGGACACGGTCCCAATTTGGGTACCGATTGGAAAATTCACTCCGAGGACATTGCCGAAATTGTAAGAACTTTGTTACGCATGCCAGAAAGAACCTTAATAAGTCGAGTGGAAGTTCGGCCATCAAAGCCGAAAAGCTAACTAGCGGCGAAGAATCGCTGCGGGTTTAGGAGCATCTAAAGAAATGGCACTTGGGTTGCCTGAGAAATTGTGGCGGGAGACAGAAAGTGGTTTCCCGAAGAGAAAGGCGGCAGATAAAATGGTACGGCTAAACGTCCCGTTAGATCCGGCTAAAACAGGCCGGGAGGCGAGCACCCTGGAAATGGGGCTTCGGCGGATGATTATCGGTCAGGATGAGGCGATTCAGCAGATCGTCAATATCTACCAGATGCATCTGACGGGCATGAATGCACCAGGCCGCCCGATCGGAAACTTCTTGTTCCTAGGTCCCACCGGGTCTGGTAAAACCCGGATCGTCGAGGCGACCGCGGAGACACTCCTGAAGAACCCTCGCGCTGTCATTAAGATCGATTGCGCGGAGTTCCAGCACAGCCACGAGATTGCGAAGCTGATCGGTTCGCCTCCCGGATATCTGGGGCATCGCGAAACGCATCCTTTACTGTCACAGGAAGTGCTCAATCAGTATCAAACAGAAACGATGAAGGTGAGCTTCGTGCTTTTCGACGAAATCGAAAAGGCTTCGGACGCTCTTTGGAACCTGCTGTTAGGCATCCTGGACAAAGCGACGCTCACGCTAGGCGATAATCGCAAAGTCGATTTTTCCAAAGCGATGATCTTCATGACATCCAACCTGGGCGCATCCGAGATGAGTTCGATCATGGCTCCGAAGCTCGGATTCGGCAGCGCGGACACGCGCATTAAGTCGTCCACGGGCCTGTTTGACGACAAAATGACCGGAAAAATTGCACGCAGCGGCGTCGAAGCCGCACGACGAAAATTTACGCCGGAGTTCATGAACCGGCTCGACAAAATCGTCACTTTCTCACCGCTCGGCACGGAGCAGTTGAAGAAGATTCTGGACATCGAGTTGAACCTCGTCCAGCAGAGGATCTTTAACACCTCGTCCGACCGAGCCTTCGTATTCACGATGTCGGATCCTAGCAAGGATTTCCTCCTTGCCGAAGGTACCGATCTCAAGTACGGAGCGCGTCACTTGAAGCGCGCCATAGAACGGTTGTTGGTTCATCCAATGTCGAACCTGATCGCCACCGATCAGGTGCGCGGAGGAGACTGGGTACGGGTCGATTTCGACGCAGAAAGCAAATCGCTGCGTTTCGCCCGCGAAGCCGAGGGTCTGCCAGTGCAGGACATGGCTCGACTTGTCGATACCTCGATCACCATCCCGCAGCTAACCATGGCGACCGGAACAGTAGTAGAACCCGTTCGCACGCAGACAGCAAAAACAAGTAAGCGAGGGTAACGAAAGCAGCCAGTACCCAGTACCCAGTAGCCAGAATAAAGGCCGGTGACACTTCGGTGTTACCGGCCGTTTTGTTTGTTAAGTACGCTCTAAAGCCAGCAGCGACCACACCTCCATGCTGGCTCCTGGCTACTTCTTCCTCACGCCGCACACTCTCCGCGCCCTAGCTGTAAGGAGAATGCGACATCGTCGCCCCAATCCTGATACATCTCCGGGGCTGCGTCCGGTGCGGGTTTCACCAGATCCGACGTCAGCTTGCGAAATGTCTCGACCTTGAACCGCATCACATAAGAGCGGAAGGATTCGCCGGCTTCGCGGTTCTGCTTGAAATGGTCGATCACCCGTGCAACCGCCGTCGGCGCATAGCGAGCCGGAAGGCTCTGAATCGCCACGCCGAACTGCTGGTACGTTCCGCCGAGCAGCATCAAATAGTACGGTACTTCCCTGCCCTCGATTTTGCGCGCATTTCCGTAAAATCCGATATCACCGACCCAGTGTTGGCCGCACGCATTCGGGCATCCGCTCGCGTTGATACGCAAATTTCGCACAATGCCATCGCTTTCCGACTTCAACATCTCACGCAGTTCATACCCGAGATTCATTGTCTTGGTCAGCCCCAGGTTGCAGCTATAGGCGCCTGGACAGGTGACGACGTCACTGATTTCGTCAGCCCCGTCATCGGCAAGCCCCAATTCCACGATCCTTCCATAAACGCGTTTTAATGCGCCGGAGGGAACGTAAGCCAGCACCACGTTCTGATTCATGGAAAAACGGAGCGATCCGTCGCCTGAAAGCTCCGAAAGTTCGGCCAGCCCGCGCATCTGGTCGCCCGTGAGGTTCCCTTGCGGCACCGTGACCGTGACGATTGAGTATCCCGGCTGCCTCTGCGGCTGGACATTCGTCTCGCGCCACTGGTTGAATTGAGGTGTCGAAGAATCGTAAATTGGCAGTAATTCGCCATTGCCCTTCGGTGGTGGTACTGGCTGAAAACCACCGAAATTTTCGGGCACCTCGGCCGGCATGGCGATGCCTCCGTTGCGGACGATGTCCTGATACTCTTCTTCGATTGTGTCGCGCAGCCAGTCGAAACCGCGCTCGCGCATAACGAACTTTAATCTGGCTTTGTTTTTGTTGGCCCGGTTTCCATGGCGGTTAAACACGCGAATTACCGCTTCTACGCGCCGAACGACATCTTCGGCCGGGAAAAACTCGTGCAGCACCTTTGATTCCACGGGCAGCGGACCCAACCCGCCGGCAACCGTCATGCGGAATCCTCGCTCCCCGTCGCGAATCACTGCCCGCAGGCCGACATCGTTAATCGCGGTCGCGATGCAATCCTCGGGACAGCCCGCGAAGGCGACCTTGAACTTTCGCGGCAGATTATCGGTCAATTCCTTGTGCAGAAATGCGAACGCCAGCCGCCGTGCGTACGGCTGTACGTCAAAAGGCTCATGGGGATGGACGCCCGCCAAGGGACACGCCGTCACGTTGCGGACCGTGTTGTAGCAGGCTTCGCGTGTCGTCAGGCGGACATCGGCCAGCAGATGCAGCAAATCCGCCACCTGGGCTAGCGGCACAAAGTGATACTGCATATTCTGGCGGGTCGTCAGGTGCCCTTTTCCGCCGCCGAATTCGTCGGCAATTCGACCCAGCTGTCGCATCTGCTGGGCAGTCAACAAACCTCCAGGCACCTTGGTACGGATCATCTGGACCCCAGCCTGCCGCTGGCTGTAAATCCCGCGCCGGAGGCGGAATGGCCGGAACTGGTCGTCGGTAAGCTGGCCGTTGAGGTTCAATTGAGCTTGCTGCCGGAACAGTTCAATGTCCTCGCGGACAGTAGCATCGTATTGCTGCTCAGTGACTTGGAGGTCGGGCAAGACTGCGGAGGACATAGGCACCCTTCTCTATAGAGAATAGCCTAAAACGCCGTTTTTTTCAATCGACTCGCATGTCCCTGAACCGAGCTTTCGGGCATAGGCGGCTCCCGATCCGTCGGGTTGTTAAAGCGCATACGCAAACGTAGTGCTCAACCGAACCGCCATGCGTAAGCATGCGGGCAAGCGCGAGGAGCTACTTCCGAGCCGGCTCCAACGTCGGCTGCAACCGCCCCGCGCGTCGCTGCAATCCCGCCAAGGCCCTGCCCGTCGTCCCTGCTTGCCCCAGCGGAGACTCCCTCACCAGCCGCAAGGCTTCCTCGACATACGCCTCAGAGGACTCGTTATTCAGGATCAGCGCCAAAGTGACCAAAGCCCCGGCCGCATCAACATGTCTCCGCGGCATCAGTTCGTCACACGCTTGCCTTGCCAGCTCGGCCGCGTCGTCGATCTTTCCGTCAGCCAGTAGAAACTCCGCCAGCTTCGCCTGGGCGGACGCGACACCCACGGGATTTTCCTCCGGTTCCTGCTGGACCAACTTCAGGGCCTCCCGTCCGTCGGCGACCGCCAGGGCCGCTCTGTCAGTCTCCGCGTAAATCTCTCCGCGCACTTCGAGGAATGTTCTGCGCCGCTCCGGCTCGAAATCTCCCTCTTCCGGCAGTGCCGTTTCCGCTTCGGCGAACCGGCACTCTTTGCGCAGCACTGATGCGAGCACGATCCGCAATTGAACCGCCCGGCTTGACGGCCCTTTCTTTTCGAGCGCCTGGATCGCCTCCAGAAACAGCTCCGCTGCGTTGTCCGCTCCCCCCGCCATCCACGCGGTAGCCGCCAGGGAGCCCATGGCCGACGCGGCGTGCGTCCGCTCCGTCTCCGGTATTTTCGGGGAGCGCAAAATCGCGGCCGCACGATTCGTCGCTGCCTTTGCCAGCCCGAAATTTTCAAGGCCCGCTTCGCAGCGCATTTCGAGGCGCATCAGCTCCGCTCTCTTCATTAAATATTTCGGACTATCGGGCAGCATCGCCAGCGCCTTCTCGATCTCTCGCAGTCCTTCTCCGTAGTGGCGGAGATCGGCGTGAAGCTGCGCGATCGCGCCTCCGATCCCGGCGGCCGAGGGCCGGTCCATTTTATCGTTCAGGTCGTTGCGCGATTTTTCGAACGCCGCCAGAGCCGCGCGCGCGGCTTTCTGCGCCTCCTCCGGAAGCTGCCGGATGCGGTAAACCTTCTCCAGTCCCTTCCAGCTATTCGCTTCGAAAACCGGATCGGCGTTGGAGCATTTCTGGAACACCTCGATGCTTTGCTGAAAATTCGCCGCCGCCTCCCGCTTTTGTGAGTTGTTCAGTTGCGCAAACCCCAGAGCCTGGTAACTGTGCCCCAGTTGCAGCGTCGGCGAATCTCCGCGCGCCTTCAATTGATCCAATGCCTTCTGCCGCAGCTTCACTTCGCCCGCAAAGTCCTGCTCCACCAGTCTCTGCGTCGCGTCGTCGTGCGTTTTCGACGCCAGATGAATCGCGTACAGGTCCTGGCCATGCTTCGTCCAGAGAATCAGATGCAGCAGCATAGTGCCATCGCAATAACCGATCGGAATCAGGTTGCCCACGAAATCGGCGACAAACAGGATCGCCAGGATTCCTGGAATGCCCCAGTGCGCTTCCCACGCGGTTCCCGGCACTTTCAGATAGATCAACCAGCAGAGGAGTCCCGCGTTTAACGATGCGAACGGACCCGCGAACACCATCATGATGGCGTTCGAACGGATGTGTTCCTCGGAAACCGGCGTCGCGGCCGCGTAGCCTCCATGGCCCAGCAGCCGATTCCAGTCGAACAGAAAATGCCGATGCCCGTAATGGTCCCTCACAATCGTCAACGGACCGATATTCAGCGCATGGAACTTGAATCCCAGAGCCCAGGCGACCGTCGCATGCCCGAGTTCGTGAATGGTCGTAACCACGATGAGCCCGACGCTAAAAAGGTAGATCCCACCGGCGCCCTGGAAATGGCGGGATCGCAGCAGGTAGACGAATCCGCCATAAATCAGGCCCAAATGGATAATCGACGCAATCCAACGATAGGGAGACTTGCGTTTCTGGTCCCAAAACTGGTCGGTTTCCGGCATACGCCACATATCGGCGGTCCCAGGCACAAGCTATACCGTCACGGAAAAGGGGACAGACGCATTTTCCCGACATACTATCTGGCGGCATACGGGAAAACTCGTCTGTCCCCTTTTCCCATGATAAAATTACGAGTTCATGATTATTTCGATGAAACTGCACGCCTCGAAAGACGAGGTCGCGCAGGTCCGTTCGCGGATTGAAGAATTCGGCTACAAGGTCCACTCGATCGAAGGGGAAGAACGCGTCGTTATCGGAGCGGTCGGTGTCGGCGACGTTACCGCCTGCCTCGAATCCATTGAGGCGATGCCGTGCGTCGAGCGCGCGGTCCGCATTTCCGCTCCCTATAAGTTCGTTAGCCGCGAATTCCGGGCTTCGAAGACCGAAATCACGGTTAGAGGCACTACAATCGGCGGCAGCGAGTTTGTGGTCATGGCCGGGCCCTGCTCCGTTGAGAATGAGCGCCAGATTCTGGAATCCGCCGAAATCGTCGCCCGCGCCGGCGCGAAACTCCTGCGCGGAGGAGCCTTCAAACCCCGCACTTCGCCCTACGATTTCCAGGGCCTCGAAGTCGAGGGACTCAAACTGCTCGACAAGGCCCGCCGGGCCACCGGGCTCGGCATCATCACCGAGGTGATGAGCGATCGGGATGTCGATCTGGTCGCCGAGTACGCCGATATTTTGCAGATCGGCGCGCGCAACATGCAAAATTTCGCGCTCTTGAAAACTCTCGGCAAATGCGGTCGTCCCGTGCTGCTGAAGCGAGGTATGAGCTCCACCGTGAAGGAACTGCTGATGTCGGCCGAGTACGTCGTCGCGCACGGTAATCCCAACGTGATCCTCTGCGAGCGCGGCATCCGGACGTTTGAAACCGTAACCCGCAACACTTGCGATATCGCGGCCATCGCCGCTCTGAATGAGCTGACGCATCTCCCGGTGATTCTCGATCCCAGCCACGCTACCGGGAAGCGCAGCCTGGTCCCGGCTCTTTCCCGCGCGGGCGTCGCCATCGGAGCTGACGGGTTGATCGTCGAAATGCACCCCCATCCGGAAAAAGCGATGAGCGATGGCGCACAATCGCTGGACCCGGTTCAGTTCGCAAGAATGATGGCCGACCTCGCGCCCTATATCGAGCTGTGGAAGCAGGATCGCGTGACGGAATCCGCCGTGGCCGTGTGAAAAAGATTGCCTTAGCGGTGCTGCTGGTAGTCCTTGGCGCCGGCGGTTTTTATTGGTGGAGAACGTCGCGAACGCTTACCAATCAGCAACTCATTCAGAGCCTGCCGCAGGCCCGCGCCTGGCATGTCTTTATCGATGTCGACGGGTTGCGGCGCACCGGCGTGCTGGACCTGATCGCCGGTTCTAAATCAGCGGAAGACGCGGAATATAAGACCTTCGTCGAGCAAACCGGCCTGGACTATCGCACCGACCTCGACGCCGTCGCCGCCGCGTTTTCCGAAGGCAACAGCTACCTCGTATTGCGCGGGCACTTCACCTGGCAAAAGCTCGCCGCCTATGCGCAGAGCCACGGAGGGAAATGCGAAGCGTCGCTTTGCTCCATGCCCGCCTCGCGCAACGGCTATTTTATTTCGTTCGTTCCACTGCGCCCCGCGGTTCTTGCGATGGCCGTCTCCGCCGACCAACGCGGCGTCAGTATGATCGGCCCACAGGAATGGCGGAAGGCTCCGCATTTGCCCACGGAGCCGGTCTGGATTTCGGTGCCTTCCTACGCGCTGAGCGATACCAATCTGGCGGCCGGCACACACGCGTTTCTCGAACCGCTATCGCAGGCGCAAGATGTGACCTTCGCTGTGGGAGCCGCTCCGAAGGGTTTTCAATTGCGCCTGGAAGCGGTGTGCGCAACGCCCGAGATTGCAGAGTTAATGACGCGCCGCTTATCCGCTGCGACCGATCTGCTTCGAAAAATGCTGGACCGGGAGCACATGAAGGCGAATCCGAACGATTTAAGCGGCGTTTTGACGTCGGGGACGTTTTCTCAGCAGAATGAGCGGGTTATGGGGAATTGGCCGATTGAGCGGGGGTTTATCGAATCGCTGGCGAACGGTAAAGTTCAATAAACGATCATAATCGATTGCGTAAGAGCTTCGGCGAAGCCTTAATCGATCTTAAATTGCGTGTTTTCTTCGAGTGCTTTTTCGAGCCCCGCGGGCTTAAAGCCGAACGGCCCGGGTGGGCTTTTGAACTTTACGACGCCGTCGCCGCCGATGAGGAACAACCTGTCCGGCCAACCGGTGTAAGCTGCTTCCACTCCGTCGCCCAGTCCGTCGATGAGCGCCGGAATTTTGATGCCGAGTTTACGGACACAGCTCTCGGCGACGGCGGTCCGCTCCTCGATCGTTTTTGGATCGACAAATAAAACGTGGTCGCGAATGTTGCTGGACATTTGCCACACGTCGCTGGGGTGCGCTTCGCGGATATAGACGACGAAAAATTCCGCCTGATCTTTGTATCGTTCATACAGACTGTTGAGCGCGGGAACCTCCCGGCGAAAGGGCGGTCAAGTGTAACTCCCGAAAACCAGCACCACCGGTTTTCCGCGCAAGGAGGAAAGCTTTACTTGTGCGGAACCGTCGAGGACCTGAAGAGTAAAGTCCGGCGCTCGATCGCCCGCTTTTAATTGACCTTGCCGCGCGTTCATCCATAATGTTTCGAACGGCAGGACTGCGAATGCAAAAGGAGGGACTTTGGCCATGACCGCTCCGAAGCGATCCGGCGGCAGTCTCATTACGATTCCGAGTCCGGCGATCAGCACGGCATAGACGATTACGATCGTCAGCAGGACTCTCGAAGCGATGCGCATTCCTGGCAATTATAGCCGTTTTATGGATTCATTCTTAGCCGGATCGCCAGGGGACTTGTTCCTTCGACCTCTCCGTTTGATGGGGCATGCTCGACCGGCGCAGCTTGTACGGGAGCCGCGTCTGTGGCAAAAGTGATCGTGATCGTTTTGACCGCATTGGGAACGACGATATCGGTGGTGATGGCGGCTGCGATTTGTTTGCGGGCGAATAAGACTGTCCCGTCATTGGACGTTACGAACAAGTACCCGTCGGCGCCCGCGACGATGATCAGGTGACCTTTGGTGTCGAGCGAATAATGGAAGCCGAAGGACGTGGCTTTCTGGTCGGCGGCACCACCGAAACCAGCGGCTCGGGCTTGCACCGCGACCTGCTGCTGTCTCGGGCCGCCGACCGGGTTTTGCTGCCGAGGAGCGAGCAGGCGCGACGCTTCGCTTGCGCGGATGGGAGCCGGTGCAACCGGTGCCGCGGTGGCCGGCCGTGCCTCGTCTGTGTCTTTTTTCTTAGGTTCTTCTTTTTTTTCTTCGTCCCGAGCCGGCGCGGTGGAACCGGGTGCGTTCCGTGCGTTTTCTGTGGAAGGCGCGGCGGCTGGTTCCGGCCGGGCTTCGTCTACCGCGCTTTTCGGCGGGAAGACTCTCGTCTTCTCGACACGTCTGGGAGCGGGCGTGGGCTCATTCGCTGGGGCTGCGGCCGGTGCGATCGGATTGAGCGTCGGAGTGGTCGCAATCGCGACCTGCGGCGGCGGCTTGGGAGTGCTGCGCATCAGGAACGCGATCGCCACTACGCTCATAGCGGCGGCGATGGCGCCCGATAGAATCCACGTTGCCGTGCGGCCGGGTTTCTGGAGCGCGCGGATCATACGTTCACGGGCGCCGGGCTCATCGAGCAGCATTTTCAGCTCCTGCTCCCGGGCCAACTCTTCAAAAAGATCCTGATCGCTGAGCGCCGCGTCGAACAGGCGCTGGCGCTCCTGTTCCGTGAGCGAGCCGGTGGCGTAGCGGCCGAGCAGGTCCATGATGTCGTCGCCGTGCGTCATCTCAATTTCTCACCGAGCTGTTTGCGGCACCGAAAATCCCAAGTATAAAGGGTGTTGAGCGACTCGACTTTGAGGCGCTTTTGAATTTCCGGAAACGAGTGTCCCTCCAGTTTCAATCGAAACAGCTCCCGGCAGCGGTCGCCAAGCTGCTTCAGCGCGGCTTCCAGGTTCTCGAGGCGCTGGCGGCGTTCGGCCTGCTCCAAAGGATCGGGCGCGGACCCGGCCAAAGGGAGGTCGTCGACCGAGACAGACGAGTTTTCACCGCGACGAACACTTTTCCGCCGGGCTCCCCAGATTTTAAAGCGGGCAATTTCAAGCGACAAGGGGACCAGATCCTCGATACGATCGACGGTCGCGTATTTTTCATGCAGGACCAAGAGCACCTCCTGCGTCACGTCCTCGGCCGCATCCCTCGCTAACATAGATGCCGCGTAGCGCAGAATCCTTTCACGCAATCGGACGAGGATCTGGTCGCGGTCCACTCGATTTATTATGCGGTTTTTATCGCCGAATAGTTGCCTTTCTCTGGATGCTGCTGACACAATACCCTCATGCAAGTTCGCGTGCTGGCCTTTGTGCTCGCTGGGGGAAAGGGTACCCGGCTGTATCCGCTCACCAAAGAACGCGCCAAACCGGCGGTGCCGTTCGGGGGACGATATCGGATCGTCGATTTCGTGCTCAGCAATCTGATTAATTCCGGTATTTATTCGACCTACGTATTGATCCAGTTCAAGAGCCAGAGCCTTTTGCAGCATCTGCGCGAGGGATGGGAGGCGAGCAGTCTGCTGAAGGAGCACTTCATTATCCCGGTGCCCGCGCAGATGCGGTCGCCGGGCGAGGACTGGTATCGCGGTACCGCCGATGCGATCTATCAGAACATCAACCTGATCGAGCAGGCGGACCCGCACTTCGTAGTGATTTTCGGCGCGGACCACATATATAGGATGAATATCCGCGAGATGCTGGAGTTTCACATGCACAAGAGGGCGCAGGTAACGATTGCGTCGATTCCGGTGCAGAAGGAACTGGCGAGCGAGTTCGGGGTGATCGAGACGGCTCCGGACGGAGGGATCATCGGGTTCCATGAGAAGCGCGCGGACGCGCCGACGATGCCCGGCGATTCAGAGCGCGTTTACGCGTCGATGGGAAATTATATTTTCTCGACGAATTTGCTGCTGAGGGAATTGTACGCGGACGGGCAGAATCCGGACAGCTCCCATGATTTCGGGCGGGATATTCTGCCGGCGCTGGTGGGGCGGACGGAGATGTTCGCTTACGATTTTCAAACCAATCGGATTCCGGGCGATCCTCCGAATCAGGAGCCGTACTGGCGCGACGTGGGGACCATCGACGCGTATTATGAGGCGAATATGGATCTGCGCGCAGTGACTCCGGCGCTGAATTTATACAATCGCAAATGGCCTCTGCGCACGGCGGGTTATTCGGACGCGCCGGCGAAATTCATTTTCGACGTCGAAGGGCGGCGCGGGCAAGCTCTGGATTCGATCGTCGCCGGAAGCACGATTCTTTCAGGAGGTTTAGTGCGCGGCAGCGTGCTGGGACGCGGTGTGCGCGTGCATTCCGGAGCAGTGGTGGAGGATTCGATCATTTTCGACAATTGCGATATCGGACGCAGGGCGAAGGTGCGGCGGGCGATTCTGGATAAGAATGTCCGGGTGCCGGAGGATGCGGTGATCGGGTACGACTTGGAGCAGGACCGGCGTTTGTATCACGTGACGGATAGCGGGATTGTGGTGATTGAAGGGCATCGGTCGAATGTGGATGTCGCGACGATGCTGGTGTAGATCGTTGGTCGGGATCAAACAAAAACAAATGGGCCGCCGATGAACGCGGATGAACGCCGATGGACACGCCGAAATAGTTGTGGGACCACGTCGGGGGCGTGTAGAATGGATAGGTTGGTCCACGATCTGGGCGCGTAGCTCAACTGGCAGAGCAACTGACTCTTAATCAGTAGGTTGCAGGTTCGATTCCCGCCGCGCTCACCACTTCCCTGTAATGGCTCATCTAGTTTCACCCGCCAGGGGCGAGTCTGTGCGAAAAGTCGCTGGGATCTGCGATTGGCAGGCGGAACCGCCTGCCCCACCACGACAAAGCAAGCAGTTGCAGAACGGTCGGACAGGCGGTTTCGCCTGTCGAACAGCTTTTCACTCAGACTCAACAGGCTGATGTTCCGCGCTGACCTTCTTAATTTCTTATACTATTGAAAACTGGGATCGTGGCGGCATCGAGACGCTAAGGATACGAAGCTTTCAATGATAAAGACCGCGCTCATTGCGTTCACTCTTTGCGCTGCTGAGGCGTATTCGCAGACGAAGCCGGTTTCGCCTGTGGTGGCGCGGGAGGCGCTGGTCAAGAAATATTGCGCGGGCTGCCATAACGACAGTGCGATGGCGGGCGGGATGACGCTCTCTAAGCTCGATCTGGCGCATCCTTGGCAGAACAGCGAACTGGCGGAGAAGACCATCCGCAAGGTGCGCGCGGGTATGATGCCTCCTGCGGGATTGCCTCGGCCGGGCGTCGTCGAGATGAAGGCGTTCGCGGCGTCGCTCGAAAATTCAATCGATACCTGGGCCAGCGCGCATCCGAATCCGGGCCGGCCCGCGCTGCATCGGCTCAACCGGACGGAGTATGCAAACTCGATTCACGATCTGCTGAATTTGGAGATCGATCCCGCGGCGCTGCTGCCGGTCGATGACATGACGCACGGGTTCGACAACATGGCCGACGTGCTGACCGTGACGCCGTCCTTAATGGACGGATATATCCGCGCGGCCGGGAAGATCAGCCGGCAGGCGATTGGCGATGCGCATGCCAGTCCGGCGATGGTGACGTATCGCATTCCGCGCGTGATTTCGCAGATGCGGCATGTGGAGGGCACTCCGTTCGGGACCCGCGGCGGCATTTCGGTGATTCATAATTTTCCGGCCGATGGCGAGTACACGTTCAAGATGATCTTTTATGCATCGCTTGACGGACCTTTGTTCGGCCGCAATCAGGGTAAGGGGCAGCAGATCGAGATTTCAGTGAACCGGGAGCGGGTGGCGCTGCTGGATATCGATCCGAATCTGAAGTCGACGGAAGATCTGCGGACGCCTCCGATTAAGATTCATTCGGGTCCGCAGCGGGTGGCGGCTGCGTTCATTCAGAAGTTCGACGGGCCGCTGGAAGACGACGTGATGCCCATCGAGCTCAGTCTGGCCGATCTGAACAATGCAGCGTTTCCGGGTGTAACGTCGCTGCCGCATTTGAGTGATTTCAGCATCAGCGGGCCGTTTCATCCGACTGGGGTCTCCGATTCGCCGAGCCGCGAGAAGATCTTCGTCTGCCGGCCAGCGGCGGGCGCGGACGAGTTTCCTTGCGCGCGAAAGATTATCGGAAAGCTTGCGCGGCAGGCTTATCGCAGGCCGGTGAACGAATCGGATCTTGAAGATCTTATGGGGTTTTATCAGCGTGGGCGAAATAAGGGCGATTTCGAGGCCGGCATTTCGACGGCGCTACAGGCTGTCATTTCGAGCCCTGAGTTCGTTTTTCGGTTTGAACGGACTCCTCCGGGAACGCCGGCTGGGGCAAATTATCGTGTGAGCGATCTGGAACTCGCGTCGCGGCTCTCCTATTTTCTATGGAGCACTGCGCCGGACGATCAGCTTATTACGGTGGCGAGCGAAGGGAAGCTCGGGAATCCGGCGGTGCTGGAGAAGCAGGTGCGCCGGATGCTGGGGGATCCGCGGTCGGAGGCGCTGGCGACGAATTTTGCGTTTCAATGGCTCCATCTTCAGAATTTGCGAGCCGTTCAGCCGGACGCGTTTGTTTATCCGAATTTCGATAAGAACCTGGCGCTTTCGATGCAGCGGGAGACGCAACTCCTGTTTGACAGCATCATGCGCGAGGATCGCAATGTGCTGGATCTTCTGACCGCGAAGTATACGTATGTGGACGAGCTTCTCGCTAAGCACTACGGGATTCCGAATGTGCTGGGCAGCCGGTTCCGGCGTGTCGAGATTACCGATGAGAATCGTGTGGGCCTGCTGGGGCATGGAAGTATTTTGACGATGACCTCGATCTCGAACCGGACGTCGCCGGTCGCGCGGGGGAAATACGTGATGGAGGTGCTTTTGGGAACCCCTCCTCCGTCACCTCCTCCGAATACTCCGCCGTTGAAGGAAGCGGCCGAGTTTACGAAAGTCATGTCGGTGCGGCAGAACATGGAAGAACATCGCTCCAATGCAGTTTGCGCGGCGTGTCACAAGATGATGGACCCGATCGGATTCGCGTTGGAAAATTACGACGGGGTCGGCGTGTGGAGGACCAAAGACAATGGCCTGCCGATTGACCCGACCGGGAAGATGTTCGATGGAGCGAAGCTCGATGGGCCGGCCAGTTTGCGGCGCGCGATCCTGAATCATACCGATGCGTTTCTTGGGACGTTCACGGAGAATTTGTTGTCGTACGCAGCGGGGCGCGTGCTGGAACCGTCGGATATGCCGGCGGTACGATCGATAGAGCGGCAGGCGGCGCGTAATAACGATCGGTTCTCCGCGTTTGTGCTGGCGGTCGTCCAGAGCGGGCCGTTCCGGATGCGGCGGGCCGGAGCGGGCGAGCCGGTTAAAAGCACCCCGAAAGTAACGGAATCGGAGGCGAATGTACATCACTAAGAAGCATCTTTCGCGGCGAACGGTTTTGCGCGGGATGGGCGTTTCACTCGCGCTGCCTTTTCTCGATTCGATGGTGCCTGCGCAGACGCCTTTGAACAAGACCGCGGCAGTCTCGCCGTCGAGGCTCGCTTGTATAGAGATCGTGCACGGCGCGGCGGGCAGTACGGTGGACGGATCGAATAAACATTATTGGTCTCCCGAAAAAGAAGGCGCCGATTTCGAATTTACGCAGACGCTGAAGCCGTTCGAGCCCTTTCGCGACTACGTGACCATCGTGACGGGAACGGATTTGATTCCGGCGACCGCGCATTCGCCCAAGGAAGAAGGCGCGGACCATTTTCGATCGAGCGCTGCGTTTCTCACCGCCGCTCATCCCAAGATGACGGAGGGTGCGGATATCTGGTGCGGCACTTCCATCGATCAGATGTACGCGCAGAAATTCGGGCAGGATACTCCGATCCCGTCGATCCAGTTGTGCATCGAGAGCCTGGACGGGTCGGGCGCCTGCGATTACGGTTATGCGTGCGTGTACGCGGATACCATTAGTTGGGCTTCTCCCACGGCTCCTTTGCCGATGACCTTGGATCCGCGCATGGTGTTCGAGATGCTGTTTGGCGACGGTGGAACAGCCGCTGAGCGGCAGGAGCGCGAAGAGACCAGCGGAAGCATTCTCGACTGGATTTCGCACAGCGTCGCGAAGCTTCAGAAAGGCCTGGAACCGGCCGATCGCGCGCGGCTCTCCAACTACTTGGAGAACGTCCGCGAGATTGAGCGGCGTATTCAGAGGATTGAAAAATATAATTCGAGCGGCGCCGCGCGAGCATTGCCAGCGGCTCCTATCGGCGTGCCGGATTCTTACGACGAGCACGTAAAGCTGATGTTCGACCTGCAGGCGCTGGCATTTATGACCAATATGACGCGCGTTTCAGCGTTTAAAATGAGCCGGGACGTGAATCAGCGCGTGTATCCGGAAAGCGGCGTGAAGACTCCTTTCCATTCGTGCTCGCATCACGCGGAAAGCCCCACGCGCATTGCGGAGTTCGCGAAGATCAATCTGTATCACGCGAGCCTGATTCCGTATTTCCTCCAGAAACTGCGCGACACCCCGGATGGCGACGGAAATCTGCTGGACCACTCGATGATCCTTTACGGCAGTCCGATCGGCGACTCGAACGCCCACAATCATAAAAGGTTGCCGATTCTGCTGGCGGGCAAAGCCAACGGTCAGCTCCAAGGGAACATGCACGTGAAGCCGGATGACGGAACGCCGCTCGCGAACGTGCTGCTGAGCATGATGCATAAGCTGGGGGTGGAGATCGATCAGATCGGCGATAGCACCGGCGTTGTCGCGATTTGAAGGAGCCTATTATGGCGTTGCGCATCTCAATTTCGTTGACGCTGATCGCTCTGGTCGCGGCGCTGTTCACGTTCGCGGCAACCTCGGACACCCGTTTGGCCGACGCCGCTCAAAATGGCGACCGGGCCGCAGTGCGGTCGCTGCTGGCGAAAAAGGTAGACGTAAACGCTCCTCAAGGCGATGGAACCACAGCACTGCATTGGGCGGCGTTCAACGACGATGCCGATGTCGCGAAGTTGCTGCTGGCAGCGGGCGCGAACGTGAAGGCCGGTACGCGGGTCGGCGCGATCACGCCTCTCTTCCTCGCCTCAAAGAACGGAAGTGCGCCTATGATCGAGCTGTTGTTGAAGGCCGGCGCCGACGCTAATTCCGCCACCGAATCGGGCACGACTGCACTGATGATGGCGGCCTCCGCCGGCAATGCGGAAGCCCTTAAAGTCCTGATCGCCCATGGCGCAAACGTGAATGCACGAGATCTTGCGCACGGTCAGACAGCTCTGATATTCGCCGCATCTCTGAACCGCGCCGACGCGATTAAAATCCTGATCGCCAATGGCGCCGATCCTTCCATCACTTCTAAAGTGACCAAAACAGAACGGGTTCGTTTCAATGCCGACGGAGTTCCTGCTCCGGATGAGCCTCCTGCGCCGACAGCCAAAGACGCCGCAAAAGATCCCGCGCAGCAGAAACAAGGTCGAGGCGAGCGCGGGGCCGCGACGATGGGTGGCCAGACGGCGCTTCTTTACGCAGCCCGCGACGGACAAATCGACGCCGCACGTGCCTTGGTCGAAGCGGGCGCGGATGTGAATCAAGGGAATGCCGAAGAGAAGACCACGCCGCTGGTCATGGCGATCATCAACGGCCACTACGATCTCGGGAAAATGCTGCTCGACCATGGAGCCGACCCGAATATCGCCAACATTTGGGGCCTCGCCGCGCTTTATGCGACCATCGACGTGCAGTGGGCTCCCTACGCCTGGTTCCCGCAGCCTATCACTTCGCAGGAGAACATCACGCACCTCGAAATGATGAAAGCTCTGATCGCGAAAGGGGCGGACGTCAACGCCAAACTCGGCAAGAAGATCTGGGTGCGATCGTTCGGCGACCGATCCTGGGCGGACCCAGTGGGGGCCACTCCGTTCTGGCGCGCAGCCCAATCGGACGACGTGCCCGCGATGAAGCTGCTGGTCGCCGCCGGCGCCGATCCGAAAATTGCGACGGCCGGCGGCGATACTGCATTGATGGTTGCGGCCGGACTGGGATGGGCTCCGAACAATACGACGGTGGTTCCCGATTCCTGGAAAGCGGCGGTTGAGTATTGCATGGAATTGGGGCTCGACGTGAACGCGGTCGATGCAAAGGGATACACCGCGATGCACGGCGTCGCGTTCCGCGGCGACAACGATCTCGTCAAATTTCTGGTCGCGAAGGGCGCCAAGACCGACGTGAAAACGAAGACCGGAGACACCATCGCCGACATGGCCAATGGTCCGATTCCGCACTCGATTCCTCACCCGGATACCGTCGCGCTGTTGGAGAGTCTCGGCTCGGCGAATTCTCATAACTGCCGTTCAGATCAGTGCCTGGTCGCTCCACAGGCCGATACGGGCAGAGGCCGGGGCAGAGGCGCCAAAGCTGGAGACCCGCCCGCTGCTGCGAAACCAGCAACACCGCCGGTTCCTCACTCGTAACGGCGATGTCCCCTGCTTTGAGAGTCGCCCTGGCAGCTATTCTACTTGCGTTATTCGCGACAGGCCAGCCGCGGGATCTCGCCTCCGCTGCGATGGACGACGATGTCGAAGGCGTCCGTCTGCTCCTCAAGCAGGGCGCGGACGTCAATAGCCCCCAGGGTGACGGGATGACGGCGCTTCATTGGGCGGCGATCCGGAACGATCTTGAGATCGGCCGTCTGTTGATCCGTTCCGGCGCCAACGTGAACGCCGCCACGCGCATTGGCACCCTTACACCGCTCTTTCTGGCCGCGACCGCAGGTAACGCCGAGTTAATCTCGGAGCTTCTGAAAGCCGGCGCAAGCGCGAAGGCCGTCAGCTCGGTGAACTCCGCTACTGCTCTGATGAAGGCAGCCGAGACCGGCAGCGTCGAAGCGGTGAAACTTCTGCTCGATCATGGCGCCGACGTGAACGCCAGGGAATCGGGGATTGGCCAAACCGCGCTGATGTTCGCGGCAGCCGCCAATCGCGCCGGCGTGGTCACGCTGCTGGCCGCTCGTGGAGCCGACCTCAAAGTCACCTCGACGGTTACACGCATTCAACCGCAGAAGGACCCCGACAGCGACGATTTTCCGCTCGACGCCGACCTGATCCTGCACGCGAATCTTCCTCCAGGCAAGGCCGCAGCCGCAGCAGCTTTAGCAGGCCGGCGTGCCTCGCCCTCCATTACCGGAGGAATGACTGCACTGCTTGTTGCCGCTCGCGGCGGCCATTTGGAAGCGGCGCGCGCCCTGCTCGATGCCGGCGCCAATATTAATCAGCCCAGCGCGGGGGACAAAAGTACTGCGCTGGTGACGGCCATTATCAGCGGACATTTCGATATGGCGAAATTTCTGCTGGACCGCGGAGCCGATCCAAACGCAGCCAGTCTGGACGGACTCGCTCCGCTCTACGCCACTATCGACGCACGTTGGGCGCCGATCGCCGGTGGGCCAGTTCCTTTGATGGCGCATGAGAAGATCAGCTATCTGGATCTGATGACCGTCCTCCTCGACCGCGGCGCAAATCCGAACGCGCGCCTCGGCCGCAAGCTGTGGTTCCGGCCCTTGTTCCACGATCAGATGTGGATCGGCACGCCTGGTTCAACCGCATTCTGGCGCGCCGCGCAGGCCACCGATCTTTCCGCGATGCATGTTTTAGTCGCTCATGGGGCCGATCCGAAAATTCCGTCAGAGGAAGGCGACACGGCACTGATGCTGGCCGCGGGCGTCGGTTGGGCGGGCAATTTCACGCGCAATTCCTGGACTTCCGCGCTCGATGCCGCGCGCTATTGCCTCGAACTCGGCCTGGATGTGAATACCCAGGACGTCACCGGATACACGGCTCTGATGGGAGCGTCGTGGCGCGGCGACAACGATCTGGTGAAGTTGCTCGTAGAGCGCGGCGCGAAGCTGGACGCGCGCACTTTTCGTGGATGGTCCGCCACCGACATGGCCACGGGCCCCTATTTACGCACCACCGGCGCGACTCCGCATCCGGATACCGTCGCTCTGCTGCTCCAGCTCGGCGCACCGCCATTGACTCCGCACCCGCACGAGGATATCCTCGGACTGTCGACTCCTGGCCGCACTGTCACCAAATGATTCGCTCGCTTTACCTGGGTCTTCTGGTTGCTCTCTGCTGCCGCGCCCAAATCTACCTCGACAATCTTCCTGCCAACCATTCGTCGATCGGCTATTTCGACACTGCAAGCGATCCGGCGGCTCGGCTCGCTGGCGGAGACATCCATTTGGAGCCGCGCGCCGATGGCACCGGCTATCTCGCGAGTCTGCTCGATTCCCTCGGCATCAATCCGGACTCCCAGGGACTGGTTTTCTCGAAGTCCAGTTCTCAGGCGCCGAAGATCTCGCCTCGCAATCCTCGCGCGATCTATTTTAACGACGAAGTCGCCGTTGGCTATGTGCGCGGAAGTACCTCTATGGAAATCGCGGCGGTCGACCCGGTGCGTGGTCCGGTCTTCTACACCTTCGCGCCGGATGCTTCCGGGAAGCCAAGCCTCAAGCGCGGCGAAATTTGTCTTCATTGCCACCAGGGCGCGTCGACCCTGGGCGTGCCCGGCATTTTCATTGGGTCGGTATTCCCGAATGCCGAAGGCATGCCTGCTCGCGCGGGAGCCATCATCACGGACCACCGCACTGCTTTCGCCGATCGCTGGGGAGGATGGTACGTCAACGCGGCGCACGGAGAACAACGCGATCGCGCCAACGCCGTAGCTCCCGATCCCGCTTCGCCCGAAGATCTTCAAAAACTGACCATGAAGTTCAGTCCGGCCGGATACTTGTCGACCACCAGCGACATCGTCGCGCTGATGACCTTCGAACACCAGACGCAAATGACCAACTACATCACCCGGCTCGGCTGGAAAGCGCGGATCGGCGAGGGTTCGATCGATTCCGACCTTGAAGCTCTGGTGCGCTACATGCTTTTTACGGACGAAGCTCCGCTGCGGGAGCCGATCCAAGGCGTGTCCAGCTTCACCAAGACGTTCCCCGAGCGCGGTCCGCGTGATTCGCACGGCCGGTCCTTGCGCGACTTCGATCTGGAAACCCGCCTGTTCCGCTATCCGCTCAGCTACATGATCTACAGCCGCGAATTCGACGCCTTGCCGGAGCCGGTTCGAACGCGCGTATACCGCCGTCTTCGCGATGAGCTCGCGGCGCGCAAACGGCTAGACATTATTGCGATTCTGCGCGAGACAAAAAAAGGATTGCCGGATTTCTGGTAACGTTCCAAGGTGGCACAGGCTTTAGCCTGTGAATGCTAGCCTATACCTGTACAAACATGATACCGAGCGGAACTTTTTTGGACGCATTACGGCCCGCCATTCGCACTCTTCCCGCCTACAACTCAGGACTTTCGGCCGAGCATGTACGCGCCCGTTATCAAGTATCCGAAGTAGCGAAACTGGGCAGCAACGAGAATCCGTGGGGTGCCAGTCCACGCGTCCAAGCAGCCCTGGCCGAAGCGCTTCAGGACGCGGCCCTTTATCCCGATCCGGGCTCGGACGCTCTCCGCAGCCTGCTCGCCGCGAAGTTGGGAATTGCGCCCGGCCGTCTCGCATTCGGCAACGGATCGGAAGACCTCATCGCGGTCTGCGCCCACTCTTTTCTTTCGCCGGGGGAAGAGATGATCACCATCCTCCCCTCTTTCGGATTGCACGTCATCTATCCGCAGTCGATTGGAGCCGTGGTTCAATTGGTTCCTTCCCTGCCTGATTACACCATCGATATCCCGGGAATCATCGCAGCATTGACGCCTCGAACCCGCATGGTGATGTTTAGCGCACCATCGAATCCGCTGGGTACGACCATCTCCGGCGGCGATCTGGAACGCCTGTTGCGCGCCCTCACAGACGATACGCTTCTAGTTTTCGACGAAGCCTATTTCGAATACGCCGCAACCGAAGAATCTTATCCCGGCTTCCTCGAAATCCTGGAGCGCTCCAACAAGACCTGGATCCTGCTGCGGACGTTTTCGAAAGCCTACGGACTAGCCGGTCTGCGCGTGGGTTATGCCATCGCCTCTAACGCTTCACTCATCGATGTAATCGATCGCGCACGCACGCCGTTCAACGTAAATCGTTTCGCCCAGGTCGCTGCCGCCGCCGCTTTAGAGGATAACGATCACATTCAGAAATGTCTCGCCCTAACTATCGCGGAACGCGAGCGCGTTCGGGCCGCTCTCACGGACATGGGCTACCAGGTGTCTCCATCGGTTGCGAATTTCCTTTTCTTCCACGCCCGCGAAGATGCGTCTACACTCGCTGAAAAACTGCTCGCGCATGGCGTGATCGTAAAGCCGTGGCGCGACCCTGGGTACAAACAACACGTGCGCATTTCCATCGGCCTGCCTCGCTCAAACGATTTATTTCTCGCGGCTCTGACCAAGGAGTCCTCCCATGTCTAAAACTCTAACCGCAGACCCGCGCCTTGCGCCTGGCAGAGTGGTTCGCGCCCCGCGCGGTATCGACATTTCCTGCCGGAATTGGCTCACTGAAGCTGCTTACCGCATGATCCAGAACAATCTGGACCCTGAGGTCGCCGAAAATCCCGAGGCTCTGGTCGTCTACGGAGGCATCGGCCGCGCCGCCCGAAACTGGGAGTGCTTCGACGAAATCCTCGCGCAATTGAAGAAGCTGGGAGACGATGAAACGCTGCTGGTTCAATCGGGCAAGCCGGTCGGCGTCTTTCGCACGCATGCGGACGCGCCCCGCGTTCTCATCGCCAATTCGAACATCGTACCCGCGTGGGCGACCTGGGAAAAGTTCCACGAGTTGGATCGCAAAGGTCTCATGATGTACGGCCAGATGACCGCCGGAAGCTGGATTTATATCGGCTCGCAAGGCATCATTCAGGGTACGTACGAAACCTTCGCCGAAGCGGGCCGCAAGCATTATGGCGGAGATCTCTCCGGCCGCTGGATTCTCACCGCGGGCCTCGGAGGGATGGGCGGAGCGCAGCCCTTGGCAGCAACCTTCGCCGGAGCCGCGTCGCTGATCGTCGAATGCCAGCAGTCGCGCATCGATTTCCGTCTCCGCACGCGCTACCTCGATCAACAGGCGCAGACCCTTGACGATGCCATCGCGCGCATCGAACATCACTGCTCGCGCCGCGAAGCTGTGTCGATCGGCTTGCTCGGCAACGCGGCGGAAATTCTACGGGAACTGGTTCGGCGCGGCATCAGGCCGGATCTGGTGACCGACCAGACCTCCGCGCACGACCTCGTCAACGGTTATCTGCCCATCGGCTGGACCGTCGAACAATGGAAGGCGGCAACCGAAGATCCCTCGCAGCACGCGGCCCTTCGCGAAGCCGCCGCTGCATCGTGCGCGGCGCACGTTCGCGCGATGCTCGCATTCCACCGCATGGGCATCCCGACCGTGGATTACGGCAACAACATCCGTCAAGTCGCGCTGGAACACGGCGTTCACGACGCTTTCGATTTTCCCGGCTTCGTGCCGGCTTATATCCGCCCCCTGTTCTGCGAAGGAAAAGGACCGTTCCGCTGGGTCGCGCTCTCCGGCGATCCCGAGGATATTTATAAAACCGACGCCAAGATTAAAGAACTGTTTCCCGAAAATCAGAAAGTTCATCGCTGGCTGGACATGGCTCGGGAGCGGATCGCGTTCCAGGGATTGCCCGCCCGTATTTGCTGGCTCGGCCTCGGCGAACGCCATCGTGCGGGCCTGGCATTTAACGAAATGGTGCGCACCGGCGAACTGAAAGCGCCGATCGTGATCGGCCGCGATCATCTCGATACCGGCTCCGTAGCCAGCCCCAATCGCGAAACGGAAGCGATGAAGGACGGTTCGGACGCCGTGTCGGATTGGCCTCTGCTGAACGCTCTGCTCAACACCGCGGGCGGCGCGACCTGGGTAAGTTTCCATCACGGCGGAGGCGTCGGCATGGGATTTTCGCAGCACGCCGGAGTCGTCATCGTCTGCGACGGCACAGACGCCGCCGCCAAGCGGATCGAAAGAGTCCTGTTCAACGATCCCGCAACCGGCGTAATGCGGCACGCCGACGCCGGCTACGAACTGGCAGTTGAAACCGCGCGCCGCAACCACCTGAAGCTCCCTCTTAAGTAGGACAGGTCCCCGACCTGTCCAGCACTCGACTGAATGAAACTGATCGACGTAACCACATTACCCGCCGCTCCGTGGAAAAACGGAGGCGGAGCAACCCGAACCATCGCGGTTTCCCCGCCCGACGCCAACTTTGACAACTTTGACTGGCGAGTCAGCATAGCCGAAGTCTCTTCTTCCGGCGAGTTCTCACTTTTCCCCGGAGTCGACCGCACGATTCTCCTGCTGGACGGCGACGGAATGATCCTTCACCTCGCCCACGCCTCCGTTGCACTAACCACACCCCGCGAACCATTCAACTTCAGCGGAGACGATGCCGTCCAGCAAGAGCTCGTCAACGGCCCCACCCGAGACTTCAATGTAATGACGCGCCGCGGCCGTACCCACGCCGAAGTGCAAATACATACCGATCGATTTCGGTCACCCGCGGCCGATAGCGCCGTATTCTATTGCGCAAGCGGAGCCTTCAACATCGGCTCCGTTAATCTAAATACCGGTTGTGCTCTCCTCCTGAATCACCTCGACGAAATTAATTTCACACCACAAACCCCCGACGCCCTGCTCATCGCCGTTCTAGTTACACTGGAGTACTCATGACGAAGTCCTTAGCGATCCTGCTCACCATAACGACGGCCGCCTTCGGACAACCCCCCGCCGGCCGAGGGCAGCGCCAGGACATGGCGACCCTCCCCCGGCCCATCGACATGCACGACACCGTGTGGATCGAAGACATGACCCAGCTCGAAGTGCGCGATTCTCTCAAGGCCGGAAAAACCACCGCGCTCGTCTTCGCGGGAGGCATGGAAGACAACGGCCCTTACATCACGGTCAGCCAGCACAACCTGATCGTCCACGCGATGTGCGACATGATCGCGCGCAAGCTCGGCAACGCCCTCTGCGCGCCCATTGTCGGCATGTCACCAGGCGTTCCGGACCGTTCGAAAAATCCCGGCAGCGTCGTTCTCTCGCAGGACACCTTCAAAGCCGTCGCCTCCGATATCGCCACCAGCCTGAAGACCGAGGGCTTTCTGAACATCATGTTCATGGTGGACCACGGCGCGGACGCCGCCCCCATGCAGGCCGCCGCCAAGGACCTCAGCGAAAAATGGGCCGGCTCCGGCGCCGCCGTTTATTACGTCCCCGAATATTACAACTACAACGCCGTCGAGAAGTTCGAACACGAGGTCCTGGGAGTTACCGAAAAGCGCGAAGGCTTCCACGACGACTACTACACCGCCTCGATCTCCGTCGCTATCGATCCCGTCGAGGCCCGCATGCAGGAACGCGTCGCCGCCGGCAAGACCACCATCAATGGCGTCGATCTCGGCATTCCCAAAGCCGCCCAGGACGGCAGGAAAATCATGGCGATGCGCGAAGAGGCCGCGGTAACTGCAATCCGTAAACTGCTCTCAGGGATGCAGCGTTAACTTCTGCACCCTCCAATTCGTCAGTTCGCCCACATAGAGCTGGTTTGGATTCCGGCAGTCGATCTCATTCACCGTGCCGAACTCCTTCGCCATTTTCCCCGCCGTCCCGAATTTGCCGAGAATCTTCCCGTCCAGCTCCATCTTGTAAATCTCTCCGTTATCCATCGAATCCGGCGGATTGGAATTGGAGCTATACAAGTATTGATGCGCGCCCGGAGAAATGCACACCGCCCATGGCGCGCCCACCTCCCCGATCTGCGTCTTGAAAGTCCCGTCGTTGTCGAATACCTGAATCCGTTTGTTCCCCAGGTCCGCGACGTAAACATTCCCCTGCGCATCCACCGCAATCGAATTCGGCATGTCGAATTGCCCCTGCCCGGACCCCTTCGACCCCCAGGTCTTCACGAACCTGCCCGCTTTATCCAGCTTCACGACGCGCGCATTCGTGTACGCATCGGAAACGAAAATATTCCCCGCCGCATCCCACGCCACATCCGTCGGACGATTGAAATTATCCCCGGCAATCCCCTGCCCCGGCACGCCGCGGCCGCCGCGCCCGCTCGCCCCCATCGGATTCACCGACTCCGGCTTGCGTCCGAACGTCGTCAACACACGCCCACCGGAATCGAACTTGATAACGACGTTCGCCCCTCGATCCACGGTCCAGATGTTATCCTGCGCATCGATCCGGACCGCCTGCGCGAACATGAACCCGTAAATCCCCACGCCGATCTCACGCAAATATTTTCCTGTCGCATCGAACTCAAATAGCCGCGATCCTCCGTGCGTGAAAAATCGCGACCCGCCCATCGTCCCGTCTTCTGACCCGGTACGCGTGTATACAAAAATGTTTCCCTTCGAATCCGTAGCGACCCCCGCCGCCTCGCCCAGATGAACATTCGCCGGCGGCTTCAAGAAATTCGCGGCCCCATCAAACCGTATGTCAGGAACCTGAGCCAGCGCGAACCCGCCGGATAAAATCGCCAGCGCGACGCCCCTCATTTCCCGCTCCCGCGCAGAATCAGTTTCTGCACCCGCCACAACTGAATCTCGGAAATATAAAGCTCGTTCGGATTCCGGCAATCGATCTCATGCAGCCCGCTAAATTCTCCCAGTTGCTTTCCCGCCTTCCCAAACTTCCCCACGATCGTCCCGTCCAGTTCCATCTTGTAAATCTCCCCAGTCACGGTCGCAAGCGTGGAATCGTTCGCATCCGGAAACGAGTTGGAAGAGAACAAATACTGATGCGGACCCGGCGAAACGCACACCTCCCACGGCGCGCCGACATTATCGTAAATCGTCTTGAACTTCAAATCGTCGTCGAACACCTGGATTCGCCGATTGCTCCGGTCGCCCACGTAAACGTCGCCCTTCGCATCCACCGCCAGCGTGTGCGGAAGATTAAATTTCCCCGGCTCGGACCCTTTCGAACCCACTGAAGTAATAAATTTCCCGTTCTTGTCGTACTTCACCACGCGCGAATTCCCGTACCCGTCGGACACGAAAATATTCCCCGCCGGATCCCACCCCACATCGGTAGGCCGATCGAAAATATACTTCCCAGGCTCGGCCGCGGGACCCGCAGGTGGAGCGATTGCCAGCGCATCCACCGGCTCCGGCCTCCTCCCCAGTGTCATCACCACCCGCCCCTCGGGATTAAACTTGATCACCATATTCGAGCCCTCATCCACGGCCCAAATATTGTCTTGCGAATCGACCCTCACCGCGTGCGCGAACACGAACCCGTAAAGTCCTTCGCCGATCTCGCGAATATAATTCCCCTTCGCATCGAACTCGAACAGCCGCGTCCGCTGGCTCCGCGTGTAGACAAAAATGTGCCCCTTCGAATTCGTAGCGACGCCGATTCCCTCCCCCAAATAAAGATTCGGAGGAAACTTCAGCAGGTTCGGCACCGACTCGTAAGCAATCTCAGGAACGTTCTGCGCCTTGGCTTTTGCTGCGAGCGCGGCCTGTGTCAAACTCTGCGCGTGTAAGCTCGCGAGCAGCGCTACTAATAGAAGTCTCTTCATAGGATCCCGGTTAAGTATTATATTGCAGCCATGATGCTGCTCATCGCGCTCACCGTCGGCCAGATCCTGGTCGCCACCGAAAAATCCCACGATCCCGATCTCGCAAAATCCGTCGTGCTGATCATTCAGTCGGATTCCGACGGAGTGATGGGCCTGATCCTCAATCGCCCCATCGGCAAGTCGACCAACTACGGCGGCCCGATTCCGATGGGCACACGCGCGCTGATTCGCTCCGCAAACGGCACGCAGATCCTAGCCGGCGTGTACCTGGCAAGCAACACGAAAGACCCGACCGCACGTGTTTATAAAGGATACGTAGGTTGGTCGCCCCAACAGCTAACCGGCGAAATCTCGAAAGGCCTCTGGAAAGTAATCCCGGGCGAAGCCGCGAAAGTTTTTGACCCGCACCCCGAAACTCTCTGGAGCCGCTCTTTCCGTTAGCGATAGATCGCGAAAATGGGAACTGCCTACTCTATCCCAAGGCGCTCACCCCTTGGCAAAGACCAGGGGAAACCTTCGGCGCCGCGTCGACAGAGCGTGCTGACCCCAATTTTCGCCCCGTCCGCACAGCTCGCGTCAACGCGAATCCGCTCAGCCCTTGATCATCTCAATCTCGAGCACGATCTTAACTTCATCGCTAACCACCACTCCGCCCGATTCAAGCATCGGATTATATAAAATCCCAAATTCCTTCCGGCTGATCCGAGTCTCCCCGCTAACCCCGATCTTCACCCGTCCCTGGGCATCCTTCACCTGCGGCGACGGACCCTCCAGGTCCAGCACTACCTCGCGCGTCAGCGCATTAATCGTCAAGTCGCCGGTTACGCGAAGCTTCCCCTCCCCCGCAACCTCCACATGTTTCGACTTGAACGTCATCACCGGATATTTTTTCACATCGAAAAATTCGGCGCCCTTTAAATCGGCATCCCGCTTCGGTTCGCCGGTGTTCACGGTGGAGCAATCGATGGTCGCCTCCACCGTCGCAGCCGCAGGATTCTTAGGATCGTAGACGACGTTCCCCTTCACCCCGCCAAACTGGCCGCGGACCGTGGAGATCATCATGTGCTTCACGCTGAACTGCGCGCTGCTATGCAAAGGATCAATGCGCCAGTTAACCGCCTGCGCAAACATCGCTTGCGAGGCCAACGCCAGGCACGGCACCAACCTGATGAATCTACCCGCCACACTAAGTGGGGCAGGTTCCCGACCTGCCCTCCGCATAAGATTGAACACCACAACCTGCTAATTACTGCCGCCCCGACCACCCCGTCCACCCTCAGGCGTGGGCGCGGGCAGATCGTTGCGCGGAAGCTTCTCCGCGCGCGTCGCCGCGTTATAGACAAATACCGCTTCGATGATCGCAATCTGTTCCAGGTCCGCCTGCTGGATCCGATCGTACACGTCCATGTTCGAATGGTGCGTCCGCGTGTCGTAATCCATCGGATCTTGAATGAACTGGAAGCCCGGCAGGCCGACGGCGTCGTACGACTGGTGATCCGTACCGCCTGTATTGCGAATTGTGATCACACCCGGCGTCAAATCTTTCAGCGCCGCGAACCACTGCTCGAAAATCGGCCGGACCATCTCATTCCCTTGCAGATAAATTCCGCGAATCCGACCCGTGCCGTTGTCGATATTGAAATAACCCGCAAACCCCTGATGCTCCGCAGTAGTCTTCATCGTCGCCGGATCGGCAAAGTGTTCCTTCACGTACGCCCTGGAACCGAGCAGCCCTTCCTCTTCTCCTCCCCACAACCCCATCCGCACCGTGCGATCCATCTTCAGATTCAGCGTCTTCAGCAGCCGCATCGTTTCCATCGCCACCGCGCTTCCCGCGCCATTGTCGGTCGCGCCCGTGCCCATGTGCCAGGAATCGAAGTGCCCGCCCACCATCACGATCTCATTCGGCTTGGTTGTTCCCGGGATGTCCGCGATCACGTTGAACGAATCCGTGTTGCTGGTGTCGAAATTCACCTTAATGTCGAACGACAGCTTCACCGGAACGTTATGCTCCAGCAGTCGCACAATGCGATTATAATTTTCCGCCGTAACCGACACCGAAGGCAGATTCTTCGTGGGATCTCCCGTGCGTGGCGATCCATTGCTCGCAAACACCGTCCCGCTCTGTCCGCGCGCACTCGCGGTCATCGTCATCAAAACGCCCTCTTCCGCCCAGAACTTGCTCTGCTTCTCCTGGAACGCCGTGCGCTCCTCCGGAGTCATCGCCGCAAGTGCCGCATTCTGCCCCGGGAAACCTCCCCGGCCTCCGCGGCCTCCGCCGGTCGGAATGACCTCCGGCTCCAGCTCTTTCAATTCCTCATCGGTGTACCGGCGCCCTAACGGCGTGGTCGGAAACGCCAGTTCTTGCAAAGGAGCCGTCAGAACGATCTTCCCCTTCAGCTTCCCTTTCCACTTTTCCAGATCCGCCGGAGTCTGGATCGAAGCCATAATCGCTTCGCCCGTGATCGGACCGTTGGTCCCACCGCTCCACGCCTGCGGATAACCGATGATCGGCATGTACGTCGGCTCCACCATCGCCCCGCTGTAGCCGGTGATCTCCCAGCTCGGAATCGCGCCTCCGCGGCCACCCGCAGTCGACCATTTCTCCAGGTGCGCATTGCTGATGCCCCAGTCCTTGAGTTGTCCCACCGCCCATTCGCCCGCGCGCTTGAACTGCGGTGAATTCACCAGCCTCGGCCCGTAGCGATCCGACAGGTTGTACATAATGTTCATCACCTGCGAACCGCCGCGCCCCTCGCCTCCGCGTCCCCCCCCTCGACCACCCCCGCCAAGTTCAGCGGTCTTGATCTTGTGGATGACGTTGAGGTCAATTTTTTCGGTCGTTTGCTGGGCTAGCACCAGCAATGGAACCACCAGCGCAATCGAAGCTATCACGAGCGTTTTACGAGACAGAAGCATCACTTGAGCATATCAAAACCGAATTCTCCAACGTGCGCGAAAACCGGGACTGACCAATCTGCGCGCAGGCGTCACTGCCAATCGTGAAAACACTCGCGCAGCGGGGTCTGTCCCGTTTTTCGCTTGTCCACACCACTGAAATGAAGCGCTATGTCGACGCCAGCGAAACCTTCGGCTCCTTATAAAGCGCGCTGGTATCCACCGCGTACCCTTCGTCATACTTATCGTGATGTCGAACCCAAGCCATCGGCCACGCCAACCCCTCTTCGTCGCGGCCTTTCGGCGCCATGTCCAGAAAATTGTACGCGCCCACCAGAATGTCGAGGCCGCGCCCGTAACTGGAATACGTGTGGAACACCTCGTTCCCATCCTTATAGAAGGCACTCAATCCCGGTCTTTCCTCGCTTGGAAACTGGGTCGTGGTGTAGTTGTAATAGGTCTCGCCGTTCGCGATCTCATCCTTGCCGGCTGACGCCTGGTAGTCGTAATTGAAATCGCTCCCGAACGACGATACCCATTTAAACTTCCAGCCCATCCTTTTTTTGAACGCCTCAATCTCAGCCAAAGGCGCGCGCGAAACCACCACCAGCGAAACGTCGCGATGCGCCAGGTGAATCGTGATCCCATCGAAATGGTCGCCCAGGAAGGAGCAGCTCGGGCACCCTTCCTTCCAATCCGGACCGAACATGAAGTGATACACCAGCAACTGGGTCCGCCCGCCAAACAGAGCGGCCATCGTCTCCTTTCCCTTAGGCCCCTCGAAAACATACGCTTTCTCGACCAACTCCCAAGGCAGCTCCCGCCTCTCCTTCGACAGCTCATCGCGCAGCCGGGTAAGCATCTTCTCCTTGACTAAGAGTTCCTTCCGGGCCGCGACCCATTCATCCTTAGAAACGACTTTATGAAGTGCCATCGTGATTCTCCTTTCGATTGATTGCGAATCTTCCAGACCGCCGCAGCCAGCCCTCCCGTAGAGCCCGCAATCGCCGTAGCAGTAGTGATATACGACTGAAGACAAGCCGGACACATAACTCCTCCAGTAGGACAGGTCCCCGACCTGTCCCTCGCAGCCCCCTGTGCAGTTCAACCCCGCCGGCACAGTTCAGTCCGCCAACCAGGTGGGCAGCCAATTTTGGCGGCAGCCGCCCTTTCAGGCGGCTTTCTTCTCCGCGCCCAGCCGAATCCTTTCCAGCAGCGACCCCCATCCGTGGACAACCCCTTTTCTGTGCTCCTCCGCCATCACCCCAATAGCCGTGTGCCGGAACGTGATGATCGTCGCGCCGTTCTTCTCCGCCAACCGGTACTGCACATTCGAAAGCAGCGGCGAAGACGCAAACAAAGGCCCGCAGATCTCCATCAGCGTCGGCCGCTTGATCGCCTGCACGTGCCCCCAGAAATGCCCGTTATTTCTACCCAAATCGCGATACCACCGCCCGCCCGGCCACGCCTCGATCTTCATCGGCATAGCCGTTCCGTCCGCGCCCTCGTTAAATGGACCCATCTGCTCCAGAAGCGCCTCGAACGTCCTCTCAATCGACGCCTTCACGTGGATCTCCTGGGTAATATTAACCGTCAGTGTTTCTTCCGTCGTGGTCATTTTGTTTCTCCTCAGCTCGCTCTTTCACTCGCTTCAATTGGTGTTGCCAGTACTTCTCGAATTGGCTGGTCCAGTCATGCAAAGGCCGGATAGCCTCGGCGTTGGTTCGATAAAACTTCTGCCGTCCGTCCCTTCGCACGTGAACCAGCCCGACATCCCTCAGGACGCGAAGATGTTTCGAAATAGATGGCTGCTCCAGGCCCAGCCGCGTCACGATATCCCCGACCGGCCTTTCCTGGAGCACCAGATAATTCAAAATCTCGCGCCGGCAAGGCTCGGCTACCGCATTGAACGCATCCGATGTCGTCGCTGCCCTTGCCATAAGTCGATAATACATTCCGATATGGGAATATGTCAAGACATTTTATGGTCCATTAAGGACTTCACAGAGGCACAAACGATCAACTTATCGTCGTTTAAGGTTTGCTAAGCGCAGGATGTCGTCGTAGTGATACACGTGTACGCCGCGTGCATCGCTATTCGCAGCCGCAACCATCCCCTCTGCGACCGTCTTCGCTGGAATCGCATGATACTTCCGCAGCGGCCCAACCAATAAAAACCCAATGGCCCGGGCGACAACAATCCCAATCGCCTCAGCAGTTCGCTTCTCCTGCCGTTCGCCCACCAGGATGCTGGGGCGAAAAAACAAAGCCGCCTCGAGAGGCAGCGCCGCAATCGCCTCTTCGAGCTCGCCCTTAACACGCAAATAGAAGTTTCCAGAACCTTTATCTGCACCCACCGAGGAAACCAAAATGAACTTCCCGCCCTTCGTCGCCGTAGCGAGCATTCGAGGATAGTCGAAATCCACCCGCCGAAACGCCGCTTCCGAACCAGCCTTCTTAATGGTGGACCCCAGCGCGCAATAAACATGCGCCCCCCGCGGAATCTCCACAGTGTCCAGCCGCTCAAAATCGATGCGTCGTTCGATAAGCCTAAGATGCTGACGGCCCGTGGGTTTACGTACCAGCGAAATTACGGAATCATACCGGTCGAGCAGCAGCCGCAGACACTCCTCGCCCACCAGGCCGCTAGCGCCCGCAATAACCGCAACACGTGGCATGACCTAATACTTTATCCTTAAAGAGAACGGGATGACATCATCAACAACCGGAATTGCGCTGCGATTCTGGGATTCAACCATCGGCAAAAAGGCCGTGATGGCCGTAACCGGAGTGGTGCTGGCGGGGTTCGTCGTAGGGCATCTTCTCGGCAATTTGCAAATCTTCCTGGGCCCGGACCGCTTCAACGGATATGCGCACGCCTTAAAATCGCTGCCGGAATTATTGTGGGCGGTGCGGATTACCCTGATTGTCAGCGTGTTCGCGCATATCTGGAGCTCGATTCAACTCGCGGTGGTCAAGAGCGAGGCGCGGCCGGTCAGTTATGTGCGCAGCAAATCCATCGTTTCGAGCTATGCATCGCGCACCATGTACATGAGCGGACCGATCATCGCTGCATTCGTCATCTATCATCTAATGCAATTTACTTTCGGCGTGGGCGGCACGCCTTATATGGAAAGTGATCCCTACGGCAACGTGATCAACGGTTTTCGAGTGCCCGCGGTTTCGCTGTTTTATATCCTCGCGATGCTGCTGCTGTGCCTGCATCTGCGGCACGGATTGTCGAGCATCGTGCAAACGCTTGGATTAACTCATCCGCGTTATACACCGCAGCTCAAAGCGCTGGCGGTGATTATCGCGACACTCATTTTCTTCGGATTTGTATCGATCCCGGTAGCCGTGATGGCCGGCTTAATTCCAACCATCCTATAAAATGCTAGACGCGCGAATTCCGAGTGGGCCTATCGAAAAGGCCTGGGAGAAATGCTGCTTCGAGATGAAGCTGGTGAATCCCGCCAACAAGCGGAAGTACGAAATCATCGTGGTCGGCTCCGGGCTCGCGGGCGGATCGGCCGCGGCCACTCTGGGCGAACTGGGCTACAACGTGAAGTGTTTCTGCTTCCAGGATTCCCCGCGCCGCGCCCATTCGATCGCCGCGCAAGGAGGCATCAACGCCGCCAAAAATTATCAGAACGATGGCGACAGCATTTACCGCTTGTTCTACGACACCGTCAAAGGCGGCGATTTCCGCGCTCGCGAAGCCAATGTTTACAGGCTCGCCGAGAACAGCGTCAAAATCATCGATCAATGTGTGGCGCAGGGCGTCCCGTTTGCCCGCGAATACGGAGGCACGCTCGCGAATCGCAGCTTCGGCGGCGCGCAGGTATCGCGAACTTTTTATGCGCGCGGCCAGACCGGGCAGCAGCTTCTCCTGGGCGCATATCAGGCTTTGGAACGCCAGGCGGATGCGGGCACAGTGAAGATGTTTCCGCGCACCGAGATGCTGGACCTGGTCGTCATCGACGGCCACGCCCGCGGCATCGTCACGCGAAACCTGGTGACCGGCGCCATCGAATGTCACGTCGCTGACGCCGTTGTCCTGGGTAGCGGAGGCTATGGCAACGTTTACTATCTATCGACCAACGCGAAGGGCTCGAATTGCACGGCCATCTGGCGGGCTTACAAGCGCGGAGCAATGTTCGCCAATCCCGGTTTCACGCAAATTCATCCGACGTGCATTCCGGTGTCCGGTCATTATCAATCGAAGCTCACGCTGATGAGCGAATCGCTGCGCAACGACGGGCGCATCTGGGTTCCTCTCCAAAAAGGTGACAAACGCAAACCCGATCAGATTCCGGAAGAGGAGCGCGATTACTATCTGGAGCGCCGCTATCCGAGTTTCGGCAATCTGGTCCCCCGCGATGTCGCTTCGCGAAACGCGAAAGCTGTGTGCGACGAAGGACGCGGCGTAGGCGAGCACGGGCTCGGCGTCTATCTCGACTTCGCCGATTCGATCAAGCGGCTCGGAGTCGACAAAATTCGCGAGCGCTACGGCAACCTGTTCGAAATGTACGAACGCATCACCAACGAAGATCCCTACAAGGTTCCGATGCGTATTTATCCGGCAATCCATTACACGATGGGCGGCCTGTGGGTGGATTATCACCTGATGTCGACCGTCCCCGGTCTGTTCGTCATCGGCGAAGCGAATTTCTCGGACCACGGCGCTAATCGCCTCGGCGCAAGCGCGCTGATGCAAGGGCTCGCCGACGGATATTTCGTAATTCCGTACACGATGGGAAATTATCTGGCGAGCACCAGGCTCGAAAAGGTGGATGTTTCGCATCCCGAGTTCGTGAGCGCCACCGAGCACGTAGCCGCGAAGACGCGCGCTCTGCTCGAGGCCAAAGGGACGCGGACCGTCGATTCGTTTCACCGCGAGCTCGGCAAGATCATGTGGGATGAATGCGGCATGTCGCGCACCGCGCAGGGCCTTGAAGCGGCCATCGTGAAAGTACGCGATTTGCGTGAGCAATACTGGCGCGATGTTCGCGTCCTCGGCGGCGGCGAAGAAATCAACCAGTCGCTCGAAAAAGCCGGGCGCGTAGCGGATTTCTTTGAGCTCGCCGAACTAATGTGCCTGGACGCCCTGGATCGCAATGAATCGTGCGGCGGGCATTTTCGCGAGGAATATCAGACGCCGGATGGCGAAGCTCTGCGCGACGATGAACATTTTAGTTACGTGGCCGCGTGGGAATATGAGGGTGCCGATCAGCCTCCGAAGCTGAACAAGGAGCCGCTTACGTTCGAATACGTGCATCCCAGCCAGCGGAGCTACAAATGATCCCCGCTCTAACGGGACGGGGTGATAACCCAGGGCGTCCGCGTCTATATGGGAAGTCGCTGGGATCTGGGATTGGCAGGCGGAACCGCCTGCCCCACCGCGACCAAGCAGGCAGTTTCAGAACGGGGGGACAGGCGGTTTCGCCTGTCGAACAACTTTTCACACAGGGTCGTCAGCCAGGCGATTCAATATGAAACTGACTTTCCACATCTGGCGGCAGAAGGATCGCGGCGCGCGCGGCCGTATGGAGCGGTATCAATCGGACCAGATGAACCCGGATATGTCGATGCTGGAAGCGCTCGACGTATTGAACGAGGAACTGATCCTGCGCGGCGAAGAGCCGGTGGCGTTCGAGCACGATTGCCGCGAGGGAATCTGCGGCTCGTGCGGCTTCATGATCAACGGGGTCGCGCACGGACCGCTCGAAAAGACGACGGTATGCCAGTTGTCCCTGCGCCATTTTCGCGACGGCGAGGATTTGTATTTAGAACCGTGGCGCGCCCGCGCGTTTCCCGTGCTGCGCGATCTGATGGTGGACCGCAGTCCGTTCGACCGCATCGTGGCCGCGGGCGGGTACATTTCCGTGCCGGCAGGCAGCGCGCAGGACGGCAATACCATCCTGGTTCCAAAAGACGACGCGGAGCGCTCCATGGACGCCGCAGCCTGCATCGGCTGCGGCGCCTGCGTGGCCGCATGCCCGAATGCCTCGGCATCGTTATTCACCGGCGCAAAGATCTCCCACCTGGGATTGCTCCCGCAAGGTCAGCCGGAAAGGGATTCGCGAGCAGTGCGAATGGTCCGCCAGATGAACGTGGAATCCTTCGGCCAGTGCACCAACATTGGCGAGTGCGAAGCGGTGTGCCCAAAGGGGATTTCGCTCGAAGTGATCAATCGGATGAACCGGGATTACATTCGCGCGGCGTGGAAGAAGTAGCCAGAATGACTCGTGCCGAGCTAGTCCGCATGTTCGTGTTGAACGCCTGCTGCGACGACTACGAGGACATCGAGCAGATCACGAAGCAAGTGAATGAGTTGTGTCCGCAGTGTGGGCTGGATGTCGCTCGCGAGGATATTCTTCAGGCATTGCGGGAATTGATCGAGCTGGGGTATGTGAGGGCGTGGAATCTCGCGGAGCAGCAGGTGCGCAAGCCGCCCAGGGATTACGTGGGGATGCCGTCGCTGGAAGAAATTACGGCGCTCGACCCTTACTTCATAACGCGAGACAATCTGCCATTTAGGGAGATCCTTTCTACCGATCTATTTGACGACACTGGTACCTTGAGCGCACAGTGGATTGGACTAGAGGCGGCGATGACGCGCGCTGAGTTTGTCCAATGGTTCGTCCTTAACTCAGTTCGTCGCCACTACTTGACCATAGGGAATCTGGAGAAGCGTACGGATGCTTTGGCGAAACAGGCCGGGATCTCGATCTCACGAAATGAGATTATTCAGGCTTTGAGCGAATTGGTCGAGCTTCGATCCGTGAGAGCCAAGAATTTTGCAGAACTGGAAGATCCGCCAGAGTACGATTCCATGCCGCCCCTCGAGGACATTCGACCCTATTGCGCGTACTTTATGGAGACGCCGGAAGGTCTCGAAGTCCGGCGACATGGGCCACCCTGGTGGCCCTTCGAGGATCGGGATGATGACGAATTAAGAGTACGCGAAGGTTGGGTGCCCCCGAGCGAGTGAGCGCCTCCCCTTCCTATCGGTCGGGTCAGTATGGACTTCACGATGGTCCGGTCATCGACCGGCAAGCACGCGTGTGTACTTCAGAAGCACAAAAAGATTGCCAATGCCCGAGTACCTCTGTATTCATGGCTACTGGCTGCTTTTTTTAACTAGCCTCTGCCAGCGATAAATGTAACTGATCCCGTAGCGCTTGCCGGATTCTCAGCATGCGGACTCGAATACCTGTCGGCGTGATGCCTTCGGTGACCGCGATTTCTTCCGCGGAGTAGCCTTGCAGGCTCTGTTCCAGTAACTGGCGATCCTGCTTACCGCAGCGGTCCAACAGGCGTCCCACTTCGATCGCGTCTAAATCGAGGGTATACGCAGCGTTGTTGTCTTCTATCTCCGTCTGAATCGGAGCACGAAAGCGGGCGCGGAATAAATTTCGCGCAATCGAGTTTACCCAATAACTCACCAAGCCTGGATCGCGTAGCTGGTCGCGATACTCCCAACCGCGCACCCATGCGGCTTGCGCGATTTCTTCGGCCTCTTCGATCGGCGCCCCTCGGGCGAGCAAAAACCGGCGAGTGGCACTATAGCCCGTCTCGAATGCTTCTGCATAATCATTCCGTAGCATCCAACGCCAAGAAGCAATCGCGATTCCAATAAACAAACTTATGGCTATCAAGCATATAAAAAATGGGATACCAGTGGGGCCCGTAATTTTTTCCGATTTCCACGCTAATCTACCTGTCAAAACCTCCCGATGAAGAGATAGTGCGTGTTCCCCTAGCGTTTCTGGCCAGCGCGGTTTTGGCGGCCGCGCAGTCGCACCCAAGCTGGTGGACCAACGCGTCGCCCGAAGCAACTGCTTTACTTGGTATCGATTGGCAAACCGTGCGCGCGTCCCCCTTCGCCGACCCGATTGAAGCCGAGTTGTGGGGCGATCTCGGATTCCCTGAGATGTCTTGCCTGCACAACGCTCGGCAGATCCTGGTGTCGTCGCCAGAGCTGCTGGCACTGGTGAGTGGAAATTTTTCCGCTGCCGCCCTGCGCGAACAAGCGGCGAAAAAAGGTTTCAAAGCGATGACCTATCGCGGCGTCGACATGTGGTTCTCCGCCGATAAGGGAGTCTTGAGTATCGCCCGTATGAGCGATCAATTAGTGATGATCGGCGATCCGAAGACGCTCGAAATGGCGGTGGACCGCAGTTTGGGCGATACCCGGAATTATTCGCCTTTGCTGGCGCGCGCGGCGAAATTCGCCCAGAAGGACCTGTGGGTCGTCTCCTCGCAACTGCCCGACGATCTGGCGAACCGGTTCGTTCCGCTCGATACCGAGGCGCAGAGTTTTGAAGGATCCGTCTCGGTTCGTAACGGACTTGAAATGGAGGCGGTCCTGGCCACCCGGTCGGCCGAGGACGCGAACGCCTCAGCCGACAAACTGCGCAAAACGATCCCAACCCTGCCAGCGATCGCACGCACGTTGGAGGTGACGGTCGAGGAAGATACGATTCGGCTGGCCCTGGCAGCGACGCGGGATGAAGTGGTCGCGGCGTTGCGGGGACCGGAGCCCGTGACGGCGCCGCCGGAAACAATCAAAGTCGAGACGCCGTGGCAAATAGAGAGGGTTGCGGTGGAGACGCCAAAGGCGACGGAAAAAGTTGAAGTAATCCCCGAAACACCTGTCGAAAAGCCGGTGGAAAAGCCCGTGGAAAAAGTCGTCGAAAAGCCGCAGATTATTCGGATAATCGGGTTGGATGACGGTCCGAAAGAGATTGTTTTACCGGCCGTGATCAAACCAGAGAAACCCTGACCGCTTCGAGCGCGTGGGGGGCAGGCGGTTCGCCGGTTGGCCTCCCGGCTAGAAATCGACTTGGCTCGGGAAATATTTATCGATCAATCCCTGATAATACGGCTTCAATTCCACCACACTCGGCTTCGAATCGCTCTTCGAGTAAAGATCGTAAGGGTTGAACTTCTTCACCCATCCGAACATTTCGCGGTCGTGATCGTTCATCAAATAATCGTACGCGCCTTCACGATGCGCCGCGTAAAACGAGTGATAACGGATCATATACAACGCCGGTTCCGGCAGATACGGCTTAGCGATGTGATAGAAATACTCGTCGTGCCCCCAGGACATGTCGACTTTATCCAGGCCACACCCCTTTTCGTAGACTCCAAGCTGCGTCTGATAAACAGGGTTTTTCGAATCCGGATTCGCATCGAAAAACTCGGGGAACACGATCTTGTTGGAATACGCGCAGCCCGTGGGGAACGTGTCGCCGACCACTGCCCATTGCTCCTCGCCATACAGGCACAGCACTTTACCGATGTCGTGCAGCAGGCCGGTTAGCTGGAACCATTCGGGATGCCCGTCCCGGCGAATCGCCTCGGCGGCTTGCAGGTTGTGGTCGATCTGGCTGAGATCGGTGTCCGGATCACTTTCGTCGACCAGCGTATTCAGATAGTCGAGCGCTTCCCAGATGCTCATCTTCGTCCGCGTGAGTCCGGCGTATTGCCGCTTCTTATCGAGCACGAACGCGCGGGTCTGGTGGGCGTGATTCTGACGATAAAACTCGACAACACCGGGCGTAGTTTTAGAATAATCGCGAAATTCTTCAGCCTTTTTATTGGGATTATAACGGTCGCCGACGAAATCGTCCCATTGTTCGAGACTTTGAAGCGGACCTGTGGCCTGCATATCTCCTCCGGCCTTGATTATAGCAAATCTGCACACGTTTGCATATGGGGATTTCTCCCTAGTACGCCCAACGCCACAGGTTCACGCCCGCGGTAAAACCGGCCCCGACGGCGGCGAATAATACGATGTCGCCTTTCTGGAGCTTTCCCGATTCGACCGCGTCCCGCGTCGCCAGGGGAATGGTGGCGCCCGTGGTGTTTCCGAAGCGGTCGATGTTGATAATGACCTGCTCCAGATCCATACCCAGGCGCTCCGCTACGCCCATGATAATCCGGCGGTTAGCCTGGTGAGGGATCAGCAGTTTCACGTCTTTCGGGGTCAGGTGATGGCGCTCCAGCAGACGAATGCACAATTCCTCCATCTTGCGCACAGCGTACTTGAAAACTTGCGCACCCTCCTGTTTCACGAAGTGCATTCGCTGGTCGACGCTCTCCCTGGTGGAGGGCATGCGGCTGCCCCCGGCTGGCATTTTAAGATAATCTCCGCCGGAACCGTCGATTTCGTTCATGAATCCTATAAAGCCGTTACCGTCGTCGGCAGGCTCGATCAGCATTGCGCCGGCTGCGTCGCCGAATAGAATGCAGGTGCTGCGATCCTGGTAATCGAGAATGCGCGACATGGTGTCCGCGCCAATGACGAGCACCTTCCGGTGCGTCCCCGCCATCACGAAATGGGCCGCGGTTGTGAGCCCGTAAATGAAGCCGGAGCAAGCGGCGACCAGATCGAATCCCCACGCGCCATGAGCGCCGATGCGGTCCTGCACCAGGCAGGCGGTCGCGGGAAAGAACATGTCGGGTGTTACGGTGCAAACGATAATTGCGTCCAGCTCGCTTGCGTCGATGCCCCGTTCGGCCAGCACGATGCGCGCGGCTTCAATCGCCATATCGGAGGTCGCGATTTCAGGCGTGGCAATGTGCCGCTCCGAAATTCCGGTCCGCTCGACAATCCACTGGTTGCTGGTGTCTACGATTTTCTCGAGGTCCTGATTGGTCAGCACACCGGGTGGTACATAGCAGCCCAGCGCGCTGATTTTAGCTCCTGGCAAAATTTGTTCTCCGTTTCAATGAGGTACATAGTCATGTTACATTCGGGGAGAATGCAAGTCGAGACGGCGGATGTACTTGTTTCTGAACCCGCGGTCGAAACCGTCTCTCTCACTCCCCAGGAAATTTACGCCAAAGTGTTCCGCCAGATGCGTCCGCGGACACCGATTCCCTTGATCAGCGTCAAGTTTCGCCGCTATGCGAACGCCAGCGCGAAGATCAAGCTGGAACAGGGCGTACTGGAGGTCCGCATCGCCGATACGCTCGCCGGTGCGCCTGACGGAGTGATGGAGGCGCTGGCGGAAATTCTGCTCTCCAAGCTTTTCCGGCGCCCCGTTCCCGCCCATTGCAACGAGCGGTACCGGCGGTATCTCAACCGCCGCGACGTCCGCCGCAACCTGGATCTGGTCCGTCAGATTCGCGGGCGTAAACAAGTGGAGGATGCCCAAGGCAAGTGTTATAACCTCGATAATATCTTCGAAGAGCTGAATTTCCAGTATTTTCACGGATTGATGGCGCGGCCGATCCTCGGCTGGAGCCCCAATGCTTCAAGAACTTTGCTGGGACACTACGATCCATCCCACAATGCGATTGTGTTGAGCCGGATCCTCGACCGCTCCAACACACCCCGCGTGGCGGTGGAATACGTTTTGTTTCACGAGATGCTGCACCTGCGCTATCCGGCGGAGCATCGCGGAGCGCGCCGCTGCGTGCATACCAAGGAGTTCAAAAAGGCGGAGAAGCAATTCGAGAAGCTAAAAGAAGCTCAAGAAGCCCTTCGCCGGCTATAAGCTGGCGGCTATCACGCAAAGGCGCAAGGCGCGCCAAGATTTTCCTTGTATTCTTTAGGTGCTCTGCGTCTTTTCCTAAAAGATAGAATTTCAGAGGCGGGACATTAGCGAGCCGCGACCACAGGAAGCGATCTGCACAACTTCTCTGCAATTACGCGGGCGCCGCGACCGCGACCCGTCCGACTTCCGCATGCATGGCCGCCAGCGCTTCCACCAGTCCGCGGGCGCGAATCGAACCCGCACCCAGAAACTCCAGTGAGAGCCGCATTTCCACCGCCGCCATCTCGTACCAGAACCGCACCTGCTGGCGCATCAGCATCCCCACCAGTGGCGAATGGTCCGCCGGCAGGCTGGCGACCACCGCGCGTGCATGGGCGTGCAAGCTGTGAAAGTCGCAGGCCAACTCCTGAAGGTACAGGCGAAAAATCCGGCGCCTCTCGCGGGTGAATTTTTTGCCCATATCAGGCCGGTACCCTGGCTGCGATTTCAGGAATAGAAGATCGTCTTCGCTCAGCAGGCGAAGCATCGGTTCATAACGCGCAACCGAGAACTCCACCGGGTTCCGCGCCAGATTTTCTTCAACCTTTGAACTTCTATAGCTCCATAAGCGAAACACAGAAGAGTCCCCCAAGACAAGATTCGCGCAGAACGATCTCGAAAATCTTCAATAGAATACCGGACTATTTACAAAAACGCAATAGAAAATCGGTTTTATTAATAGATCTTGCGTCATCGCCGCCGGAACCGCGCCAAGCCATCGTTGATGGCATCCAATTGCTGCGTCAACCGCTCCGCCTCCGCCCGATTCCACAGGTGGCCCACGACCGCGGTCCGCGATTCGCCTTCGCTCTTTAACTCCAGCAACCACGCTAGTAAACACACCATATCGACGCACATTTGGATAATATTACCGGCTACTCTCATCTGCTTGTTGTTGAACCAGTGGGGGATGACGTAAGCCAGCGCGGCGCGCGACAGGGTCCATCCAATGAACCCTCCTATATAAACAATGACATTCCGCCGCATACGCACCGGAAACCAGGCCATAAAGAGGGAAATAAGAATGAGGAACATCGCCATCATCCCGTCGATGGTTTGCTCAAATGAGAAGAAGGTCCGAATGTAAGGATGGGTGCCCGCCGCTGCGGAGTGATCCAACAACAGGCCGATCAGTGGAACAACGCCCGCGGCCGCCAGAATATAACCCACGGCATTCCTTCCGAATTGCGCGAGCGCCGGATGGCGCTCCAGGGCCAGCGCATAGATTTCCATGAGCATGAATGCCGCGATCACGATCTTCACGGTCTGCGCTGAGAAATAGTAGTATCCGTAAGCTGCCGAGCGGAAAGGAATGAACACGCCCGCGACGGAGGAAATACAATCGGCGGCCAGGTACAAGAAAAGCAGCCGGTAAATCTTAACCAGTCCAGCGAACCACAGCTTGAGCAGGACAGCGGCGGTCAGACCAATGGTGAAGTACCATATGCCTTTTTCCCAGGGGTTCAAAATGGTCTCCCGCGCCTAATTCGCAGACGTTCTAGGGAAGTCTACCATTTAATCTCTTTTCGCGAGCCGTTTCTAATTATTGGAAGCCCTAAAAAAGCAAAACTCGCCGGGCCTGGCCAACCAATACGGGTTGGCCTGCCCGGACGAGTCTCTTTGAAGTTGTCGGTTGAATCTAATTGCTGCCGGGTGAGCACGGAAAGCAGCAGGGGGTCGGCAAATCTTTGGCCGAGCCGACAACCGCGGCGAACGTCAAGGTCAGGACCAGCATCGCAAAAAGCTTCTTCATGAGGAATCTCCTGGAATCGGACTAGGGTAACTACAATAGAGGTATCGTAATCGCCCTAGGTCGCTTTTCGATGTAGCGGTATTCACGTTTTCGGTAATCAGAACAACTCAACCCGTTTCGGGAACTGTGTAAGGACCCAAGATTTTGTCGCATTATTCGACGGTATTCTCGCGTACAATGGATTTACAGGAATAGTGGATGCCTAGATTCAGGCCGATGGCAAAGCTGGAGCGCAGCGCTCTAGCAGACCTGTGCAAGCATACCTTGTCACGCATTCCCACGGTGAGCGGTCGACTGATCTATCTGGCAACCCTTCGGGATTTAAATTCAGGCACATACAGGCACCATGGACTGATCTCCTCCTTTGGTCGCGATGAAGCGGTGCGGGCTCTGCGGGAAAGCCACCAGGCCACATTTCAAGCTTGGCTGAACCTGTCGCTGGCAGAAAAGAATAGCGATTTACGCGATTATCTGATGGCGCTCGACGAGCCCGAGGACGAAGTTATCGAACATTGGCTGCGATCGGGCGTTTATCGCACTTATGTGCCGACGTCGGCGATCAAAGCGGAGACTGATTTGTTTTGCAGAGACCTGGAAACACTATTGGAGCTCCGCCGGAACGACGCCCTCAGACGCCAGCCCCATGCCGGCGCCGATGCGCGGGATCGAGACTCATCGCGACTTGCGTGACTTGCCCAATTACTTCAATTTCATCGGGATAGCGGTACGATTTAGGATCGGATAGCGACGCCGGATGCGGCTGCAAGATGACATTACCGTCGCGCAGAGCGCACCAACCGCAAACATAACCGTCCCTATGCTCTAGAAAATAGATGGGCCTCTCAAATTCCGAGTTCCACCCGGTATTAACGATCCGCCGCTTGGTATCGTCGATTACCACCAAGGACCCTGGGGGGATGATCGGGAACATCGACCAGTCTTCGCTCCCGATAAGTCCATAGCGAAAATTTCGCAAGTCGATATTATTGAAGAGCATAAGAGGAAGAGTGCCCCATCGCTGGATCAGCCTGCTCAAAAATACCGTTTTGCTCAGGTCTATCCCGGGGTCCAGCGAAATTGGAACCTGGATTTCTCCTTCTTCGGCCCGAAAATTAATAATGTGGGTCTGGGTGTGCTGCACTACTGCGGCATCCGCAGGTAACGTCGACAGCGAGACTCCGTACCAGCCCAGCACCTCCGCCATATCGAGCCGATAGATCGCGCAAAGCGAGTACAGACGATAAGCGGAGGGCATCGTCCCTTTGTTTTCAATATCTGCCAAGCGGCTTAGGGCAACCACAAACTCGTCGTTCGCATGCAGCGCGCCGATCCGCGCACTGGCTTCCTCCACATCACGGAAACGGAGACGCAGCCGCTCTCGTATCTTCTTGAGTTTCTGGCCCGGTTCCTCCATGATAGAGTTTGTCGGGCGGTCGGAACGGCCTGGAGCGGGTATCATTTGTACTAGGATCGGTGGCCTTCGGTTAAAATTATACCGGTGGGCGTCTAAGGAGAGCAAGGGTTATCATGTACTGCTGTTCTGAATCCGGAACAGAAAAATCCACAGGATGCTCTTTATGGAACAAAACAGTTTCGTTTCTTCTCGGCCGCAGGAGTCGATTTGCGCGTCATTATCGGTATAACCGGAGCGAGTGGTAGCATTTACGGATGGCGTTTGCTGGAAAAACTGCGCTCGATTCCCAAAATGGAGATCCATTTGGTGATTTCTCGATCCGGCGAACGGACCGCATTTTTGGAAATGGGGAAAACCGCGGCTGAGTTTAAAGCCTTAGCCCACCTTAGTTATCCGGTAGAAGACATTAGTTGCCGGCTCGCTAGCGGTTCCTTTCCCACACAGGGGATGGTTATCGCGCCGTGTTCCATTAACACCATGTCGGCGATCGCTGCCGGCATCAGCAATAATCTGATGGTTCGCGCGGCCGACGTCACGCTCAAAGAGCGGCGCCGCCTTATATTAATGATCCGCGAATCGCCCTTGCACCTGGGACACCTCAGGTCGATGACGGCGCTGGCCGAAATGGGCGCGATTCTAGCGCCGCCTGTTCCGGGCTTTTATCATCACCCGCAAACCGTTTCCGACATCGTCGATCATAGCGTCGACCGGGTGATGGATCTGATGGGATTGCCATCGCCGGACGCGCAGCGTTGGGACGGAGTCCAGAAATGAAAATCGCGTTTCAGGGTGAGCTGGGCGCCTTCAGCCAGCAGGCGATCCACCAACTGCTAGGCCCCCGAGCCGAGCCGGCGCCCTATCAGCGCTTCGACGAGGTCTTCGCGGCGTTAAAGGGGGAAAAAGTCAGCGCCGCGGTTTTGCCCATCGAAAACACGCTGCACGGAAGCGTCCACGAAAATTATGATCTGCTGCTGCGCTACGATTTCGAGATCACGGCGGAAACCAGCGTCCGGATCGTGCATAATCTGATCGCACCGCCAGGCGTGCCATTTGAACGGGTACGGAAAGTTTACTCGCATCCAGTGGCTTTGAATCAGTGCCTCGATTTCTTTCGCCGTCACAAACGCGTTGAGAGGGTCACCTTTTATGACACCGCCGGCAGCGTCAAAATGATTATGAAGGAGCGTCCGGCGGACGCCGCAGCGATCGCCTCCGAGCTGGCCGCAAAAATCTACGGCGGACGGATTCTGCGCCGCGAGATCGAGGACGACCGGCAGAATTTCACGCGTTTTTTTCTATTGGAACCGGCGGGCTCGAAACCGCGAACTTTGCGCGGAGCGGCGAAGAATCCCTGGAAGACGTCGCTGGTATTTTCAACGAAGAATATTCCGGGTGCTCTCTTCCGCGCGTTGAGCGCGCTGGCGCTGCGCGATCTGAACCTGGTGAAAATCGAATCGCGGCCGCTGCGCGGCAAGCCGTGGGAGTATTTGTTCTACCTCGATCTGCTGGGCCGCAGCAACGATCCGCCGGTACAGAAAGCGCTGGGGCATTTGGAAGAACTGGCGGATTTCCTGCGGGTATTGGGGACGTACCGGTCGGCTTAGACATCCCATGGAAGGTCTGCGCCCCCGCAGGATACCAAGGTGGCACAGGCTTCAGCCTGTGGAACTCAAACGCCCAGACTCCTTAACAGCCTGACCCCCATCCCGATATCCGCCAGCCTCTGCGCCTGATTCTCGATCTCGCGCTCAACGTTGATCGACCCTTTATAGCCGGCCTTCTGCAACGCATCGACGAATCGCGGAATGCCCACCGCTCCCTGCCCTAGCGGCTTCTCCGTTCCCAGCGCGCCGGGCTTATCGGCGGGCGGCCCGTCGCCGTCCTTGGCATGCACGGAAACTACATGCGGCGCGAGCTTCTCCAGCGCTTCGATGGGATCGCCCGACCCGTAAAGAATCATATTGGCGGGATCGAAATTGATCTTAAGATTCGGGCACCCGGCGTCGTCGAGAAAGCGCAGCAGAGTGTCGGCCGATTCCTGCCCGGTTTCGAGCGCGAATGTCTGCCCGTGCTTCTCCGCGCGATCGCAGATCCGGCGCACCATACCGCGCACCGCGATGTAATCGGGGTCGGTACGATCTTCAGGCACAAATCCGATGTGACAAGCGATGCTTTTCACCCCCAGCGCAGCCGCGAAATCGCACGCCTGGATGGTCCGGTTTTCCCGTGCCTCGCGCGTCGCCGCAGGAATAAATCCGACGGTCCTTTGCACCGTAGGAATGTCGGCGTAGTCTTCCCCGGTGTACGCGCAGACCACGGTCGCGATGGAAAAACCGGCCTCCGCGATCGCCTCCCTCCATTCGACCGCGGCCTCCGACGTCAAAGGAGCATCTCCACCGACTCCCAACTGGCCGGATTGAACTCCCAGCACGCGCAGCTCCGCCAGATTGTCGCGGCCGGCCCAGAACATCACCCCTATTTCCATGAAATCCTCTCCCCATTTTTCGCGCGTGCTTCGAACATCCCTAGCGCCAGGCGAACCGACTCCGCCGAATCCGCCGGCGTACAAAGCGACGGCTGCTCACCTGTGCGGCAGCATTCGGCGAAATAGGAAATCTCCGCCGCATAGCCATCCGCCGGTTCGATGCCGACCTCTTCCCCGCCCCCATACCGTTTCAGTGGCCTCGATTCGGAATTAAATTCGAGAACTCCGCCGTCGCCCAGCACCGTGAACTCCATCGCGAACGGAAAAGCGCCCGGGAACATCCAACCGCCGCTGATTTCGACAGCGAATCCGTCGTAGAAAAAACGCGCCGAGATGACATCGACCCCCGCGGACGCATCCTCATATCCCGTGGCCGAGATCGCCGATGGCGGACCGAATAGCCGCAGCGCCATATCGACGTCGTGAATAAGGAGATCGAACGCACCGCCTCCGCTGCGCGCCTTATCGGTGATCCAGTTGGACCAGCCAGGCTGTGCGCAGCGCCTGCGAAACACGGCGGCCCGAATCGTACCCAGTTCATGCCGCTCCACCACTCGCTGTAACGCCCGATACTCCGGAAAGAATCGCAATACGTGCGCGACCATCAGAATTCGGCCGGCCCGCTCCGCTTCGGCGATCATACGCAGGCAGGATTCTACGTTGAGCGCCATCGGCTTTTCGACCAACACGTGCTTCCCGCTGCGCAATGCCGCGACGGCTGCGGATTCGTGCAGATCCGTGGGCAAGCACAAATCCACGGCGTCGATCGACGGATCCGCTAGCGCTTCGTCCAGACTCACATAATGTTTCACCGGCCACGAGGGAGCCCGCCGGCTGACCACCGCCGCCAATTCCACCGTCTGCAACGAAGTGATCGCTTTCAGATGCACTCCGCCCATGAATCCCATACCGACGATCGCCAGCCGCATCAACACTAGAATAGATTATGGACGCCCTACGATCCGCGACTGCGGAATTTGCTACGTTACTCGACCTCGCCGCCGCCCGGTTGCCCCCGCTCACCGATACCGCAACGCGCGTCGACGGACACTGGTCGCGCAAACAGATCCTCGGCCATCTGATCGATTCGGCCTCGAATAACCACCAGCGGTTCGTACGCGGCCAGCACGATCATGAGTTAGTCACGCCGAACTACGCCCAGAATAAATGGGTCGAAACCGAGCGCTTCAACGATCGCGATTGGAACGAACTGGTCCAGTTCTGGCTCGCCTACAACCGGCACTTACTGCACATCATGTCGCACGCCGCGCCGGAATATCTCGATACAGTCGTCCGCATCGGACCCAACCCTCCGGTGTCACTTGAATTCGTGATGATCGATTACGTCGATCATCTGAAACACCATCTGGAACAGCTCGGCGTGCATGCCGCGATAGAATAACCTTAGATGGGTTTACTACTGCTTCTTCTGTTCTACGCTGCTTCCGGCGGTTCCGATCTTGAGAAAGCCCGCGACGCGCAGGATCGCCCGGCACTGGAACGGTTCACGGGCCAGGCCGCTTCCGCGGCGCAAGCGAAAGCCAACGATGCCGCCGCGCAGTATAGGTTGGCGCTCGCCGAATCCTATGTAGCGGAAGTCGCCATCGAAGTCCGCGATAAGAACGCCGCACACAATGCGGCCGAAGCGGGAATCGATGCGGCGAAGAAAGCCGTCGCGCTGAAGGGCGATTCGGCGGAATATCATCGCCTGTTGGGAACTCTTTGCGGACAGGCGATTTCTGCCAATGTTCTGCAAGGCATGAAATACGGCCGTTGCGCGCAGGACGAAGTGAACAAGGCTTTGCAGCTCGATCCGAAATCGTCGGTGAATTATCTGGCGCGCGGCGTCGGCAATTATTATTTGCCGGCGAGCTTCGGCGGAGGCATCGAACTCGCCATCAAAGATTTTCTGAAAGCGATCGAGCTCGATGCGCAAAATGCCGAGGCGCAGCTCTGGCTCGGCCTCGCGCTCCGCAAAGAAAACAAGAATCCGGACGCGCGGAAGGCGTTTCAGAAGGCGATCGAATTGAATCCGGCCCGCGTGTGGGCCAAGCAGCAGTTGGATAAAACTCCGGCGCAATGAAAGCACTCCTCTGGGCTGGAGGAGTTCTACTGATCACACTGCTCGGATATTGGCTGTTTCCCGGTCACACCTATCTTCAGTCCGATACCCAAATCTACATTCCGATGCTGGAGCGTCTTCACGATCCGGCTCTGTACTCTCGCGACATCGTAGCGCTGCGTCCCCACCTGACGCTCACGGTCTACGACGAGACCGCACTCTTCTTCAGACAAATCGCAGGATTTGAGACCGTCTTAACCGCCGAGCAACTGACGTTTCGCACGCTGGCCGTCTGCGGGCTGATTCTCATCGCCCTGCGCCTCGGGCTGAGCGCGACGCAATCGTTCTTCGTAGCCGCGGTTGTGTCCCTGGGCGCGACCATCGTGGGTCCGGCCGTGCTGACCATGGAGTATGAACCGGTCCCCCGCGGATTCGCAATCAGTCTGATCGTCTTCGCGCTCGGACTAATTGCACAGGAACACTTTCTTACAGCGGGCGCGATAGCAAGCCTGGCATTTTTGTATCACCCGCCAACCACCCTGCCATTCTGGGCCCTGGCGATTCTGCTGGTCATCGCGAAGCGCCTGAAGTGGACGATTCTCGCGCCTCTCGCCGTCGCTGCCGTACTGCTAGCGCTGCTCGCAAAACTCCAGCCGCCGGGCATCGAAGGGTCGTCTATGATGCGCCGTCTCGATCCCGTCCAGGAAGGATTGCAGCGCATGCGCGCGGGATACAGTTTCGTCTCCACGTGGAATCTAAACACCCGCATCGACTATTTGATTCAGGTGCTGATCGCCGCGAGCGCGTACTGGCGTTTGAAAACTTTCATCCCCAGCCCTCTGCGCGATTTCCTCTGGGGACTCCCCGCCATCGGACTCCTCTCCGTCCCACTCTCCTGGCTGCTTCTCGAACGCTCGCACTGGGCGCTGATTCCCGCGTGGCAGCCCGCGCGGGCCATCCTTTTCGTTTCTCTGATCGCTGCCCTGCTCTCGGCGACCGCCGCAATGAAGGTCCCGAATTTCGTCGAACGCCTGCTGTGGCTCACCGCCGCGCTCCTGATGCCTATGCAGCACGCGATGCTCGGAGCGGTGATCCACCTTCGGCCACTGGTTTTCGCCGCTGCCCTCGCACTTGTTACCGCCGTCCTATATTCGATCCGAAAAGACACTATCGTCCTGGCCGCGATCCTCCCTTTCTTCGCGATTCCGCAATCGAAGCTAGTCGAGAATTATCCGCGACTTGAAACCGGTGACCTGCGCACCTTAGCGGATTGGGCTCGCAGCTCCACGCCGCAAGCCTCGCTGTTTCTTTTCCCCGACTCGGGAACCAGTCTCGACCCCGGCATCTTCCGCGCTCGCTCTCTGCGCGGCCTCTACGTTGATTGGAAATCCGGCGGCCAGGTCAATTATTTTCCTGGGTTCGCGAGCCTTTGGTGGTCCCGATGGGTGGAAACCGGCAGCGGCCGCTGGAGCGTTACACCGCAGGATTTTCCGAAGTTAGCCACGATAGGAGTCGACTACGTAGTGCTCAAAAAACCAGTGGCCGGCGCGACGCCGCAGTTTCTTGGCGCGAAGTATTTCGCTTACGCTACTTCTTCTCGCGATTCCCGATGATGCGATTCGCGAAGTAATTGGTGACCTTCGCTTCATTGCGAGCCACTTCGTAATACGCGGCTTTCAGCAACTGATCCTTGCGATTAATCAGCGTCTCGCGAATGGTCTGCTGTACCTTCGGATCGCTCAATTCACGCTGCCCCGCCGGCTCCTTGCTGATCACTTTGAAAATTCGATACCCCTCCGGAGTTCGCAGCACCCCGGTAGTCTGGCCGGGTCCCAGAGCCACCAGAGCCTTGCGCAGCTCCGCGTTGGCGCGCTCCAGCGACGATTCCGGTATGAATCCCAGATCGCCTCCGTTTTGCGTCGAATTGGGATCTTCGGAATAATTCTGTGCCAGCATCGCAAAGTCGTCGCCGGCCTTGATGCGAGCCAGGATGCTGCCGATTTTCTTCAGCGCGCTCTCGTCGTCCGTCGCCTTGTCGTTTTTCAAATTGTGGACGTTTGGATCGGCGCCCGCCGTCACCAGGATCTGCGCCATGTGAATCTGTGGCTCGGAGAGATTGAAACTCGCCTTGTTCGCGTTGTAGAAATCCGAAATATCCTTGTCCGTGATGGTGATCTGGGACTTGATCTCTTTGTTGAACAGTTTCTCCACGCTCAGATCACGCCGTAGCTTGTTCTTCAAATCCTCCACGGTAATTTTTCGCGCGTTGATCTGTTTCTGAAACTCCTCCTGCGTGTACGGAGCCTTCAGCTCGTTGAACTTCGCCTCCACGTCGGAATCGACTGCCATCAGTCCCATTCGTTCGGCGCGCTGCACCAGAATCTCTTCATCGATCAAGGTGCGCAGAATTTCCAGCCGTTGAATCGACACCTGGTCGTCGCTGGGGTGATCGGTCGGCGTAGCGAACTCGGATTGAAACCGCTTCTCCAGATCGGAGTAAGTGATTGCGCGGCCATTCACCATCGCGGCAACATTCGCGGGGGCAGTCCGCGTGCAGGCTGCGGTGAATACCACCGCGACTAAGGGGAGGATTCGGAACGAGAACATGGAAGCTTTCATTCTACAGTAGCTTCTGATCCCGCCAATTTGCCCAAGGTGGCGCAAGCTTGAGTTTGCAGCGCCGGCTTTAGCCCGGGTCCTTCACTTCGCGTCCCGCCAATTCTCCCCGGACCCAATGTCCACCAGCAGCGGGACCTCCAACTTCCTAACGCCCTCCATCGCGGACTTCACCAGCGCCGAAACTTCCTCCACCTCTTCGACCGGCGCTTCCAGCACCAGTTCGTCGTGGACCTGCAACAGCATCCTCGCCTGCATTCCACGCAACTGCTCGTCGATCCGAATCATCGCGAGCTTGATCAAATCGGCCGCCGCGCCTTGCAATGGCGTGTTCACCGCGGTCCTCTCCGCGAAATTGCGCGCGTTCGGATTACGGCTGTTCATGTCCGGAATCGGCCGCCGGCGTCCGAACAGATTCACCGAAACCCCGGATCGCCGGACGTCTTGAATCGTCGCGTCCAGCCAGCGCCGGACCCCCGAATATCGCTCGAAGTACGCGCGAATATACAACTCCGCTTCCCTCCGCTCGATCCCCAGCGATTGCGATAATCCGAATGGCGTCTGCCCATACACGATTCCGAAATTGACGGCCTTCGCGTTGCGCCGGTGTTCGGAGGTGACCATCAGCGGAGGCACTCCGAAAACCTCGGCCGCCGTGCGAGTGTGAATGTCCTCGCCGTTACGAAACGCATCGAGCAGCACCGCGTCTCGCGACATGTGCGCCAGCAGGCGCAGCTCAATTTGCGAATAGTCGGCCACGATCAGCTTCCAGCCGCGCTGTGGTACAAACGCGGCGCGAATTTCCCGGCCCAATTCCGTGCGGATCGGAATGTTTTGCAGATTCGGATTGGAGGACGACAGGCGTCCCGTCGCCGCGCCCGCTTGATTGAACGTCGTGTGCAGCCGCTCGCTCGCCGGATCGATCAACAGCGGCAGCGCATCGACATAAGTCCCCTTCAACTTCGCGAGCTGCCGGTAATCCAGAACTTTTTGCGCAATCGGATGCTCCAGCGCGAGCGCTTCAAGAACATCCGCCGCAGTCGAAGTGGTCTTGCCCTTTCCATATTTCATCGGTGCCGGCAGGTTCATCTCTTCAAACAGAACCTTGCCCAATTGTTGCGGCGAATTTACGTTGAATGGCCGGCCTGCAAGCTCGTAAATCGCCGTCGAAAGCACCGCGATTTCTTCTTCCATCCGCCCGCTCAATACCTTCAACTGATCGGGATCGACGCGAATTCCGGTCTCCTCCATTCGCGCCAGCACGCGCACCAGAGGCAGATCGATCGACTCATAAAGCTCGTTAAGCCCCAGCGCATCGATCTCCGGACGTAGCTTGCGATAAAGCGCCATCGTGGCATCCGCATGGCTCGCCGGATCGGCTTCCAGCGTTTGTTCCAGATATTTCTCTGCGAGCGCCGGCAGCGAACAACCGCCCGGATCAGCCGAAAGCAGAAAGCCATACAACATCACATCGTGCTTCAAAGACGGCACATCCTCGAAACGGCGCAACAGATTCTTGATATCGTGCGCGACCGTCGCACGCGAAGGAATTGCTTCCAGCGCAATCGAACGAGCACTTCCGCAATTCGTGCAGAGCCCGAAAACCGCTTGCTCCATCACATCGCCCACCGCGACCGCGACGTCTCCTTCGTTCGCCCCAAGCCAAGCATCGAGACTAGCCTGATCTTCAAGGGGCGCGTAATCCCGATCCTCAGCCGGCTTCTCCACCGGCGCCAATTCGCGTAAGAGACTCGAAAATTCGAGCGTTTTATAGAGGTCACGCAGAGCCGTCACATCGGGCTCCCGCACCGCGACCGATTCCAGCGACCAATCAATCGGCACATCGCAGTGAATCGTCGCGAGCCTCTTGCTCAACAGGATCTGTTCGCGATGGTTCTGCAGACTCTCGCGATACGTGCGCCGCTCGACCTCCGCCGCATGTTCAATCGCATTCTCCACCGATCCAAAGCGAACAATCAGATCCTTCGCGCCCTTATCGCCGATCCCCGGAGCGCCCGGAATGTTGTCGATCGTGTCGCCCTTAAGCGCCAGCAGATCCGCAACCTGATCCGGCCTCACGCCCATAAATACCCCGACCGCCCTCGCGTCGTACATCATGTCGTCCTTCATCGGATTCAACATGCGCACCCGATCGTTCACCAGTTGCAGCATGTCCTTGTCGCTCGAAACGATGATGACCTCGTCCGCGTGCTGCTCGATCCCACGCTTCGAGAGTGTGCCGATTACATCATCCGCCTCGAACCCCGGAAATTCGAGCACGGGAATCCGCATCGCCTCCAGCGTTTTTCGGATCCAGGGGATCTGTTCCAAAAGGTCAGGTGGGGTTTCGGTCCGGTTGGCCTTGTAGTCCGCGAACGCCTCATCGCGAAACGTCGGACCGGCGCTCTCAAAAATCGCGGCAAGGTATTCCGGCTTCTCCTTAGCAAGTAGCCGGCGGACCATATTATGAAAGATATAGATGGCCTCCGTTGAAGTACCGGATCCGGTTCGCATCGGCGGGGCGCCGGACCGCGCGCGCGCATGATAGGCACGAAAAATGAACCCGAATGAGTCAATCAGGAAGAGGCGGGACACCTGATTGCCAGTATAACTCCAGTGCAAAATCGCCACACCCGAGTCTGGACCTGTGTCTGAAAAGACACACACAAACACTCGCAAGTCTTTTTTAATCATAAACCTAGAAATTTGACCGCAAGCTTGTTACACTACCTCTTGCGCTTCGAAACTTCTGTTCAACGCCCCGTCGAGGCGGTTGGTGTCGGTCTCCACTCGGGTGTTCCTGTGCGGATCCGCATCCTCCCAGCCCCGCCTTCCACCGGCATTGTTTTCATCCGTACCGACCTTGACGGCTTCCCCATTCCCGCAAGTTGGCGTCATGTGCAAAAGGTCAGCTACGCCACCAGCCTGATGCGACAGGGCGTATTGATCTCGACCACGGAGCACCTGTTAAGCGTGTTCTACAGCATGAGCGTCGACAACGCGTTCGTCGAGATCGATAACCTGGAAGTGCCGATCCTCGATGGCAGCGGTCAGCCTTTCGTCGAGTTGATCCGCGCGGCAGGCATCAAGTATTCGCGGAAGTTGCGGCGCTATTTTCGCATCCGCCGGCCGGTTTCAGTCGAGCTGGGCGACAAGAAAATCACCATTCTGCCGTCGGACCGTTTTCTGTTGACGTGCGACGTTTTCTTCCCGCATCCTTTGGTTGGCAGGCAGGTTCTCGACATCGAAGTGACGCCGGAACGCTACGCCGCCGAGATCGCGCCTGCGCGAACCTTCGGATTTGAGTACGAGCTCGACCAGATGCGCAACATGGGTTTAATTCGCGGGGCCTCGCTCGAAAACGCGGTCTGCTTCGATCACAATTCCGTGTTGAATCCGGGCGGCCTGCGCTATCGCGATGAGTGCTGCCGGCACAAAGCTCTCGACCTGATCGGCGATCTGGCGTTGATCGGGAAACCGCTGCTGGGACATGTGATCGCGGAGAAGGCGGGCCATGCGATGCATTTCGCCCTGGTGAATCGCATCATGCAAGACCCGACGCTCTACGAGATTCTGAGTTTCGATCAACTGGCGACGCGCGTCGCGCATGCGCTTGTTTCTTAGCCCCATGCTGAGAGAGTCTTCTACTCTCCAATCCAGGCAAGGCCGTTGAAGTATCTTCCAAATCTATTCAGCGGCGCCCGCATCCTTCTGGCGCCCTATATCTTCTGGCTGATGTGGCGCCGCGAATATGGAGCAGTGCTCTTGTGGTTCCTGCTGAGCGGAATCACCGACGGAATCGACGGCTGGATCGCGCGCCGATGGAACGCACAATCGAGGCTCGGTGCGATGCTCGATCCGATCGGCGACAAATTGCTTCTGAGCGGCAGCTTCGTGGTACTGGCAATCGATGGAGCGATGGAGAGATGGCTGGCAGTACTGGTGCTAGGCCGCGATGTGGTGATCCTCCTGTTCGCTGCCGGCGTATTGCTATGGTCGAAAAGAAAAGCCGAATTCCCGCCGTCCTGGTGGGGCAAATCAAGCACTGTAGCGCAGATCTGCTACATCGTTGCGTTAATCGGGCATCTCGGTGGATTTCTACCGGCAATCCTGCCCGAGATCGGCAAATGGTGCGTGCTGGCGTTCCTGGCAATCAGCAGCGTGGATTACGCTCGGCAGGCAACAAAGATGCTCTCATGAACTTGCGCAACGACCCGCGTATATTGGTTGCAGTATGACTAAACGCCTCAACCCCGTCAAGCTGGAGACCAGCATCGAACCCCCGCGTGTCAATCTGCTGACGCTGAAGGATCAACTGAAGACCGGCTACCAGGCAAACGCTGCTGGTAGCCGCGAGATCGCCCAAGAGTGGCTACCGCTTGAAGTGGATGAGACGCTTTGATGCGCCCAACTCACGCGGTGTAAATCGTGCTCCGGTGGCCGATCCGAACGACGAGCACTACGCAATGTCTGTCTTCAATCTGGCAAATGATTCGGTAGTCCCGCACTCGATAACGCCAGAGACCAAATTTGTCTTCCCGAAGCGCTTTCCCGAAATTGCGAGGATTTTCCGACGCGGCAACCCTGCGCTCCAAGTAGCCGATGATTTCTTTGCAAATCGTTCGGTCGAGTTTCTTGAAATCTCTCAGTACTTGGGAGTCGTACTCAATCCTCCAAGCCAAGTTCGTTCCTCACCTGCTCACTTGTAAGGCGAGTCCCTGGGTTAGCCAGCCGCTGCTCTGCCGTCGAGATATCCTCCAGATCCTCCATCCCATATTTAACAAGCTCGCGCGCAAGTTCGGCTTCGGTCTTGCCGGTGCGCCTCGCCAGCGCCCTTAGACGCTGCTCGATCTCGGGGTCCAGGTCGATGGAAAGCATGATATCTCCATCATACTTCCTTTACTTTCAGCTAAATAAGATGCTACCCTCAGAGTCTTAATGCGAACTGTCGACCTGATCCATCGCAAGAGGGACGGCGAAGAGCTGTCTGTGCAAGAAATCGCTTTTTTAGTTGACGGTTATACGACCGGAGCCATCCCCGACTATCAGATGTCGGCTTTTTTGATGGCTACGTTCTTCTCTGGAATGACCGACCGCGAGGTGAGCGCTTTGACCGATCGCATGATCGGCTCCGGCGAGCACATCGACCTGTCGTCGATTCCGGGGATGAAGGTGGACAAGCACTCCACCGGGGGCGTGGGCGATAAGACCAGCCTGATTGCGGCGCCGTTGGCAGCCGCGGCGGGCGTTATCGTGCCGATGGTTTCGGGGCGCGCGTTGGGGCATACGGGAGGGACTCTCGACAAGCTGGAGTCAATTCCGGGTTTCCGGACGAACCTCACTATTGACGAATTTAAGGCGCAACTCGCGCAAACGGGCCTTGCGTTTATCGGGCAGACCCCGCAGGTGGCTCCCGCTGACGGCAAGCTTTATTCGCTGCGCGATGCGACTGCGACGGTGGAGTCGATTCCCTTGATCGCATCGTCGATCATGTCCAAGAAAATGGCTGCGGGCCTGGATGCGCTGGTGCTGGACGTAAAGGTCGGCACGGGCGCGTTCATGAAGAAGCAGGTGGATGCGCGGCGGCTGGCGCAGATGATGGTGGGAATCGGCCGGCGCCTCGACAGGCGCGTGCAGGCGCTGATCACCGACATGAACCAGCCCCTTGGTTATGCGATCGGCAATGCGCTCGAAGTAATGGAAGTTTCGCAGACGCTGCAAAACGTCGGCCCCACGGATTTGACGCGCTTATCGCTGGAACTCGCGGCCCGCATGATATTCCTCGGCAAAATTGTGCCGACGCTCGATGAAGCGCGCGAGCTGGCGACGAAGAAACTGCTGGATGGGTCGGGCTACCGGAAACTGAAGGAAGTCATCGCTCTCCAGGGCGGCAATCCGCAGGTGCTCGACCGTTTCGAGCTGCTGCCGAACGCCACCGGCGCACGCGAGATTTCTTCGCCGCGCGCGGGATACGTGACAGCAATCGACGCCGAGTTAATCGGCCTCGCCTCTTCGATCATCGGAGCGGGCCGCGACACCAAGGAAGACTCGATCGATCCCGCGGTGGGCGTGATTCTCGAGGTGAAGGTCGGCCAGAAAATCGACGCGAACGGCGTGCTCTGCCGGCTCTACTACACGGGCGATGAGCGGGTAGAAGAAGCAGCGCAGTTAGTAGAAGACGCGTTCCGTATCTCGGGAACGGCTCCCGAAGAGCGCGAGTTGATTCTCGAGGTGGTGGGCTAAACGACTTTTTGAGGGACGGCAGGTCGGGGACCTACCCTACTCAAACACAAATGACGGTGAAGCCTTGGGCCTGTGATACTCTTTCACGATGGAAAGATATACCGGCCTGCTCGGCCTGGTTGTTATCGTTTTAGTCGCTTATCTCTTCTCAACCAATCGCAGCGCGATTAAGCCTCGTGTTTTGTTTTGGGGGCTGGGACTGCAATTCGGATTCGCGTTTCTGGTTCTCCGAACCAACTTCGGATTCATCTTCCAAGCCGCGAGCAATGGAGTGAACCATATGCTCGAATATGCGGTCGAGGGCAGCAAGTTTCTCTTTGGCGACAAGCTGGGCGTGAAGACCGATCAGTTCGGCGTGATTTTCGCGTTTCAGGTGCTGCCGATCATCATCTTCATCGCGTCCTTCTTCGCAATACTTTACTATCTGGGCGTGATGCAGCTCTTTGTGCGCGGCATGGCCATCCTGATGCAAAGGGTGTTCGGCACCAGCGGCGCGGAGTCCACCAATGTCGCGGCCAGCATCTTTATGGGACAAACGGAGGCTCCGCTGACGATTCGTCCTTTCCTGGCGGGCTTGACGCAAAGCGAATTATTCACGGTGATGGCCAGCGGCATGGCGCACGTTTCCGGTTCGGTAATGGCGGCTTATGTGCTGATTGCGGGGGTCGAGATCCGGCACTTGCTGACGGCGGTCATTATGACGGCACCCGCTACTCTGATGCTCGCGAAGATCTTGGTGCCCGAGACTCAGGTGCCGGAGACGTTGGGAACCATCAAAATCGAAGTGGAAAAGCCGGGCGTAAACATCATCGATGCAGCTTCTCGCGGCGCTTCCGACGGTCTTCATCTCGCGCTCAACGTGGGCGCGATGCTGATCGCGTTTGTCGCGCTGATCGCGATGGCGAATGGGATTTTGAAGGGGATTCACGGGATCAATCACCTGGGGTGGGTGCCCGAATCGCTGCAATCGATTCTCGCGCGCCTGTTTGCGCCGGTCGCGTGGCTGCTCGGGGTGAAATATCACGATTGCGCGTCCATCGGAAATCTGCTGGGCACGCGCCTGATCCTCAATGAGTTCGTGGCCTTCATCGATCTGGGCGCAATTCGCGACAAACTCGATCCGCGTTCATTCGTGATCGCGACTTACGCGTTGTGCGGCTTCGCAAATCTTAGCTCGGTGGCGATTCAGGTGGGCGGAATCGGCGCGCTGGCGCCTTCGCGCAAATCCGATTTGGCGCGGCTAGGGATGAAAGCGGTCGCCTGCGGCACGATGGCGAACTTCATGTCAGCGTGCATTGCGGGGATGCTGTTGTGATCGGAGTGGTCCTTGGGAGCGGTTTGGGAGCGTTCGCGGACTCTCTCGACGAGGTGGTGGAGACGCCGTATTCGGCGATTTCGGGCTGGCCGGTTTCGACGGCGGTGGGGCATGCCGGAAAGCTTGTGGAAGGTCGGATCGGGAATACACAAGTCATCGTGCTGGCCGGGCGCGCCCATCTTTATGAAGGCTACTCCGCGCAGCAGGTTACTTTCGGAATTCGCGAGTTGGCGCGCAGAGGCGTGAAGAACCTGGTGCTGACCAACGCCGCGGGCGGCATCAACGAAAAATACCGGCCGGGCGATCTGGTGCTGATCGCGGATCATATCAATCTGCTGGGGACGAATCCTTTGACCGGACCAAACGACGATGCACTGGGGCCGCGATTTCCGGATATGAGCGAGGCTTACTCGCGCGAGTATCGCGAGATCGCGAAACGGGCCGGCCACGAGCTGGGGATCATTCTCGACGAAGGCGTTTACGTGGCGGTGCCGGGGCCGAGTTATGAAACTCCGGCGGAGATCCGGTATATGCGCACGATCGGCGCGGATCTGGTGGGCATGTCCACGGTGCCGGAGACGATCGTGGCGAATCACATGGGGATGAAGGTGCTGGCGATTTCGTGCGTAACGAACGCGGCCGCCGGGATTCTGCAACAAAAACTGGTGCATGAAGAGGTGCTTGAAACCGGGGCGCGGGTGCGGGATACGCTGGTAAAATTGCTGCATACCGTGATCCCGAGGTTGACATAATGCATCTGGCCCAAATCAATATCGGACGCTTAGTCGCGCCGATCGACGATCCGCAAATCGCCGGTTTTGTTTCGCAGCTCGATTCCGTGAATAAACTGGCCGACGAGAGTCCTGGATTCGTATGGCGGCTGCAATCGCAGTCTGGAAACGCGACCGATATTGCTTACAACGACGATCCTTCCATCATGGTGAATATGTCGGTGTGGGAATCGTTCGACGATTTGAAGAACTTCGTCTACAAATCGAGGCACCTGAATGTGTTTAAGGATCGGCAAAAATGGTTTGTGAAGATGGATCTCCCGCACTACTGTTTGTGGTGGGTCCCCGAAGGGCACATTCCCACGGTCGCCGAAGGCCGCGAGAGGCTGGAACACTATCAGGCGCGCGGAGCGACGCCGCACGCATTCTGGTTTTCGGACTGGTATCCGGCACCCGTTGAAGCGGTTGCAGTTTAAAATTTCAAAGAACCGGCAAAACTTAGTATCGGGAGCGCTCCCTTTAGCTGCTAGTTTCTGTTCCCACAGCGGAGAAGCTCGCTTCGTAACCCGCAACGAGCTGGGGCCAGACATTGACTGGCGGCAATCCA
>Ga0210388_10000132_pt1 | contig 81931 bp, 69 predicted proteins | sample IncBWC19OmetaG_FD_155485 | JGI IMG/M metagenome (GOLD analysis project Ga0210388, IMG submission 155485) | Forest soil microbial communities from Barre Woods Harvard Forest LTER site, Petersham, Massachusetts, United States - Inc-BW-C-19-O ... | reverse complement strand
GCGCCTGCTCGTCGGCGGCTACGACCGCGTGTTCGAGATCGGCCGCAACTTCCGCAACGAGGGCCTTTCCCGCAAGCACAACCCCGAGTTCACCATGCTCGAGGTTTACCAGGCCTACAGCGACTACCGTGGCATGATGACGCTGATCAAGGACCTCATCACCACGCTCTGCCGCGATGTGCTCGGCACGATGAAGATCAGGCATCCCGCCAGCGGCCAGGAAATCGACTTCGGCGGCGAATGGCGCGAGGCACCCTACAAGGATTTGATCAAGGAGGCCACGGGCGACGCGGACTGGTTCAGCCGGAGCAAGGCGGAGAAAATCGCCGGGGCCGAAAAGCTCGGCCTGTCCGTCAACCCGGCCTGGGAGGAGTTCGAAATCACCAACGAGATTTTCTCCAAAAAAATCGAGCCGAACCTCATCCAGCCGACCTTTGTCACGCACCTGCCGAAGGAGCTTTGCCCGCTGGCCAAGCTCAATCAGGAGGATCCGACAACGCTCGACGTGTTCGAGCTGGTCATCGGCGGCATGGAGATCGCGCCGGCCTATTCGGAACAGAACGATCCCGACGTGCAGCGGCAGATGTTCGAGGCGCAGGCGGGCGGGGAGAAACAGAACATCGACCAGGATTTCCTGCTCGCGCTCGAGCACGGCATGCCGCCCGCGGGCGGCATGGGCGTGGGCATCGACCGGCTGTGTATTTTGCTGACCGGCGCGGAAAGCATCCGCGACGTGATCCTGTTCCCGCAGCTGCGGCCGGGGGCCTGATGGGAACGCGGAGGCCGCAGAGGATGACAGAGAACGCAGAGGTTTTCCCTCGATTTCTCCTCTGCGTCCTCACTTTACCTCTGTGCCCTCTGTGTTCCAAATAAGCCACTGATGCCCTGGTATCTTTACCTTGCCCTCAAGCAGCTTTTCCCGACCGGGCGGCGGTTTCCTTTCTTCACGTTCATCTCGGTCCTGGGCGTGGCGCTCGGCGTGGCGCTGCTCGTCGTCGTGACGAGCGTGATGGGCGGGTTTGGTTATGAAATCCGCCAGATGATCGTCGGCACCGAGGGGGAGGTGCAGGTCAAGGCCAGCGGCTTCATCGAGAATTATCCCGCGCTGATCAAAAAAATCACCGCAGTGCCTGGCGTGGCCGCGGCCACGCCCACGGCGAGCGGCGTGCTCATGATCCAGTACCGCGGCAAGCCGGCGTTTCCCGCCATGCGCGGCCTCGACCTGGCCACGGTGGAAAACGTCGTTCACCTCAGCAACTACGTGCGCGCCGGCTCGCTCGACGACCTTGACGACGATTCGGTCATTCTCAGCTCGGAACTGGCCAGCAGCCTCGGCGTGGCGATGGGCGACACGATCGAGGTTTATTCGCCGCTCATGATCGAGAAACTCAAGAGCGACGAGGTGTTTCTTCCGCGGCAGGTGCGCGTGGTCGGCGTCCTTGAGATCGGACACCAGCAGCTCGACAGCAGCACGGTCTATTGCACGCTGCGCCTCGCGCAGGAGCTTTACGGGCTCGGCGCGGGTGTGCACGGCATCAACGTCCGTCTGCAGCCGGGCGTGAACGAGGACGAGGCGGCGGAGCGTCTCAACGCCGCGCTGCCGGACGGCGTGCGCGCGTTTTCGTGGGAGGACACGTTCAGCGATTTTCTCTGGGTGCTGCGGCTGGAGAAGAACATGATTTTCTTCCTGCTGCTTTTCATCGTCGTCGTGGCGGCGTTCTCGGTCACGAGCTCCCTGCTCATCTCGGTGGTGCGCAAGACCCGCGAGATCGGCCTGCTCGGGGCGCTCGGCGGCGAGCCGCGGCAGGTGGCGGCGTGCTTCTGCGCGCAAGGCCTGCTCATCGGCGTGTTCGGCACTTTGCTCGGGCTCGCGCTGGGATCCACTGCGCTGTTTTTTCGCAACGGCGTGGTGCTCTGGCTCACGCGCATCACGCAGCGGCAGGAAGTGATGCGGCGATTTTACAACTTCAGCGAGTTGCCGTCCCACGTCTCGTCCGGCGACATCACAAAAATCATCGTGCTGACCATCGTCATCTCGACGCTGGCCGGCCTGCTGCCTGCGTGGCGGGCGGCACGGCTCAAACCCGTGGAGGCGTTGCGCAGTGAGTGACACCCTGCTCGCCGCCCGCGCGTTGCGCAAAACCTACCTCAGTGGCGACCGCCGCATCGAGGTGCTGCGCAGTGTCGATCTCGATCTCGCGGCCGGCGAGAGCGTGAGCATCCGCGGCGAATCCGGCTCGGGCAAATCCACGCTGCTCCACCTGCTCGCCGGCCTCGATGCGCCCGACTCGGGCGAAATGCTCTGGCGCGGCGAAAAAACCCTTACGGCGGCGCATCGCGCACGGTTTGTCGGGATGGTCTTCCAGGCGTTTTACCTCGTGCCCGAGCTTGACGCGCTGGCCAACGTCCTGCTCGCCGCGCGCATCCTTGGCCGGCCCGACGCCGCGGCCCGCGCCCGCGCCGCGGAGCTGCTCGCGCGCGTCGGCCTTACGGCCCGCGCGCAGCACCTGCCGTCGCAGCTTTCCGGCGGCGAACGCCAGCGCGTGGCGGTGGCCCGCGCGCTCATGAACCGGCCGCTGCTCATCGTGGCCGATGAGCCGACCGGCAATCTTGACGAACATACCGGCGACGCGGTCATCGATCTGCTGCTCGGCCTGTGCGCCGAGACGAAGACCGCGCTCATCCTCGTGACGCACAACGGCGCGCATGCGAAAAAAACCAGTCGCCAACTTTTATTGCACGAGGGACAACTGCACCATGCCTAGCCAAAAAATAAAATGCGGCGTCGCCGGCGTCGGCTCGCTCGGCCAGCACCATGCGCGCATCTACGCGGCGCTGCCCGGGGCGGAACTGGCCGGCATCTTCGAGACCAACGACGCGCGCGCGAAGGAAATTTGCGCGAAGCACAGCTGCCGCCGCTTCGCCACGCTCGAGGAGCTCGGCGAGGCCTGCGACGCGGTGTCGGTCGTCGTGCCCACCGATCTGCATGCCGAGGTGGCGCTGCCGCTGCTGGCCCAGGGCTGTCATTTGCTGATTGAAAAGCCGCTCTGCGCCTCGCTGGAGGAAGCGGAGCAGGTGCTGGCCGCCGCCCAGAAGCACCACTGCCTCGTACAGGTCGGCCACGTCGAGCATTTCAACCCGGTGATGGAGTTCCTCGAAAAAGAGGCCGATCGCCCGCGTTACATCACGGCCGAGCGTCTCGCGCCCTACCAGACACGCGGCACCGAGGTCGGCGTGGTGCTGGACCTGATGATCCACGACATCGGCATCGTGCTCGCGCTGGTGAAGTCGCCGCTCGAACGCATCGACAGCGTCGGCATCAATGTCCTCTCGAAGACCGAGGACATCGCCAACGCGCGCCTGCAATTCGCGAACGGCTGCGTGGCCAACCTGAGCGCGAGCCGGCTGAGCATGAAAAAAGCGCGCGAGATCCGTATTTTCCAGGACAACGCCTATCTCTCGCTCGATTTCATGAACCAGGGCGGCCACCTCATCAAGAAGAGCGACATCATGGTCTACGGCCTGAAAATGAAGGTCGGCCTGGCCAAGGCGGGCGATTACAGCTCGGTGCCCGTGCACCAGATTCCGATCGAGAAGGGCGAGCCGCTCGCGCTTGAGCTGGCGCATTTCGTCGAAAGCGTGGCAAAAGCCCGGCAGCCCAAGGTCGGCGCCGCGCTCGGCAAGAGCGCGCTCGAGGTCGCCATCACGATCACGGATCAAATCCGGACGGCGAAGAAATGAAAACTGGCCGCAAAAGGTACAGAATGCGCACAAAATCCATTGCGCCTTCCGTGCCTTTTGCCGCCATTCATCAATTATGAGTACTGCGCCGCCTTTCCGCCTGCCGCCGCCGCGCGACGGCGGCGTGGATCTGCTCATCATCGCCGGCGAGCATTCCGGCGACCAGCATGCGGCGGCCATGCTGCGCGGCGCGCTCGCGCAGAAGGCCGGGCTGCGCGTGGCCGCGCTCGGCGGGCCGGAGCTGGCCGCGGCCGGGGCCCAGCTGTTGTACGACCTGACCGCATCATCGGTCGTCGGCATCGTCGAAGTGTTGAAAAATTATTCGTTCTTCAGCGCGCTGTTCCATGAGACGCTGCGCTGGATCGCCGAACACCGGCCGGCGGCGGTGTGCTTCATCGACTATCCCGGTTTCAACCTGCGCCTCGCGGCGGCGCTCCACGCGCGCGGGCTGAGCGCGAAGGGTGGAGGAAAGATTCGAACGCTCTATTACATCTCGCCGCAAATCTGGGCGTGGAAGCCGCGGCGGCGGTTCGCGATGGCGAAACACCTCGACGCCCTGGCGGTGATTTTTCCGTTCGAGGTGCGGAGCTATGCCGATACCAACCTGCCGGTCGAATTCGTCGGCCATCCGTTTGTGGCCGATGGTTATGCGGCGCCCGTGCGCCACGACGCGGGCGGCCCGGTCCTGCTGCTGCCGGGCAGCCGGCGGCAGGCGGTGGCACGGATTTTCCCGCAGATGCTTGCGGGCTTTCGCGCCTTCGGCGCGCGCGAGGCGGTGGTGATTTATCCCAGCGAGGAGATCGCCGAGGTGCTCCGCGCGGCATGCCCGCCGGAAAATGTGCGCCTGCAGCCCGCCGGGCCGCCGGTTGCGGCGTCGGCCGTGCTGACGAGCAGCGGCACGATGTCGATGCACTGTGCGCTTGCCGGCATTCCGGGAGCGATCGTATATCGCGCGAATCCGCTCACCTACCTGCTCGGCCGCGCGCTGGTGAGCGTGCCGTACCTGGGCATCGCGAACCTGCTCCTTGGCGAGCCGATGTATCCGGAGTTCATCCAGGGCGCGGCGACGCCGGAAAACCTTTCACGCGAACTTGCGGCCTGCGTGCGCGATGCAGCGCGCCGTGAGAAGACCGTGGCGCAGGCGGCGCGTCTGCATGAAATTTTGCGGCAGCCGGCCAATGGCACCGCGGCGGACTGGCTCTTGCGACAGTTGGTTGGCGATTGAGTTAGGGTGATTACCCTGTGTAGGTGGATTTCCTTTGAGCCTATGGCCATTCGTCCGTTAATCCAAGGATGTCTCGTGCCGATATGTAAGGGACATTACCCATTCGATGACCACCTTGGAAAAGGCTGTTTCCGCCAAGCGGACCCGTTTTGCCCTGCCTTGTATGATTATCGCTTGTGGCCTGGCGCTTTCGGTGGCGGGATGGTGGTTCTCGCGCAAGCAGTTGCGTCATACTGATGAACTGCGTTTCGGCCGGGTGACCGACCGGATGATGGCTACGATGAAGGAACGCCTGCTCCAGACGGAGCTGGTGGTGCAGGCCGGGCAGGCGTTGTTTGCGGCGAGCGATAATGTGGAGCGCCATGAATGGCGCGCGTTTACCGATCGCATGATGCCGCTGGTCGGGCAGCAGGTGGTCGGTCTTGGCTATATCGAGCGTGTGCCGCGTGAGCGCTTGCCGGCGTTTCTGGCGCAGGAGCAGGTGGAGGCCCCGGCGGATTTCACCCTGCGGACGAGCGGCGACCGCCCGGATCTCTACCTTGTGCGTTACTTCGATCCCCAGCAGTCGGGTCTCGGTCTGGATTATGCCGCCGAGCCGACGCGGCGCGAAGCGGCCGAGCAGGCGATGCTCACGGGCTCGGCGGTGCTGACGCAGCGCGTCACCCTGCTTAACGACAAGACCTCGCGGCCGGCCTATATTCTGTTCATGCCGGTTTATACCAAGGGTGTGTCACCGGCCACGCCGGAGGAGCGCCGCTCCGACTTGCAAGGCTGGGTCACCGCCCCGCTGCGTCTGGAGACATTGCTGGGCGAATGGGGAGATCTGGCACGCAACCAGGCGGATTACGAAATTTATCAGGGCCATGACCGGATTTCCCCGGAAACCCTGCTGTTTGGGACCAGCCAGCCGCTGGTCGGGCCTGCTCTGGCTGGCAACCCGGCGGAAGGAGGGGCTTATGCCAGAAATTTTTACGGAGTCCGGCATCTTGATATCTTCGGCCAGCATTGGACGGTTTATTTCATCTCCAGGCCCGGATTCGAAGTGGCGGGAAATTATCTGTTTGCCGACAGCATCCTGGTGGGCGGCCTGCTGGTGAGCATCCTGGTGGGCGGCCTGATCTGGTCGCTGGGCGCCGCGCACAGCCGCGCCCAGGTCCTGGCAGAGACGATGACGCACAACTTCCACCAGACCGAGGCGGAGGCACGCAAGCTCGCGCACATCGCCAGCCGTACCAGCAATGCCGTCACCATTGCCGGCGTCGAAGGCAAGGTGGAATGGGTCAACCAGAGCTTTGCCCGCATCACCGGTTATGCCCCGATCGAGGTGATGAGCCGGCCGGTGAGCCAGTTCGTCATTGGCGAGAACACCGACCGGGCTGCGGCGGAAAAAATCAGGAAGGCCCTTCAGGAGGGCGAATCCTTTCGCGGAGAAATCTCCAACCAAAGCAAGGACGGGCGGCTTTACTGGCTTGATCTGGAGATGCAGCCGGTGCGCGACCCGGCCGGCCGCCTGCTTTATAATCTGATCATCGGGACCGACATCACCGAACGGAAGCGCGCGCAAGAGGAGCTGGTCAGCAAGGAGGCGCTGTTCCGCTTCATCTACGAGCATGTGCCGGTGGGCATCTCGTGGGTGCGGGGAAGATATGGCGAGAAGCAGGGGCAGACCCGCATCATCAACCCCGCGCACGCCCGCATCACCAGCGTGTCGCTGGAAAAATCGCACGATACGAGCAACTATATCGCCGTTTCCCATCCCGAGGACCGCAAGAAACAGCTGGCACTGGAGGAGCGGCTGTACGCCGGCGAGATCGATAATTTCGCATTGGAAAAACGCTACCTGCATGCCGATGGCCGCACGGTCTGGGCGTTGTACACCATGCACGCGTTCCGCGACCCCATTAACAATGAGCTGCAGGAGGTTGTCACGCTGGTGGACATCACCGAGTTCAAGAAAGTGCAGGAGGAGCTGGCGCGGAAGGAGGCGCAGTTCCGCTTCATTTATGACAATGTGCCGGTGGGCATCTCGTGGGTGCAGGGGAAGCACGGGCAGAAGCAGGCGAGCACCCGCATCGTCAACCCGGCGCACGCCCGCATCACCAGCGTGTCGGTGGAACGGTCGCACGACACCAGCAACTACATCGCCGTCTCCCATCCCGAGGACAGCAAGAGGCAGCTGGCCCTCGAGAAGCAGCTGTACGCCGGCGAGAGGGACTACTTTACGCTGGAGAAACGCTATCTGCATCCCGATGGGCGCACGGTCTGGGTGCTGTACACCATGCACCTCATTCGCGATGTGGCCAACGATGAGCTGCAGGAGGTCGCCACGCTCGTGGACATCACCGACTTCAAGAAGGTTCAGGAGGAGGCCGCGCAGGAGCACACGCGCCTGCGTTACATCGTCCAGTCCGTGCCGATCGGCCTGTCCTGGCTCTTTGTCGGCCGGCCGGAGACCCGCATTGTCAACGATTCGCACGTCAAAATCACCGGCGTGTCGCTGGAGCAGGCGCAGCGGGATACCGACGCCTACCGTAAGATCACACCACCGGAGGACATGGCCCGGCAGGATGCGCTGACCGAGCAGGTCCGGCGCGGCGAGATCGAGCATTTCATGGTTGAGAAACGCTATCTGCATCCGAACGGAGACGTTGTCTGGGCCCAGATGCATCTCCGGCGTTTTCCCGATCCGCGCACCGATCAGGTGCATGAGGTCGTCGCGATCGTGGACATCACCGAACAGAAGAAGCAGGCCGAGGAGTTCCGCCTCGCCAAGGAGTCGGCCGAACAGGCCAATATCGCCAAGAGCCAGTTTCTGGCGATGATGAGCCACGAGATCCGGACGCCGATGAACGGTGTCATCGGCATGACCTCGCTCCTGCTTGATTCGCCCCTCACGACCGAGCAGCGCGAGTTTGCGGAGACCATCCGGGGCAGTGGCGATTCACTTCTGGCGATCATCAACGACATTCTCGATTTCTCCAAGATCGAGGCCGGCCGCCTCGAACTTGAGCAGGAGGTTTTCGGCCTGCGCGAATGCGTGGAAGGCACGCTTGACCTGGTCTCCGTGAACGCCGCGAAGAAAGGTCTCGACCTGCTTTACGAGATTTCCGCCGACGCGCCCAGCCAGGTGCGCGGCGACGTCACCCGCCTGCGCCAGATCCTCATCAATTTGATCAACAACGCCCTCAAGTTCACCGAGCGCGGCGAAGTGGTGCTGACGCTCGGCACGACCTCGCTTGGCAAAGGCGTCATCGAACTGCATTTTGCCGTGCGCGACACCGGCATTGGCATCCCGGCCGCGGCGATGGAGCGGCTTTTCCAATCATTCAGCCAGGTGGACGCCTCGACCACCCGCAAGTATGGCGGCACCGGTCTCGGTCTTGCCATCAGCAAGCGCCTCGCCGAGCTGATGGGCGGGCGCATGTGGGTGGAAAGCGAGGCCGGCCGCGGTTCGACCTTCCATTTCACGATCCACACCGAGGTCGCCTCGAGCAAACCGCTGCCCTATATGAGCGGCGTCCGCACCCACCTGACCGGCAAGCGCATGCTTGTCGTCGACGACAATGCCACGAACCGCCGCATTCTTTCCACGCTTGCCCAGAATTGGGGCCTGGCCCCGCGCACGGCCGATTCGGGGCCGGCCGCCCTGGCCCTGATCGATTCGGGCGAGACCTTCGATGTTGCCATCATCGACATGCAAATGCCCGGCATGGACGGCGTGACCCTCGGGCGAGAGATCCACAAACGCCGCAGCAGCGAAACGCTGCCCATGGTGCTGCTGTCTTCGGTCGGCATGCACAATCAGATCCCCGAGAATCTGTTTGCCGTCCGCCTTACCAAGCCGGCCAAGGCCTCGCAGATTTTTGACGCGATCGCCGGCATCTTTCCTTGGGAGGAGGATGCGCCCGCGCCGAGGCACGACCCGACTGTGCAGGCCCAGGCCGCCTCTCCGGTGCGCACCGAGCGCATCCTGCTCGCCGAGGACAATATCGTGAACCAAAAGGTCGCCCTCCACATGCTTTCCCGCCTCGGTTACCGGGCCGACATTGCCGCCAACGGCTTGGAGGCGCTCGAAGCCGTGCGCCGCCAGCACTACGACCTCATCCTGATGGACGTGCAAATGCCGGAGATGGACGGCCTTGAGTCCACCCGCCGGATGGTGAAGGAATTTCCCGATCGCAAAGACCGTCCCTGGATCATTGCGCTCACGGCCAATGCCATGCAGGGCGACCGTGAAATCTGCCTGCACGCCGGCATGGACGATTACATCAGCAAGCCGCTCCGGCTGACCGAGCTTTCCTCCGCCCTTGAGCGGGCCCGCACGGCTTTCGTGTCCTAGCCCGCGGGGTGGCGGGCGGCTTCCGTCCAGCGTGTGCCGCCGGCAGGTGCGCCGCCGCACAACGGCTCCATCCGACGCCAGAGCGCGCCGGCCCTTTCCGCGACGAGTGCCTGCGCCCGCGCCACCTCCGCCGCGCGGGCCGTGCGGTTTTCCTCGGCGATCTTTGCCAGGTCGTCGAGGTTGTAGAGAAACACATTGGGCAGCCCGGCCACGGCCGGATCGACATCGCGCGGCAGCGCCAGGTCGATGAAAAACAACGGCCGGGCCGGCCGCCGCCGCATCGTCGCGGCCACGGCCTCGGGTGCCAGCACCACGCCGGGCGCGGCCGTGGCGCAGACGACGATGTCGAATTCCGCCAGCCGTCCGGGCGCGTGTTCGAACGGCAGCGCCGACGCGGCCAGGGCCTGCGCCAGCTCCATCGCGCGTTCCAGCCGCCGGCTCGCGACCGTGAGCGCCTCCGCGCCGCGGCTTTGGAACGCCCGCGCGGTCTTCTCGCCGATCTCGCCCGCGCCGAGCAGAAGCACCCGCGCGGCGCGCAGCTCGCCGAAGATTTTCAGCGCGAGGTCCACCGCCACGTTGGCCACGCTCACCTGGCCCTCGGTGATGGCCGTGTGCGTGCGCACCAGCTTTGCGGTCTGGAATGTCTTTTGAAAAATCCGGTTGAGCACCGGCCCGGTCGTGCCGCGGTGCTGGGCCTGGGCGTAGGCCTCCTTCACCTGGCCGAAAATTTCCGTCTCGCCGAGCATCTGCGAGTCAAGGCCGGAGGCGACGCCGAGCAGGTGGCGGAGCGCATCGAGACCTGACGTCTGCCGGATCGCCGCGTTCAATTCCGCCGACGGGCATTCCAGCAGGGCGCAGAACTCCGCCCGCAGGCAGTCGATGGCGGCGGACGACTCGGCCACGCCGTAAAACTCGACCCGGTTGCAGGTGCTCAGCACGGCCCATTCCCGCAGGCCGCTCAACGCGCCGATGCGCGCGCCGAGTGCGGCGGTTTTTTCGGGGGTGAGCGCCAGTTTCTCGCGCAACGCGAGCGGCGCGGTGTGGTGCGACGCACCGAGGTGGAAAAAACCGCCGGTGATGCTCATGGCTGGAGGGAAACCGCCTGGTTGGCCGGCGCAGGGCGCCGGTCGTGGTCCACCGTTTCAAGGGAAATGAGCGCCGCAGCAAAGAGCGCCACGCATATCCAGGCGAAGCGCTGGGCGATGAGCCTGCCCCGCAGCCGTGATCCGAGCGCGACCGCGTAGGCCAGCCACACGGCGACAGTCGCCAGCACGGCGTGGACGCTGCCGGGAGGCGCGCGCAGCCACCACACCGAGCCGACGGCCAGAGAGGCGGTGAGCAGCCCGACGCCGGTGATGAGCAGGCGCAGGCAGATGTGGTCGAGGTCGATGATCGACGGCAGGAAGGAAAACCAGCCGCCGAGGTGTTTGCTGCGCAGCGAATAGTTGCGGAACAGATACATCAGCGAGGTGAGCGCGAGCAGCGCAAACACGCCGTAGGCGAACAACGCCAGCGCCGCGTGCAGCTCGAGCCAGGGATTGCCGCCGAAGATATTGGCCCGCCGGGTCGCGTCCCAGGATGGGATCGCCAGCGATACCAGTGTGAGCGCGGCCATCAGGGTCGAGGTGAAGTAGCCGAGCAGGCTCAGGCGGAACGTCGCGCCGACGACGAGGAACAGGGTGGTGGCCGACCAGGCGGTGAACTGGAAGATCTCGAAGGTATTACCCAGCGGGCAACCGTGCGTCGCCTGGCCGCGCAACCACAAGCCGAGGGTCTGCAGCGCGTAGCCCGCGGCGATGACCCCGTACATGGCCACGCGCGGGTGCCGGCGTTCGCGCAGCACCGCCCGCGTGCCCAACACAAATCCCGCAAGGTAAAACCCCGCGGCGATCCACAACCACTGGCGGTCGGTGAGAACGGACAACATCGAACTTTGCAAACTACGACAGCCCGGGCCATCCGGCAAGCCTTGGTCGGTGGCAGGGGAGGAAAGAGACTGGGCCTGGGACAGCCTCCGGTCAGTCCTTGTGCGCAGCCCAGAAGCGGCACTCGTCGGAAAAATCGCGCACGGCGCGCGACTCACGGGCGATTTCCCGGCGCATCGCGTCAAACTCGTGCCGCCATCCGGTGGCGGCGAGATCGGCCAGGATTTCGGCCCGTTCCGGGAGGTGCATGAAGGTGCGGCCGGCCTCATCCTCGAAGTAGCGGTCGCCGAATTCGACCAGGCGCGCATCCTGTTTTCCCTGTTTCCATCGCTCCGCTTCCAGCCGCCAGAGGACCTGCTCAGCGGCCGAACCGTCGCGGTCATGGGTGGTGAAAAGCAGCGGTGCGCCCGGCCGGCAAACGCCGTGCAGCTCGCGCAGCGCCGCCCGGCGGTTTTCACGGCCGGGAATCTGCATCAGGCCGTTGAAAAGGAAAAGCGCGCCGGCGAAGCCGCCGGCTGGTCCGGCCGGGAGGGAGGAAAGACGTGTGGCGTCGGCCTGCAGGAAAATGATTTCGTGCGCACCGCATTCGGTGGCGAGGCTGCGCGCCTGCCCGAGCAGTTCTTCGGCGAAGTCGAAGGCGGTGAGGTGGCGGTAGCCCAAGTTCCACAGGCCCAGCGTTGCCCGGCCGGCGCCGCAGCCGGCCTCGATCAGCGGAACGGAGCGTTCGGGAAAGAAACGCTCGATGAGCACCCGTTCGGATTCCCACAGCCCGAGGAAATGGGCGGCGCGGGTGTAGTGCACGACCGCCAGCGCATCGTTGAAGTCGGCGCGAACGGTGTCGGAGGAGATTTGTTTCACCGCAAAATGAGACAGGCGGACGGCAGGATCAGGCTCCCCGCCTAACGCCGGCCCCAGCGGCGGTCGGGCTTGAGTTCGAGCTTTTTTGTCTCGAGCTGCACGCCGGCCACGGCGGGATGGGCGCGAAGTTCCTGGAAGCTTTGTGCGGTGAGTTTCCAAGTGAGGCCGGGCGAGGCCTCGGCCAGCGGCGCGACCTGGCCATCGAACACGAAGGCGAGGTCGAGGCGCGTGTCACCGGCGGAAGCGTTGACCGCGTCGCGCAGCCGGCGGAGGAAGTCGGTCAGTTGCGGATGCGCGGGGTGGAGCAGCCAGGCGACTTTTTTCACGAGGCTGGTGACGGCGGGTTCGAGCGGGTAGCACTCCTTGATGTTAAGGCGCGCGCCGTCGTTGCCCTGGATGATGTTGCCGAGCACGAGCACGGGCGCGTTCTCGGCGAGGTTGCGGCCGTGGTTTTCGTGGGCGTCGGCGAACATGTTGAGCGGCACGGTGGCGCGCAGCGTCGCGAGGGTGAATGCCGCCCACGGGCGGTTGTCCTTTTTGGAGAGTTTTTTCGTGATGTTGCCCGCGATGCCGCAGAGGCGGAATTCGGTGCGGTCGGGCTGCTGCAACAAGGCGTCCTCGGCGCAGGTGTTGATGGCGTCGGCCAGCCCGGCGTAAAGGTCCATCGGGTGGCCGGAGATGTAGAAGCCGAGCAGTTCCTTTTCGAAGGCGAGGCGCGTGGCGGCGGTGAGTTTGCGCTCGGGCGCAGCGGGGGCGGCTTTGGCCTTGGCCGCGGCGCGGGGGGCTTCGCCGCCGAGATCAAGGCTGCCCAAGTCGTCGGGACGACCGTTAGCCGTGACGAGGAGGGAGGCTGGTGCGCGGCGTGTGTGGCGGAGGAGTTCGGCGAATTCCTTGACGAGCTGTTCAAGCGGGGGCGTCGTCGGCTGGGCGTCGGCCGCGCCGAGGTCGAAGAGCATGGTGTCGGCGGGTTCCTCGACTTTGGCGGTGGAGGGCGGTTCTTTGCGGAGGGCGGGATATTTGCGCTGGAGCTCGCTGACGGCGGCGAGGGCGTCGTCGATCTGCGCGAAGAGTTGCGGTCGGTCGGCGCCGCTGAAGTCGAAGGCGCCGGTGGCCACGAGATTTTCGAGCACGCGCTTGTTGATGGCGCGGGCGTCGGCCCGGAGGAGGAAATCGGCGTGGTCGCGGTAGGGACCGCGGGCCTCGCGCTCGGCGATGATTTTTTGCGCGGCGGCTTCGCCGACGCCCTTGATGCCGGCGAGCCCGAAGCGGATCTTGTCGCCGACCGGCGTGAAGTTTTCGCGGCTTTCGTTCGCATCGGGGCCGAGCACCTGCAGCCCCATGGCCTTGCACTCGGCGATGAAGTGGGAGACTTTTTCCGCGTTGCCCAGCTCGGTGCTGAGCATGGCGGCCATGAAATGCACCGGGTAGTTTGCCTTCAGGTAGCCGGTCTGGTAGCTAAGCACGGCGTAGGCGGCGGAGTGCGACTTGTTGAAGCCGTAGCCGGCGAATTTTTCGAGGATGGCAAAAATCGCATTGGAGGTTTTTTCGTCGAGGCCGTGGAGCTTTTTCGCGCCCTCGACAAATTTGCTGCGCTCCTCGGCCATGGCCCCGGCGTCCTTTTTACCCATCGCGCGGCGGAGCATGTCGGCGCCGCCGAGCGTATAGCCGGCGATGATTTTAGCGGCCTCCATGACCTGCTCCTGATAGACCATCACGCCGTAAGTCTCGCGGCAGACGTCCTCAAGAAGCGGGTGGGGGAAGGTGACCGAGCTCGGGTCCTTCTTGCCGCGGACGTAGTCGGGAATCCAGTCCATCGGGCCGGGGCGGTAGAGGGCGATGAGCGCCACAATCTCGTCGATGGAGGAGAGGTTGATCTGTCGGCAGAGGTTCTGCATGCCGCCGGACTCGAGCTGGAACACGCCGGTGGTGCGGCCGGAATTGAGCAGGGCGAAGGTCTTCGCATCCTCGAGCGGGATTTTCTCGATGTCGAAATCCGGGTTGACCGTGCGGCGGATGTTGTCGACCGCGTCGGCGATGACGGTGAGCGTCTTGAGGCCGAGGAAGTCCATCTTGAGCAGGCCGAGCTTGCCGACGGCGTTCATGTCGTACTGCACGGTGACGTCGCCCTCCTGCAGCGTGAGCGGCACGAACTCGTCGAGCGGCCGGTCGGTGATGATGATGCCGGCGGCGTGCTTGCCGGTGTTGCGCACCATGCCCTCAAGCACGAGCGCTTGGTCGAAGATTTTTTTCGCGACGGGATTCTTGGCGATCTCGTCGCGCAGCTCGGCGGATTTTTTCTGCGCGTCCTCGAGCGTGATGTTAAGCTCGTCGGGGATCATCTTGGCCAGGCGGTCGGCCTCGGCGTAGGGCAGGTCGTGGACGCGCGAGACGTCGCGGATGACCATCTTGGCGCCGAGCGTGCCGTAGGTGACGATGTTGGCCACGCAATCGCGGCCGTATTTTTCCCGCACGTAGTCGATGACCTCGCCGCGGCGGCGCATGCAGAAGTCGATGTCGAAGTCGGGCGGCGAGACGCGCTCGGGATTGAGGAAACGCTCGAAGAGGAGCTTGAAGCGCAGCGGGTCGAGATTGGTGATGCCGAGCAGGTAGGCGACGAGACAGCCGGCGCCGGAGCCGCGGCCGGGGCCGACGGGGATGCCGTGGTTTTTTGCCCACGCGATGAAGTCCCAGACGACGAGGAAGTAATCGACGAAACCGGTGCTGGCGATGATGCTGAGCTCGTAGTCGAGCCGCTCGACCAGTGTGGGGATGATCTCGGGGTTTTTGTTCTCGACCGGGCCGGCGAAAGCGCGGCGTGCGTAGTCGATGCCGTAGCGCGTGCGCAGGCCCTCGATGCAGAGCTGCTTGATGTAGCCGCTGCGGTCGGTCTTCACCTCGACGGGGAGAGGGTACTTCGGGTAGCGCTCACTGCCCTTGGGAAACGGGATCGCGAGATCACACATCTCGGCCACGGCGAGGGTGTTGGTGAGGGCGCCGGGCACCTCGCCGAAAAGCTGCAGCATCTCGTCCCGCGACTTGAGGTAGAATTGCGAGCCGTCGAAGCGCATGCGCTGCTCCTCCGCGATCTTGGCGCCGGTCTGGATGCAGAGCATGGCGTCATGCGGCCCGGCATCGTTGGAACGCACGTAGTGGACGTCGTTCGTGCAGATGACCTTGAGGCTGAATTCCTCGGCGAGCTTGAGCAGGCCGGGGATGACCTTGCGCTGCTCGGGAATGCCGTGGTCCTGGATTTCGACGAAGAAGTTTTCGCGCCCAAAAATGTCCACGAAGCGCGCGGTGGCCTTGCGCGCGTCCTCCCAGCGGTCGTGCAACAGGTGCTGCGGCACGAGCGCGGCGAGGCAACCGGTGAAGCCGATAAGGCCGTCGGCGTGTTTGGCCAGCGTCTCGAAATCGGCGCGCGGCTTGTAGTAAAAACCGCGCAAGTGAGCGTCGCTCACGAGCTTGAGCAAATTCTGATACCCCGTGAGGTTGCGGGCCAGCAACCCCATGTGATAGTAGCTTTTTCCCTCCTCGGCGCGTCCGTTTTTTTCAAGACGCGAGCCATCGGTGAGGTAGATTTCACAACCGAGAAGGGGCTTGAGATTGCGGGCCTTGGCCGCGGTGTAGAACTCGATTGCGCCATAAAGGTTGCCGTGGTCGGTGAGGGCAAGGGCCGTCATGCCGAGGGTGGCGGCGCGGTCCATCAGCCGGTCGATGCGGCAGCAGCCGTCGAGCAGGCTGTAATCGGAATGGACGTGAAGATGAACGAAATCGGACGACGGCACGATGCCGTTACCCAATGCCCTGCCGGACGCGGCGCAAGTGCGAAAGGCACAGACTGCCGTTCGCCAGCGGGAGATGCTAAAAAACGCCATTGACGCCCGCCCCCTCAAATGGCCTATTTCTTGTCTTTTTCACCGCACAACCTTCGTTCACGACATGTCCATCGAGATCAAAATCCGCAAAAACGAGCCCATCGACCGCGCCCTGCGTCGCATGAAGAAGAAGCTCGACCGCGAAAACATCATCCGCGGCACACGCGCCAAGCGTTATTATGAGAAGCCCTGCGAGAAGCGTCGCCGCAAGGACAAGGTCTCGGCCTTCACCGCGATGCTGCGCGCGCGCTACGCGAACTGAGTACGCGTTTTTTGCCGGTTACGAACGGGCTGTTGGCCGCCACGGATTTGCGGCCGGCCCGTTTTTCTATTGCCAGACGGCGGCGTCTGACTGCTTTACTTTTTTGTGAAGCCCACGTTTGCCCTCTCCACCTGCTGGTGTTCGCCGCGCCACAATGATGGCTATGAGATGTTGCGCGAAATGGCTGATCTCGGCTTCACGCACGCTGAATTGAGCCACGGCATCCGCATCACACTTGTGCCGGGTATCCTCCGGGCGGTCGAGGAGGGTGTCATCAAGATCAGCTCGACGCATAATTTCTGCCCGCTGCCCACGGGTGTCAACCATGCCGCGCCCAACCTTTACGAGCCTTCCGTGCGTTTTCACCAGGAACACGAGCAATGGCTGCGGCACACGAAGCGATCCATCGATTTCGCCGCGCAGGTGAAGGCGCGCGTCCTGGTGCTGCATCTTGGCCGCGTGCCGTTTCTCTGGTTCAACCCGGCCCGCGCCCTGCAAAATTACGTGGAAACCCATCCCGGGGCGAATCTCCGGGAAGACGCCGGTTATCAGCGCACGCTGACCAAGGCCCGGGCGCGGCTGCGCAGCAAAATGAGCCCGTTTTGGGAGCAGACCAAGGCCAGCCTGGCCAAGGTTTTCGACCATGCGGCGGAGAAGAACATCCGCCTCGGCCTCGAGAACCGCGAGAAATTCGACGAACTCCCCAGGGACGATGATTTCGCAGCCTATTTTGAATCGCTGCCGACGGGCACGCCTGCCGGCTACTGGCACGATACCGGCCACGCCAGCATCAAGCAAAGCCTCGGTGTCATCGACCACCGGCAGCATCTCGAGAAACTTGCCCCGCGCCTCATCGGTTTCCACCTGCATGACGTCAATGCCCAGGGGCAGGATCACCAGGCGGTCGGCACCGGTGGCATCGACTTCACCATGATCAGCCGTTTCTGGCGGCCGGAACACATCCTCGTACTTGAGCTCAGCCCGCGCCTGGATGTCGGGGATGTGATTGCGTCAAAGGCACGCGTCGAAGGGTTGATGGTCGGGTAGGGTGCCGCGCGCTCAATTTTTCCGTGCGGCCAGGATCTCCCGCACCCATCGCCGGTGCGGACCGGAGAAGGTGACCGTATCAAGCCGGCTGAGGGGAACCCACACCAGCTCCGGGCTGCGCGCCGGGATTTTCCCCGGCCCGGTGTAAATCGACTCGGTGATGTGCCAGCGTGTGATGCTGCGCGTTTTTTTGGCGAGCAATCCGCCGAGGGCGGCCGCCTTGGCGTCGAACCCGGCCTGCTCGGCCGTTGGCAGCTCGTGCAGCTCCGCCAGCCGCCGCGAACCCGCCGCGGCGCGATGCAGCAAAAGTTTCCCCCCGCGCTCGCACCACACGCGCACCACCGCGCGGCGCTCGATTTTTTTCGACGCCAGCCGCGGGAATTCCTCCGCGTCGCCGCGCCGCCCCGCCGCGCAAAACGCCAGTACCGGGCACACCGTACACAATGGGTTGGCGCGCAGGCACACCGTCGCGCCCAGCTCCATCATCGCCTGGTTGTGATCGCCGGGCGATTCGCGGGCGAGCAGCTCCGTGGCCAGCGGCGTGAATTCCCTGGCCGCACTTGCGCTGTCGCGAAACTCGCGCCCGTCAGCCGTCAGCCGTGCCAGGATGCGCACGACGTTTCCGTCCACGCATGCCGCCGCCTCGCCGGCCGAAATGCTAGCGATGGCCGCCGCCGTGTAAGGCCCGATGCCGGGCAGTTCGCGCCACGCCTCCGCGGTTGCGGGCGGCGATGGCCGGGCGGCTATGGCTTTGGCCAGCCGGTGCAGGTTGCGCGCCCGGGCGTAGTAGCCGAGCCCCTCCCACAGCTTGAGCACGCGCGCCTCGGGAGCGGCTGCGAGCGCGGCGAAGTAGGGCAGCTCCGCCAGCCAGCGCGCGAAGTAGGGCAGCACGGTCTTCACCTGCGTCTGCTGCAGCATGAATTCGCTCACGACCGTCTTGTAGAGCGAGGGCGACTCGCGCCAGGGCAGTTTGCGCGCATGGAGACGGTACCAGGCCAGCAACGCCTGCTGGAAATCCGTCCTGCCCGAAATCAGATGATTGGCCACTGCAGGCACAAAACGCACAAAATATCCGCTGCAACCAAGCAAATTTCTTTTGTGCTTCCCGGGCCTTTTGTGGCCAACTGGCTCATGCCGAGAAAATCCTCCGACGAGGAAACGCCCAAGAAGCTCAGCAGCTATACCATCAAGCTCGATGACACCCAGATGGAAAAGCTCCGCGCGCTGCTCGACGCACGCGGCTGGATGTCCTTCGAGGTCGCCTACGCCCGATTCGCGTTCAAGGCCGACCACGCCAAGGTCAACGTGACTGCCTACGAAAGCGGCAAGGTCGTCATCGCCGGCAAGGGCACGGAGGACTTCGTGCGCGATGTGCTTGAGGCCGAGGTGACCGGCGCGCCGAAACTCGGCTACGATGAGGTGCTGCATCCCGACTGGTTCGAGCCGCACGCCGGCCTCGACGAGAGCGGCAAGGGCGATTTCTTCGGCCCGGTGGTCGCCGCCACGGTCATCGCCGACAAGCCCGCCATCGAGGCCTGGCTCAAGGCCGGGGTGAAGGACTCCAAAAAAATCGTCGACGGGCAGATCATGAAACTCGACGAGGTCATCCGCAACACACCCGGTGTCGCCGTGAAAACCTGCTTCCTCGGCATGGCGAAGTACAACGAGACCATGTCCCGCCCGTGGGCCAATCTCAACCGCCTCCTGGCCTGGCAGCATGCCACCGCGCTCACCCAGGCGCTCGACCAGAAATGGGTGCCGCGCGGGTTGCTCGACCAGTTCAGCGAAAAGCCGCTCGTGCAGGCCGAACTCAAGAAAAAGGCCGTGAAAAATTTCGAGCTGAGCATGCGGACCAAGGCCGAGGAGGACCCGGTCGTCGCAGCCGCCTCCATCGTGGCGCGCGCCGAGTATGTGCGCGCGATGAAGCAGCTTTCGCAGCGCTTCGGCGGACCGCTGCAAAAAGGTGCCAGCGCCCTGGTGAAGGACCAGGCCGCGCAGATCATCGAAAAATTCGGTGTACTCGCGCTGCGCGACTTCGCCAAGCTCCACTTCCGCACCGCCTACGAGGTCGTGAAGGCCGCGGGCAAGCTCGGCGAACTCCCGCTGCCCGAGCCGAAGGCGAAGATTGAATGGGAGTAGTCGCTGCCTGGCGGCCGGCTTCAGGCTCGCGGCTGTTAGGTTCGTTCTATTTCGGCCAGATGCCGGATGTGGCGCGTGAACTCCTCGTCCTCGCCTTCGAGCAATTGCGGCAGGGCGTCGCGGAACTCGGCGCGGCGCACCCACTCGCGCATGTAGTCCTCCCACGACTGCCACATGCGGCGCGTCTGCTTGTCCATGTCCTCCTCGTAGACGAGCAGGTAGGCGCGTTCGAAAAGCGAGATGAGGATGCCGAAGATCGTCAGGCGCCGCTCCTTCTGGTCGTCTGTCAAATCCTGGGGCGCACCGTCGCGTCGCAGCAGATGCAGGTCGGCATTGTCGAGCACCAGCTTGAGGAATTCGCGATATTCGTCCGAAAGCCGCTGGAAAATCTCCTCCTCCTCGTTCTGCCTTTCTTTGCGTTGCTCGAGAATGAACACGATGATCGCAAACGGCAGGGCCAGGGTTTCGACGATATAGAACGTCAATTCGCAGGTTTGAAACAGGCTCATGGCAAAGGGGATGATAACGGGATTTGGCACGAAAGCGAACCGGCTGCCGCCTGCTGCACGCACTTGCGCCGCATCCGGCGTTCATTTGAAATGGATCCATGAAACGCCGCCAGCTCCGCGGTTTTGACCTGAAACAAATCGAGAGCGTCGCCAGTCTCATCGGCGTCGACGAGGCCGGTCGCGGCGCCTTGGCCGGCCCGGTCGTGGCCGCGGCCGTGCTGGTGACAAGGGAATTTCTCGACGGCCGCTGGGCGGCGACCAAGGCGCAGCGGGTGAACGATTCGAAGCAGCTCACGCCCGACGAACGCGAGGTATTGTGGCGCGAGTTCGAGACGCTGGTCGCCCAGGGCCAGATCCATGCCAACTATGGCGTCGCCGGCGTGGACGAGATCGAGGAACGCAACATCCTGGGCGCGACCAAGCTTGCCATGCGTCGCGCGCTCGAGGGCATTTACCCGCCGACCGCGTTTGTGGTGCGCCAGGAGCCGGATTTGTTTTCCTCCATCGAGGAACGCGACAGCTTCCAGCCACGCGTCTCCTGCCGCATCCTCATCGACGGGCTGCCGCTGAGGAACTTCCCGTATCCGCACCATGGCATTGTGAGCGGCGACGCCCGCTCGCTGTGCATCGCCATGGCCTCGATCATCGCCAAGGTCACGCGCGACCGGCTGATGAGCGAACTCGGCGCGCAGTTTCCCGGCTACGGCTTCGCTCAGCACAAGGGCTACGGCACCGACGAGCATCGCGACGCGGTCCGGCGGCTCGGCCGCTGCCCGCATCACCGCGAGCTGTTCCTGCGAAAACTCCTGGCCGGCCAGGGCAACCCCGCGCAGATGGACTTTCTGGCCGAATCCTGACCAAACTGACGCCGGATGCCCTCGAAGAAACACACCTCGCTCGACCGCGTGCTTGGCCGGCTGGACCAGCTCGACTCGGTCAACCTCGCCAATCTCGTGCAGCGCCTCGCGCGCGAGCGCCGGCTGTTCGAGGATATTTTCGATACCCTGCAGGAAGGCGTGCTCGTCATCAGCGCCGACGGCGTCATCGACTACGCCAACGCCGCCGCCGAGCGCCTCATCGGCCTGGCCGACGACGAGCTTACCGGCCAGACGCTCTGGCGGCTCGTGCCCGGACTGCGGCCTTCGCTCGAGCCGTCGCTCGATGACGCCGCACCCGCGCTGCCGGTCGTCGCCCGCGAATTCGAGCTGACCTACCCGGAGCCGCGCACGGTGCGGCTTTATCTCGTGCCTTTTCGCAGCGAGGGCCGCGGCGGCGAACGGCGCTACGCGGTGATTTTGTCCGACATCACGCGCGACAAGCAGACCACGGAGGCGCGCATCGAGGACGAGCGCACGTCATCGATCCTGTTGCTCGCCGCCGGCGTTGCGCACGAGCTGGGCAATCCCCTCAACTCGCTCACCATCCATCTCCAGCTGATCGAGCGGAAGCTGAAAAAGCTGAAGGCGGCCAGCAAGGACGCGGACTCTCTCGCCGAGTCCATCCAGGTCTGCCAGGACGAGGTCAAGCGCCTCGACGGCATCATCAGCAACTTTCTCGAGGCCATCCGTCCGCGCCCGCCCGATCTCGCGGAGACCAATCTCACCGACGTGCTCGGCGAAGTGCTCTCTTTCCAGCAGCGCGAACTCGCCGACCGCGGCATCGAGGTCGAGGCCCAGACGCCCGCCGCCCTGCCATCCGTCATGGCCGATCGCAGCCAGCTCAAGCAGGTCTTTTTCAACCTCATCAAGAACGCCTCCGAGGCCATGCAGCCGGGCGGCCGCCTGCGGATCGCCGCGCGCGCCGACGATGACAGCGTCTTCTTGGCTTTTGGCGATAGCGGCACCGGCATCCGGCAGGAGGACCTCGTGCGACTTTTCCAGCCCTATTATACGACCAAGCCCGGCGGCCACGGCCTCGGCCTGATGATCGTCCAGCGCATCATGCGCGAGCACGGCGGGCAGGTCGGCCTCGAAAGCAAGGAAGGCATCGGCACGCTCGTCACCCTGCAATTTCCGCGAAAAGACCGCCGCGTGCGGATGCTGAAGTCGGGGTGAGGTTAGAGAGCCGGGTCGAATGGCTGGTTCTCGGTCAGGGCTTTTTTTATCGCCCTGAGAACTTTGCCGGCCGAATAGGGCTTGGTCAGGAAATGCTTAACACCAGCCGCCTGCGCCCTCTCGTTGGCGCCATTTACGTCAAGCCCGCTGGCGGCGATGATCACGACCTTTGGGTCGATCTGCTTGAGGGCGATGATCGTGGCCGGGCCGTCCATGATGGGCATCATCATGTCCGTCAGGACCAAATTAATTTTATCACGATTAACAGCAAACATGCTGATGGCGTGCGCACCGTTGTTGGCCACCAGCACGTGATAACCGAATGCCTCCAAGGTCTGCTTGGTGATTTCCAAAATGGAGGCCTCGTCGTCGACCAGCAGGAGATGCTCTCCGTTCCCGCGCGGAAAATCCTCCGCCTCGAGTTGTTCGGCCCTTGCTTCCGGTTGGTCCGACTGGGTGGGGAGGTAGATTTTGAAGGCGGTGCCCTTTCCCGGTTCACTGTACACATTAATCAGCCCGCCGTGGCTGCGCACAATGGTCTGCACCGTCGCGAGGCCCAACCCCGTGCCTTTGCCAATTTCCTTGGTGGTGAAAAACGGATCGAAGATCTTGCCCAGCGACTCCGGAGGGATGCCAGAGCCATTGTCGCTGACGGTGACGAGCAGATAATCACCAATCTTCAGGGCGCGCGTCTTCGCATCCGTTGCATCGGCCACCCGGAAGTTCTCGGCCGAAATCTTTATCATGCCGCCATTCGGCATCGCATCCCGGGCATTCACGCACAGGTTCAGCAGAATTTGGTGAATCTGCGTGTGGTCTCCCTTGAAGAGGGGCGTGTCTTTTGCGATCTGGCGCTCAACCACGATGTTCTTGGGAAAGGTGTCGCCCGCAATTGATTCTACTTCCGTGACGATATCCGCGATGTTGAGCACGGCCCGGGCTCCCTCGACGCCGCGGGCAAAGGAAAGCACCTGCCGGACGAGGAGGGCCCCGCGTTTGGCGCTTTGCTCGATCGTATTGATGAGCTTTTCCGCCTGCGCCGTGCACTCCATCCGCCGCAAGAGCTCTGCTCCCATCAGAATGGGGGAAAGCAGATTATTGAGGTCGTGGGCCACGCCGCCCGCCAGCGTGCCGATGCTTTCCATTCTCTGGATGCGCAGGAACTGGGCCTCCGCTTTCTTTCGCGCCGTAACATCAGTGTCGATCGTCAGGATCGCAGTCGGGTCTCCTTTTGCATCCCGGACCAGGGTCCAGCGGCAGTCCAGGGTCAGCGATTCTCCGGCCTTGGATTTCTTTTCCATTTCCCCGACCCATTCGTCATGCTGCAACACCGCCTTGCAGGCTTCCTCATAGTTGCGCGAATTCACCTGCAGGAGATCGGGATGGCGCCGCCCGATCACCTCGGCTGACTTCCAGCCATACAATCGTTCGGCCCCTTTGTTCCAATACAGGATGTTGTGCTGAAAATCCCGGACCAGGATGGCATCCCGGGCCACGTCGAGCAGGGCCGCCTGCTGGCGCAGCTTATCAAGTGCTGTCCGTTGCTCCGTGATGTCCGTCCGGATCGCAATGTATTCATAAGGTTTTCCCCCGGAATCCAGGAAAGGCACAATGCAGGTATCCACCCAGTAAAAGGAGCCGTCTTTTGCCCGGTTCTTGATCTGTCCCTTCCAGACGCGGCCGGCCGCGATTGTCCGCCACAGCTCATGGAAAAATTCCTTCGGATGATAGCCCGAATTTATGATGCGATGATTCTGCCCCACGAGCTCATCGCGTGAATATTGGGAGATGGCGCAAAATTTGTCATTGACTGAAGTGATCGTCCCGCGCGCGTCGGTCGTGGCGACGATGGCATGCTCGTCCAATGCTGCTTTAAATTGCTCCAGTTGCGATTGATTCCCTTCCGAATCACCAGCAAGAGGATACATGGTCGCCACCTTAGCGCAGGTCAAATTACTGGCGAGAACATCTTTGTTAACAATGCAATGCCCAACAAGTCCTACTGTGCCGTTACGTCTCATTTCCCGTTGACCGCCGGGGCCGGGGTGATGTCATGGCGGTATGGTTCCGAGCGTCCTAATCGTTGATGACGAGAAGCACACCCGCGAGGGTTTGCAGCAGGCGTTGGAGGAACACTACGACGTGTCGGTCGCGGGCAATGCCGACGAGGCCTTCAACCAGATGGAGGCGCAGGAGTTCGATATCATCCTCACCGACCTGCGCATGCCGGGCAAATCTGGCCTTAAGGTCATCGACAAGGCCCTCGCGCTGCCGAATAAGCCGGCCGTCATCATGATGACCGCCTATGGCAGCATTGAGAACGCGGTCGAGGCCATGAAACGCGGCGCGGTCGATTTTCTGACCAAGCCGGTCAACATCGAGCGCCTCGAGGTGCTCATCCAGCGTGCGCTCAAGACCAAGACGCTCGAGGTCGAGGTCAGGCAGCTGCACGAGCGCCTCGACGAGAAATTTTCCTTCGAGGGCATCGTCGGCAACTCCGAGAAGCTGCGCGAGGTCATCGACCGCGTGAAGCTCGTTGCGCCGTCGAAAGCGACCATCCTCATCGAGGGCGAGTCGGGCACAGGCAAGGAACTGGTCGCGCAGGCCATCCACCAGTCCAGCCCGCGGGCGCGCGCGCCGTTCATCGCCGTGCACTGCGCGGCGCTCTCGGAAAGCCTGCTTGAAAGCGAAATCTTCGGCCACGAGCGCGGCGCGTTCACCGGCGCGACCGAGCGCCGCATCGGCCGCTTCGAGGCCGCGGACGGCGGCACGCTCTTCCTGGATGAAATCAGCGAAATCTCGCAATCGACCCAGGTGAAGTTGCTGCGCTTTTTCGAGACCAAGGCGGTCGAGCGCGTCGGCGGCAACAAGCCCATCGAACTCGACGTGCGCCTCGTCGCGGCGACCAACCGCAACCTCGAGCAGATGGTGAAGGACGGCAAATTCCGCGAGGACCTGTTTTTCCGCCTCAACGTCGTGCGCATTACGCTGCCACCGTTGCGCGCCCGCCCCGAGGACATTCCGCTGCTGCTGAATCACTACATCAAGATTTTCTCTGAGGAGAACAAGGTCGCGCCCATCACGATCGAGCCGGGCGCGTTGCGCACGCTGCAAAGCTATCCCTGGCCGGGCAATATCCGCGAGCTGCGCAACTTCGTGGAAAATGCCGTCGTGCTGCGCCGCGGTGGCAAACTGACCGAGTTCGACCTCGAGCCGAAATTCCGCGGTGAGGTTAGCGCCTCGGCGACGACCGCATCCGGGGCGTCTGGCGCCGGCAGCGCGCCGGGGCCGGGCTCGCTTTCGGTGGAGGAAAACGAAAAACGCCTGGTGCGCGAAGCGCTGATCAAGGCGCGCGGCAACCGCACCAAGGCCGCGCAGTTCATGGGCATCAGCCGCCGCACGCTGCACCGTAAGCTCTCGCAGTGGCCCGAACTCGACGTCGTCGACCGATGAACCGGCCTAAACGGTGGAACGCGGCCTCCGGGCGCGTTCAAAGCATGCTTCCGCGCGCCGGGACCGCCGCGCTCCCCCTCGGATGAGATCCGGGCAGGAGTGGCTGCATTGGCTGGAACTCGGCGCGGGTGCGCGTTGGGTGCGCCGTGGTGCGATTTTGTTCGGCCTGCTCGGGTTGTCGCTGGTCGTGGCCTGGAAACAGTTTCACGGCCCGCAGACCGAACCCACGCTGTTGCAGGCCGGGGTCGGCCGGCAGCTTGCGCATGGCGGAGGCTTCACCACGCTGGTCAATTATCCGCAGACGGCCGCCGTGCTGGCCGCGCGCGGCCAGCGCTTCGATCCGGCCCTGCCGTATCCGGAACTTCATCACGCGCCGCTTTATTCGATGGTTATCGCGGGCATGCTGGCCGTCCTCCCGGATGCCGCGCTCTTTTCAAAACAGCCGGTGCCGCCCGACGGCTTCGCCGCGGATTATGCCCTGCTTGCGCTGAACCTTGTTCTCCTCTGGCTGGCCGCGGTGCTGACCTATGTGGTGGGGAAAACGGTTTTCTCCGTCCGGGTTGGCGCGGTCGCGGCGCTGGGCCTGCTTTTTTCCATGCCGGTCTGGCAACAGACGGTCGCGGTCAACGGCCTGCCGCTGCCTATGATCTTGGCGCTGGGGGCATTCTGGTTGCTGGTGAAAACCGAGGAAAAGGCGGCGGCCGGCCGCGTGCCGCTGGGCTGGCTCGGCGCGCTGGGCGTGGCGGGCGGCCTGTTCTTTCTGGCCGAATATTCGGTGGGCGCGGTGATTTTGGTTTTTCTGGGCTATGCCGCCTGGCGTTTCGAAGGCAGTTCGCGATGGCGGGCACTGGCTGTCGTGGCGGCGGGCTTCGCGTTGGTTGCCGCGCCTTGGGTGGTGCGCAATTTTGCCCTGACGGGCAGCCCGGTGGGCCTGGCCTGGCAGAACGTGGCGCTCAAGGCTGGCGACGCTACGGCGGAACCGGCCACGGTGCGGGCGACATGTTCGACCGTGGCGCCGGAGCTGAGCCTCAACAAGCTCGGCAACAAGGGCCTCATGGCGTTGCAAGACACGCTGCGCACGCGTTTGTGGTCGGGTGGGGGCCTCCTGTTCACGGCGTTTTTTGTGGCGGGTTTTCTCTATCGGTTCCGGACCGACAAGGCGAACCGGCTGCGCTGGATTTTTCTGGCGGTAGTCGCGGTGGCTGTAACGGCGCAGGCGTTCCTTGGCTCGGGCGAAAGTGAATGGCCGGCGGGGGCATGGCTGGCGCCGCTGCTCATGATTTTTGGCGCGGCCTTTTTCTTCGTGCTGGTGGACAGCAATGCCGCGTTGTCGGCGTGGCCGCGCGCGGCGGCGGCGGTGCTGCTGGTGACGCAAGCCATTCCGCTGTTGCATGATGCGCTTGAGCCGCGACGATTGCATTTCTCCTATCCACCTTATTATCCCAGCGTGTTCATGGCCGCGCGAGCGGAACTGGCGGCACGCGGCGCCCTCGGACATTATGGCCTGATGGCCGACGTGCCAGCCGGTGCGGCCTGGTATGGTGGAATGCGTGTGTGGGCCCAGCCGGCCCGGCTGCATGATTTTTACGTCGTGGGTGCCGAACAGCCCCTCGGGGCGCTGCTGCTTACGCCCCACACGCTCGATCGGCCTTTTTTCGGCGAACTGGCTGCGGGTGGCGCCAAGGCGGGCGAGGGGAGTCGTTTGGGCGAATGGGCGGAGGTTTATACGGGCCTGGTTACCGGAAGCTTTCCACCGCAGTTTCCGTTGCGCGGACCGGTGAAAGTGGCGGACGACCTGATCATCATGCTCAACCCCGCGCTGCCTCCGCGGGGAAAGTAATTGCTTCGCAGGAAGATTTCCACCTAGGTTTTTTCAAATTTTCCGGCTCTCATGAGATTTTTCTGCGCCTGCATCCTTGTCTCCGTCGCTTCGGCTTTGCCTGTTTTCGCGGTTTACGCGCCCATTCCCGAACAGGAGCAGGGCAAGGCGTGGTCGGCGTCGCTACGCGGGGGAGTGTCCTACGACAGCAATATCTTCGGCGCGCCGAGCAATGAAATCCACAGCTGGGTCTACAGCGTTTCGCCGCAGTTGAAGTACAACCAGTCGGTCACGAACCAGCTGTTTGTCTCGGCGGGCTACGAGCTCGACATGGATTATTTTGACAACCGCCCGGGCACCAAGGCGCTCTTCAGCCATCTGTTCAATGGCCGGGCGGCCTACGCGTTTTCCCCCCTCACTACGTTCGATCTCAGCGACACCTACGACATCAGCAGGAATCCCGCCGCGCTGCTTGCCGGCGTGCCGGTGAACACGAACCAGTCCTTCAAGAGCAACCAGCTCGATGCCCACCTGGCGACCAGCCCGCTGCCGAAGGCCGGCGTCGTGTTGAAGTTCCGCAGCCTCAATTATCGCTATGACGACGGGTTTCTCGCCGGCGAGCTCGACCGCACCGAGAACCTGTTCGGCCTGGAGGGCAATTATGCGGTGCTGCCGGAGATCAAGGCCGCGGCCGAGTACCGGTATCAGCAAATCAATTACGACACGGCCGGCGGCACCAAGGACAAGACCTCGAATTTCTTCCTTGGCGGCGCCGATTACGCCCTGGGCAAGCAGTACACGGCCAGCTTCCGCGCGGGTTTCGAGGACCGCACCCGCAAAAGCCAGCGCAGCACGACCGCGCCGTATGTCGAGCTGAGCGCCAAGTACGACTACGCCAACCACTCCTTTGTCTCCGCGGGCTACGCCTACTCGCTGGAGGAAGTCTCGGACGTCGTCACCTATACCGACGAAAAGGTGAACCAGTTCTTCGTGAACCTGCAGCACGCGCTCAGCGCACTGGTCGTCGCCTCCGCGTCGCTCGATTACGAGCCCTCGGTGCTGCAGGGCCGGCGCGGCTTCGCCAATGCCAATGAAGACACCACGCGGGCCGGCCTGGCGCTCACCTACCTGCCGACGAAAAATTGGGCTCTCACCGCCAGCTACGACCACGACCGGGTCAGCTCCGACGTCAAAAGCCGCGAATTCACCCGCAATCGCACCGGGGTGAGCGCCACCTATTCGTTTTGACGGGCTTCGCGGGGTGCCGTCCCAGCAAACGAGCTTGCTGAGCCGCGCGCGCTGCCGTTCGCTACCCTCCCATGGCTTTGCTCAATGCCGGCCCGGACAGCGCTTCACTCGCGGATTTTTTTCGCATCCTGCGGCTGCGCCGCGCGCTGATCTTTCTTGTGCTTGCGCTGGTCGTCCTGACCACGGCGGGCGTCACCGCGCTCCTCCCGCGCTGGTGGCTGGCCACGACCAAGATCCGGGTCGAGAAGCCCGAAAGCGAGGTCAAGCTCTTCCAGGCGCAGACCAGCAGCTACTACGATCCGTATTTTTTGCAGGATCAGTTCAAGATCCTGCAGTCGGAAAAAATCCTCTATCCGGTCATCGATCACCTCGGCCTCGATGAAAAGCTCGGCCGGGTGCTCGACGCCGCCGGCCCGCTGCCCACCGCGGTCACCTTCCAGTACCTGCTCGACAAGATGCTGCGCGTGGAATCGCAGCGCAGCTCGTCGATCATCGAGATCAACGTCTACGCCCGCGACGCGCAGCTGGCCGCCGCCATCGCCAACGAGATCGCCAGCGTTTACGCCGCCGACCGCATCGACCTGGCCACCTCCGAGCAGCGCGAGGGCATGGAAAAGCTGAAGACCGAGCTGACCGGCCAGGAGCAGACCGTCTCGCAGCAGCGAGATGCCGTGGAAAAACTCCGCCACGACCTCAATATTTCCGGCGTCGACCTGCAGTCGCGTTACAGCGACATGGAAATCGAGACGCTGCGCCAGATGCAGAACTCGCTCATCGCGCTCAGCGTGGACGCCATCGGCCGCAAGACGCGCTGGGAGCAGTTCAAGGACATCCCGTTCGAGCAGCGCCTCAGCCTCGTCAACTCCGAGCTGATCCAGGACCAGAACATCCAGAACCTGCTGCAGGCCTATCTTGTGGCCGACCAGACGGTGACGAAGCTCAAGGGACGCCTGGGCGCCGCGCACCCCGACCTCGTTGCCGCCGTCGCGAACACCGCCAAGATCCGGGAGCAGCTGGAAACCCTGCTCAACGGTTACGAAAAATCCCTGCAGATTTCCTACGAGGAGGCCGAGGCGCGCGTCACGGAGCTCAAGCAGCAGCTCGCGCAGGCCAAGGTGGACCAGATCCTGTCCGCCCGCGAGCGCATGCGGCCGTTCGAGGAGGCCGCGCAGAAGCTCGACGACGAGACCCACCTGCTCACCACCCTCAAGCTCACGCTGCGCCAGCGCGAAATCGATTTCCAGGTCCCGAAAAAAACCATCGAGATCCTCAACACCGCCGAGGCGGCGCGCCGTCCCAGCAAGCCCAGCTGGCCGCTCAACCTCATTTTTTCCGTGCTTTTTGGCTCTGTGCTCGCGATCGGCGTCGCCGTGGTCCTGGAGTATTTTGACACCAGCTTCCGCAGCGTGGCCGACGTGGAAAACCGCCTGCAGCTGCCCGTGCTCAGCGTGATCCCCTTCGTCAACCCCGCCCAAAAGGCCGCGGACGACGACCCGGCCGCGACCGAGCCGTTCCGCGTCCTGCACACCAACCTTAACCTTGCGCTCAAGCCGGGCCAGTCCGCCGCGCTCGTCATTTTTTCCGCCGGGCCGGGGGAGGGCAAGTCCACCACGCTGCACCATCTGGTGCGCGTCATGGCCGCGACGGGCGAACGCGTGCTGCTCATCGATTCCGACCTCCGCCGCCCCACGCAGCACCGCCTCGCGCACCGCCCGAAGGAGCCCGGCCTCGCCGATTTCCTGCTCAACAAGGTCCCGCTCGACGCCGCCATCCAGCGCGGCATCGCCCCCGGCCTCGACTTCCTGCCCAGCGGCTCCGCCGCCGGCTTCACGCTCAGCCTGCTCTACGTCAACCGCCTGCGCGAACTCATCGCCGAGCTGCGGGGCCGCTACACCAAGATCATCTTCGACTCGCCGCCCATCATCGGGGTGAGCGACGCCGCCGTGCTCGCCACCGTGGCCGATGCCGCCGTGCTCCTCATCCAGCATCGCCGCAATCCGCAAAGCATGGTCCTGCGCGCGAAGCAGATCATCGACGGCATCAAGGTTCCGCTGCTCGGTGTCATCCTCAACCAGGTGCCGGACAACGCCGGCGACGACTACGGTTATTACACGAAAAATTACGCTTACTACAGCGACCGGCGCGAACAGGATGAAAAACCCAAGTCCGCCGCTGCGGCTCGTCCCGGCGAGAAGCTCGTCCTCAACGAGCGCCGGGAGGATTAACCGCGGCCAGGGAACGGATCGGGGGGCAGTTGCGCGTTCCTTAATGGGTCACCAATCGTGACGCCGCTTCCGGCGCCGGGTCGCGGCGGCTTTGCCGATTGATAATTCGCAGGGGCCGCGGCCGCACCATGGCCGCCGACAGCGGAAAAAAGCTGAGCACATTTTATTGTTTACAACTGTAATCAAATCTGTGTTTACAGATGTAAATGAAAACACCCCCACGCATCTCGGAGTCCGAATGGCAGGTGATGAAGACGGTCTGGAAGCGTTCTTCCTGCACCGCGCATGAGGTGGTCACGGCCCTTTCGACCCGCAAGGAATGGAGCGTGGCCACGATCAAGACCCTGTTGAACCGGCTGCTGGCCAAGGGCGCTCTTCGTTTTGAAAAAGTGGGCAAGTCCTATGTCTATTATCCGGTCTTCACGGAGGATCAGTTGCGGACGACGGAGGCGGATTCCTTTTTGCATCGTGTGTTCGACGGCGCGCTTTCGCCGATGGTGGCCCATTTTGTGCGCTCGCGGCGTCTGAGCCGAAAGGAATTGGACGAGCTGGAACGCATTTTTCGTGAGGGGAGGAAAGAGTCATGAGCCTGCTCGTTGATTTGACGCTGCGCGGTTCGCTGGTGGCACTCGTGGTCATGGGGCTCGACCGGCTGCTGGGGAGCCGCATGAGCGCAGTTTCGCGGCGGGGGTGGTGGCTGCTGGTGCCGCTGGCCTTTTTGCTGCCACTGCGGGTGCCTGTACTGCCGCCGCTGGCGCATGTGCCCCTGATGCAAAAATGGCAAAATCTTTTGCCGGTGGCCGGACCAGCGGACAACCAGCCGGCCCCCGCGGTGGTTCATAGCCGCGGCCATGTCTGGTCGTGGCTGTGGCTGGGCGGCGCGGCTTTGTACCTGGTGGTGGTGACTGCGCAGACCAGTCGGGTGATGCGCCGATGGCCGCGCGAACGGCTTTCCACCAACAGCGAACTTTTGGAACTGCTCGAGGACTGCAAGCAGGAGACTGGCGTCACTGCCCCCATCGGTTTGGTGGTTTCCGCCTCCGTGCCTTCGCCGGCCATTCTCGGCTGGCTGCGGCCTCGCATTCTCTTGCCGGCCGGGCTCGTGACCACGATGCCCCGGGACGGGTTGCGCGCGGTCATGCTGCATGAGTTGGCGCATTTCCGGTGGTTCGATGTGCCGGGCAACTGGCTGTTTACGGTGGTCCGGGCGATCCATTGGTTTAATCCTATGGCGCACGTCGCCTTCGCTGCCTGGGCCCGTTTTCGCGAGGAGGCCGCCGACGAAGCTGCCATGCGTTGGATGAAGGATGCTTCCGGCCGGGCGTACGGGGCAGTCCTGTTGCAGACGTTGCGGGAGACTAATGGCGCGGGGGTGCCCTTTGGCGCCCTCGCCATCGCCGAATCAATCAACCACCTCAAAAGGAGAATGACCATGATCAACTGTTACCGAAACAAATCACCCCGCCTCCTGCTGGCGGGCGTCGTCGGGCTGCTGCTCGCCGCTCTTATTATCTTACAGCCGACCCATGCCGCGACCGACACCCCGGCCGATCCCAAGGCCGCTGCCGTGGCCGCCATGGAAAGCTGGATGAAGGGCATTGACGCCGGCCAGTATGAGCAGAGCTGGAAGGACGCTTCGGGTCATTTTCAGGAACATGTGACCGCCGAAAAATGGCTTGCCGCGCTGAATGGCACCCGGACTCCCCTGGGCAAATGCAACGAACGCAAGCTGGTGTCCGCCAGCCTTCAGGTGGACCCGGTGCAGGGGGATAAAGTGATGAAAGGGGAGTTCGTCGTCGCCCAGTTCGAATCTTCCTTTGATAACCTCAAATATGCGGTCGAGACGGTTGCGGCAGCCAAAGACACCGATGGGGCATGGAAAGCCACGGGCTATTACATCAAACCAAAATTGTAACACGGCTTTTCCCTGCAACATGACATTACGAACCATTTCTTTTATCGCATTGCTTTCATTTGCATCCTGCCTGTCTGACGCGGAAGAAACGGGGCGGGTGGACAAGCCTGCTGACATTGCTGACATGTTGAAACCAATCATTGCCAAATACGGTGTCCCGGGAATGGCGGCGATCGCCCTGCAAGGCGACCGCATCATCGCCCAAGGGGTCGCTGGCGTTCGCAAAGCCGGTGCGCCCGGGCCAATCACCATCGATGATCAGTTTCATCTTGGATCCGACACCAAGGCCATGACCGCGACGCTGATCGCGATGCTGATCGAGGAGGGTAGGCTGAGCTGGAGCACCACGATCGCCGATGTTTTTGGCGACACGATCAAGGATATGAACCCGGCTTGGAAGACGGTGACCATCGAGCAGCTTCTGACCCACCGGGCCGGTGCGCCAGGCGATCTCAATTCTGGTGGTCTCTGGGCCCGTCTTTTGGCGCGCACAGGCACGCCGGCGCAGCAGCGTCTGCAATTGGTGGAGGGCGTTCTGTCCCGGCCGCCGGAGTTTCCACCGGGCAGCGAGTATCTGTATTCCAATGCGGGTTACGCGATAGCTGGCGCCATGGCGGAAAAAATCACCGGCCAGACATGGGAGGAACTGCTTCAGGTGCGGCTTTTCAAGCCCCTGAACATCACGACCGCCGGCTTTGGAGCGCCGGGAGAAATCGGGAAAATCGACCAGCCGCTCGGCCACAAATCCTCGGGCGAGCCGGTTGAACCGGGGCCACGGAGTGATAATCCGCCCGCCATTGCCCCTGCCGGAGCGGTTCACATGAGCATGCCGGATTGGGCAAAATTTATCGTCCTCCATCTTCGCGGCGATCCGGCCAATCCGAACCATCAAGCCACGCTTCTCTCGAGCGAATCTTTTGCCAAACTGCATACCCCCGCGTCCGGGCCGGGGAAAAAATATGCCTGCGGATGGGGCGCCGTCCAGCGTCCGTGGGCGAAAGGCGAAAAAGCCGGCAGCAGAGGCCTCGCGCTCACCCACGCCGGCAGCAACACAATGTGGCTTTGCGTCACCTGGCTCGCGCCGGAGAAGGATTTCGCTGTGCTCATCGCCTGCAATAAAGGAGGCGACAATGCGGCCAAAGCCTGTGACGAGGCGGCTGGCGCGTTGCTTCGTGATTTTTTGCCGCGCGAATCTAGGCCGGCGGGGCAGTAAAGCCTGCAGAAAATGCTGTTGACGGCATTTCTGCACCGCGTAGCACTGTCCCTCTGTTTTGCGGGCGTAGCTCAGTTGGTAGAGCACCACCTTGCCAAGGTGGACGTCGAGAGTTCGAGTCTCTTCGCCCGCTCCATTTTGAAAAAGCGGCCGGTCACGCACCGGCCGCTTTTTCGTGTCAAAACGATTTTGGCCGGCGGAAACCGATTATGCAAGTTACACATTGGCTGACAGATATTCAGCTGCCGGGCTTTGGCGTGACGCAAGCTTCCCCTCTTGATTTTTCCGGTCTAAATCTTGGGGAATGATTGGGCCGAAGTCTTGGTTTTCGGTCAATTCTTCGGGGTGTTGGCGTTCACGACCCACGCGCAGGAGTCAGTGAAGGTCTTCCCGCCGCGCGTGGCGGTGGCTTCGATGCGGTTTTCGCCCGGTTTCAAGGTGATGGCGGGCCAGCGGAAAATATGCTCGTCATCGCCCTTTTGCATTCCGTGTGAAACGCCGTTCACGGCCAGCTCCACGCGGTCGCAGTTGGAATAAATTTTCACCTCGGTCGCCGGATCGGTGCGCGGCGTAAAGCGCCGGTCCGTGATGTAAACGAAGGGGTCATTGGACCACTGCGCCTTGTAGAAATAAAAGGCGTCCTTGCGGATTTTGCGGTCATAGGTGACGAGGCCCTTGTCATTGCGGCCGGGCGTGTCGCCTTCGTTGCGGCTGTCGCTGGCAAAATCGAACATACACCAGAGGAAAGAGCCCCAGACCATTGGGTGAGCGCGAATGGCGGCCCAATCGTGTTCGTGCACGAGCGCCTGCCACTCCTCGGGGTGCCAGCGGCCCTTGGGCGCAGGTTGCTTGGGGTTGGCTTCGTGCTGGTGAATGCTCGCGCCCGCGCCATATTCGCTCATGCAGAAGCCTTCGCCGTGGCCCCAGGCTTGGTCTTTGTCGATCTCAGGCCCCATGTCGTCGATCGTGCCGTGATACCATCCCGGGTAGGCGTTGATGCCGATGAGATCGGGAATCTCATTCACGGAAGGCCAGATGTTGATGTAGGCGGCCTGGATGGTCGGGCGCGTCGGATCCTCCGCATGCGCGAGGTTGTTCAAGTCGTGCAGGATGAAATCGGGGTCCGCTGACGGCTGGCGCAATTCATTCGACAGGCTCCAGGTGAAGATCGACGGATGATTGATGTTCTGGCGGATGAGGTCGAGCAGCTGGTCGCAGGAGTTTTGCTCGAAGGCATGGCTGGCCCCGACGAAATTGACCTGTGGCAATTCAGCCCAGACGAGGAGCCCGGTTTCGTCGCACAGGCGGTAGAACGTTTCGCTGTGCTGGTAGTGCGCGGCTCGGACGGAATTTGCGCCTAGCTCAAGAATGAAATCGAGATCCCGTTTCTGGTCGGCATCGCTGATCGCCCAGCCCTTGTCCAGCGCGTCCTGATGCGTGTTTACGCCATGCAGCGGATAAAGCTTTCCATTGAGGTAAAAACCGGTGCGGTCGATGCGGATGTAGCGCAGTCCCAGTGGTTGTTCGATGCGGTCGATCACGGCATCACCGCGCCGCAGTTCGACGACCGCCGTGTACAGGTACGGATCGGCGCGGCCATTCCAAAGATGCGGATGCAGAAGAGTGAAAGCGTGCATCTCGCGCTGCGTGATGCCGGCGGGCACAGAAATCTCTTCGCTGGTACGGGCCACGACCTGTCCGGTTGCGTCCATGATCGACGTCGCGACCTGCACGGAATCAGCCGCGGCGTTGCTATTTGAGACGAGCGCTTCGATGGTCACGTTGGCTTTTTCATCGCTCACATGCAGGGTCTGGACGGTCACGCCCGGCGAAGCATGGTCGAGCGGCGAAAGACATACCGGATCGGTCACGAGCAAATGCACCGGCCGGTAAATGCCGCCGAAGATGGTGAAATCGCCGGCCAGCGGCGCGAGGTCGGCCCGCTTGGAATTGTCGACGCACACGGCGATGACGTTGGACGCGCCGAACTTCACGAACGCAGTGATTTCAAGGCAAAAGGCGCCGAAGCCGCCGAGATGTTCGCCGGCCTCCGTCCCATTGACAAAAACTTTGGCCGTCTGGCTGGCGCCTTCAAAGCGCAGGAAAATGCGCCGGCCTTGGTCGGTGGCGGGCAGTTCCAAGGCGTGGCGATACCAGCCGGGACCGCGGTAATAATCGCCGCCCTTTTCTCCATCGATCGCATTCCAGCAATGCGGGACGGTCACCGCGGACCAGCCGTCATCATTGAAGGCCGGCCCGGCCGCGTCTTGTGCATCGCCGCGATAGAAGCGCCAGCCGGTATCGAGCAACGTGTCGCTGCGGGTTGCGCCGATGCCGGTGAGGCAAAAGGCAAGGAGGAAGACGGGCAGTCCCCGGGCGATTTTTTTCATCATGGCCGGCGGGTGGGGCAGGTTTGCCACCAGTGCAGCCGATTGTCGCCGGACGGTCAAAGTCATTCCCCCGGCCTGGTCCGGCCGCGACAGAAGAAACTCGCCACGTCTGTTGAAGGATTATTGATTCCAGACACCCGTGAAGGCCTCCGATTTTTTCACCCTGCCGCCGTCGCTCGCGCTTTTTCGCGCGGCCTTTCCGCCCGATGCGCCGCCTTGGGAATGGTTGAAGCAGATCGGGCCGGCGCTGGCCGCGCACCGTTTCGACCAGCCGCTGCCGTCGCTCCCGTCCGGCGTGCAGGTTGAGGGATTGGTCTATTTGCATCCATCGGTGAAGCTGCCCTCCACGGCCACGCTGATCGGCCCGGCATGGATCGGCGCCCGCACGGAAATCCGGCCGGGCGCGTTTATCCGCGGCAATGTCATCGTTGGCGAGGGCTGCGTGCTCGGCAATTCCTGCGAGTTCAAAAATTGCCTGCTGATGGACGGCGTGCAGGTGCCGCACTTCAGTTACGTCGGCGACTCCATCCTCGGCAACGGTGCACACCTCGGCGCCGGCGCGATTCTGTCCAATTTCCGCCTCGACCAGCAGCCCATCGTCCTGCGCCTGCCGGACAGCACGGTCGAGACCGGCCTGCGGAAGTTCGGCGCCATTCTCGGTGACCGCACGGAGATCGGCTGCAATGCCGTGCTCCAGCCCGGCACGCTGCTCGGCCCGCGTGCGCTGGTCATGCCCGCCATGGCCTTTGGCGGCTGGCTGCCGCCCGCCACCATCGCGCGCACGCGCACACAGGTCGTCACCCTGCCGCGGCGGGATTGAACGTGGCGCGCATTTTTCTCCTGACTTTGCCCCTTCATATCTGAATTTTCCGCGCATGCGCATTCTCACCGGCATCACGCCTTCGGGCACGCTGCACATCGGCAATTACTTCGGCGCGATGCGCCCGGCCATCGAGCTGCAGGAGCGCGGCGAGGCGTTTTATTTCATCGCCGACTATCATTCGATGACGGCGCTGACTGACGCCGCCGAGCGCCGCCGCTACACGCTCGAGATCGCCATCGACTGGCTGGCCTGCGGGCTCGATCCGAAAAAAGCCGTGTTCTGGCGCCAGAGCGACCTGCCCGAGGTCTGCGAGCTCACCTGGCTCATCGGCTCGCTCACGCCCATGGGGCTGCTCGAGCGCGCACACAGTTACAAGGACAAGGTCGCCAAGGGCATCTCGCCCAACTTCGGCCTCTTCGCCTATCCCGTGCTCATGGCCGCCGACATCCTGCTCTACGACACCCACCGCGTGCCGGTCGGCAAGGATCAGAAGCAGCACCTCGAGATGACGCGCGACATCGCCATCAAGTTCAACCAGACCTACGGCGAGACCTTTGTCGTGCCCGAGGCGGACATCCGCGACGAGGTCGCCCTCGTGCCCGGCCTCGACGGCCAGAAGATGAGCAAGAGCTATGGCAACACCATCGAGATTTTTGCCGATGAAAAGGCCGCGCGGAAAAAAATCATGGGCATCGTGATGGACAGCCGCACGCCGCAGGAGCCGAAGCCCGACGCCGACAGGAACCTCGCCATCCAGCTGCTCAAGCTCGTCGCGCCGGCCGATGCCGCGCGCGATTACGAGGAACGCCTGCGCGCCGGTGGCCTCGGCTACGGTGACCTCAAGAAGGCGCTTTTCGAGCATTACTGGAATTATTTCACGCCCTACCGCGCCCGCCGGGCCGAGCTGGCTGCGAACCTGGATTATGTGAACGGCGTCCTCCGCGACGGCGCTGCGCGTGCGCATGCGGTCGCAGGTGGCGTGCTCAAGCGGGCGCGCAAAGCCTGCGGGCTCGAATAAACGTCACACCACCGCCGGCGCCGGCACTTCGAGGGCGGCGATGGCGGTCATGATCTTTTCCGAGGCGCGCAGGTAGCGCTCCTTGCCCTCCGCCAGGTCGTCGAATTCGCCGGGCTGGATCACGGGCCCGAAGGCGATGTCGATCGGCGTGCCCAGCCGCAATCCGCGGCTGCGGCCAAGCGCATTGAACGAGCCGAAAATCCGCGCCGGCAGCACCGGCACGCCCGCGCGGCAGGCGAACAGCCCAATGCCGGACTTCGCCGGCTGCAGCTGGCCGTCGCGCGAGCGCGTGCCTTCGGGAAACATGATGATGGGCCGCCCGGCGCGCAGGGTTTGCAGCACACGCTTGATCGCCAGCACGTCGGTGCTGCCGTCGCGGTCGATCGGAATGGTGCCCACGGTATTGAGCCACCACGAGGCAAAGCCCGGTTTCCAGAGTGTTTTTCGCGCGAAAAAAGCCAGCTGCCGCGGCACATGACAGCCAACGGTCGGCGGATCGAGCAGGCTGGCATGGTTGACCGCGAGGATGAAGCCCCCCTGCGGCGGGATATGTTCCAGTCCGGTCACTTCGCCGCGAAAGCAGGCGTCGTAGATGCCAAGGATCACGTAATGGCAGAAGCCGTAGGCCGGCCCCATCTCGAGGTGGCTGTAGCGGTTCATGCCCCGGCGAGGTGCGCGGCAATCGGCGCGGCGAGTTGCTCCACGACCTGTTCCAGCGTCAGATGCGTCGAATCGACGGCCGTCGCGCCCGGCGGGCAGGCGAGGGGGGCGGTCTTGCGCGCCAGATCCAGCCGGTCGCGTTCGTGGATCTTGTCCGGCCGGCCCTCGCGCTCGCGCCGGCGGGCGCGCTCGGCCAGGTCGGCCTGCAGGAAAAAACGGAAGTCCGCGTCGGGAAAAATCACCGAGCCGATGTCGCGGCCCTCCATCACCAGCCCGCGGAATCCGTGGGCGCGCGCCACCGCGGCCTGGCCACGCTGGTAGGCGAGCAGCGCCGCGCGCAATTCGGGAATGGCCGCGAAGTGCGACACGGCGGCGTTCACTTCCGCGCTGCGGATCTCGTCATTGCTGGCCGTGTGCCCGTTGATCTCCATCACGGCCGAGCGTCCCTCGACGCGCGTGCCAAACTGCAGTTGCGGGAGCGTCGCCCGCACCGCCGGCAGATCGTCCGCGGGCACGCCGCGCCGCCGCAGCTCGGCCGTGACCGCGCGGTAGAACGAGCCGGTGTCGACGTGCAACAGGTTGAACCGCCCGCTCAGTGCGCGCGCGGTGGAGGACTTGCCGGACGCAGCACCACCGTCGATGGCCACAATGATGAAATCTTTCGAACTCACTTCGAGTGCGAGTTCTTCCAGACCTGATCCAGCACGTCAAAAAAGTTCGGGAACGTCTTCGCGCAGCAGGCGGGATTCTTGATGCTGAGCCACGGCCGGCCGTTTTTCAGGAGATCGTAACAGCCGAGAATGGCGAAACTCATGGCGAAACGGTGGTCGTTGTAGGTCTCGATCTCGATCAGGCCCTGCGCGGCGCGTTTTTGCAGTTCATCCAGATTTGGTGTGATGGTAAGGCCGTCTTGATCTTCGTGTTCGTCCACATCCTGCCCGAGCTTGCGTAATTCTTTAACCATGCCGGCGACACGATCGGTTTCTTGGTTTCTTGTATGCTTGATGCCGGTGATTTTGGTTGTTCCTTCAAGCAGTGGTGCAATAGCTGCGAGCGTGAGAAAAGTATCGGAGAATTCGGTGAAATTCTGCGTTATGCTCTTGCGGAGGTTGGTCGGAGAAAATTTTGAATCTACACCGATGCTATGTTGCCAGTCATCTAGTTCGTTTTTTGGGTCTGGAGTATAGATCGGTTCGGTACGATCCGCGATATTGGCACCTACACTGTTCAATACCTGAGTAAATTGGGTATCGCCTTGTAAAGTTTGGTTGGGGGTAGTTCGCAATCCCGGCAAGTATAACGCCCCGCCGGCTACTAGCGGAAGCGCGAGAAAATAACTTGCTGCTGTAGCGTCAGGTTCGATTACGCAAACTCCTGGTGAACGATAGGTGCCAATGCCTACACTGAACCGATCTTTTTCGTGTGAGTAACTGCCCCCAATGCCAAATGTGCTCATGAATTGCAGAGTCATGCCGACGAATGATTGGCGCACATTGCCAACAGATTTGATCCACATTTCCTTTCGAGCTAAGCGCGCCACCATGAAAAGCGCAGAGAGTATTTGGCTGCTCTTGCTGGCGTCGATATCCACATCGCCGCCTATCAAGCCATGGGCTTCGATGGTGAAAGGGAAGAAGCCCTCTTCTCCGGTATAGGTGATCTTCGCGCCTTGAGCACGCAACGCGTCGATCAAGCCTTTCATTGGCCGTCTCCTGCGCATCTCATCCACACCATCGAGCTTATATGTCCCACTTTGTGCAGCTGCACAAAGTGCAGTTAAGAAGCGCGCAGCGGTGCCGGCGTTGCCGACAAAAATCTCGGCGTTTTCATTAGGGATTTTGCCATTCTGTCCTTCGACGCGAATGGTTTTCTCTGCTTCCTTTTCCGTGACGGGGATGCCCAGCCGGCGCAGTGCCTCGGCCATGATCTCCGTGTCTTCGCTGAAGAGTGCGCCGGTGAGCGTGACAGGTTGATCGCAGAGCGCGGCGAGGAGCAGGGCGCGGTTGGTCAGGCTTTTCGAGCCGGGCAGGATGACTTCGCCTTGCGCGGGCTTCGTGAATGGCTGGATGGACAGGACGTCGGGCAGCGGCGTCATGGCAGCGGGCGGAACTGGTTGCGGTAGGCCCGGCCGCGTTCGAGGCGGGCGACGACGTCGAGCCAGTCGCGGTTGGCGAGGGAGGCCTGCATGGCCTGCAGTTCGTCCTGGAACTGCCGCAGCGCGCGCAGTACTTCGTCGCGATTTTGCTCGAGAATGGTGCGCCAGAGCTGCGTGTCGCTTCCGGCGATGCGGGTGGTGTCGCGCAGGCCGCCGCCGGCGAAGTTGCTCCAGGCGGGGGCTTTTTTCGCGAGAAAGGCGCAGAGGGTCGAGGCCAGCACCTGCGGCAGGTGACTGATGTGCGCGACGATTTCGTCGTGCGCGTCGGGATCGAGGGTGGTGACCTCTGCGCCAAGATCGTGCCAGAATTTGACGACGGCTTCGACGGCGGCCGGGTCGGTCTCCGGCAGAGGCGTGACGAAGCAGGTGCGGTGCGCGAACAGGTCGGCGCCGGCGTGCTCCCAGCCGGTTTTTTCCGAGCCGGCCATCGGATGCGCACCGACGAAGCGGGCGTGCCCCCCGAGGGCGGCATGGCCGAGGCGGCAGATTTCGCCCTTCACGCTGCCAACATCGGTGACAAGGGCGCCGGCGGGCAGGTGGGGTGCGATGAGGCGGGCGAGCTCGACGATTTTGTCCACGGGCGCGGCGATGACGACGAGATTGGCGCCGGCTGCGGCGGCCTCGGGGGTGTCGGCCACGGCATCACACCAGGGCTGCTCGCGCAGGCGCAGCCGGGCCTCCGGGCGGCGTGCCCAGATGACGATCCGCTGCGCGAGGCCGCGCGTGCGCACGGCCTTGGCCACGGAGCCGCCGAGCAAGCCCGGGGCGAGGACGGTGAGTTGGGCAAACACGTCCCAGTGAAAAGGCCAAACGCGCCGCGGTGTCGAGCCTATCGCAGGCGCAGATAATGATGGTCAGGCGCCGCCCAACTTGACGATGCGTGCGAATTCCGCCGCGGCGAGAGGCATGACGGAAAGGCGGCTCTGGCGCAGAAGAGCGACGTTTTTGAGCGACGGTTCGGCCTTGATCGCGGCGAGCGTGACGGGGTGGGGCAGGGTTTTCACCGGCTTCAATTCCACCGCGACCCAGCCTTCGGCCTTGTCGGCCGTCGGGTCGGGAAATGCGGCGCGCGCCACCTCGGCGAGGCCGACGACATATTTCGGGCCGCCGCTGGCGTAAAAGAGCACGCGGTCGCCGGGGCACATGGCCTTGAGATTGTTGCGCGCCTGAAAATTGCGCACGCCGTCCCAAGTGGTGCGACCATCGCGCAGGAAAGTTTCCCATGCGTAGGTTTCGGGTTCCTGTTTTACCAGCCAGTATTGCGTTGTCATGGGAAAGGTTGTGGAATGCAATGCAGTCAAATGACCGAGGATGAAGCTACCAAGGCGAAAGCCCAGCGCGCAATCATTCTGCTCTACGTGATCATGGCCGTGTTTGTTTTATTGCCGTTTGTGGTTTATGTGATGCGCCGCCACTGACCGGTTTCCCAACCTATCCTGATGAACAAGACGCTCTTGCCGATTCGTATCGTATTTCTGATCGTGTGCACCGCGGCCGGATGGCTGATCTGTTATGCGACGCCGGATTGGGACTCGAAGCGCGAGCTGGGGACGGTGGTCGGTTTGCTGCTCGGCGTGCTGGTCGTGCTGGTGGACCTGATGCTCAAGGGTTTTTCACTGCGCGGGCTTTCCGCGGTCACCTTCGGGCTGGGCGTGGGCACGCTGATCGCGTACCTGGTCGGCGTCTCGCCGTTGTTTGCCGATGGCGATCCGCAGGTGTTGTTTTTGTTCCGGGTGGCGCTGTTCCTGATTTGCACCTACCTGGCCACGGTCCTGGCCTTGCGCGGCAAGGACGAATTCAACCTCGTGATCCCCTATGTGCGTTTCGTGCCGCATGACGTGGACGTGCCGCTGGTGGTGGTGGACACGAGCGCGCTGATCGACGGGCGCGTGGCGCGCATCTGCGAGGCGAAGTTTCTCACCGCAGCCCTGATCATCCCGCGTTTTGTGCTGGCCGACCTGCAGGTGATCGCGGATTCCCCAGATCCTCAGAAGCAGGCTCGCGGCCGGCGCGGCCTCGAGGTGCTGGCTGATTTGCGCAAGATCAAGCATATCGACCTGCGCATCCATGAAAGCGAAGTGGCGAAACGCGAGGATATCGACGCCAAGCTGGTCTTTCTCGCGCAGTCCCTGCGCGCCAAGCTGCTCACGACCGATTACAACTTGGCCAAAGTGGCTGAGTTTCACGGCGTGCAATGGCTCAATCTGCACACCCTTGTGCGGGCGCTGCGGCCCGAATTGGTGCTGGGCGAGTCACTCGAGGTCGAGCTCATGAAGCCCGGCAAGGAGGACGGCCAGGCCGTCGGTTATCTCGAGGATGGATCTATGGTCGTGGTCAATGCCGCCCGCGAGCGCATTGGCCAGCGGGTGCAGGCCGAGATCACCAGCGTGCTGCCCACGGCCGGCGGCAAAATGATCTTTGCGCGGCTGGTCGGCAGTGTCGATTGACCTTTGGGCCGGTTCCGTCGACGGCAAAATTGGTGTTTACTTGGCCGGGCGCTTTCCACAAAACGACCCCTCCGCAGCATGGGCCAGTAGCTCAGTTGATAGAGCGCTTCGTTCGCAACGAAGAGGTCGCCGGTTTGAATCCGGTCTGGTCCACCATCTCCCGGGCCGCGTGGCGGCCGGGTGACGGCGAAGAAAATTTTTGCGAAGTGCGGGTTTGGTCTCCAAATTGCTATTGCTCCTCCTTGGAGTGAGCTAGAAACTTGATCAGGCCGTCAACGAACCTACATAATCGCATGAAAAAGACCACTAAAGCCACGACGCCGCCTGCCCCTGCGACGAAAGCGCCCGCCAAGAAAAAGACCGCCGCCCCTGCCGTCAAAACCACCGCACCGAAACCACCGCCCACGGTCATAGCCGTTCATCACGACGCCGGCTTTGGCAACACGCTCTATCTCCGCGGCGACGGTCCTGGCCTGAGCTGGGAGAAAGGCGTGCCGCTGGACTGCCTCTCCGACGATAAATGGTCCCTCATCATCGAGCATACCGAGCCCTTTGTTTTCAAGGTGCTCCTCAACGACCTCACCTGGTGCGCCGGTGATGATTACTCTGCCGCGCCCGGCATGAGCATCGACATCACGCCGACGTTTTGACCGCGGTGAGTTCGGGGTTGAGCGCGAGCATTTGCGCGCGCAACTCCGTCGAGAGGTCTTCCCGGTGGTGCAGGGCTTCGTCCGGCACCCACGCGCAGCGCAGACGCACGCGCGAAAACGGCTTGGGCAGGTAAAACCCATCCCAGCTGCGCAGCCGCCAGGCCGAGGTGTATTCCATCCCGAGCAGGAGCACGCGGGCACCTGCCCGACGGGCCACCACGAGACCGCCATCCTTGAAGCTGTAACACGGGCCCCGCGGGCCGTCGGGGGTGATGCCGATGGCGTGGCCGGCGCGCAGCACATCAACCATGGCGGTCACCGCCTCGCGCCCGCCGCGGCTGCTGGAGCCGCGCACCGCCTGCATGCCCATCAATGAAAAAAACGCCGCCAGCCACGCCCCGTCGCGACTCGCGCTGACCAGGCCGTAGGTCGTGCGTCCACCGCGGAAACGGCGGTAAATCTCCGCCACCACGAACAGGCGGTTGTGCCACACGATGAAAACCATGGAATGTTCCGACTGCGCCATGGCCTGCCGGTAGTCTTCCCCGGCCTCGAACCGCAGTGTGCGGTTCCAGACGCGCGCGAGCGCCGCGAGCGGCCAGAGCAAAAGGCGGCGCCAGCCATGAACGACATGGGCTTGAGGTTGATTTTCGGATGAAGTCACGCGCCCCGCTGTTTGGGGCAATCATCCCTTTCCGCCAAGTGCAGAAACGCGCCGCCGCTTGCGCGCCATTGACCCCGGGGGCAATTCCCGCCAGCAACCGGCGCATGTCCGCTGTGTCCCTGCCGCCCTGTCCGCACCTGCCTGCGCCGCGTGCGCGCATGGACTGGCGGGCGCTGCACATCCATCGCGGCGATGTGCGCAGCGCGGAATTTTATTCCAGCTGCCTCGAATACGGGCATGACCTGTGGCTGCGTGGCCTCGCCGCCCGCGCCATTCTCTGTCTCGACCGCGCGCTCTTCGCCGATCTGCGCGGCGACGAAGCGGTGCTCGCGGCCTGGCCGCTGCCCTACGCGGCGATCGTCTGGATGCTGCAAAACACGCCGTCCGAAGTTTTCATGGGCAATCCGCGCGTGCATTTCCAGCATCTGGCCGACCGCATGAACGAGCCCCGGCGCGAGCAGCGCCGCTGGCGTGCCTGGGCCTGCTGGGCGCTGACCTGCGCGGCTCTGCCGCAGCTGGCCGGCGATCCGCTCCATGTCGTGGACGAACCATCGCTGGCGCTCATTGAAGAAAAGCTCCGCATCAATGGACATCCCGGCGAACCTGCGCAATGGCGGGCGGTTTTGCGCGCGATATCGCCCCAAACGGCGGCGGGCGAAGGCATGCCATGATTCAGCTTTGCCGCGTAAGCAGCCGGTGAAGTATGGCGCGATGGGCGGGACTCGAACCCGCGACCGACGGTTTAGAAAACCGTTGCTCTATCCGGCTGAGCTACCACCGCGGAAAGTGTCGCGTGCTTATTACGTCCCGGGCCGGTCGGCGGGCAAGCCGGAACCCCGGGACGAATTGCAGTGCTGGGGAAATTTCCGGTGGGTGCCCGCGCCCAAACAACACTTGACTTGCCTTTGTGCGATTCTACGTTCGCCCCTCTTGTCCCTTTTTGGGGTGGTAGCTCAGCTGGTTAGAGCGTCTGCCTGTCACGCAGAAGGTCGCGGGTTCGAGTCCCGTCCATCCCGCCAGTTTTGCCGTTATTTTGCATTTCCTAGGGATTTTTTCTTTGGTTTTTGATGTTTGTGGCGTTGCCCTCGGGTCGTGAAAAGGCCAGAAGAAAGCCCTGCATGGTCAAAATCACTGGCGAATACCAAGGCGACCTCCATTGCGTCGCAACCCACGGTCCCTCTGGTAGTCACCTCACCACCGATGCTCCCCGCGACAATCAGGGCCGGGGCGAGGCCTTTTCTCCCACCGACCTTGTGGCCACGGCGCTCGGCACCTGTATAGCGACCACCATGGCGCTGGCCGCCCGCCGGCACGGGATCGAGCTGCAGGGCTTGAAATTTGAAGTCACCAAGGAGATGTCGGCCGATGCCCCGCGTCGCATCTTACGATTGACCACGCATTTGTGGATGCCAGTGTCGCAAACTGCGGCGCCCGCCAATCTTCTCGAAAACGCCGCCCATGCCTGCCCGGTGCACCAAAGCCTCCATCCCTCGGTCGAAAAACCGGTTATTTTTCATTGGCCCGCATGACCAACCCATCTCCTGAAACCATGTCCTCCCGCGACACAGTTGCCGGCTTCTCCGCCACCGCCATTCCGCCGGAATTATTTCCCGCGGTCTGGGAAAAACTCCCCTTGGGCCTGTGCCTGGTCGATGAGCGCGGGGCCATCGTCGCGGTCAACGCCTCGTTTGCGGACATCCTCGGCTACACGCAGGCCGAACTTTTCGGGGCCATGTTCACGATGCTCTTTCCTCCCGAGGCCTCCGTCCAGAGTCTGGCGGCCCACGAGGCCTTCATCGCCGGCGACGATTCCGTCCTCAAGACCTTTGGCGCGGTCATCCATAAGGGCGGCCGGGCGCTTTTCGCCCATACCACGGACACCCGCCTGGTCTTTGGCGGCCGCGTCTACCGGCTGTTCTCGTTGATCGATCTCGCGTTCGAAGCGCAGACCGAGCCGCAGCTCCGCCAGCTCCAGCGGGCCGAAAGTTTCGCCGCCATGGCCTCCGAAGTCGGCAACGACTTCAACAACCTGCTTTCCATCATCCTCGGCTACACCTCGTTTTTGCAGGATCCGGCGGGCGATCCCACGCGCGCTGCCACCGCTGTCCATGGCATCGAGAAAGCCGTCGCCCGCGCGGCCAATCTCATCAAGCAGACGCTTTATCTCTCGCGCAAGGCCGAGCCATCCTTCCAGCGCGCCGACCTCGGCCAGTTCATTGAAAATTTCTGCCAGATGATCAACGACAACTACGGGCGTGAGCTTACCGTGGTCCGTTCCGCCGCGCCCGGGCTTCCGCCGGTCGCGCTCGATCTTTATCAGGTCAACCATCTGCTGCTCAACCTATGCCAGAAGGCGCGTGATCTCACCAGTCCGGGCGGCCATCTCGAATTTACCGTCTCGGCCGTGGGCGGGGAGGAGATGAGCAAAAAATATCCCGAAGCGCTTGAGCCCAAATACGTCCTCATGCACGTCCGCCTCACGCCGTCCGATGATGCGGTGGAGGACACGCGCGAAGCTTTCAACTCCGCAGCGGTGGGCATGACGGAGCGGGTGCGCGACCTCGCCATTCTCGTCGTGCATAGCATCATGAATGTCCATCGCGGGTGGCTCGATGTCAGCGCGGCTCCCGGTGAGCTCGTTTTCTCGCTTTATTTTCCCGCCTCGCCCGATTTTGCAGTCGAGCCGGCCCAGCCTGTCGTCACGCGTCCGGCCGCCACCGGCCCGGTCGAGCGTGTCATCCTGCTGGTCGACGATGAGGAGACACTCCTGCACGCCCTGGGCCATATTCTTGAGCGCGGCGGCTACCGCGTGCTCAAGGCGCGCGACGGCCTCGAGGCCGTCGAGGTGTTCCGCCAGAAGCACAACGAGATTGCGCTGGTCCTGTGCGACCTTGGCCTGCCGCGGATGAGCGGCTGGGAGGCATTCATGAAAATGCGCGACCTCGTGCCGACGGTCGACGCCATTTTCATGAGCGGCCATCTCGAAGAGAATCTGCAGGCGGAAATCATCAAGTCCGGCGCGCGCGGCTACCTGCAAAAGCCCTTTGCGGTCGCGGAAGTGATGGGGGTCGTTAATCGCTTTTTCGACGCCCGCAAGTGAGCCGGGCCACCCGGCTTACGATCCGCCGACGAAGCGGTACGTCGTGTTGAAGATCAGCTGGATTCGGGAAGAAACGAATACGCGCACCTTCAGCTTCCCCCGGGTCGCATCCTGCGGCACGGCCCGGCCCTCGATGGGCCGCGTTTCGCCGTCGGAGTTTTTTGCGTGACCCTTGAACTCCACGGTTTCACCGCGCTCGAGCCGTTGCAGATCCTGGGCGCTGGCCTCGATGGTCAGCTCTCCGTGTTCGCCCCAAAAAAAGAAGGGAAACACCGTCGCCTGGTAGCTGGCCGTGTAGTCATCACCCGCGCGGGCAAAAGTGGGCGTGGTCAGCTTCACGTAGCCGATGTAAATCGACGTTGTCACAGGCTCCACCGCAATTTTCTCCAGGCGGGCATCCGTCGTCCCGCCGTGCAGGGTTGCGGCTGTGCCGGCCAGAAAAAGCACTGCGCTGAGAAGGCGTGACGGCATATGCCGATTGTGCGCAGCCCGCTGCCGCAGGCAAAACATCTTTCGCGTTGCCCCCCGCGCCGTCCCGCGAATGCTTCGCGCATGGCCAAGAAAGCCCAAGTCACCTGGGGCGGTCGCTTCTCCGAAGGCCCCGCCGAGCTCATGCTGCGCTTCAGCGAATCCGTGTCGTTCGATTATCGCCTCGCGCCGTTCGACATCGCCGGCAGCAAGGCCCACGCCGCGATGCTGGCGCACGTCGGCCTCATCACGGCCGCCGAGCGCGATGCCATCCACGCCGGCCTCGACGGAATCCTGCGCGAGATCGAGGCGGGGAAATTCGCCTGGGATGAGAAGTGCGAGGACGTGCATATGAACATCGAGCAGGCGCTGGCAAAGCGCACGCCCGCCGCGGCCAAGCTCCACACGGCGCGCAGCCGCAACGACCAGGTCGCGACCGACATGCGTCTCTTTTTCAAGCAGGCCTGCGCGGCCCTCGGGGAAAAGCTTCTCTCTGTCCAGCGTGCGTTCCTGGCCGTCGCCGGCCGCGAGCGCGACGTGCTCATCCCCGGCTACACGCATCTTCAGCGCGCGCAACCGGTTTACTTTGCACACCACCTTTTCGCCTATCTGGAAATGCTCCAGCGCGACCGGGACCGGCTTCTTGCCGCCGCCGCGCAGGCCAACGTCTGCCCGCTCGGCTCGGGCGCCATCGCGGGCACCACGCTGCCCATCGACCGCGAGTTCGCCGCGAAGCAGCTCGGCTTTGTCGACGCGCGCGGCCGCCCGCAGGTCACGCAAAATTCCATGGACGCTGTCAGCGACCGCGACCTCTTCATCGGGTTCGCCGGAGCCTGCGCGCTTGTGGGCGTGCATTTCTCGCGCATCGCCGAGGATCTCATCCTGTGGAGCAGTGCTGAGTTCAAGTTCATCGAGCTGCCCGACGCCTTCTGCACCGGCTCGTCGCTCATGCCGCAGAAGAAGAATCCCGACTCGCTCGAGCTTCTCCGCGGCAAGTCCGCGCGCCTGCAGGGCAACCTTCACACGTTGCTCACACTCACCAAGGGCCTGCCGCTCACCTACAACCGCGACCTGCAGGAGGACAAGCCCCCGGTCTTCGACAGTTTTGACCAGACCGCGCTTTGTGCCGACGTGCTCGCCGGCACCGTCGCCGGCCTCAGCGTGCATCGCGACCGGGCGGCCGCGGCCGTGGCCGATCCGGCGCTGCTGGCCACCGACCTGGCCGACTACTTGGTGCGCAAGGGCGTGCCGTTCCGCGAAGCGCATCACGCCGTTGGCGCGGTCGTGCGCATGGCCGAGCACAGCGCCGTGCCGCTCGACCGGCTCCCGCTGGATGAAGTGCGCACGGTCCATCCCGCCTTCGGCCGGGACTGGGTCGAGGTTTTTGACCTGCAGCGCGCGATGGCCCGCCGCACCGGCACGGGCATGCCCGGACCGGCGCAGCTCAAAAAGCAGTTCGGGCGCTGGCAGAAACTGCTGAAATAAAATCATAATCGCGGAACCACGGAAGGGCTGAAACACGAAAACAAGCCGATGCAATTGATCCAGGCGGAGCTGCCGGAACAGATCATCGGCTGCGGTCTCCGTGTGCACCGGGCGCTTGGGCCCGGATTCCTTGAAAAGGTTTATGAGGAAGCGCTGGCGATTGAATTGGTAAAGGCGGGATTTTCTTTTGAACGACAGAAAATCATAGTGGTGCTCTACGAACAAAAGCCTGTCGGAGAACATCGGTTGGATTTGTTGATTGAGTCTCGAGTCGTTGTCGAACTCAAGGCCTGTAAAGAGATTGAGGACGTTCATCTTGCCACGGCGCGTTCTTATCTCAAAGCCACCGGACTCCAACTGGCGCTGGTATTGAATTTTGCCAAGCCCACGCTCGAAATCCGGCGCGTGGTTCTCTCCGGTTAATTCAGCGCTTCCGTTTTTCCGCGTTTCCGCGATTTTGTCAGGAGATCAGATGCCCAACATCCGCATCCTTTCCGACCGCGTGGCCAACCAGATTGCCGCTGGCGAGGTCATCGAACGCCCGGCTGCCGTCGTGAAGGAACTCGTGGAAAACGCCCTCGATGCCGGTGCCACGCGCGTCGAGGTCGAGTTCCGCTCCGGCGGGCGCGCGCTCATCCGCGTCGAGGACAACGGCCAGGGCATGACCCGCGACGACGCGCTGCTCTCGCTCGAGCGCCACGCCACGAGCAAGATCGCCGAGGCTGCCGACCTCGACCGACTCGCGACCTACGGCTTCCGCGGCGAGGCGCTGCCGTCCATCGCCAGCGTGTCGCGGTTCACACTGCAGACGCGCGCCGCCGGCGCCGAGGCCGGCACTGAAATCCTTGTCAACGGCGGCAGGATCGTCCACGTGCGCGATTGCGGCCGGCCGGTGGGTACGGGCATCGAGGTTGCGCAGCTTTTCAATTCGGTGCCTGCGCGCCGGAAATTCCTGAAAAGCGACGCCACCGAAAGCGCGCATATCATCCAGTGCGTGCGGCTATATGCGCTGGCCAGCCCGCGCGTCTCATTCACGCTCATCGAGGACGGCCGCGTGGTTTTCCGTTCGCCCGAGTGTGCGACGCTGGCTGAGCGCGTGGCGGAGATCTTCGGCCGGCAGACCGCCGAGGCGCTGCTGCCCCTCGACGCGACCGAGCAGGATATGCGGCTGGGCGGCTTGATCGGCCGGCCCGGCCCGGGCCGCGCCACCCGGCATGAGATGATCGTCTTCGTCAATGCGCGCCCGGTGGACAGTCGTACGCTCAACTACGCACTCATCGAGAGCTACCATGAGTCGCTGCCCAAGGGCCGCTATCCTTTGGCGTTCATTTTCTTTGAATGCGATCCCGCTGCCGTCGACGTCAACGTGCATCCGGCCAAGCGCGAAGTCCGCTTCCGCAGCGAACCGGCCGTGCGCGGCTTTGTCATCCGCGCCGTGCTGCAACGGCTGCGTGAACTCGGCGCCGCCAGCGCGCCGGTGACCACTTCTCCGCCGGCCGCACCGGAGGTTCCTCCGGTCATGGCCGGAGGCGGGAGCAGGGCCGGGGCTCCGCACCAGGCGGCCATCGCCGTGTTGCCCCGGCGTGACATGCCGCTCGCGCCGGCCCCTTCGCCGTCCCTGGCCCGGGCTTCGGCCCCGTTGCCTGGCGAAGGCCCGGCGCCGAAAATCGAAAGCCTGCCATGGCGCTTTCTCGGCCTCGCCCATGGCGCCTACACGCTTTTCGAGACGCCCGCCGGCCTCGTGTTACTCGACCGCCGTGCCGCGCACGAGCGGGTGTGGTTCGAGCGCCTGCAGGCGCAGTTTCGCGACGGTTCGCTGACCAGCCAGCGGCTGCTCCTGCCTGTGCCGGTTGAGCTGGATCCCATTTCCACCGCATTGCTGCTTGACCGGCGGGAGTTTCTGCACGCCCACGGCTTTGAAATCGCCGAGTTTGGCCGCAATTTTTTCCGCATCGAGGCCGTGCCCGACTGGCTCGAGCCGGCTGGCGCCGAGCCGTTCCTGCGCGACCTGCTCGGCGCGTTTCGCGACGGCCGCCTGCAGGAAAAGGACCTCGACCTCGCGCGCGAGGAGCTCGCCCGCCTCGCGGCGGCGAAGGCCATCCGCCTGCCGGCCATGGCAGGCGAAGCCGAGTCGCGGGCGCTCGTCGTGCAGCTTTTTGCCACTCGCACGCCGCTCACCAGCCCGGCCGGCCGGCCGACCTACGTCGAGCTGAACCACGGCGAGCTGGCGCGACGGTTTCAAAAATTAGCGTGACCAAGCCCGCCACTGGCACGAATCTTGGTTAGGTTTACATCCATGTCCTCGCCTGCCGCCAAATCCGGGAAATCCAGTGCTGCGAAACCTTCCGCAGAAGAAGTCCCACCCGTTATGCCTTACGGCAGCCTGCATGGCGATTCGCCCGAGGTCGTCCTGCGTTCGCTTATCCTGCGGCATCTGGTTTCCACGCTGGCCCGCCACGCCAGTGTGGCCACGCCGCGCGACTGGTGGGTGGCCACCGCGCTGGCCGCCCGCGACCACATCCACGAACGCATGATCGCCACGCAGGCCGTGCACAACCTGCAGAACGTCCGCCGCCTTTATTACTTTTCGCTCGAATACCTCATGGGGCGGCTTTTCGGCAACAACCTTCTCGCCACCGGCCTTTTCGAGACGGCGCGCAAGGCCCTGGCGTCCCTCGGGCAGGATTTCGAGGCCATCCGCGAGGCCGAGGTGGACATGGGGCTCGGCAACGGCGGACTCGGCCGGCTGGCCGCCTGTTTTCTCGATTCGCTTGCGACGCTCGATTACCCGGCGCTCGGCTATGGCATCCACTACGAATTCGGCCTTTTCAAGCAGCAGTTTGTCGGTGGACAGCAGGTCGAGTATCCCGACAACTGGATGATTTTCGGCGATCCGTGGGAGGTGCTCCGCGCCGAATACACGCAGGAGGTCCAGCTTTTCGGCCGCATCGAAAATGTCTTCGACGATCATGGCAACTATCGGCCGCGCTGGGTGGACACGAAGCGGATCCTTGGCGTGCCCTGCGACATCCCTACCGCCGGCTACGGCACCACGACGGTCAACCTGCTCCGGCTCTGGACCTCCAAGTCCACGGAGGAGTTCGACCTCGCCGCCTTCAACCGCGGCGGTTACATCGACGCGGTGCACGACAAGGTGCTGGGCGAGACGGTCTCCAAGGTTCTTTACCCGAACGACAAGACGGAGAACGGCAAGGAGCTGCGCCTTGTGCAGCAGTACTTTTTCGTCACCTGTTCGCTGCGCGACATCATCCGCCGCCATTTCCGCCATTCCGGCAATTCCTGGGACAATTTTGCCGGCAAGGTCGCCGTGCAGCTCAACGACACCCATCCCGCCATCGCCATCGCCGAGCTCATGCGCATCCTCGTCGACGAGCAGAACATGCCGTGGGACGCCGCGTGGGGCATTGCCAACAAGGTCTTCGCCTACACCAACCACACGCTGCTGCCCGAGGCGCTGGAGAAATGGAGCGCCGCGCTTTTTGAGCGCGTTCTCCCCCGCCATCTCCAGATCATCTACGAGATCAACTCGCGGCTGCTTCAGCAGGTCGAGCTCAAGTGGCCGCGCGACGACGCCAAGAAGCGCGTCTGCTCGCTCGTCGAGGAAAACGGCGCGAAGCTCATCCGCATGGCGAATCTCGCCGTGGTCGGTTCGCACACCGTCAACGGCGTCGCTGCGCTTCACACCGAGCTGCTCAAGAAGCACCTTTTCCCCGAGTTCAACGAACTCTACCCGGGCAAATTCCAAAACAAGACCAACGGCATCACGCCGCGCCGCTGGCTCCTCAAGAGCAACCCGCGCCTTGCCTCGCTCATCACCGGGAAAATCGGTGACACGTGGATCCGCGATCTCGACCAGCTTCGTGGCCTCGAAAAATTTGCCGATAACCCCGCCTTCCTGGGCGAGTTCATGGCGGTGAAGCATGCCAACAAGGTGGACCTGGCCGCACTCATCCAGCGCGAGTGCGGCCTCACGGTCTCACCCGATGCGCTCTTCGACGTGCAGATCAAGCGCCTGCACGAATACAAGCGGCAGCACCTCAACCTGCTGCACATCATGGCCCTCTACCGCCGCCTCCTGCAGAATCCGTCCCTGGACATCGTCCCGCGCGTTTTCGTTTTCGCCGCCAAGGCCGCGCCCGGCTACGACCTCGCGAAAAACATCATCTTTGCCATCAACGTCGTCGGCGCAAAAATCAATGCTGACGAACGCATCGGCGGAAAGCTCAAGGTCGCCTTCCTGCCCAACTACCGGGTCTCGCTGGCGGAGAAAATCATCCCGGCTGCCGACCTGTCCGAGCAGATATCCACCGCCGGCAAGGAAGCCTCCGGCACCGGCAACATGAAGCTCGCGCTCAACGGCGCGCTGACCATCGGCACGCTCGACGGCGCCAACGTCGAGATCCGCGAGGAGGTGGGTGACGAGAATATTTTCATCTTCGGCCTCACCGCTGATGAAGTCGGCGCGCTTGCCGCCCGCGGTTACAATCCATGGGATTTCTACAACCGCGACGAAGAGCTGCGCGTCGTGGTGGACTGGCTCGGCTCGAATTACTTCACGCCGCAGGAAGGCCCGGCCTTCTCGCTCGTGCACGACAGCCTCCTCAAGGGCGGCGACCCCTTCATGGTGCTGGCCGACTTCCGCGCCTACAGCGACTGCCAGGCGCGCGTGGACGCCGCCTATCGCGACAAGGCGAAGTGGGCGCGCATGGCCCTGCTCAACACCGCCCGTGTGGGCAAATTCTCCAGCGACCGCACCATCCGCGAATATGCGCGGGATATCTGGAACCTGCCGCCGCTGCCGGTTTGACCCGGTGCCAGCGCGTCAAAAATGCCGTTCGATGGCCTGGTAAATCTGCTGCGAGTGGGCGAGGTCGCCCATCACACCACAGTGGATTTTCACGTTGGTGTAGGCGGTAAAATCTTTCAATTTCACCGTGATCAGCGTGTCGTGTGAATCGCGGGCCTGCAGCTCGGTTTCTCCGGGCGTCGCCTCGTCGTCGCCGACTTGCAGGTAACCTAGGTCCTTGAATGCCTTCTTCGTCGCTTCCCGCACCCTGTCGAGCGGCTGGGTCGGCTTCACATAAAGATAGCCGATCTTGTATTCACCAATGACCTTGTCGTCACCGGTCACCTGCACGCTGGTGCACGATGAAAATGCTCCCAGCACAAGGAGTAACGCGCCGGAAAAAAGCAGCTTGCGGAGGAAGACGGGGGGTTGGATCGCATTCATGGGGGGACGGCAGACCGTGGGTTTGGGGGACGGTTCCACCGGGTGACGAATCTGCCCGTGAGGAAGAGCCCGTGCAACCACAAGAAAACTAGCCACCGTGCGGAAAATCCAGAATCCTGTCCGCGTGCGGAGTTTTGTCCCCAGTCTGGTCTTGTCGAGCGTGCTGCTGTGCGGCGCGGTGCATGGCGCCGGTCTGTCATGGCCCTGGCCGATGATGCGCGGCACTCTGTCGGGATCCACGCGGCTTGATGCGTCGGGCCCGACGCTGGCTTGGCGCGTCGTTGCGCAGCCGGCTGGTGAGGGCGAACTGGCCTTCGAGATTTCCGCCAATGGTTCCGGCGGACACCTGCAGGCCCATGCGCGCATCATGACCGGCACTGGCAACGGCGAATGGCAGGTGGATGCATGCCGGCTCGACCTTGCGCCATGGCTGGCCCTGCTGGCGGCAAAATTTCCGGCGCTTTCCGGCTGGCAGGGAAGCGGCGTGCTCACCGTTGCGGGCCATGGCATGCTGCGGGGCGGCATCATCGATGGCACAGCCACGCTGGCTCTTGCGGACGGCGAACTACGTAACGATAAAAAGAAAATTTTCTGCGAGGGCATGACGCTGCAGCTGGTGCTGGCGGGCCTGCAGTCATTGCGGGCCGAACCGGGTCAGGAATTGACGTTGCAAACGGTCACCGCGGCAGGTGCGGAATTACACGACTTGAAAGTCTCCTTCGAGCTCGCCCCCGGTGGTGAGGTGCGCGTGGCGGAAGCCGGGGCGGCGGGCTTTGGCGGAAAACTTTCCGCGGAACCCTTTGCTTTCACACCCGCGCAGATGGCGGCTGCGTTTATCGTGCATGGCACCGACCTCGATCTGGCGCAGGTTCGTGCTTTTGCGGATCCCCAGCAAATTCGCATGCACGAGGCCTCGGGCCGGATGAGCGGACAGCTTATGCTGCGTCTCGATCCCGACGGGCTGCGGCTGGGATGCGGTACTTTGGCCCTGAACGGAGGGGAGTTGGCCCGGGTTCTTTTTCAACCAACGCCGGGGTTGTTCACATCATATTTGCCCGTGAATGTCCGCGGCATTTATACCGGCTTCGAACCGATTGAACTGGGAAAGCTGCCGATGCTGGTGAAAAAGCTTCAAGTGGATTTTTATCCGGAGGGTGAAACCGCCGAGCGCACGGTCCATGTGCAATTGGAGGGCGACTCGACCGACGCGAAGCGGCCTGCGCCGATCGTGCTGGACATCAATGTCGACGGACCGCTGCAGCAGGCCATCCAGCGCTATCTCAGCATGCAGCGCGGACGCTGAAATGAGGGGTTGTCTTGGGCCGATCAATCACGCAATTTTTCAAAAAATGAAACGCCGTCTGCTCGCTCCGTTTCTGACGATATTCGCGATGGCCGGCTGTGTGCATGTCACAACCGACCCCATCGAGGTCAAACCCATCCACGTCACGGTCGATGTGAACGTGAAGGTCGACAAGGCGCTCGACGATTACTTCGGCGATCTCGACAAGAAATCCACCACCATCAACCCCGACGCCCAGCCCGCGTCCTCCACGCCATGAAGCCGCCGATGTTTCTTCGCTTTGTCTTCGCTCTCGTGATGGCACTTGCCGTGGCCGGTACGACCCGGGCCGAGGGGGTGCGGGCCCGCATGGAACAGCGGCTGCCGGCGCTCGACGCCTTGAAGGCGCGGGGCGTGGTCGGCGAGAACAACCAGGGTTTTGTTGAAGTGCGCGGCGAGGGTGATGCCGAGGCGGCCAAGCTGGTGGCCGATGAGAACCAGGATCGCACCGTGGTTTATGCGAACATCGCGCAAAGGTTCGGTGCCACGGCCGAAGAGGTTGGCCGGAAACGGGCCCATAAGATTGCCGAAAATTCCGCCCCCGGGGTGTGGCTGCAGACATCGGACGGGACTTGGCACCAGAAAAAGTAGCCAGCCGCATGGCCGGCGACCATGACACTCGACGAGCGGCTGAAGAAATTCCTGGGACAACCGCCGGATACGGCGCGCGCCCTTTTTATCGCGCCCAGTGCGACGGTGCTCGGCGACGTCGTCCTCGGGTCGCAAAGCAGCGTATGGTATGGCGCGGTGCTCCGCGGTGACATCAATGAAATCCGCGTGGGTGAGGGCACTAATATCCAGGACAACGCCGTCGTTCACCTGGCCGATGATTTTGGCGCCTATATCGGCGCGTGGTGCACCGTCGGCCACGCGGCCATCGTGCATGCTTGTGTGATCGAAGACGAGTGCCTGATCGGCATGGGCGCGACTCTCCTCGATGGCGCCCGCATCGGCGCTCGCAGCATCGTCGGCGCCAATTCGCTGGTGCCGCAGGGCATGGTCGTTCCGCCCGGTTGGCTCGTGTATGGTTCGCCGGCGAAAATCATCCGCGAGCTCACGCCTGACGAGCAGGCCGGCCTGCGCGGCTGGGCGGAAAAATACACCGCCGTGGCCAAAGCACACGCGGCGCGGCTGGGCGGAGAAAATTCGAAATAACCGGTTCCTGCCCGGCGTCTCGCCGCGCCTCAGGCCGCGGCAGGCACGAAACGGATGCTTTTCACCTCGATGCGCTCGACGGGCGTGCTCTTTTCCCCGCCGCCGCCCGACTTCACCGGCACGCTGGCGATGCGTTCCAGCACGTCATCACCCGCGACAAGCTGGCCAAAGGCGGTGTACTGCTTGTCCAGAAAACGCGCGTCGCCGTGCACGATGAAAAACTGGCAGCCAGCGGAGTCGGGATGAGCCGCGCGTGCCATGGAGATGACGCCACGGACGTGGGGCTTGGCATTGAACTCGGCCTTGAGCTTGTAGCCCGCGTCGCCCGTGCCGGGAATGCCGCTGGCGCCGGCCTTCGTGTTCGGGCAGCCGCCCTGGATCATGAAGCCCTTGATGATGCGGTGGAATGCAGTGCCGTCGTAGAAGCCCGAATTTGCGAGCTTCTTGAAGTTCTCAATCGTCTTCGGAGCGACGTCAGGCCAGAAGGCAAGTGTCATGTCCCCGTAGCTTGTGCTGATGATGGCGTTTTCGTTGGCGGGTGTGCTCATGGAAAGGCGAGCGAACCGCTGCGCGTGCCGTGTCGCAAGAACCAATTTGGCGGTCCGTCACGCCGGGAATGCGTCCTCGATCAGTTCGCAGAAATGGTGGATCAGAAACAGATGCGCCTCCTGTGCCGCCGAGCCGCTGGTGCCGGGCACGATGAGCTCGCAGGTGGAGAGGCCTTTGGCCTTCCCGCCGCCGCGGCCGAGGAAGGCGAGGCTGTCGAGACCGAGTTTTTTTGCCTCGGCGAGGGCGGCTAAAATATTGGCCGAGTTGCCGCTGGAAGTGAGGACGACCAGCAGGTCGCCCGGTTGCGCGAGCGCGGCCAGCTGACGGGCGAAGACACTTTCATAGCCAAAATCGTTGCCGATGCACGTGAGCAGTGAGCCGTCGGCGGTGAGTGCAACGGCCGGAAGCGCGCGGCGGCTTTTGGCATAGCGGCCGACCAGCTCGGTGGAGAAATGCTGCGCTTCGGCGGCACTGCCGCCATTGCCGCAGAGAATCAGTTTTTTCCCGGCGCGCAGGGTGGACAGGATCATCTGGCCGGCGCGGTCGATCTGCGGGCGGAGGGTGGCGAGCGCCTGGAAGGTTTTCAGGGTTTCGGCGAGCTGCGCATCGAAGTTCATGATTCGATTTATGAACAGAAGTTAAGGTGCAGCGCGACGGAAATTTTGGAACAAGGAGGGGCGGAGGCAAAATGCAGACACAGAGGAAATGCGGTAAAGAAACGCCGTGTCCTCTGCTTGCCTCGGCGCGCTCTGTGTTGAAGATTCAACCTGTGCCGTATTTCGACCACAATGCCACGACACCGCTTGCTCCGGCCGCCCGGGAGGCATGGCTGCAGGCGCAGGATGAGGTATGGCAGAATCCATCGAGCCTCTACAGCGGCGCTGCACGCGTGAAGGTGCGGCTTGACGCCGAGCGCGAGAAACTCGCCCGGCTGCTCGGCTGCGAAGCCGGGCGCGTGGTCTTCACCTCGGGCGCAACCGAAGGCGCGAATGCCGTGTGTGCGCAGCTTGCGCGGACGCTGCCGACGGGCGCGCGGGTGGCGGTCAACCCGACGGAGCATCCCTGCCTGCTGGAGGCCGCGGTTTTTTTTCTCGGCGACCGGGTGACGTGGCTCCGGGTCGACCGAAACGGAGTCGTGCCTCCTGAAGAGGTGGGAAAACTGCTGGCGGCCGGCGGTGTCGGCGCGGTGATCGTGATGGCGGCGAACAACGAGACGGGCGTGCTGCAACCGTGGCCGGAGCTGGCGCGGCTGTGCCGGCGGCACCGCGCGGCGTTTGTTTGCGACGCGGCGCAATGGCTGGGCAAGCTGCCGGCCTCGGGCCTCGGCGAGGCCGATTGGGTGATTGGCTCGGCCCACAAGTTTGGCGGACCGAAAGGCGCAGGCCTGCTGATCGCGGCGAAGGACGCGCCAGACTTCCGCGCGCAACGTGGCGGCGAGCAGGAGCACGGCCATCGCGGCGGCACGGAGGATTTTCCCGGCATTGCCGCCATGGTGGCTGCGCTGGTGGAGGCGGAGACAAAAAAAGTTCTGCTGGAAACCGAACGGCTGCGCTGGCGCGAAGCCTTTGAGCGGGCGGTGCTGGCGGCATTGCCGCACGCGCGGGTGGTGGGGGCGGGCGCGGACCGGTTATGGAACACCGTGTCGCTTATCCTCCCACACGGTGAAAATACCCGCTGGGTGGCACGGCTCGACAAGCGTGGATTTCAAGTCTCGACCGGTTCGGCCTGTGCAACGGCGAAGGAAGGGCCATCGCATGTGCTGGCGGCAATAGGCTGCCCGCCGGAAGAAGCGCGGCGTGTCATCCGCGTGAGCGCGAGCTGGGAAACCACGGAGGCGGACTGGCAGCAGCTGACCCAGGCGCTGGCCGCGGTCAGTGCAGAGGTGGTGCCGGCGGAGGCGGTGGTGAAGCTCTGATGCGCCTGCGCACGCTCACGCTGCAGCATTTTCGCAACATCGCGCTGGCGCGGCTCGAACTGGCGGGCCGGCGGCAGTTTTTGGTCGGTGCGAACGGGCAGGGGAAAACCAATTTTCTCGAGGCGGCGGGATTTTTGACCGCGTTGCGCTCATTTCGTGGCAATGATGCGTCCGTGCTCATTGGGCATGGGCAGGCGGAGGCGGCCATCGCGTGCACGATCGAGCATGAACGCCTGGGCGAAACAGTGGTGACGATGCGACTGCGGCCGGGAGGCAAGGAAGTGCAGTGCGACGGCACGCGCGTGACGCGGCTGGCGGACTATCTGGGACGGTTTCCCACCGTGGTCTTTTCCTCGCAGGACCAGCTGCTCATGCGCGGTGCGCCGGCCCTGCGGAGGCGCTGGCTCGACCTGACCCTGGCGGCGCTGGATGCGGGCTACCTGCGGGCATTGCAGACGTTTCACCGTGCGCTGGCCGAGCGGAACAGCCTGTTGAAGCAGGGAAAAACCGGTGCCGCCGAGCTGGGTGCATTTGAACATGTGCTGGCGCCTGCGGCGGCCGAATTGACCGTCCACCGGGCCGCGGCCGTGCCGGAGCTGGCCGGAAGCGTGGAAAAATTTTATGCGCAGCTGGCGGCGGACGCGGAGCCGGTGGGAATGGTTTACGTGCCGAGCTTTGCCGCGACCGACGCAGCGTCGATACTGACGATATTGGAGAAGAACCGGGGCCGGGATGCACAATGGCGCACGACGCTCGCCGGGCCGCACCGGGACGATGTGGAGTTCACGCTCGGCGGACGCGGAGCGCGGGACTTTGCGTCGGAGGGCCAGCAGCGATCACTCGTGCTGGCGCTGCGGCTGGCGCAGGCGGAATTTTTCCAGAAAAAAAGCGGTGTGACGCCGGTGCTGCTGGCCGATGACGTGCTGGGCGAGCTCGATCCCGCCCGGCGGCGGCGGTTCTGGGCGGCGCTGACGCCGGATGCGCAGGTCATCGCCACGGGCACGAGCCTGCCGGAGGGCGAGGCCGCGACCTCGTGGCAGGTATTCACCGTGCGCGGCGGCGAATTTTGCGAAAGCCCGGCCGTCACGGAAAAAACTTTCTGAGGATCGAACCTTGGCAGCGGGTGCGGGCGAAGCTATTGCCTTGTTTCAAATATGGCGCGGTCGTCGGTCAGGCAATTATGGAAGGCAAAGCTCGAGGGAAAGCTCGCGGCGCCGACGTGGCCGGACAGTGCGTCGATCAGTGCGTATCGCGTGCCTTTCATCGGGCGCGTGCTGGGCATCGATCCGAGCCTGCGGGGCACGGGCCTGGCGCTGCTGGAATTCGCGCCCGGCCGGCAGGCACTGCTCCTGCACGCGGTGACGGTGCACGTGCCGGCGCGCCGGACGATGCCCGAGGCGCTGGCGGAGATTCACCGCGCGGTGAGTGTGTTTCTTGATCGCGATGAAGTGCGGCATGTGGCGCTCGAGCAGACAATCTACGTGCAGAATTTCCAGACGGCGCAGATTCTCGGCGCGGCCCGTGGCGCGGCGATTGCGGTGGCGGCGTTGCGCGGCCTGCCGGTGTTCGAATATCCGCCATTGCGGGTGAAACAGGCCGTGGTGGGTGCCGGGCGGGCGAGCAAGGAGCAGATGGCGCGCACGATGATGGCCATGCTGGGCCATGGCCGGCCGCTGGCGCCTGATGAGGCCGACGCCGCTGGCGTGGCCTTGTGTCACGCGCTGACGTGGCGCGGCTGAGCCGCGGGTAGGTTTCAGCCGAGGACAGCCTTCAGGACCTTGCCGAGGTCGGTGACACGATAGGGCTTGGTGAGATAGCCGCAGAAACCCAGGTCAAGGAAGCGGCGGGCCATTTCGTCGTTGTCATAACCGCTGGCAACGATGGCGCGCACGTCGGGATCCATCTCCTGGAGCTGCAGGAAGGTTTCCTTGCCGCCGATGCCGCCGATGACCGTGAGGTCGAGGATGACGGCGTCGTACGGCCGGCCGATGTTGAGATAACGGCGGTAGAGGGCGATGGCTTCCTCGCCGTTGTGGGCGATGTCGTATTTGTACTCGAGGCTGGCCAGCATCGAGCCGGTGAGGATGCAGATTTTCTCATCATCATCCATGAAGAGGACGCGGCCGGTGCCAAAGCGGAGCGTGGGCGCGCGGCGGGCCTCGACCTCGACCGGTTGCTCGGCGGGCGGGAGAAAAACGGAAAAGGCGGTGCCTTCGCCGACGGTGGAATCGACGCCGATCTGGCCGCCGTGCTGGTGCACGATGGAAAGCACGGTGGCAAGCCCGAGCCCGGTGCCGTGCTTTTTCGTGGTGAAAAAGGGATCGAAGATTTTCTGGAGGTTTTCCGGCGGGATGCCGGAGCCGTTGTCGCGGACCTCGAAATCGACGTAATTGCCGGCGGGCAGTGGGGGGATCTGGCCCTCGGTAAGGGTGACATTGGCCGCGCGCAGCCAGATCTTTGCGCCGGGTGTGTCGGGCATGGCCTGCACGGCATTGATAATGAGGTTTTGAAAGACCTGCGAAATCTGCGCGCGGTCCACGAGCACCGGTGCGATGTCGGACGGCGCATCGATGGAAATCTGCACGGTGGCGCCGGCGGCCGCGAGGCGCGAGGAGTCGGTCAGAATATCGACGGGAGCGACGACATTTTTCACGTGAGTACCGCCCTTGGCGAAGAGCAGGAGCTGCTTGGTCAGGGCCTTGGCGGCGAGGCAGGCCTTTTCACTGTCGGCGAGGCCGGAGTCGTCACGGGTGTCCTTGGCCAGTGAGACGCCGCCGAGGATGGTGGTGAGAAGGTTGTTGAAATCATGCGCGATGCCGCTGGCGAGCACGCCGAGCGACTCGAAGCGGTTGGCCTTGACGAGTTCATCGGGCGTGAGGGAGAGCTCGTCGGGATTGCGGAAAACAAAAATGACGCCCTGGGCGTTGCCGTTGCCGTCCGCGGACTGGCGTGCGGTCCAGACAATGGGGACCGGTTGCGCCTGATCGTTATCGGCGGGCGGCGCAATAGCGTGATTGGCCATGAAGCCGAGCGACTCGGTGGCGGTGAGGGCGCATTCGAGCGCCTCGTCAGTCGCCGCGGGATTGTCGCGGAGGACGATCCGGAAAATCTCGCCCACGGGCCGACCGAGGGCATTTTCCTCGGTGCAGCCGGTGAGCTGCGCGGCCTTGGCATTCAGGTAGAGGACTTTTCCGCGCATATCGGTGACCAGCACCGCTTCGGTGACAGCGGCGAGTGCTTCGGCGAGAAAGGCAGGCGGCACCGGCGTGTCGCCGGCGGCCAGGGCGCCGGCGGGCAGCGCCAGGTGAAATCCCGTGATCCGCTGCAATTCATGTTCAGGAGAGAACTGGCGGTGCGCGCCAAGCAGCACGGGAAAAAAATGGCCGTCCTTGTGGCGCAGGCGGCCGGTTTCAAGGTAAGTTGCCTCACCGGTATGGCGCGAGAGGAAGAAGGCCTCGACGCCGTTCCCCGCTTCCTCGGGTGGCAGGGCGGCCTGAAAGGCCTCCATGGCGTCGGTCGCCTCGTTCTCGGCGTGGCCGAGCAGGTGCTTCCACGCGGGTGAGAGCCAGAAGCGCTTTTGGGCAAAATCGAATTCGAACAGGCCGAGCGGGCCGCTGCCGGCAAGATTTCGCAGGCGTTCCTCGCCGGTGAGGGCGGATTCCTCCTGTTCCTTGCGTTCGGTGATGTCGGCGTGGACACCGATCACGCGCTCGAGAGTGCCGCCGGCACCGAAAATCTGCACGCCGCTGCTCTGGATCCAAAGATAATGGCCGCGGCGGTGCTGCATGCGGAATTCGAGCGAGAAGGGGCGCGTGCCGCTGGATGATTTTTTGGCGATCCGATCGGGCGCAGCGGCGGAATCGTCGGGATGGAGCAGCTTCAGCCAGGTGTCGTAGGTGTTGGCGAGTTCCTGCTCGGCGAAGCCCAGGAGTTTTTTCCAACTGGGCGAATAATAAACCTGGCCATCCTTGAGATTGAGGTCGAACAAGCCGATTGAGCCTTTGTCGGCGAGTACGGTGAGTCCCGCCAGCTCGTTGGGCAGGGCGGTCGCAATGCCTGCCGGCGCGGCCGCCGGCCGCACATGCGCAAGATAGGCCGGGGTGGCGCCGGGGAGTTTTTCCAGGCGCACAGTGACGTCACAGGGGGCCCCTTCGCGCGGGTGCGCGGTAAGCGGCACGGTTTGATCGAGCGCGGCGGCCAGGAGAACCTCCCATTGCGCTTCCAGCCAGTCGGGCTCACGCGAGGTGACTTCGAAGAAAAACAGGTTGGGCAGTGCTTCGCCGATGAGCTCGGTGTCGCCGGTTTGCCAGAGTTTGCGGGCGGCAGTGCTGGCCAAGGTGATTCGGCCGGCAGCGTCGAGGGCAAGCAGGGCGGCTTCCTCGGCCGGCGGCTGCCGAAGCGAAGCAGACGGCGGGTTAAGTTTGGGATGCAGGCTCACTAGGCGCAAAGGAATGGCAGCCCTGTTTCCGGGAAAAGGCGTGCTGCCCGGGATTAATTTGTAAAATGGTTAAATAGCTCAATCCCGGAAAATAACAACTTTATTAACATATCCACAACGAGCCAAAAACCAAGCATTTACGTGTTTTTAGCAGGAGGACGAAACTGCCTCCGGCGAGCCGTTTTCGACCCACGCGCGCACGCGGCTGGCGAGGAAGTCAATAAAGGCCGGATGTTCATTGAGACAGGGGATGTGAGTGAACGATTCGCCACCCGCGGCGAGGAACATGTCGCGGCCCGCCATCCGGATTTCCTCCAGCGTTTCAAGGCAATCGGCGGTGAAGGCGGGGGTGATGACGACGAGGTTCTTTTTGCCCTCGGCCGGCAGGCGCACGAGTTCGTGATCGGTGTAAGGCTCGAGCCACGGCTCGCCGGCGAGCCTCGATTGGAAGGAAACCGACCAGCGCGCGGGATCGAGCCCGGCGCGGGCGGCGAAGGCGCGGGTGGTCCGCATGATTTGCGCGCGGTAGCAGGTGGCGTGTGCGGGGGAGCAGACCTCGCAGCAGTTGTCGACGCGCAGGCAGTGCGCGTGAGAGGAGTCGGCTTCGCGGAGATGGCGTGCGGGCAGGCCATGGTAGCTGAAGAGGATATGGTCGTATTTATTTTCCAGATACGGCCGGGCGCTCGCCACGAGCGCGTCGATGTAGCCGGGGTCGGCGTAAAAGGGCTGCACGACGGTGAGGCGCGGTATGGGCGAAAGCTTCCGGGCCTCGGCGAAGACCTTCGCCACGACCGTCTCCCAGCTCGACATGGCGTAATGCGGATATTGCGGGAAGAGCAGGATGTCATCGACGCCGTCGGCCGCCAGGTCCGCCAGGACGGTTGCGATGGAGGGCTGGCCGTAGCGCATCGCGAGGGCGACGGGCACGGGCACGCGCCCGGCCAGCTTTTGCCGCACATGGCGCGAGGTCAGGACCAGCGGCGAGCCCTCGGGCGTCCAAACCGAGGCATAGGCATGCGCGGAGCGCTTGGGTCGGGTGCGCAGGATGATGCCCTCGAGCAGCAGCCAGCGGAGCGGCGCGGGGATGTCCAGGACGCGCTCGTCGCCGAGAAACTCGCGCAGGTAGCGCCGCACATCGGGCACCGAGGGCGATTCGGGCGAACCGAGATTGACGAGGAGGACCGCTTTCTTGGCCATGGCCGAAAGTCGTCGCGACCTTTGCGCACAAAGTCAAATGCCCGTGCGCCCGCGGCTAGGATTTGCGCGCAAACTGGATCTGGCGGATGAGACGGTGGGTGTTTTCCGGCGTGATGCGATCGGTGACGACGGTCGGCGGGTGGTTGTGCACGACGTCGAGCCGCAGCCCGTCCTCCTCGCCGGGCCGCACGAATTGTTCGATGAAATCCAGTCCGCCGCGCGGCCGGAGCCAGCGGTAATACGTATCGATGTCGTCGGACTCGACGATGATGTCCAGTCGCAGGAAGACCGAGCAATAAAGCGTCAGGTCTCGAAACGCGAGGAACCACGTCGGCGGATTCACGAGCTGGTCTCGGATGATGAGTGTCATCGAGCGTTTCCTTACAGCAAGGTTACTGCCAGTTTGGGTGCGAGTGAAGGAATTTTTTGGGCGAAAAATGCAAACGACTTGAACGGAGCCTTGCCTTTCGCCGGGCGCGCGGGCGTGCTGGGGGCGGACGAAAATTTTATGAACACTCCGCGCAAGCCCGTGCTCCTCATCATCCGCGACGGCTGGGGCAAGAACCCGCATCCGGAACAGGATAAATTCAACGCCGTCGTGCTCGCGAAAAAGCCCTGCGACGACATGCTGCACGCGAAATATCCGTTCACGCTGGTGAAGGCGTCGGGCCTCGACGTGGGCCTGCCGGATGGAGTCATGGGCAACAGCGAGGTTGGCCATGAGAACATCGGCGCCGGTCGCATCGTCGACCAGGAGCTCGTGCGCATCAACAAGCTGTTTTCCGAAAAGCGCCTCGCGGCCAACCCGGTGTGGCGCGGTGCGGTCGAGTGTGTGAAATCACGCGGCTCGTCGCTGCATTTCATGGGCATCGTGAGCGATGCGGGCGTGCACGGCATGCTTGAGCATCTCTACGGGCTGCTGGCCCAGGCGAAGGCCGACGGCGTCGCGCCCGACCGTGTTTTCATCCACGCTTTCACCGACGGCCGCGATACCCCGCCGATGAGCGGGCTCGGCTATGTGAAGCAGGTCGAGGCCAAATGCCGCGAACTCGGCATCGGGAAAATCGCGAGCGTCTGCGGGCGCTTCTGGGCGATGGACCGCGACAACCGCTGGGAGCGCGTGAGCCAGGCCTATTTCATGCTCACCGGCAAAAAATCGGAGGCCACCGCGTCCAGCGCCGAGGCGGCCGTGCAGCAATATTACGACAAGCCCCTCAGCGAAACGCAGAAGGGCGACGAGTTCGTGCTGCCCACCTCGGTGGCCGGCGCCGACGGCCGACCCGTCGCGTCGATTCGCGACGGCGATGCAGTGGTGTTTTATAATTACCGCGGCGACCGTCCGCGCGAGATCACGAAGGCGTTTGTCATCGACGGCTTCAAGGGCTTCGACCGCGGCCCGAAGCTGGATCTCTATTATGCGACCATGACGGAATACGAGGCCGGCCTGCCCGTGCAGGTCATCCTGTCGAAGCCGGAAAAATTGAAAAACATCCTCGGCGAGGTCGTGAGCGACGCGGGCATCGCGCAGTTCCGCTGCGCCGAGACGGAAAAAAACCCGCACGTGACGTTTTTCTTCAACAACTACCGCAGCGATCCGTTTCCGGGCGAGGAACGGGCCTGTCCACCCAGCCCCAAGGTGGCCACCTATGATATGCAGCCGGAGATGTCGGCCGTCGAAGTGACGGCGACGGCGAAGGCCGCGATTCTTTCCGGCAAATACGGGCTCATTGTCGTCAATTTTGCCAATCCCGACATGGTCGGCCACACCGGCTCGCTGCCTGCGGCCATCAAGGCGGTCGAGGCGACCGACCGCGGGGTGGGCGAGCTACTCGCCGCGCTCGAAAAAATGGGCGGCCATGCCGTGATCTGCGCCGACCACGGAAACTGCGAGCAGATGTGGGATCCGATCAACAACGTCCCGCACACGCAGCACACGCTGAATCTCGTCGAAGTGTTCGTCGTGGGCGAAGGCCTGGCCGCTGGCAAAACCAAGATGCGGCCCATCGGCCGCCTGGCGGATATCGCGCCGACGCTCCTGCAACTCATGGAGCTGCCGAAACCCGCGGAGATGACCGGCCAGAGTTTGATCGCCGGCTGAAGGCCACGGCCTGTCTTCATCTGCATGAAATTCTTTGAAGCGAGCGAGCTGGACGGCAATTTCCGCGCCCGGATGGCCGATTACGACGGATTCATCCGGCAAAAACTCGGGCTGGATTTCGCGTATCCCTTGCGCATGCGCGACTGGGAGCTCGACGAGGTGTTGCAGCGGCTGCCCGGCCACGCCGGCGATTACACCGTGCTCGATACCGGTTCGTTCAATACCTATCTCGGCCTCTGGTTGGCGCGGGTGGCGAGCCGCGTCGTGGTGTCCGACATCTATGGCGAGCGCCTGAAAAAAAGTCTTTTGCGCCGGGCGGGCCTGCTGCCGCGCAAGCCGACGGAAGCGCCGTTTTTTCTCTGGCGCGCCGCGATGAAGCGCGCGGCGCCCGGGATCGAGATCCGCACGGTGGATCTCACCCGCATGCCCTATGCGGACGGGACGTTTGATTTCATCACCAGCATTTCGGTGATCGAGCACATCCCTCCTGTAGAGCGGGCACTGGCCGAGATGTACCGCTGCCTGAAACCCGGCGGCCGCCTGCTGATCACCACGGATTGCAGCGAGGCCGGCAAGCCCCACGGCGAGGGCGTGCGTTACTTCACCAAGGACGAACTGGAGAAGCTGTTCGCGCCCTATCCCGTGACCTCCGGGCGGCGTGCGCCGGATTTTCGCCGCGAAAACTGGTGCTACCACAAAAACAGCCCGATCCTCACGGCCTTCGTGGAAATCACCAAGCCGGCCGCGTGAGTCCCGGTCGGAGCTGAAATTCTGTTTGCGCCTCGGGTGCGGCGTGCGCTTAGCTGGCCACCTTTCGCCCTAATTATGCAACGCACGCACCACTGCGCCCAACTCACCAAGGCCGACCTCGGCGCCGGCGTCGCGCTCTTTGGCTGGATTGATTCCATCCGCGACCACGGCGGCATCATTTTCATCGACCTGCGCGATCGCAAGGGCATCACGCAGGTGAAGTTCGACCCGCAGGTGAACGCCGCGCTGGGCGCGCGGGCGGCGCAGTTGAAGCCCGAGTCCGTCATTGGCGTGGCCGGCAAGGTTGTGGCGCGGCCGGAAGGCACTGTGAATGCTTCGCTGCCGACCGGTGAAATCGAGATCGACTCGGGCGAACTGGAAATTTTCAACGTTTCCGACACGCCGCCGTTTCCGCTCGACGACGCGGGCGGTGACAAGGTCAACGAAGACCTGCGCCTAACCTACCGCTACCTCGACCTGCGCCGGCCGAAGATGCGCAAGAACCTGATCACGCGGCACCGCGTGACGAAGAGCATCCGCGATTATTTCGACGCGAACGAGTTCATCGAGGTCGAGACCCCGGCGCTCTTCAAGAGCACGCCGGAGGGCGCGCGCGAATATCTCGTGCCGTCGCGCATCCACCCAGGCCAGTTCTATGCGCTTTCGCAGTCGCCGCAGCAATTCAAGCAGATCCTCATGGTCGCCGGCGTGGAGAAATATTTCCAGATCGCCCGCTGCTTCCGCGACGAGGACCTGCGCGCCGACCGGCAGATGGAATTCACACAGGTCGACGTCGAGGTGTCGTTCATCGACCGCGAGGGCATCTATGCGCTTTTCGAGGGCATGCTGAAAAAAGTCTGGAAGGATACGCTCGGCACAGACATCCCGACGCCGTTCCCGCGTCTCGCGTATGCGGACGCGATGAACCGGTTTGGCGTGGACAAGCCCGACACGCGCTTCGGCCTCGAACTGGCCGATTTCAGCGAGACGTTCAAGGCCTCCGGCTTCAAGGTGTTCCAGGCCACCATCGCAGGTGGCGGTGTCATCAAGGCGCTCAATGCCACCGGGCTGGCCGACCTCACGCAGGGCGAGCTCAAGAACCTCGAGGAAATCGCCAAGATGCTCGGTGCGAAGGGTCTCGCCTTCATCAAGGTCGAGGGCGGCGAGTGGAAGTCGCCCATTGTGAAATTCTTCTCCGAGGCCGAAAAGGCCGAACTCACGCAGAAGCTCGGCCTCAAGGAAGGCGACATGGTTTTCTTCGCCGCGGCGACTTGGGAAAAGGCGTGTGCCATCCTCGGCCGGATCCGCCTGGAATGCGCGGCGCTGCTCCAGAAGCGCGGCAAGCTGACCATCCGTCCCGACGACTGGAAATTCCTCTGGGTGGTCGATTTCCCGCTGATGAGCTTCGATGAGGAGAAAAACGGCTATGTGGCCACCCACCATCCGTTCACCTCGCCGGTGCCGGAGGATGTCGCGTTGCTCGACAGCGACCCGAAGAAGGTCCGCGGCCAGCATTATGATGTCGTGCTCAACGGCATGGAGCTCGGCGGTGGCTCCATCCGCATCCACCAGCCCGAGCTGCAGAAGAAAGTCTTTGAGGACGTGCTGAAAATCCCGCGCGATATCGTCGAAAGCCGCTTTGGCTACATGCTGAACGCCTTTCGTTACGGCGCTCCGCCGCATGGCGGTATCGCGTTTGGCCTCGACCGCACCGTCGCGCTGCTTTGTGGCACGACGAGCATCCGCGATGTCATTGCGTTCCCGAAGACCCAAAAAGGGCAGGATTTGATGGCCGGGAGTCCGACGCCGGTCACCCCCCGCCAGTTGCGGGACCTGCACATTGCCACGGTCTTGCCTCCAGCCTGAAGCACGGACGCGGGGCCTGGGTTTTGTTTGGCATGCTGTTTGCTGAATAGCAGGGGTTAAGTAAGTTTTTTTCTTCCACACATGTCATTGCGCCGGCCGGGGATTTTCCCTTTGCCGGACAATCCTTAAACCCAAACCAAAGCCCTCCGGATGAAACTCATCATTGCCATCATCAAACCGTTCAAACTCGAAGAAGTTAAAGAGGCCCTGTCCGAAATCGGCATCGAGGGCATGACGGTCACCGAGGTGAAAGGCTTTGGCCGGCAGAAGGGCCATACGGAAATCTACCGCGGCAGCGAGTACACCGTCGATTTCCTGCCCAAGGTGAAGCTGGAGATCGCTGTGACCGACGAGGTTTTTGCCAAGACGGTCGATACCATCGTCAAGGCGGCGAAGACCGGCAAGATCGGCGATGGCAAGGTCTTCGTCGTGCCGCTCGAGGAAGCGGTGCGCATTCGCACCGACGAGCATGGCGAATCCGCCATCTGAGCGGTTAATTTAAGCCAAATTTGAGGAGCCGGTGCTTTTCAGGGCACCGGCTTTTTCATTTTGAACTTGGCGGGGGCATCGACATGGGAGATGAACCTTCTTGCATGAGAATAATTCATTCCATGGATTTTTTCATAAAGCATTCTTATGAAAATGCCCTGATTTAACCAAGTCGGTGAAAAGGCCTTGCTCCTGTTCTTCCGAGCCCCGACCGCATCCATCATCTTATGAAACTCATTATTGCCATCATCAAACCGTTCAAGCTGGACGAAGTGAAGGAGGCCCTGTCGGCCATCAGCATCGAAGGCATGACGGTCACCGAGGTGAAGGGCTTCGGCCGGCAGAAAGGCCACACCGAAATTTATCGCGGCAGCGAGTACACCGTCGATTTTCTCCCCAAGGTGAAACTCGAGATCGCCGTGACTGACGATGTCCTCGCCAAGGCCGTCGACACCATCGTCAAGGCGGCCAAGACCGGCAAGATCGGCGACGGCAAGGTCTTTGTCCTCCCGCTCGAGGAAGTGGTGCGCATCCGCACCGAAGAACACGGCGAACAGGCCATCTGATCCGGGCCCTCAATCTGATTCCGACCAGCTGGCCTCGCTTTCGCGACGCCGGCTTTTTCTTCGGTCAAAATGAATTCAGAAACCATGAACCCGTGATGGGCTCATGGTTTTTTGGCTTCTGAAGGATTTGCCTCGGGCTTTTTCTTGTCCGGCAGTGCGCGCGTCGCGACCTCGCTTTTCAATTTTTCGAGGAAGGCCGCGAACGGCATCACGCCCTCGTCGCCGCGCGCGCGCGAACGCACGCTCACGGCTTGGGCCTCGGCTTCCTTGCCGCCGAGCACGAGCGTGTAGGGGATCTTTTCCAGTTCGGCGCGACGGATCTTGGCGCCGAGCTTGTCGTTGTGCTCGTCGAGCGACGCGCGCAGGCCGGCGGCGCGCAGCTGCCCAAGAAGCGACTGGCCGTAATCGAGCTGCTTTTCCCCGATGGGAACGAGGCGCACCTGCTCCGGCGCGAGCCACGCGGGAAAATCGCCGGCGAAATGCTCGATGAGCACGCCGCAGAAGCGTTCCATCGAGCCGAACGGTGCGCGATGGATCATCACCGGCCGGTGCGCGGCATTGTCGGCGCCAATGTAGGAGAGATCGAAGCGCACGGGGAGCACGTAGTCCACCTGCACGGTGCCGAGCTGCCACTCGCGGCCGATCACGTCCTTGATGACGAAGTCGATCTTTGGGCCGTAGAAAGCGGCTTCGCCGGGTTCCTCGGTGAAGGGCACGCCTAGCGTCTTGGCGGCGTTGCGACACGCCTCCTCGGCCTTGTCCCATTGCTCGGGATTGCCGGCGAATTTCTTGCCGTCGGGATCGCGCAGGCCGACGCGCACGCGGTAGTCGGTCATGCCAAGCGTGGAAAGGACGACTTTCACGAGCGAGAGACAGCCGAGCACCTCGGCGGCGACCTGCTCTTCGGTGCAGAAGAGATGCGCATCGTCCTGGGTGAACCCGCGCACGCGCGTCAGGCCGTTGAGCTCGCCCGACTGCTCCCAGCGGTAAACGGTGCCGAACTCCGCCAGGCGCACCGGCAGGTCGCGGTACGAATGTGGCTGCGACGCGAAAATCTTGATGTGATGCGGGCAGTTCATCGGCTTCAGCATGAAGCCGTCGAGCAGTTGGTCGTCGGGCCGCACGCGGTCGGGCGTGATGGTTTCCTTGCCGGTGCGCTGGTTGATCTGCGACGCGAGTCGGGCGGACACAGCCTCGAGCCGGGCAAAGGCCTCGCCGCACGAGCAGCCTTCGCCGATGACTTTCGCGAGCGACTCATTCTCGAACACCGGCGAAAATTGCGACTCCTTGTAGTAGGGGAAGTGGCCGGAGGTTTTATAGAGCTCGAGCTTGCCGATGTGTGGCGTGAAGACCTGCGAGTAGCCCTGCTTGCGCAGTTCGCCGCCGATGAATTCCTGCAATTCCTGGCGGATGATCGAGCCGTTGGGCGTCCAGAGGATCAGGCCCTGGCCGACGTCCTCGTCGATGTGGAAAAGTTTCAGGTCGCGGCCGAGTTTGCGGTGGTCGCGGGCCTTGGCCTGCTCCTGCTGCTCGAGGTATTGCGCGAGCTCCTCCTTCGAGGGAAACGCCGTGCCGTAGATGCGCTGGAGCTGCTTGTTCTTCTCGTCGCCGCGATGGTACGCGCCGGCGATGGAGAGGAGCTTGAACGCCTTCAGTTTCGACGAATAGCGGACATGCGTGCCCGCGCACAGGTCGATGAACTCGCCGTTCTGGTAGAACGAGATTTTTTCGCCCTCGGGAATGTCGGCCAGACGGCCGAGCTTGTAGCGCTCCTGGCCGATTTTCTTGATGATCTCCGTCGCTTCCTCGCGCGAAACCTCCTTGCGCAGGAACGGCTGGTTCTCGTCGGCCACTTTCTTCATCTCGGCCTCGATCTTCACCAGATCCTCGGCGGTCAGTTTGTGGTCGAGGTCGACGTCGTAATAAAATCCGGTGTCGGTGGGAGGGCCGATGTCGAGCTTGGCGTCGGGGAAGACGCGCAGCAGCGCAGTGGCGAGGATGTGCGACGCCGAGTGGCGGAGTTCTTCGAGCGGGGTCATCGGCATGGGAAAAGGAAGGATGAGTTAAGCGCAAAGACGCAAAGCTGCCAAGATCGGAGAGGAAAAGTTTTTGCAGCGTGAACTTCGCCTCTTTGCGTCTTCGCGCTTTGGCTTGGGCTATTTCTTCAAAGGCTCAAGCTTGTAGCCGTCCTTGCCGTCGAGCATCGACCAGCCGGCGGCAGCCAGTTCCTTGCGGAGGGCATCGGCCACGGCGAAGTCTTTGGCCTGCTTGGCGGCCCAGCGTTTTTCGGCAAGAATTTTGATTTCGACGGGAGGCTCATCGATCTTCTTTGCGGGAAATAATTCCAAGCCGAGTACAAAGACCAAGCTGCCCACTTGAAGCAGTCTTTGCTTTCGAGCTTCCATTGGTTCGTTTGTCCGAATCGCGAGCTGATTGATGTAGGAGAAAAAAACTCCGTAAGCGGAAGGCGTGTTCAGGTCAGCTTTTAGCGCATCTAGTGCGTCTTTTAAATCTGTGCCTGCCCACGTAGAAACAGGAGTGGCACTGACAAATTGTGACCAATCTTCTTTCGTGAGATTCGCATGATCGAGCATTCGTTCGACCTGAAACTCTAAACTTTTCAGCGCTCTTTCTGCCGCATGCAGCGAATCCAGTGTGAAATTGAGCTGCTTGCGCGGATGGCCCATGAGCAGTGCGTAGCGCACGGCCATCGGCGAGAAGCCCTTGGCGACAAGTTCATCCAGCGTGTAGAGATTGCCGAGCGATTTGCTCATCTTCTTGCCGTCCACGAGCAGGTGTTCGCTGTGGTACCAGTGGCGTGAAAACGTCGTGCCGTTGCAGCACTGGCTCTGGGCGATTTCGTTTTCGTGGTGAGGAAAGAGCAGGTCCACGCCGCCGGTGTGGAGGTCGATCGTATCGCCCAGGAGTGCCTTGCTCATGGCGCTGCACTCGATGTGCCAGCCCGGACGGCCCTCGGCGGCGTTTTTCGGGCCGGGCCATTTGTTGGGGCCGTCTTCGGGCTTGTGCGCTTTCCAGAGGGCGAAATCACTCAGGTCTTCCTTCTCGTCGGCGTCGGCCGCCGCGGCTTTGAGTGCGGATCCGGGCTGCAACTCCCGTTCCTTCACACGCGAAAGGGCGCCGTATTGATCGAACGACGAGACCTTGAAATAGACCGAGCCATCGGGTGCGCGATAGGCATTACCTTTCTCCATCAGCACCTCGATCATGTTGACCTGCTCGCGAATGTAGCCGGTGGCCGTGGGCTCGAATTTCTCCGGCACCGGCAGGCAGTTGAGCGCGGCGCAGTCGGCGTGAAACTTGTCCGTCCACTGCTTCGTGACTTCGGCGAGCGGCCGGCCTTCGTCGCGGGCGCGCTTGATGGTCTTGTCGTCCACGTCGGTGAGATTGCGGACGTAGCGGACTTTCTCTTTGCCGAATTCGAGTTCGAGCAGGCGGCGGAGCACGTCGTTGACGACAAAGGTGCGGAAATTGCCGATGTGCGCGGGCGCGTAGACCGTCGGCCCGCAGTTATAAAAGCGGAAGACGCCGTCGGGGTGCGAGGGCTTGAGTTCGCGAATCTCCCGCGTGAGCGAGTCGAAAAGTCGGATGGGCATGAACAGGGGAAACTTCAAATATTTCACGCCAAGCCGCCAAGGCGCAAAGCAACTTTATTTTGATTCTTGGCGCCTTTGCGTCTTTGCGAGAGACAAAATTAGCGTGAATCTAAGGAAATGTGCGGTTAAAACCCCTATTCCAACGCGACTATGCCTGAAAACTTCAAGCTCGATTTGACTCACCGTCCGCGGCGCCTGCGCCGGACGGCTGGCGTGCGCGCGCTGGTGGAGGAAACGGTGCTGCGTCCGCAGAATTTCATCGCGCCGCTTTTCGTGATCGAAGGGGAGGGCGCCCCGCAACCGGTGGCGTCGATGCCGGGCGTGTTTCGTCACGGCATTGCGGGCCTCGTGAAGGAGTGCCGGGCGCTTTACAAGCTCGGCGTGCCGGCGGTGGCGCTGTTTCCCAAGCTCGATGCACGGCTGAAGGACAGCGAAGGGACCGCGGCGTTGCGCGAGGACGCGCTGGTGCTGCGCACGGTGCGCGCGGTGAAAAAGGCGCTGCCCGAGCTGGTCGTGATGACCGACATCGCTCTCGACCCTTACACGAGCCATGGCCACGACGGTCTGCTCACGGCCGACGGCCGCGACGTGGACAACGACCGAACGGTGGGGATTTTGGTGAAAATGGCTGTGCTGCATGCGCGCGCGGGCGTGGATTTCGTGGCGCCGAGCGACATGATGGACGGCCGTGTGGGTGCGATCCGCGCGACGCTCGATGCTGCCGGCTGCACGCAGACGGGCCTCCTGGCCTATTCGGCGAAGTTCGCCTCGGCCTATTACGGGCCGTTTCGCGACGCGGTGGGTAGCGCGCAGGCCGCGGGCACACGCGGGCTCGACAAGCGCACCTACCAGCTCAACCCGGCCAACCGCCGCGAGGCGTTCACCGAGGTGGCGCTCGACGAGGCCGAGGGCGCGGACATCGTGATGGTGAAGCCGGCCGGCCCGTATCTCGACATCATCCGCGACGTGTGCGAACGCACGAACAAGCCGGTCGCAGCCTACCAGGTTTCCGGCGAATATGCGCAGATCCAGGCGGCGGCGCAGCGCGGCTGGCTCGATCTCGCGGCCTGCCGGCATGAATCGCTGCTGGCGATCAAGCGCGCGGGCGCGGACATGATCCTGACTTATTTCGCGAAGGAGATGGCCATCGCGCTCGCGCGATGAATTTATCGTTCGCCATCTTCGGTTCGCGGTTGATCTGAAAGGCGCTCAACGGTGAGCGTTGAACCGTGAACTTTCTCAGAACGGCGAGCGCGGCACCTGGAGCGAATCGCCGGGCATGAGGCGCGGATCCTCGGCCGGATTTTTCTGTGCGAGGACGACGTTGATGTCGTAGGCCGTGCCGGCGCGCACGAGCGTGATCCTGGCCTGCTTGGCGTAGAGGGTAAAGCCGCCGGCAGCCTCGATGGCCTTGGCCACGCTGAGATCGGCCGTCCACTCGATGCGACCGGGCCGCATGACTTCGCCGCCGACATAAATGTAACGCTGGGTGACGGTCACCGCGACATCGACCGTGAGATAGATTTTCTTCGCCAGGTAGGTTTCGCGGATGCTCTGCGAAAGCTCGGCTGCGGTGAAGCCGGCGGCGGTGACGTTGCCGATGTAGGGGAGGGAGACGAAGCCCTGCTCATTGATCTGCACGTTGTTGTTGCCGGGGTCGGGCACGCCCTGGAGCGTGATCGACAGGCTGTCGCCGGGGCGCAGGACGGCGGCGGAAGCGGGGGCGGGAATGCGCGGGTTGTCGCCGCCCTCCATTGAGGCGCAGGCGGAAAGTATCACGCAGGCGGTGGCGAGCAGCGTGGCAAGAAACGCGCGCGGGCGAAACGTCTGGGCCATGCGGCGAGGTGGGCGCAAAGTGCGCGGGATGGCAACTACCGTTTGCCGCGCGAGCGGCTGCGCGGACGGTCGTCATCTTCGCCGGCGTCGTCCTTGGCCTTGCCCTTGTCGTCGGAGTCTTCGTCGTCCTCGTCGTCTTTGTCTTCCTTCGCGCCGGGGGTTTCGTCCTCCTCGTCCTTTTCGTCGTCTTCATCCCACTTGAGGCTGGAGTCGTTTTTGAGACGCTCCTCCTCTTCCTTGTCGAGCTCGGGCAGGTCGGCGTCGTCCTCTTCCTCGACGGATTTTTCCGGCCGTTCTTCGTCGGTGTCCCAGCCTTCGGGCACGAAGTCGAGGATGTCGGTGAGCTCGGCGAACGCGTGGATGGCCTTGCCCTGGATGAAATTGGTGTTCTGGTCCTCGCGCAGCTGGTCCTCGACCTCATCCACCGTGAGCTTGGAGGCGAAATCGAAAAGGTCGTTGAGCATCTTCACCCGGCAACGCGTGATATGGTCGAGCAGGTCGGCATAGGGGCCGTTTTCCTCGTCGAGATGGTCGGGCAGCGCGAAGAGTTTTTCCTCGGACTCGAAAAGGGATTCCTTCACGCGCTTGAGGCGCACGCGACCCTGGCCGAGGTCTTTCTCAATGCGGAAGCAGATGAAGGCCGCCTCGAAAAGATCCTGGTCGAACCCGTGGTCGCGCAGCGGTTCGACGAGGTCGACGAGGTGCGAGACCTGCCGCGGGTCGATGATGCTGAGGCCATCCACGTCCCAGCGGATGGGGTCGCTGACTTCATCGACCCACCAGTTGTGATCTTCGCCGAGGCGCACGATGCACCAGTCAAGGGTGGTGATGGATTTGGCCATGTGTGTAATTTCGAAGGGGAGCAAAAGGGCCGGCGGTCGCGCGAGTCAAACCGGGAAAGTGACATTTTGCCAACTTTCCGCGGCCGCCTCCCCCGGTCGCCTGACCGTCAATTTGAGCCGCAGCGTGCAAACGGGTTTTGAAAAAACAAGCAGAAAAATCACCCAAGTTTTTTCGGACAACCCGCAGGCCATGGCGGGTTTGCACCGCAGGGCACTTGCATTTTCGTGCCGTGCCGCGCAACTTCGCGCCCATGGGTTGGCTGTATGAGAGGGTTTTTCGCCGTGCGCTTTTCCGTCTCGACTCGGAAACGGCGCATGAATTGAGCGTGGGCGCGCTCGCCTTGCTCGGCTCGGCGCCCCCGCTGTGCCGGGCGTTGGAACTCTGCCTGCAGCCGTCCCCGGGGCGTAACCGGCCCATCGAGGCATTCGGGTTGAAATTTCCCAATGCCGTCGGTCTCGCGGCCGGCTTCGATAAAAACGCCCGCGCGTGGCCCGCGGCCGCTGCGCTGGGTTTCGGCCATGTCGAGATCGGCACGGTCACGCGGCTTGAGCAGCCGGGCAATCCCCGGCCGCGGCTTTTCCGCTATCCCGCGCAAGAGGCGGTCATCAATCGCATGGGTTTCAACAATCGCGGCGCGGAAAAAATCGCCGCCTATCTCGCGCGCCAGCCCGGCCCGGGCCGCCGGCGCATCCCGCTTGGCATCAACCTCGGCAAGTCAAAGGCCGCTCCGCTCGACCAGGCCGTGGCCGATTATCTCGGCAGCTTTGCCCTGCTGGCCGATCACGCCGACTATCTCGTCATCAACGTCAGCAGTCCCAATACGCCCGACCTGCGCAAGCTGCAGGAAGAGGAGCGTCTGCGGGAGCTGCTCGCCGCTCTTTCAGCCGCCAACCGCGATCGGGCCGCGCAGCCGGGCAAGGCCCGAAAACCGCTGCTGCTGAAAATCGCGCCCGACCTTTCGCCACCCCAGATCGACACCGTGCTCGCGGTCCTCACTGAGTTCGGTTTCGACGGGGTCATTGCGACGAACACGACGCTCGAACGCCCCGGTCCGTTTGCGAGCGTCAACGAAGCCGGCGGCCTGAGCGGGGCGCCGCTGCGCCGGCGCTCGACCGAGATCATCAACTATATTGCGCGGGCGACCGGCGGCCGGCTGCCCATCATCGGCGTCGGCGGTATCAACGATGCCGCGAGCGCGGGCGAGAAACTCGATGCGGGTGCGACCTTGGTGCAGGTTTATACCGGGATGATTTATCGCGGACCGCTGTTTGCGCGCGACATGGCGCGGGCGCTGGCCGACCGGCAGCGGTAACGGGGAGAATTTTTTAACGCAAAGGCGCAAGGACGCAAAGTGCGTAAAGCAAGGGAAGGGGCCGGTTGATCGGGCAGGTCGTGCTATATCGTGGGTCCGTTGTCGCCGGATGCTCCGCTCCCGTTGCAGCATGGTTTTTGTCGCCGTGCTGCCGATTAAATAACCTGAAAAATTCAGGCGAGCGGTCTCCGCGGCCTTTCTTGGCGACTTGGCGCCTTTGCGCTTAACTCCGGATCAGATCACCCAGTCGCCGAAATCCATCAGCTTGCGCGTCTCGACCACGGTTTCGTCCTGCTGGCGGGTGCGGATGACGAGGTTTTCGCCTTTGAAATAAACCACGCTGTGCGGCGGCACGCTTTGCAGCAGCCAGACGTTGGAGCCGACGATCGAATGATCGCCCACGCGCGTTTCGCCGCCGAGAATGGTGGCGTGCGCATAGATGGTCACATGATTGCCGATGTCCGGGTGGCGCTTCACGCCCTTGACCGGGTTGCCCTCGGGATCGAGCTCGAACGATTTTGCGCCGAGCGTGACGCCCTGGTAGAGCTTCACGTGATGGCCGATGCGCGCGGTTTCGCCGATGACGACGCCGGTGCAATGGTCGATGAAGAAGTGGGTGCCGATTTCCGCGCCGGGATGGATGTCGCAGCCGGTGCGTTCATGGGCGAACTCGGTGAGCATGCGCGGGAGCAGCGGCACGCCGAGCTGGTAGAGCACGTGCGCGAGGCGCTGGAGCGAGATGACGAGCACGCAGGGGTAGGCGAGGATGATCTCCTCGACGTTGCGCGCGGCCGGGTCGCCGCTGAACGCGGCGCCGACGTCGGTCTGGATAATTTTGCGCAGTTCGGGGAAGCGGCCGAGCGCGGTGTCGGTGAGCTCTCGGGCGCGGGTGGACGCGTGGGCGTCGCGCGCGAAGCGCAGGCTTTTTTCCACCTCGTCGGCGAGACGCTTCTCAATGCGCTTGAGCAGGTGGCCGACATGCGCGGGCACGTCCTTTTTCGTCAGGCCGCGTTCCTCGAAGTAACCTGGGAAGAGAAGGTGCATGCAGTCCACCGCGAGCTGGTTGACCGAGGCCTGCGCGGGCAGGTTGGTGCCATCAAGGTGGTTGATGCCCCCGTCGGTTTCGTAGGAGGCAAGCAGGGCGCGTTGGATGTCGTCGAGGGGCGTCATGGCCGGAAGCGTGAGGATTGGCGCGTTGGGCGGCATCTCCAAGCCCATTTTTCACGGGGCTTACTTCCGGGCTGGACAAGCCGCGGACGATGGCTCTTATTGCGCCTTCCCCGCTATGGAACGCTCAGGTGGTGGAATTGGTAGACACACACGTTTGAGGGGCGTGTGCCGTAAGGCGTAAGGGTTCGAGTCCCTTCCTGAGCACCACTTTCCCCGGCAGATCGGACGGGAAAAGGCCTCCACCATCGCTTTTCATGAAGAGCGAGCCGACGGGTTTGCGCCCAAGACGAAAGGTTCGGGCCTGTCCTTGGAATGAAAAGCTGGAGTTGACGTTCTCACTGTAGATAATCATCGACTGGAGCCCGGCAATTTAGCCCCCTTATGCAACACCCCCTCGTACTCGGTGGCATCGATTATGCCATTTTATTGGTTTACTTCGTCTTCGTGCTTGGCATCGGCTGGGCGTTGAAGCGCCAGATGAAAGGCAGCACCGATTTCTTCCTATCGGGGCGTTCCATCCCGGCGTGGATCACCGGCCTCGCTTTCCTCTCGGCCAATCTGGGTGCGCAGGAAGTGATCGGCATGGCCGCCTCCGGTGCGCAATACGGCATCACCACAAGTCATTTTTATTGGATTGGCGCGATTCCCGCGATGGTGTTCCTCGGCCTGTTCATGATGCCGTTTTACTATGGCTCGAAGGCGCGCTCGGTGCCGGAATACCTGAAGCTGCGCTTCGACGAAAAAACCCGCGGGTTCAACGCGCTGTCGTTTGCGGTCATGACGATCTTCTCCTCGGGCATCTCGCTCTACGCACTGGCCAAGCTGCTGGAGATTTTGCTCAGCTGGAATTTCAACTTCAGCATTTTCATCTCCGCCCTCATCGTACTGATCTATATCTTTCTCGGCGGTCTGACCTCGGCGATCTACAACGAGGTGCTGCAGTTTTTCATGATCGTGTTCGGTTTCGCGCCGCTGGCCTACCTTGCCCTCAAGGACGTGGGTGGCTGGGCGGCCCTGAAGGAAAAACTTTCCGCAGTGGCGGTGGAGCAGCATTTCGCACCGGGCACGTGGACCGAGTCCTGGAAGCACATGGGCAGCGCTGGCTCGAACCCGATGGGCGTCGAGTGGTTCGGCCTCGCGATGGGCCTGGGTTTCGTGCTTTCGTTCGGCTACTGGTGCACAGACTTTCTCGTCGTGCAGCGCGCGATGGCGGCCCGGTCGATGTCGGCCGCCCGCCGCACGCCGCTCATCGCCGCGTTTCCGAAGATGCTGTTTCCCTTCCTCGTCATCCTGCCCGGCATGGTGGCGATCGCGCTGGTGCAGAGTTCGCACGGCGGCTTCACCCTGCCGCAGAACGCCGACGGCTCGCTCAATTACAACATGGTCGTTCCCGTGATGCTTGGGCGCTATTTTCCTCCCGGCCTGCTTGGCCTCGGCTTCACGGCGCTCATGGCGTCGTTCATGTCGGGCATGGCGGGCAATGTCACCGCGTTCAACACCGTCTGGACCTACGACATCTACCAGAGCTATATTGCGCCGAACAAATCCGACGCGCATTACCTCTGGATGGGCCGCATGGCCACGGTCTTCGGCGTCTTGGTTAGCGTGGCCGCCGCCTATCTCGCGGCGGAGTTCAACAACATCATGAACATGCTGCAGCTCGTGTTCGCATTTGTGAATGCCCCGCTTTTCGCCACCTTTCTGCTCGGCATGTTCTGGCGCCGCACCAATGGCCACGGCGCCTTCATCGGCCTGCTGTCCGGCACCTTTGCGGCGGCGTTGCACCACGGTCTCACGCTGCCCGTCGGCGATCCGGTCGGCATCAAGGGCGGC
>Ga0210388_10000130_pt1 | contig 82477 bp, 83 predicted proteins | sample IncBWC19OmetaG_FD_155485 | JGI IMG/M metagenome (GOLD analysis project Ga0210388, IMG submission 155485) | Forest soil microbial communities from Barre Woods Harvard Forest LTER site, Petersham, Massachusetts, United States - Inc-BW-C-19-O ... | reverse complement strand
CGCCGGGCGAACAGCAATTGGCTCTAGCGGCTTGGGTGACCAAGGAGGCCGGGGAAAAACTGGCGGCAACTTTGGGACACACGGTCGATGAGCTGTTGAAGATGGCGGATACTCGCGGATTTCAGGCGATGCCGATGACTTTGCGAATTTCAGGCACAGCGCCGGCGAAGGTGCGGGAGATTCACACGCGCAACGTGATCGCGAAAATCGAGGGCAGCGATTCGCGTGCCAAGGACGAAGCCGTGATTTTCAGCGCGCACTGGGATCATCTGGGGATCGGCGATCCGGTGAATGGCGATCCGATTTACAACGGCGCGGCCGATAACGCGACCGGCTGCGCGATGATCATGGAGATCGCGCGGGCCTGGGCGGGGTTGCCGCAGAAGCCTCGGCGGTCGGCGATTTTTCTGGCGGTGACGGCGGAAGAGGCGGGGTTGCGAGGGTCGGAATATTATGGACAGCATCCGGTCGTCCCCGCGGGAAAAACGGCGGCGGCGGTGAACCTCGACATGTTCCAGCCGGTGGGACGGGCTCGTGACGTGAATGTGACCGGCGCGGAGCGGACCACTCTTTATCCGTTAGTGGAAGAGGCAGCCCGGCGATTCTCTCTGACCATTACCCCCGATCCGCGGCCCGAAGCGGGCGTTTATTACCGCTCCGATCATTTTTCGTTCGCGCGCGTGGGCATCCCTTCGTTTTCGATCGATCAAGGCGAGGATCTGTTGGGTAAGCCTCCAGGGACGGGGAAGAAATTATTCGATGAGTTCGAGGACAAACATTACCATCAGCCTTCGGACGAGTATCACGACGATTGGGATTTCACGGGGATGGAGCACTACGCGCGGTTCGCGATGCTGATCGGCGTGAATGCGGCGAACGTAACGAAGATGCCGACGTGGCATGAGGGCGATGAGTTTCTGGCGGCTCGGGTGGCTAGCGGTGTTAAGTAATGTGTTAAGTAATTCCCGGCGCGAGTTTTTGATTGCTGCCGGATTCCTTCCATTTTTTTGGCGGCGCGATCGCGTGAAGATGGCGGGGATTTCGTTTCGGGTGGTGCATCGGGGATCGTCGCCGCATCGGTATTTGCATATCCACGGAAACGAGACAACGGCTCGCGATGTGGTGATGGAGCAGGTGAACGCGCACGGAGGGAAGGCTCTGTTGATTCAGAGCGACACCCGGAATGTTCCGTTACAGGGCGGGCAGATCGATCCCAACCGGATGTTTTCGCGGGAAGGCGCGGAGAAGAATTTGAGGACGCTGAATCCGGGGTGGTCAGAGGCGCAGATTGAGAATGGGGCACTGGCGCTGGAGCGCGACCGGCACAAGTTTCTGAAAGCGATCCGCCCTCCGAAGGGCGGCAGGATTGTCGCGCTGCATAACAATAGCAACGGGTACTCGGTGGAGAGCGAAGTGGCGATCAGCGATAAGACGTCTTTGAAAGATGCGTCGAATCCGCACGAGTTTTTCCTGGCTACGGATCCCCGGGATTTCGAGGTGCTGGCAAAGTCGCCCTTCAATGTCGTGTTGCAAAATACAGGGCCTAAGGATGATGACGGGTCGTTATCGAGGCTCGCTACAAAGTTGGGGATTCGGTATATAAATCTTGAGTGCGGGCTGGGGAAGATCGATCGGCAAAGGGAGTTGTTGGCGTGGCTGGAGGGGAACGTCTAAGAGGAAAACATTCCACGCAGAGACGCAGAGAACGCAGAGTTGTAGACAGAGTCCGGCTGTACGATATATCGTGAGCGGCCCTGCCGAAGCCGGGCCGCTAGTGGATTGGATGATCTCTCACATGGGTCCTGGCCACAACGGTGAACCGTATATTCCATGCTTCGATGCACCACCCTCTGAAAACCGGGGTTGAAGCCCCGTGATAGGATCGATCCTAAAGTCTCCCGTCGAAGCCATACATATAGTTGGCCGCGCGAGCCGTTCCACGGGCTCCGGAAGATCAGCACCACCGTAATGCGACTTTTCCTGCGCAGGAAAAAAACTGTCAAAGAACGCCCGGTGAGGTGCGTCCTTCTGGATTGAGAGTACTGCTAAGAAAAACCAACACGGTTCACGCAAAGGCGCTAAGCTCGCCAAGGGAAAAGAGATAAAGTCCGAAAATGGCTAGTGATCGTCTTTGGGCTGGGGCATAATCGGAGCAGTGGAACTTACTCAAGCAGTTTGCGAGCGGGCTCGGCTGGCGCGGGATGCTCGGTTTGACGGGCGATTTTTTATCGCTGTTACCTCGACCGGGATTTATTGCCGCCCGATTTGCCCGGCCACACCCAAGTCTTCAAACGTCCTCTATTTCCCGTCCGCGGCGGCGGCTGCTGAGGCGGGGTTTCGACCTTGCCTGCGGTGCCGTCCGGAAACTTCGCCGGGGACGCCGGCATGGCTGGGGACTTCGGTCAGCGTTTCCAGGGGCCTGAAGCTGATTGCGGAGGGGGCGCTCGACGAGGGAAGCGTCGATCAACTCGCGGCGCGTCTGGGCTTGGGATCGCGGCATTTGCGGCGGATGTTCCTCCAGCACCTGGGAGCTACGCCGGTGGCCGTGGCGCAGACGCGGCGGGTACACTTCGCGAAAAAATTGATTGACGAAACGGATCTGCCGATGACGCAGGTGGCGATGGCGTCCGGGTTCGGAAGCATACGGCGGTTCAACGACACATTTCAAAAACTATATGGACGGACGCCAGGGGATTTGCGCCGGGCGACGGCACGCGAACGGAGGGGCGATGAGGCCGGCGTGTACACGTTCCGGCTGGGCTATCGGCCCCCTTACAACTGGGCGTCCATGATTGGATTTTTGGGGCCGAGGGCGGTTCCGGGGGTCGAGACGATTACGCTCGATGAATACCGAAGGAGCATTTTGCTCGACGGGAAGTCTGGATTCATTTCGGTCCGGCCGGTAGCTGCGAAGAATCTTTTGGAGTTGCGGATCGAGTTTCCGGAGCCGGCGGCGCTGTTTCGGATCGTCGAAAGAGTGCGGAACATTTTCGATCTGCGTTCGGATCCGGCGGAGGTGGACGGGCACTTGAAGAAAGATTCGAGGCTCAAGCGGATTGTTCAGGCTCATGCGGGCATGCGAGTGCCGGGATGTTGGGATGGATTCGAGATCGGGGTCCGCGCGATTCTCGGGCAGCAGGTCAGCGTGAAGGGCGCGACGACGATGGCGGGACGGCTGGTCACGGAGTTCGGGCGCGGGAATTTTCCCACGGCTGAATCGTTGGCGGATGCGGATTTGGCGCGGATCGGACTGACGAAAGCGCGGGCAAATTCGATTCGGGAACTGGCTTCGGCGGTCGCGCGAGGCGAGGTTTCGTTCGATGCTTCGCAGGGGCTTGAAGCGTTCGAAGAGGCGATGACGAATCTGCCTGGAATCGGGCCATGGACGGCGCAGTATGTGGCGATGCGGATCGGTGAGCCGGACGCGTTTCCGGCCGGGGATTTGTATTTAAGGAGTTTCGCCAAGGAAGCGGAAGCGTGGCGGCCCTGGCGCGCTTACGCGGGAATGTACATCTGGAGCGGGAGTCATCTGTTATGAATTACACCTATCTTGAAACACCGATTGGAACGTTACTGATTGCCGGGGACGGCGAGGCGGTGAGGAGGATCGATTTTCCGAAGGACGGGAAGGCTCGGAAGCCGGAGGATGGATGGACGGAATCGTCGCGAGGGCCGGTGGGCGTGGCGGTGAAGCAGTTGAAGGAATATTTCGCGGGGCGGAGGGCGGAGTTCGATTTGCCGCTGGCTCCGGAGGGGACCGAGTTTCAGAGGACGGTGTGGCGGAATTTGCAGGAGATTCCGTATGGAGAGACGATTTCGTACGGGGAGCTTGCGAAGAGGGTCGGGAATCCTAAGGCGTCGCGGGCGGTGGGGGCGGCGAATGGGCAGAATCCGATTCCGATTGTGATTCCGTGCCATCGGGTGATTGGGGCGAATGGGAAGCTTACAGGGTTTGGCGGTGGGTTGCCTACTAAGGAGGCTTTGTTGGGGTTGGAGGCTAAGCAGTTGAAGTTGGGTTGAGTGAAAGAGAGTTTTGTGGTCGGGGCGAAAGCATGGGGACAGACCGCTCTGTCCCCGCGGCGACCAAGTGTCGGGTGCTTTGGCGGCGCGAGCGGGCGCCTTGGGACAGAGTGGTCTGTCCCCATACTTTCGCGCATTCTCGCTTTGTCAGGTGATTTTTTCGGCTATCGATTTGGCTTGGAGAAATTGGAGCAGGTAGTCCGGGCCGCCGGCTTTGGAATCGGTGCCGGACATATTGAAGCCGCCGAAGGGGTGCGCGCCTACCATGGCTCCCGTGCATTTCCGGTTGAGATATAAGTTGCCGACGAAGAATTGTTCGCGGGCTTTGCGGAGTTTCGCGGGATTCTTGGAATAGGCCGCGCCCGTCAGGCCGTATTCGCTATCGTTCGCGAGTTGCAGGGCATGGTCGAAGTCGCGGGCTTTGGTCACGGCCAGGACCGGGCCGAAAACTTCCTCCTGAAAGAGTCTCGCTTTGGAATCGATGTCGGCGATCACGGTCGGCTGGATGAAATAGCCGTCGCCTTCGACGGTGTCCCCGCCAGCGATCAGGCGGCCTTCCGTTTTTCCAATCTCGATATAGTCGAGGATCGATTTGCGAGCGCTGGCGTTGATGACGGGGCCCATGAAGTTTGCGGGATCGTGGGAGGGACCTACGGTCAGCTCGGCTACTTTCGTTTTGACCTTCTCTAAAAATTCGTCGTAGACGGCTTCGTCCACGATGGCGCGTGAGCACGCGGAGCATTTCTGGCCTTGATAGCCGTAGGCGGACTGGACGACACCGGTGGCGGCGCTTTCAAGGTCGGCTTCGCGGTCTACGATGATGGCGTCTTTCCCGCCCATTTCGGCAACGACTCGCTTGATCCAGATCTGGCCCTTGTGCGGCTTGGCGGCCAGTTCATTGATGCGCAGGCCGACGTCGCGGGAGCCGGTGAAGGACACGAAACGCGTCTTGGGATGTTCGACCAACAGATCGCCGACGGAGGCTCCGCTGCCGGTGCACAGGGAAAAACTGCGGGGAGGGAATCCGGCTTCTCGCAATACCTCGGCGAATTTCTGGGCGATAGTCGGGGTCTCGCTGGATGGCTTGATCACCACGGTGTTGCCGGTGACCAGGGCGGCCAGGGTCATGCCGGCCATAATCGCCAGCGGGAAGTTCCATGGCGGAATGATGATGCCGGCGCCCAGCGAAAGATAAATCATCTCATCGTGCTCGCCGGGCATCTGGACCGTCGGGTCCGGTGAGGCGAATTTTTGCATCTGGCGGGCGTAATACTCGGCGAAATCGATAGCTTCGCTGACGTCTCCATCGGCTTCGGGCCAGGTTTTGCCGGCTTCCAGTACCAGCCACGCGTCGAAATCGAGCTTGCGTTTGCGAATCAGGGAGGCGGCGCGAACCACCATTTCGACGCGGCGCTCCGCGGAGACGCGGCTCCATTCGGCGAAGTAGGCGTGGGCGTCTTCGATGGCGCGGGTCGCGAGCTCCGGCGTGGCTTTGTGGTGTTTGCCGATGACTTCCGAAGTTTTCGAGGGGTTGACGCTGCTTAACAGGTCTCCGGTTTTGTGCGCGGAGCCCGCGATCCACAGATCGTAATCGCGGCCCAGTTCGGCGCGGACCCGCGCTAACGCGGCTTCTGCAGCGGCTCGATTCGCGGGAATGGAGAAGTCGGTGACAGGCTCATTCACGAAGGCAGAGAGCCGCCCGGTTGCAGCGGGAGTAGTCATATGTGGAGGCTATTATCCTTCTATAATTTTGCGGCCGCGCTCGAACAAGTCGGCGGCCTGGTCGGCCATGCGGCGGCCTTGTTCGAACAATTCCTTGCCTTTATCGGCGAGGTCGCCACCAGCCTCCGCCAGCATTTCCCGGCTGTGGCGGGTTTTCCTCGTGATGAAGCGCCGCGTGTCTTTCCCCGTTTGCGGAGCATATAAAAGAGCGATGGTGGCTCCGATCGCCGCCCCCGCCGTGAACCAAACCAGATGACTGCCGTTATCTCGCGCCATATCCATATTCTACCCTTGTCTAGGGTTCTTGTCGTAAGCTCAGGATATATGGATGAGCGTGAAGAATCGCACGAACTGGATCTAGTGACAGTGTTTCAATCGGCGGGGACAACGTCGGAGATGGAAGCAATCTCCGTGCAATCGCTACTGGAGGCGTCTGGGATTGCCGCAGTGGTTGTGGGCACGCAGAGCCTGCCGAATTTGCCGGAAGAAGTGCGCGTGGCGAAAGAGCACGAGACGGAGGCCAAGCGGATTATCGCGGACGCGCTGGCGGCCGGGGCGGCGGGGGCTTTGGAGGCGGAGAAGCAGACGGAATAGTCGAGCATTTCGCGTCTGTCCGCATGCTTACGCATGGCGGTTCAGTCTCGTCGAAGAAGCGATAGCGGGACGATGGCGTATCCTGACACTTTGGCCATGGCGTCCCCTACCGCACCTGCATACGACTGGAAGCACACGGCGCGAGGGATGGCGGCGCTGGTTGCCGTTTATGGCGCGGTCGTTTATCTGATCCCGAAGCCGGAGGCGGTGAAGCCGGAAGGATGGAGGCTCACCGGGATTTTCATTGCGACCATCGCCGGGTCCATCATTCAACCCGTGCCCGGAGGGGCTCTGGTGCTGCTGGCGGTCACCTTGGCCGCACTGTTCGGCGGGCTGACGCTCGAGCAGGCGCTGGCGGGTTACGCGGATAAAACGGTCTGGCTGGTGATGGCCGCGTTTTTTATTTCGAGAGCGTTGATTAACACCGGCCTGGCGCGACGAATCGCATTGTTCTTTGTGCGGATGTTCGGGAAAAGCTCGCTGGGCGTATCGTATGCGCTGGCATTGTCGGACCTGGTGCTGGCAGGAGTGATTCCATCGAATGGGGCGCGGTCGGGCGGGGTTATCCTGCCGATCGTGCGGTCGATTGCGGAGTTGTATGGGTCGAGGCCGGGCGCGACGGCGGCTCTGCTGGGGTCCTTTTTAATGCCCGCGGTCTATCAGAGCGTGTGCGTAACGTCGGCGATGTTTTACACCGGGCAGGCAAGCAATCCGTTGGCGGCGCGGATTGCGGCGGGATTCGGGTATCAGGTCACCTGGGCGAGCTGGATTGAAGCGGCGATCGTGCCGGGCATGATTTCCATGCTGGTGGTGCCGTGGGTAGTGATGAAACTAAATCCGCCTTCGGTTCTGCATACGCCTGAGGCGCCTGCGTTCGCGGCCAGGGAACTGCGCGCGATGGGCCCCTTGAAACATGGCGAGCGGATTCTGGGCGTGGTCTTCATTCTGGTCTGCGCGTTCTGGGTGACTTCGTCGTGGACTAAGATCGACGTGACGATAACCGCGCTGGTGGGCGGGATTATTTTGATCCTCACGGGGGTGTTGAGCTGGGAGGACGTGAAGGGCGAGCGCGCGGGGTGGGACATTTTCGTGTGGTACGGAGGGTTGCTGCGGCTGGGGACGGCGCTCAACGAAGCTGGGGTGACGAAGGCTCTGGCAGAGGGCGTCGGGCGCATGTTCGGCGGGTACGGGTGGATGGGGCTGTTCGCGATCGCGCTGATCATTTATTTTTACGCGCACTACGCGTTTGCGAGTATCACGACGCATCTTCTCGCGATGTTCCCGGCGTTTCTGGCGGTGCTGATTGCTAAGGGAGGGCCTCCGGGGCTGATGGTTTACGCGTTCGCTTGTTTCGCGAATCTTTCGGCGGGACTGACGAATTACGGGACCACTCCATCGCCGATGTTTTTCGCGCAGGACTATGTATCGCTTAAAAAGTGGTGGCAGATCGGGCTGGTGGTAAGCTTCGTGAACGTCGCGATCTGGACGGTGGCGGGGTTTAGCTGGTGGAAGTTTTTGAAGATCTGGTGAAGAAGATTTGATTAGCCGCTGATAAACGCTGATGAACGCTGATTCACGGCAAGGCAATGCTCTTGTCTTCAATCAGCGTTTATCAGCGGCTAAAGAAAGTTTTGTAAGACTTTTCGCGCAGGGAGTAGATATGCAAACAAGCGCATTGCATCCGGATTTGAGCGGCCGCGTGGCCGTCGTTACGGGAGCTAGTAGAGGGATCGGAAAGGCTCTGGCGTTGAGGCTGGCGCGTGAAGGCGCTGACGTGGTGATCGCGGCTAAGAGCGAAACGTCCACCGAAAAGCTCCCCGGCTCGATCTACGATGCGGCGGATGAAGTGCGGGCTCTGGGGCGAAGGGCGCTCGCCGTCCCCACCGACGTTCGCAGCGACGAAGCCGTCCGCGCCATGATCGGGAAAACCATGGCGGAGTTCGGCCGCATCGATATTCTGATCAACAACGCGGGCGCGCTGTGGTGGCAGAAGGTGATCGATACGCCTCCCAAGCGGTTCGACCTGATGATGGGCGTGAACGTGCGCGCTGCGTACTTAACGAGTCATTACGCGCTGCCGCACATGATCCAGCGGCGTTGGGGACACATTATTAACATGTGTCCGGCGATTTCGACGACGCCGAATCCGGGGCATGTCTGTTACATGATCACGAAGATGGGGATGGCGCGCCTTGCCATCGGCATCGCCGCCGAGCATCGCGCGGACGGCATTGCGGCTAATGCGTTATGGCCGCGCACGATTATCGAGAGCCAGGCGTCCATCAACTGGGGCCTGTCGACAAGGGAACAGTGGCGTACGCCGGAGATCGTGTGCGATGCCACGCTCGCGATTATCGCGCAGGAGCCGCCCAGTTATTCGGGCAAACAGGTGCTCGATGAAGAGGTGCTCAGCGAGCTCGCGGGTATTTCGAATTTCGATGGCTACTGGTGCGAAGGGAAGCCGCCGGAGAGGCCAATTTATATCGACAAATCGCTGTAGGCTCAAAATAAGTTTGGCGGCGATGAGGTGATTCACGGGGACCCTACGCGGTGTATGAGTAGAGGACATCGTGTTATGAACTCTCTCAAGATGATCCTGGCGGTTCTGGCCACTGCGGCGATCGGGGCAGGGCAGGAGAGAATTGCCGCCAGCATGCGTTTTTCGCGGCCCAACACGTTTGCGCCTCGACGGCTGAGTGCGGACGCAACGGTTTGCGTGAATCCCCCGTTAAATCTGACTCGGTGGGAGATCGACCCAAGCAAGGCCATGCGGGAACTCGGGGATCGGATTCGCGAGGCTGGGTTTCGCGTGGGTCCTGAACAGTGCGACGCAACCGTCTACACCGAAATCGTTGCGAACGGCCGCAAGAACCTGGAACTGCAATTCCGGATCGTGTTCGTCGACGAGCAGATCCCGCGGCTGTGTTCCGCCGCGCACGGCAGCCTGTTGGCGGCCTTTGCCGAGGAGGCTCGTCAGATTCGAGACGCGCAGGTGAAGGGTATGGCGATTTACCGGGGCGCGGTAGAATAAAGTGCGTCCGCAACGCAACAGCAATTTGGCTGCTGATGAACGCTGACCAGCCGATTACGTGGCTTTTGCGGCAATCCCCGCGCGCCGCTAGGATGGAATGAAGAGGTCAATCCGATAACGGCGACGTGATTCACTCCGTCAGTGCCGCGAGCACTTGCTCGGCATGACCTTCGGGCTTCACCTTGGGGAAAATTTTCGCGATTTTTCCATCGGCTCCGACTAAGAACGTGGTGCGCTCGATCCCCATGTATTTCTTCCCGTACATGCTCTTCTCTTTCCACACTCCGTAGGCTTCGGCGACCGAGTGATCAGGATCGGCCGCGAACGCGTAAGGCAAGCCGTACTTGGTGGCGAATTTCTCCTGCGCCTCCGGTTTATCGGGCGAAACGCCGACGATCATGGTTTCGTTCTTGTCGAATTTCTTCGACAAGTCGCGAAATTCGCACGCCTCCTTGGTGCATCCGGGCGTGTCGGATTTGGGGTAGAAAAAAAGCACTACGCGCTTGCCTTTCAATTTCGAGAGCTGGAACGTGCCGGATTTAATTTCCGGAGCGCGATCGCCAACTTGGAGAGCCATATGCGGAAATTGTAGAATAGAAGTTATGAAAAAGGGAATCATCGCGACAAGTTGCTTCGGAATCATTTTGCTGGTGGGTACGCGGGTCTTCGCCGCCGCGCCCGCGGGCGACGCTGAGAAGGGCAAAGCCGTATTCGAGGACAATTGCGCGGTGTGTCACAACGCCGATAGCGAGGAAAAGAAGATGGGTCCCGGGCTGAAGGGCCTCTTCAAACACGAGAAGCTGAAGAACGGCAAGAAACCGACGGACGCAAACGTGAAGGCGATCATCAATGCGGGCGGCAACGGAATGCCGGCTTACTCCGACATGTTGAGCGATGAAGAACGTGACAATGTTCTGGCGTATTTGAAGACGCTATAGTCTACACTGGTAAATAACGTCCTCATCGTCTAGTCGGCCTAGGACATCGCCCTTTCACGGCGGTAACGGGGGTTCGAATCCCCCTGGGGACGCCAAATTTTTCGATTACGCTACCCGCGAATCGTCGATTTTCATCGGCTCATTGCGATGAGCCGCCAGCGTCTCGATTAATTCCACACCCTTTAGCGTGATCGAATGACGAGCGCTATCGGTCCGCAGCAGATAGCCGCCTTCTTTCAAATACCACAGGCTAAATTCTAGCTGCTCCCGCTGCATTCCGAGCAGGTCGAGAAGATCGCGCAAGCCCATCGCCGGCTGATCTGGATGGGAGAGCCGTTTGCGATAGAGGATCGTCAGGATTTCGTGGCGCTTGCGATGCTCATCCGGAAGCGTCGAGGCTGGGCTGACATTCGGATCGAACTTCGCCTGTGGACGCGAGCTCCGATGCTGCGCGTCATAATCGGCGCGTTTCTTCGGGTCGCTGAGGATTTGATAGGCATCCGCGATGAGGCGGAACGCCGAAGCGCTGCCCGTTTCCTGGTTATCCGGATGGAAACGCTGGGCTTGCACGCGATAAACGCGATGGACGGTCTCCTGATCCGCGTTCGGGCTGATCTGAAGCGCCTCGTAATAGTCGACGAACACTAGGCTTAGTATCGGCCAAAACTCCCTTTCGGTCTATAAGGTGTTTTGCTGAGGACGCTATCCTAGTGACGGAGCCGTTGTGCGCAGTCAGGAACTACTCGTGTTCTTAGTTTCGTTCGCGCTCCCGCTGAGTGCCGCCGATGTCGCCCTGCACGGGCGCGTCGTGGATGAAAACGACGCGCCCGTGCCGTCCGCTCACGTGCACGTTGCGCTGCCCGTTCCCGCAAATCCTATCGACGTTCTGACCGATCCCACCGGAGCCTTCTCGATCACCTTGCCCGGACCCGGCGATTTTCTCCTCAGCATCGCTCGCGAGGGTTACTACGCACTGAAGGATCGTCCCGTGCACGTCGAAGGCCCGCAGGACATCACGCTGGTCGTCCACTCCGTCCGTGAAGTTTTTCAATCGGAGAACGTTCATGAGGAAACCTCGCCGGTCGACGTGGGCCAAGCGCAGAGCCAGGAGCGCCTTACCGGCACCGAAGTCAACGACATGCCGTACGCCAACAGCCACAGCTTGCGCAATTCGCTCCAGTTGATGCCCGATGTGGTGCAGGATGCCGCCGGCGTTCTGCATGTGAACGGATCTTCGGAAAACCAGGTCAACTTCCTGCTCAACGGCTTCAACATCACTAACCCGATCACCGGCCAGTTTCAGACCCTGCTCGCGGTCGAAGGCGTCCGCTCCGTCGATCTTTCTTCCGGCCGCTCCTCGCCGGCCTTCGGGAAAGGAATCGCCGGCGTGCTCGCCGTCAACACCGAAAGCGGCACCGACAAGTTTCATTACACCTCCACCGATTTCATTCCCGGCCTCAATATCCAACAAGGGCTGCATCTCGGAAACTGGTATCCGCGCTTCGGAGTCTCCGGACCCATCGTTCACGGACGCGCCTGGTATTCCGACACGTTTGAATCCGAATACAGCGAATCCGTCGTCACTGCGCTTCCTAAAGGTCAGAACACGCGCAGCGGATGGGCCGGCAGCAACCTGCTGCACTCCCAGGTCAACCTGACTCCGTCCAATATTCTCTTCGCCGATTTCCTGGTCAACGTCGATAACGAAGCGCGCGTCGGTCTCGGAGCGCTCAATCCTGTTTCGACCACTTCCAATCTCCATACCCACGAATATTTCGCGAGCGTGAAGGATCAAAAGTATTTCGGCCACGGAGCGCTGATCGAATTCGGCTACGCTCACAACGATTTTTTCGATCACCAGAGCCCGCAAGGGCCGGAGCTGTATGTCATCTCCACCGTGGGCAACACCGGCAACAATTTTGTCAACGCCCAGCAGGCGGCCACCCGCGATCAGGGACTGGTGCAGGCATTTCTACCGAAGTTCAAGTTCGCCGGCTCCCATCAGATCGAAATCGGCGCCGACGCCGACTGGCTGCGCTACAACGCCAATTTCGATCGCACCGGCTACCAGGTCCTCGGGCTCACCGGCCAGTTAATCTCCCAAACTTTGTTCCCCTCGCCCGCCCGATTCGAGGTGACGGACGCCGAGATGTCCGCCTACGTTCTCGATACGTGGCGCGTGTCGAAGCGCCTGCAACTCAACCTTGGAGTCCGCGAGGATTGGGACCGGCGCATTCCGGAGGTCGCCTGGTCGCCGCGCGCGGCATTTTCATGGTCTCCTCTTTCCTCCGCGCGAACCAGAATCTCCGGAGGCTATTCCATCACCCACGACGCCGTCACCATGGGAATGCTGGGCCAGCCCTTCGATCAAACCGCCGTGACCACCGTCTACAACGCCGAAGGGGTTCCCGGCCCACCGGCGCTTACCACCTACGCCATCGGCAATTCCGGCCTGGTTCTTCCGCGCGCGACCAACTGGACTCTGGACGCGGATCATCAACTGTTCGCCCATGTCTATATCAAGGCGAAATATCTTCGCCGCCGCGGCACCGACGGATTCGCGTTCATCAACCTGCTCGCCCCGGATGCTCCTCCGTCGCTGCTGCCTTTGCCTGGGACCGACGCGGCCGGAACCTACCAGCTCACCAACCTTCGCCGCGACGATTACGATTCGATCTCCGTCTCCGTGCGCCAGACTCTCTCCGGTCAATTTGAATGGATGGCGTCCTACACCCGCTCCCGCGCGCTCTCGAACGGAGTCCTCGATCCCAACACGGCGCAGCCTTTGCAGGTGCTTCCGGACCTGGTGCCGATGCCCTGGGACACTCCGAACCATGTCCTCGCCTGGGCCTACCTGCCGTTGCCTTTCAAGAATTGGGCGATCTCCGCGCTCGCCAATATGCGATCAGGATTTCCGTTTTCGGTTCGCGATCCGGCGGGCGTCGTGGTGGGCGCGTTCGATTCGTATCGTTATCCCATCAATTTCGATCTCAACATCGCGATTGAGCGCATGGTCACCCTTCGCGGCTACCGCTTCGCGCTGCGGGGAGGCATGGACAACATCACCAATCAGTCCAATGCCACGGCTGTCAATAACGTGACCGGCGCTCCGCAATTTATGCAATTTCTCGGCGACGAAGGCCGGCATTTTGTAGTGCGCGTCCGTTTCTTCGGCCGCGCTGGAGGTAAATGATATGCACAAATACTCCATCATTCTTCTGTTCACCGGCACAATGTTTGCGCAGGATCAGTTCGAGATCGGTGCGAACATCGGCTATGGGATTTATCGCGACGGTCAGATTTTTTCGTCGTCCGGCACTGCCGATACAGGCATCAGAAACCGCTTCGCGGCGGGGATTATCATCGGCGAAGAAATCTCGACCTACGTCTCCGGGGAATTTCGTTATCTCTATCACGACGGCCATCCGTTCCTCGAATTTCCCGGCGTGAAATCCGACATTCAGGGCAACTCCGACGCGCTCACCTACGCGTTGTTGTTCCACTTCAAGCCGCGCGAACATCGCTGGAGGCCTTTTCTCGCTGGAGGCGTGGGCGCGAAAGAATACGTCATCGCCGGTCCAGCGCCTTTCCCGCAGCCGATCCCGCAAATCGCCAGTCTGACCACCAACGATGTCTGGAAAGTCGCGTTCGACGTCGGCGGAGGCGTAAAAATCCGCTTAATCCCCCACATGCTGCTGCGCGCGGAATTTCGCGATTACATCACCACCTTCCCCAGGCAGGAAATCGTCCCCGCCCCCCACAACACCGCCCGCGGAATCTTCGAACAATTCACGCCCCTATTCGGAGTAAGCTACACCTTCTGATAAAGAACAAAAGGAAAAATCTTGGCGAGCTTAGCGCCTTTGCGTGAAAAACTCTCCCCGGCCTTGCCCTTTCAACCAGCTTTTCGTTTATCGTAAAACTTCGCATGCCAACCAAAACACCTGAAACCCTCCGCAGCTACCGCTGGTTCGGCCCCGATACCATGCGCGGCTTCAGCCACCGCTCCCGCATGCTCCAGCTTGGCTTCCGCAAGGAAGACTTTACCGGACGCCCGGTCATCGCCATCGTCAATACCTGGAGCGAAATCAATCCCTGCCACGCCCACCTGCGCGAACGCGCCGAAGCCGTAAAAAAAGGCGTGTGGCAAGCCGGAGGCTTTCCCGTCGAAATCCCCGCCTTCTCTATCACCGAAACCTACATGAAGCCCAGCCCCATGCTCTACCGCAACTTGCTGGCCATGGATACCGAGGAAACTCTGCGCAGCCTCCCCATCGACGGAGCGGTCCTCATGGGAGGCTGTGATAAAACCACTCCCGGCCTGCTGATGGGCGCCATCAGCATGAACCTGCCGGCGATCTTCCTCCCCGCCGGCCCCATGCTGCGCGGCAACTGGAACGGCAAGCCTCTCGGCAGCGGAACCGACCTCTGGAAATTCTGGACCGAACGCTGCGCCGGAAATCTGAGCGAATCGGATTGGACCGCGATCGAGAGCGGCATCGCCCGCTCTCCCGGCTTCTGCATGACCATGGGTACGGCCGCCACCATGACCGCGTTAGCCGAAGCGATGGGTATGACCCTCCCCGGCGCTTCTTCGATTCCAGCCCCGGACTCCAATCACGTCCGCCTCGCCGTCGACAGCGGAAAACGCATCGTAGAAATGGTGTGGGAAGATTCCAAGCCCGATGACGTTCTGACCATGAATGCCTTCCGCAACGCCATCACGGTCGATATGGCGATCGGAGGCTCCACCAACGCCATCATTCACCTGGTCGCGTTAGCGCGCCGCTGCGGCCTTGATCTGCCTCTGCGCCTCTTCGATGAAATCGCCCGCCGGGTGCCGGTGCTCGCCAATATCCGTCCCTCCGGCGAATATCTCATGGAGGATTTCTATTACGCCGGAGGCCTGCGCGCCTTGATGGCCGAAATCCCGGATCTTCTGCATCTCGATTGCCTCACGGTAAATGGCAAGACCATCGGGGAAAATCTGGAGGGCGCGCGCGTCGCCAACAGCAATGTGATCCGCCGGCGCACCGAGCCTCTGGCCGAAAGCGGAGGCACCGCCATCCTTTATGGAAGCCTGGCCCCCGATGGCGCCGTGATCAAAACCGTTGCCGCCGAACGCCGCTTCTGGCAGCACACCGGACCAGCGGTGGTCTTCAACGATTACCGCGACCTCGAAGCCCGCATCAACCGCGACGACCTCGACGTCACCGAAAACTCCGTCCTGATCCTCCGCACCGCCGGGCCGCTCGGTGGCCCCGGAATGCCCGAATGGGGAATGCTCCCGATCCCCCAAAAACTGCTCCGCCAGGGCGTCCGCGACATGGTACGCATCTCCGACGCCCGCATGAGCGGCACCTCCTACGGAACCTGCGTCCTCCATGTGTCGCCCGAAAGCTATGTGGGCGGCCCGTTAGCGCTCGTCCATGACGGCGATCAAATCACGCTCGATATCCCCAACCGCAAGCTCGATGTCCAAGCCGACCTCGAGCCCCGCCGTCGGCAATGGACCAAGCCAATCCCCGAATCCAACCGAGGCTACCTCGCTCTCTACCGCGAACGAGTTACCCAAGCCCACGAAGGCTGCGATTTCGACTTCCTGGCCCCCGGCCAATCCCCTCCCGACCCCGCCATCTTCTGACCGCACCGCGCAGATCGCGAAAAGCGGGGACTGCCTACTCTGTCCCAAGGCGCCGCACCCTTCGCAAAAGCCCTCACCACCCCGCACCGCGTGAACAAAGCGGCCAGTCCCCACTTTTCGCCCAGTCCACACAATTGCGTCTCTCCCCGCGCAGCACAGATCGCGAAAAGCGGCGCCGCACCCTTCGCAAAAGCCCTCACCACCCCGCACCGCGTGAACAAAGCGGCCAGTCCCCACTTTTCGCCCCGTCCACACACCTGCGTCTCTCCCCCGCGCAGCACAGATCGCGAACCCTCCTCCGCGCCGCGTGGACAGAGCGGGCTATCCCCACGTTCCGCCCAGTCCCTACTCAGTGTCGACGCCACCCGCAACTCAATCTACCCTGCTTCCAACAACATCGCACTTTCAACCACCTCCACTCGAAAAACCCTCGACTAATTTATAGCTAAGGAGTCCAGGTGCTCTGCCAACGGAGAACGGGATCGACCAGAAGGGACAATACTAGTAATCGTCACCGAGCGGGTCTGCGTGCGTTGGATGTCGATCGGTACATGACCGAGGCCTGGCCGTTGCGGCGCAAATGAAACGGATCTTCGTGCTGGAAGAAGTAAAACATCGGCTAAAGGGCGCCCCCGGGGGCGTCCGATAAATTTTGTTCTTTGACAACTGAAACTTCTTGCGATACTGGTGCGTAAATGCCCGTGTCTTTGAAAAGCCAAACCGTGCTTGTGGTCGGAGCCTCCAGCGGTATCGGCCGCTCCATCGCCGTTCACTTCGCCCGCGATGGAGCCACCGTGATGGCCTCCGCGCGCCGCCAGGATCGCCTCTCGGATCTACAGGAAGAGCTCGCCGAAGAGAACATCGATATCGGCATCTCGACCGCCGACGCCACGAATGCCGCTGCAATGGAGGAACTAGCGGCCCGCACGATTGAGCAATTCGAAAAAATCGATATCCTCGTCTACGTCAGCGGCACCAACACGCGTGATCGGGCCATGGTCAACCTCACTACCAAGTCCTGGGATGAGGTGATCACCGTAAATCTAAGCGGAGCCTACTACGCCACACGCGCCGTCCTTCCGGCGATGCGCGAACGCAAGAGCGGACACCTCATCTACATCTCCTCCATCTCCGGCATCGTCCCGGACCTTTCCGGCGCCGCCTACCAGGCTTCGAAACGCGGAATGCTAGGCTTGGCGCACGCCATTCGCATCGAAGAAAAAGAAAACGGCATCCGTACTTGCGTCATCTGTCCCGGAATGGTCGACACCGAAATCCTCGAAAAGCGCCCCGTAAAACCTCCACCCGAAATGCTGACGAAAGCTCTGCAATCGGACGACGTAGCGGAAGCCGTGCTCTTCGCCGCCAAACTCCCCCCACGCGCCGTAGTGCCGGAAATGCAACTAATGCCAACAGTTCTTTAGGGGATTTCTTGGCGAGCCTTGCGCCTTTGCGTGAAATGTTCTTTCAGTACCGGACCGCCTCCAAAAACAACCCCGCCGCCGGCGCAGTCCATGATGCTACGTCCAACTTCGCGTCTTTTTTCCCCGCCAGCAAACTCTTGAACTGATCGAGCGTAATCTCCCCCAGCCCCACCTTCACGATCGTCCCCGCCAGCCTCCGCACCATCTTCCATAAGAAGTGCGACGCCTCAATCCGGAACACCACCATGTGCCCGTCCACGCCCACTTCGGCCGAGTTCACCACCACCGTTGTCGGCTCCCCCGGCCGCGATGGATCGGGCGCACAGAACCGCACGAAGTTGTGCCGCCCCGCGATCAGTTCCGCCGCCGCCTGCATCGCCTTCACGTCGAGCGGCTCCTTGATCCACCACGCGAATTTCTTCGACAGCGCCGCCTTGCGAATCGAGATCTGATAAAAATACGCCCGCGAAGTTGCATCGTGCCGCGCATGAAATGTCTGCGGAGCCGCCTCGCATTCCACCACGGCGATCGACGACGGCAGCTTTTCGTTCAATTCGATCATCAGGTGCGACGGCGTATATTTTCGCCGCGCATCGCGCACCTTGATGTGCGCGACTTGTCCCAGCGCGTGAACTCCCGCATCGGTGCGCCCGGCCCCTTGCACGTCTACCGCAACTCCGAACAATTCATCGGCGATGCGCTGCAATTCTCCCTGCACCGTCCGCGCGTTATTCTGCACCTGCCAGCCGGAGAATTTCGATCCATCGTATTCCAGCGTGAGTTTATAGGTCATAAGCCTGCGGATTTTGCGTGAACCGGGAGTACTTTCTGCATTGCAGTCCGAAAACACGTTGCATTCAAAGAGGTTTCTGAATGGCACTCCATCTGCATTAAGACCAGTGTCGGATTCTGGAAAGGAGATTTACAAATGTTGAACTGGGCAGTTACCTTCTTTATTATCGCGTTGATTGCGGCCGTCCTGGGCTTCACCGGCATCGCCGTAGCCGCGGCCGGAGTCGCCAAGATCCTGTTCGTCGTTTTCCTCGTGCTGTTTCTGGTTTCGCTCATCGCGCACACCACGCGAAGAGTATAGGCAATGGGCGCACAGGCCGATCGGAGGAGTCAGCTTGTGCGCCCAAAATCTATGAAGCCTTTCTGAGGATCCGTTGCCAGCAGTTTCACCCGCACCTCATCTCCCACGTCCAGCCCTTGTTCGCCTTTCACCACTCGCCCCTCAGCCGGCGGATTTAAGATACGAACAAACGTTCCCTTCGGCGCCACTCCGGTCACAATCCCGCTAAATACCTGGCCGATTCGATCGCTCAACGCCACTGCGGCGATGCGCTTCTTCATGACCCGTTCCACTCTTCGGGCCATATCTTCCCGCAGCGTGCAGTTGCGAGCCACCACGTCGAGCTCCCCCGCAGTATATGAATCTCCGGCCTTGATCAACCGCTGTGTAACCAGATCCGCGAACCTGCGGTTCGGCGCCGTGGCGTGCGTATAATCGTTCACCGCCAAACCGAAATGGCCTACCGGAGGATCGCCCGGACGTTGAACGATATATTCGCCCGGGCCCATCAGCTTCACGATCGCGAGTGAAAGATCGGGAGCATGCGCCGGATCCACCGCCTTGCGCTTCAGCAAGAAATTATTCAGCGCGGCCGAATCGGGAGCATCCGGAAGTTTCTCGCCCATCGTCGCTGCCAGCTCGACGATGCGAGGCCAGCGCTCCGGAGTCTTGACCACTCGTCTAATCGACGACGCGCCGTTGGACGACAGCAATCTCGCGATCACTTCATTGGCTCCGATCATGAAGTCCTCGATCAGCTCCGTCGCGCGATTTTTCACCATCGTTTGCAGGCCGGTCACCTGGCCGTTGACCATCGTCGGCGTGGTCTCAATGCTATCGATGGTGAGCGCTCCGCTTTCGAATCGCGCTTTCCGCATCTTCTGCGCGGCCTCGTCCTGGATCTTCAATTGACTCTGCAAATCCGCCGACGCTGCGACCTTCGGCGGAGCCTCGCCCTTCTGTTCCAGCCACGGTCCTACCTTGCTATAAGTCAGTTGCGCATGATTTCGCACCAGCGCCCGATAGGACTGCCCCGATTGAATGATTCCATTGGGGCTCACCGTGTAATCGATGACGATTGCCGGACGATCCACAGCTTCATTCAACGAAGTGAGATCGGTGGACAACTCTTCGGGCAGCATTGGAAACGTCTCGACTCCGGTGTAGACCGAAACGCATTCCGTCGACGCATGCTGATCGATCGCAGACCCTTTGGGAACCGAGCCATCGACGTCGGCGACACCGATCAGGATTCGGATGCTTCCGTCTGATTGCTTCTCGGCGTATTCAATTTGATCCAGGTCGCGAGAGCTGTCGTTGTCGATCGAAGACCACAACAGGTTTCGCAGATCCTTGACCGCAGGCCCGGGTGCGAGTGGTTTCGCCGCGCGGATCGACGCGATTTGTGTCTGAATTTGAGGAGCAAAATCAGGATGGAAGCCGTGGTCCAGCATTTCGTTGTGAGCGGCCGCTTCGAGGTTATGATTCATGAGCAATGAACGAAGCGTATCATCCTCATGCACAAGGACGGAGGCGAACCTCCGTCCTTGTGTCCCATCGATCTAGCGTTTACCGGCGGAGTGGTGTTCCCGATTCGCGTCTTGCTGATGCTGGCGATTGTCGAAGGATGCTTCCTGCTCAGTCGGCTTGTACGACTTCAACCAGTCGTCGGCCTTCTTCTGAGCCTCTTCTTTCGCCATCCCATAGCGCTCTTGCAACTTGCCGATCAGTGTGTCGCGCTTCCCGTCAATGACTTGTAGGTCGTCGTCGGTAAGTTTTCCCCACTGCTGCTTGGCAGCGCCCTTCATCTGTTTCCACTTCCCGCTCATTTGATCCGTATTCATAAGGACTTGACTCCTAATTTAGAATTTGGCGAGCTAGCTTGGCCCACCCACACGCCACAGCCAAGAGCAGTCACTTTGCCACCTGATGCGTTTCTGTTACTTGCGCTTTTTCGCCCCAGGAAACCGGCACATATTGCCGCTTCGAAGGGCAAGATTTGCCGCCTCCGGGGAAACATCGGCCGGAGCACCGAGATCTAAAAATGAGGGCTTGACCCATGACGCCAAAACTAATAATTCCGCTGCTTTCCGCCGCGTCTTTGCTGCTCGCGGGCATCAAGACGGGCTACGATCGATTGGCTGATTTCAGCCAATATAAAACCTATTCGTGGATTGCCGCCGCACCCGCCGGCGATCCCTGGACGGACCGCATCGTCCGCGACGTGGATGCACAACTCGAACAAAAAGGCTGGAGGAAAATTCAAAGCGGAGGCGACATGGTGCTCTCCGCATTCGGCCGCACTCACGATGGGCAAACGGTCCAGGGATATTACACTGGCATCGACGGCGGCTGGAAATGGCACGGCCTCGAAGACACGGCTAAGGCCGATGAAACCGAGGTCGGCACGCTGCTAGTGGATGTATTCGACGGTAAATCGAAGAAGCTGATCTGGCGCGGTTCCTCGACCGAAACGTTGTCGGCGAAGCCTGATACAGATCGGTTGGAGCAGGATATTACTTACCTGTTCAGAGATTTTCCAAAGGTGGCGAACTAACAGTCAATTCCAATGATCCGCGCCCGCAGGTTCCTCTAAAGTAGAGGGATGGCGCAGCAATTCGGCATCCTGGTACGCATCGCTGTATTAGTGATGGCGACCCTTCTGCCGTTGATCAACCCCGCGGGATCGGCCGCGATTTTTCATTCGATGACGCTCGGCATTTCGGACGGCGCACGCCGGACGATGGCCCGGCAGATTGGACTCAACAGTTTTTTCCTGGTGGTGGCCGCGACCTTCATCGGCTCCTACGTTCTGGATTTTTTCGGGGTGTCCCTGACCTCGGTGCGAATCGGCGGAGGGCTGCTGGTGGCGATCAGCGGCTTCAAACTTCTGAACGCCGACGAAAAGCCCGGCCCTATCACGACCGATGCGAAGAAGCTGGAGGCGCGCGCATTTTATCCGCTCACGTTTCCCCTCACGGTCGGTCCCGGGACGATTTCGGCGGCCATCACCATCGGCGCCAGCCTGAAGGAGCCGGGCGTGGTTCTTTGGCAGAGAGCGCTGGCGAGCCTGGTGGGCTTGGCTGCCGTGGCGTTCACCGTGTTCTTCTGTTTCCGCTTCGCGGCACAGCTAATTCGATTCCTCGGAACAACGGGAACGTTGGTACTGCTGCGCCTTTCCGCGTTTATTCTGATGTGCGTCGGAGTCCAGATTATTACAAACGCGATTATTGTTGTCGTCCAAGGGATTGAGCGACAATAGAATTACTTGGTCAAATACGGATTCTATTATGCGGCGGCGCTGCTGGCGGGCGCGGGCGTGGTGACTTACCTCACCAATTGGTATTGGGCGATCCCTCTCTGCATTCTGGCGCTGTTTTGCTTGTACTTTTTCCGCGATCCGGACCGCAAGGTGCCTCTGGGAGCGGTCGCGGTTTCGCCCGCAGATGGGAAAGTGGTGGTCGTGAAACCGGAAAACGGAGGCCAGCGGATCAGCATCTTTCTCAACGTCTTCGATGTGCATGTGAATCGCACGCCGATCCCGGGACGTATTGTCGACGTCCAGTACAAGGAAGGCCAATTTCTGGTGGCGAGTAAAGAAGCAGCCAGCCATTCGAATGAGCAGAACACTATCACGGTAGAAGGAACGGTGGGCGGGCAGCCGACCCGCATTGTGTTTAAACAGATCGCCGGGTTGATCGCGCGGCGTATCATTTGCTATAAAAAAACCGGCGACACTGTCGCGGCGGGGGAGCGCGTGGGGCTGATTAAATTCGGCTCGCGCGTCGACGTGCAGCTTGGACCGGAATGGGAAGTCGCGGTGCGCGTGGGCGAGCGTGTCTCGGCCGGCTCCAGCGTGATTGCGAGGAAAAAATCGTGAACCTGCGGGAGCGGCTGGTCGATCCCAAATCTCCGGAGCGCCGTCCTCGCCGCGCAGCCTACGCGCTGCCGACTCTGTTCACGGCGGGCAATGTATTTTTCGGATTCTACGCGTTGATCGAAATTTTCCAGGGCGCGATGGAGACGGTGCAGGGCTCGCCCGCGGCGAATCAGCATTTCATCAAGGCGTCTCTGGCGATCGGACTCGCGGTTTTTCTCGATGGCCTCGACGGCCGCATCGCGCGCATGACCAATACCGTGAGCGATTTCGGACGGGAGATGGATTCGCTCGCCGACGTGATCGCGTTCGGCATCGCGCCTGCCGCGCTGGCATTCGTCTGGGGCGTTCGATTCGTCCAGCCGATCGTCGATCTGGATCCGAAATACTTCGACTATCTGAACAGCGCGGGATACTTCTTTTCGTTTATTTTTTTGCTGTGCGGAGCCATGCGCCTGGCGCGTTTCAATATTCAAAAAAATCCGATGCCGAAAAATCCGGGCAGGCCCGACCGGAAATACTTCGTCGGCCTGGCGATCCCTTCGGGGGCCGCGGTAGTGGCCAGCATCGTCTACGCATGCGATGGCGAGCCTTTGCGCGTCTGGACGTGGTCCGCTGCGTGGCTGGCGCTGATCGCTCTGCTGTCATTTTTGATGGTGAGCACGTGGCGTTATCCGAGCTTCAAGGACCTGAGCCTGACGCGTCCGCGATCGCCTTTGACCATCATCCTGATCGGCGCCGTCATTTTCTTAGTCTGGCGATTTTCGCGCCCGGCGCTGCTGGCGATGTCAGTCGCCTATATGTTGAGCGGCATTATTATTCGCATCGGCGGAATTATGAGGCGGAGATTGAAGCCGCCGCCTCCCGCACCGGAGCATCAAGTTGGCTGAACCTTTTCTGGTAAGACCCCTGGTGGCAGTGGTGGGCGGCGATACGCTGCGGGCGCGTGAATTGCGCGAAGTGCTGGGCGAAACCAGGCCCGCGCCGCGGGTCGAATTAATTTCCGGCGTCGGCGAGCCTCTGGCCGAGGAGAACGACGAACCCGTGGTGATGGTGCCGCTCGCCGCCGCCAGTTTTGAGGGCGCGGCCGTCGCCTTCCTCGCCGGCTCCCACGCGTCCAGCCGCAAGGCGCTCAAGATCGCGCCGAAAAATACCGTGCTGATCGATCTCACGTCGGCGCTCGAAGACCAGCCGAATGCGCGCCTGCGGGCTCCCTTCGCGGAAAAAGGTCCGATGAAAAACGTCGGCGCGGTGCAGGTGATTGCCCATCCTGCGGCCATCGCGATCGCGATGTTCCTGACCCGGCTTTCCGAAGCGGCTCCCGTGCGGCGCTCCATTATTCACGTGTTCGAGCCCGCCAGCGAGCGCGGACAAAAGGGACTCGACGAATTGCAGCAGCAAAACGTCGCGGTGCTGTCATTCCAAAAACTGAAGACCGACGTGTTCGATACTCAGCTCGCCTTCGCGATGCTGGCGCGATACGGCGAGGAGGCCGACGAGCCGCTGGAAGGAATCGAGCTGCGAGTCGAAAAGCATTTGGCATCGCTTCTCGCCGAATGGGATGGCATCCCGATGCCGTCGATCCGGGTGATTCAGGCGCCGGTGTTTCACGGCCACAGTTTCTCGGCGTGGGTGGAGTTCGAAGAGAATCCCGGCGTGGAGGCTTTAGAAAGAGCGTTGAATGGCGGCGGCATCGACGTTAGAACGGACGATCCGCCGACCAATATCGGCGTCGCCGGACAGAACGGGCTAAGCATCGGCGGGATCTCGATCGATCCGAATCAATCGCGCGCCTGCTGGTTCTGGATGGCGTCCGATAATTTCCGTTTGTCGGCGGAAAATGCAGTCGCGGTCATGAAGGAATGGACATGAGGATTTTGTGCGCCGTATTCGCGCTGAGCTTGACGGCGTGCGGCTATCACGTGGCCGGTCACGGCGATCTGATGCCGAAAACGATTCATAGCGTGTGTATTCCGGCGTTCAAGAACGCCACGTCGCGCTACAAGCTGACCGACCATTTGCCGGAGGCGATTTCGCGCGAGTTCATCGCTCGCACACGCTATTCCATCGTCTCCGATTGCAGCCAGGCGGACGCGGTCCTGACGGGTTCCGTGACTAATTTTCTGGCCAGCCAGACGGTGGTCCCGGTTTCGACCGGACGCGCCACCGCGGCGGATATTCACATCCTGCTTACGGTTACGTTCACGGAAAGAGCTACGGGCAAGCAGCTTTACAACAACGCCAATTTCAGCGTGAACGAACGTTACGAAATCAGTACGGATCCGATCTCTTATTTCGAGGAAAGCGATGCCGCGGCGAATCGGCTGGCGGTGCAGGTGTCGCGGCAGGTGGTGAGCGCGATTTTGAATAAGTTCTGATGAAAAATCCCCTCTCTTACGGTCAGGGTTTTGTAGACATCCGGCAAATTGCTTATGACTCCTGACCAGTTTCTCGATCGTCTGAAGAAAAACGGACCGGCGCCCGCCTATCTCTTTCTGGGCCCGGAAGCCTATCAGCGCGAGCGCTGCCGCAAGGCTTTGCTCGATGCCGCTTTGCCCCCCGAGGATCGCGACGAAGGATTCACCCGGCACGACCTGGACGAAATTCCTCTCGCCTCCGTCCTGGACGACGCGCGATCCATGTCCTTGTTCGCGTCGAAACGCGTCATCTGGATCGCCAGCGCGGAGGCGGCGCTTCCGCGGGGGCGAGGCAAGGAGGAGGAGGATTCGGGAGACGCCGCCGAGCTTGCTGCTTACTTGAAGGACCCGACGCCGGACACCGTCGTGGTTATTGAATCGAGCCGCTACGATTTCGAGGGCGAGGACAAGGCTCGTATTGAGCGGGTGCAGAAATATTATTCCTGCGTCCCGGCGCAAGTGGAGTTTCGTCCATTCGACCCATCGGAAGCGCGCGCGCTGGCGCAGGCGCTCGCGAAAAAGATCGGTCTGCAACTCGGCTTGGGCGAACTCGCATTACTGCTTGAAGCTACTGGAGGCGACGCGTCCCGAATCGCCGTCGAGATCGAAAAGCTGTCGCTGTATGCTGGCACAGCGCGGAAGGTGACGGCGGAAGATATCGCAGATCTGGTTCCGGACGCTCAACAGGCCAGCGTGTTCGCATTGGTGGCGGCGCTCGGCCGAGGCGACCGGACCCGGGCTCTGGAAGTCCTCGACACGCTGGCGCGGGAAGGCGAGTACATGCCGCTGGCGCTAACATTCTTAGGCACGCAGTTCCGCATGGCGCTGGTTGCGCGCGAAGCGGGATTGCGCGGGGCAGGTCAGATTCAGGCGCATTTCAATAAAATCGGCGCGCGCATGTGGCCGGAGCGAGCACGGCAAATCGAGCAGACCGTCTCCGCGTTCCCTAAGTCGAAGCTGGAACGGGCGCTGGTCAAATTGTTCGAGGCAGACCGCTCCCTCCGCGACGCCCGGCCAGACGACCGCATCGTGATGGAGGAGATGATTCTAGCTTTGACTACGCCGTGACGTTTAGGCAGCAGCCAGTTTACGAAGGCGCAGCGTGATCCGGCTCTTGTACCGCGCAGCCGTATTCTTTTTGATGATGCCCCACTTGGCGGAGCGGTCGATCAAAGAGAAGGTCTGCGGCACGATCGCCGTAGCTTTTTTCGCGTCCTTGGCTTCGAGCAAGCGGCGAAGAGAACGAATCTGGTGGCGCAACCGTGATCTGCGAATGCGGTTGACTTCCGTTCGCCCCTCGGTGATGCGCACACGCTTCAGAGAAGAAACTGTGTTTGCCATCTAAGAGTTCATAGTAGCTTGCGGGGGCCCCTCGGGTCAAATTGAGCCGGAAAATCGCCGGAATCGGCGTGTCTTTAAAGAAAATGACTTCTGCCGCCGATTTTCCCTGGAGACCTAAATTTATGATAAAAAACGCCGTAAGCCTTGCGATTCTGAGTGCCTGCGCCTGCCGCGCGGCCGATAATCTTACGCCCCTGAACGCCAAGCCGGGACTGTGGGAAGTGACCAGTACGACGGAGCGGAACGGAATGCCGCCCATCCCCGCCGAAGCCCTGGCCAAGATGTCCCCGGAGCAACGGGCCCGCATTGAAGCGCAGTTCAAAGGGACCGCGCAGACGACGACGAAGCAGTCGTGCTTTACGCAGGAAGACGTCGCCAAGGGGTTCGGCTTCAACAACAGCCTGGAGAAATCGTGCCGGCAAACGATTGTCGGCTCGAGCGAGAGCAAACTGGAAATTAAGTGGGAATGCGAAGGCGCTCAAAAGAACAGCGGGTCGATGAAGATCGAAGCGCCGGACTCCTCGCATGTAAATTCGCTGATCAACATCACCATGGGCGCGAACGGAAACGTAATGAACATGAAGGTGACGAACAGCGCGAAGTGGCTCAGCAATTCGTGCGGCGATGTGAAGCCGGATAGCGGGAAGAAGGAATAGTTAAAAAAAGATTGAGCCGCTGATGGACGCTGATGAACGCTGATAAGAAACAAGGGCTCGGATCTTCTGCGTTTATCAGCGCCAGGCGCGTCCTGCGAACAGCCACAACGTCAGCGGGATCAGCATGGCGATTCCCGTTGCCAACGCGACGGTGCGCACGTCGATTCCGCGATCCACGGCTTGGCCGGCCACGAAACTGGAGATCGATACCGCCAGCATGCTGAACGCGAACTCAGCGGAGAATACGCGTCCTCGAAACTGGTCGCCGGTTTGTTTCTGAAGCAGCGTGCTCGATGCGGTCCAGCACGCCGATCCGCCGGCGTGCGCGACGATCAGCGTGAGCGCCGCAAACGCCAGCGATCCCGCGGCTCCCAACGCGACATACCCCGCAGCAGTCATGGCGAACCCCGCAAGAATCGTCCAGCGCAGGCGGGCGCGATCGGTGCCGGCAAAATTTCCTCCCAGAAACGATCCGGCGATCGCGCCGATGCCGCGGGACGCGAGCAGAGCGCTCATTCCCAACGCCCCCGATTGGGCTTCGCTGAGACCGTGAATCCGGACGCGAAAAATCCGCTCGCCGAGCACCGGCAGAATCACCCAGTTCGCGCCCACGAATCCGACGCCGCCCTTTACGAAAATGGTCGCCAGCAATTTGGGATCGCGGCGGACGTAGCGCACGCCTTCGGCGATGGGCGAAAAGTCGACCAGATCGCGAGCGCGCAGAGGCGCTAAATTATCGGCATGAGGCTCGGCGAAGCTCATCCTGCGAATCAATAGAGCCGACGCGACAAAGGACAGTGAGTTGAGGATGAACACCGTCTCGCGTCCGCAGGTTACGAGAACAAGTCCGCCTAGTCCCGCGCCGATCGCAAAGTTGACAGACCAGGTGGCCGTTGCAATCGCGTTCGCGATCGGAATCTCGTCGCCTTGCGTGATGTTCGGAATTACAGCACGCTGCGCCGGTTCAAACAGCGCCCAGCAAATCGTTTCGAGCAGCAACAGAACGAACAGCAGCGGCAGCATCGCCCGGGTACGGACCAGCATCATCGCGAGCACAATCGCCGCGCGCGCCCAATCCGCAAACAGCATGACTCTGCGGCGGCTGATCCGGTCGTTAATCACGCCTGCCGTGGGAGCGATGAAGCACTGCGGCAGCACCTGCGCCAGGAACGCAAACGCCACCATCTGCGCGCTGCCGGTGAGTTCGAGAAGAAAGCTGAAGATGGCGACTTGATAAAACCAATCGCCCAATTCGCTGACGATCTGCGCCGACCACAGCAAGCGCAAGTTCCGATTGCCGCGCAGCAGATGCCAGTACGCGGACAGTTTCACGGGGTGTACAAACCCATGGCGAGTTTGGTTTTGTGCACCGTGTCATTCGCGATCGGCCGGACCTTCGCCGCTCCGTCCTCCAGCACGCGCGCGATGTATCCCTTTTCCGCCACGATATCGCGATAGCGTTTCTGAATCGGTTCGAGCGCGGCAATCACCGCTTCCGCGACCGTTTTCTTTAGGTCGCCGTAGCGCATGCCGCTGAACTGCGTGCGCAACGCGTCGTCCGAACATTCGGTGAACGCCTGAAAAATCGCCATCAAATTGCGAACGCCCGCGCCCGCCGTTTCGAAATCTACCGCGGGATTCGAATCCGTCGTTGCCCGCAGAATCTTTTTGCGAATCACCTCCGGAGGGTCCAGCAGGCTCACCGCGTGGCCGCTGCCCGGCGCCGATTTGCTCATTTTCTTTTCCGGCTCATCGAGCCCCATGACGCGCGCGCCCACCGTGGGCAGGCGCGTCGCGGGAACCACGAACATTTCGCCGTAGAGCGAATTGAACCGCTGGGCGATATCGCGAGCCAATTCCAGGTGCTGGGATTGATCGTCGCCCACCGGCACGATGGCGGCCTGGTAGAGGAGAATATCGGCGGCCATCAGCACCGGATACTGCATCAGGCCGTCACCAATGGTTTCCTGGGCTGCCGCTTTCGCTTTGAACTGCGTCATCCGCTCCAGCCAGCCGACCGGGGTCACGCAGGTGAGCATCCAGGCGAGCTCGGCGTGCGCGGCTACCGAAGATTGCACGATCAGCGACGAATGCGCCGGGTCAATACCGATGGCGAGCAGCATTCCCGCCAGCTCTTCGATCTTCGCCCGCAGCTCCTTCGGCTCCTGATAAATCGTGACCGCATGGAGGTCGACGATGCAGTAGATGCTATCGTAGTCGTACTGGATCTTGGCCCAGTTCTTCAGCGCGCCAAGATAATTTCCGATGTGCGGGCTGCCCGTTGGCTGAATGCCTGAAAAAACGCGTGGTCTCATTTTATATTGTTGGGGGAAACTTCCATCCTAAACGAAGTGGGCGGTCAAGTGAGCGTGATGAGCGAAGCGATGAACGAGGTCACAATAGACAAGTGGGTTTATGGCGGCGAAGCTATGGCCCGCATCGAAGGCCGCGTCGTCTTCGTGCCGTTCGTGTTGCCCGGCGAGGTCGCCAAGGTGCAGTTGAAGGACGGCGATATGCACGCCGGATTAGCGGAGGTCACGCAGCCTGCGCCCCAGCGAATCGCGCCGATCTGCCCTCTGTTCACCCGTTGTGGAGGCTGCCACTATCAGCATGCCCCTTACGAATTTCAGCTCGCACGCAAAGTCGATATTTTGCGCGAACAGCTTCGCCGCGTCGGAAAAATCAAGTGGGAAGGCGAAATCGCGACCATCAGTGGACCCGCTGTCGGCTACCGCAATCGCGGGCAGTTTCACATCGCGAACGGAAAAATCGGCTACCTGGCTGCGGGCTCGCATGACCTGGTTCCGGTGGATGGCGAATGCCCTATATCGTCGCCGCGCCTGAATCAGGCGCTTCAGGAAATGCGCGACCGCATGTCGGACCGGCGTTTCCCGAACTTCGTCCATTCGCTGGAATTGTTCACCGATGAGACCAAGGTTCAAGTCAATATCCTGGAGACCGATCGTCCAGTTGCGAAGTCGTTTTACGAGTGGTGCCAGTCGACAGTGGCTCTGGAATACGCGACGACGTTCGGCAAATTCCGGGTGAGCCCGCGATCTTTTTTCCAGGTGAATCGGTTTTTGATCGATCAACTTGTCGAAGCTGCCATTGGCGACGCCAGTGGGGAAACAGCAATCGACCTCTATGCCGGCGTCGGCCTGTTCGCGTTGCCTCTGGCGCGAAAGTTCGCGAAAGTTGCCGCCGTGGAAGCTGGAGTCACCGCTGCCCGCGATCTGGAAGTGAACGCGCAAAACGCCGGCGCGGTCATTCAGCATCTGCAAGGCCGCGTCGAGGATCATTTGGCGCGGATGACCGCGACTCCGGATTTCATCGTCGCCGATCCACCGCGCGCGGGGCTCGGCAAGACAGTGGCTTCGCACCTCGCCCGCCTGAAGCCTCCGAGGCTGACCATCGTCTCCTGCGATCCCGCAACGCTAGCTCGCGACGTCGCCGCGCTGACAGATTATAAGATCGACAAACTGACGCTGATCGATCTGTTCCCGCAGACTTACCACCTGGAAACAGTGGTCCACCTTTCGCTTCGTTGATCGAAGATTCACAGGCTAAAGAGATTGCTGCAAAAGACTTATTGGCCGGTGATACACGCTAATGAACGCTGATTGCGGCGGGGACGTCATCTTGTTTTCGATCTGCGTTCATCAGCGGCCAAATTGGTTTTGCCTTTGGGTGGCGCAGACTTTAAGCCTATGCCACCCTTGAGTGCTATGTATTATCAGTTGTCTAACAAGCCGCGACCTCAGGAAGCGGTTTCTTTATCGGGTTTTTCGCCAATCCCTTTATAGTCAGTGAGCACAAGTGTTGTTAAACTGGGATCGGCAAATGCTCACCAGCACATCCACCCCACCAGATCTCAGCGCACTCCCTACCAGGCTCGGGCGCGACGAACGGATCCAGGCGTTTCGCACGATGTATCTCTCCCGCCGCATTGACGATCGGGAGATTCTTCTCAAACGCCAGAACCGTATTTATTTCCAGATTAGCGGCGCGGGACATGAAGCCATCGGCGCCGCGGCCGGGCTTGCTCTGCGTCCCGGGCATGACTGGTTTTACACCTATTATCGCGACCGCGCCCTGGCGCTCGCGCTCGGCGTCACCACCGAAGAAATGTTGCAGCAGGCGGTGGGCGCTGATGCTGATCCTGCCTCGGGCGGCCGCCAGATGCCTTCGCATTTCGGGTCGCACCGGCTGAACATCGTGACCGGTTCGTCCCCCACCGGCACTCAATTCCTGCAAGCCGTGGGATGCGCCGACGCTTGCCGCAAGCTCGATCCGCAATCGGATGCGATCACGCTGGTCACCACCGGCGACGGAGCTACCAGCGAGGGCGAATTCTGGGAAGCTCTGAACATCGCGTGCATCGAAAAGCTCGCGATTATTTTTTTAGTGGAAGATAACGGCTACGCCATTTCGACGCCGGTGTGCAAACAGACGGCGGGTGGAGACGTTTCCAAGCTGGTCAGCGGTTTTCCGAATCTCAAGATTTTCAATTGCGACGGAACGGACTTCGATGCGACCTACGCCACCATGCTCGAAGCCGTCGCCGATTGCCGCATCCAGCAGTCTCCCGTGCTGGTTCGCGCAACGTGCATCCGCCCGTATTCGCACTCGCTCTCCGACGACGAGAAGCTCTATAAATCGAAAGCCGAGCGCGCGGAAGAAGCGCGCCGCGACCCCATCGTGACCTTTCCAGAGCGCCTGATTGAAGAGGGCGTGCTCGATCGCTACGGCCTGGAATTGCTGACCCACGAAGTGGATCTGGAAGTGCAAGAAGTGACGGATCGCGTTCTGAAAGCCGCGCCGCCTCCTAAAGGCTCTGCCCTGCGCCATCTCTATTCCGACCGAGTCGATCCCACGTCGTCTGAATTTGAAACTACACCGAAATTCTCCGGCGATCCGCGCACCATGGTCGACGAAATCAATCGCACGCAGCACGAGGAGATGCGCCGTAACGCCCGCATGGTGGTGTTCGGCGAAGATGTCGCCGATGCGAGCAATGAGTCCAGCCTTTCTGAAGTGAAAGGTAAAGGCGGGGTCTTCAGCGCAACCAAGGGATTGCAAATCGCCTTCGGGTCGGCGCGCTGCTTCAACTCGCCTCTCGCCGAAGCGGGCATCGTAGGACGCGCTATCGGCATGGCGACCCGCGGCCTGAAGCCGGTGGTCGAGATTCAATTTTTCGACTATATCTGGCCGGCGATGATGCAGATCCGCGACGAACTCGCCACGATGCGATGGCGCTCCAATAACGCATTCTCCGCGCCAGTCGTCATTCGCGTCGCCATCGGCGGATACCTGAACGGCGGCGCGATTTATCACAGCCAGTCCGGCGAATCGATCTTCACGCATATCCCCGGCCTGCGCGTGGTGTTTCCTTCGAACGCACTGGACGCGTGCGGCCTGCTGCGCACCGCGATCCGCTGCGACGACCCGGTTTTATTCCTCGAACATAAGCGCCTTTACCGCGAGCCCTATAATCGTTCGCCGCATCCCGGCGAGGATTACACGATTCCTTTCGGCAAGGCGAAAATCGCGAAAACAGGGGCGAATTTGACGATTATTACGTACGGCGCTCTGGTGCAGAAGTCGATGCAAGCGGTGCTGCAAGTCGAACAGCGTAACCCGGGCAGGACCATCGAGGTCATCGACCTCCGATCGCTCGCTCCTTACGATTGGGAAGCAATCCGCGCATCGGTCGAGAAGACGAGCCGGGTGATGATCGCGCACGAAGACAGCCTGTCCTTCGGATACGGTGCGGAAATATCGGCCCGCATCGCGAGCGAGCTATTCAGTTCACTCGACGCGCCAATCGGCCGGGTGGCCGCGCTAGACACATGGGTCGGTTATCATCCGCAACTGGAAGGCGAAATCCTGCCGCAGGTAGAGAACATCGTGCAGGAAGCGGACCGGATTTTGAGTTACTGACGCTCTGCTTGACGGACCGTTCCCAGATGTGGGAACATTCATCGTGAGAGTTCTTGGCGAGGCGATCCTTACCGGATTTGCGCAAACGCACACTGCTGCAAGAAAGCCTCTCCAAAGGTTCCTGGGAATTGCACGCTCCGCAGAATGGCCGCACTTTCCGGCGTTAAAGCAAAGCTTCGCCGCCGCTGATTATATCTCGCGTGGAACGGTAATTTTCGATATCGGCGGGAATAAATACAGGGTTATCGCTGCCGTGAACTTCGAGAAGCAAATCTTATTGATAGAGCGCGTCCTGAGTCACGAGGAATACACCCGGGAGGACTTCTAAATGTCAGTTTCAACCTATGAACAACTGCTGGTGGACGTTCTGCCTGCGAGGATCGAAACAGATGCGCAGTATGACGCGATCCGTACGCGCTTCGGCGAACTGCTCGGGAAAAGCCGCCGGAATAAAGCGGAGGACAGGCTCATGGATTTGCTCGGGGTGCTTATTGAAGACTTCGACCGCCGACATAGTTTGCCCCCCGATAAGGGGACGCCCGGCGAACGTCTTCGATTCCTCCTGGAGCACTCGGCGAGAACATCATCCGATTTGTTGCCTATCTTCGGCCAACGAAGCCACGTGAATGAAGCGTTGAACGGGAAGCGTCCGATCAGTATTGAGCAGGCCAGAAAACTCGGAAAAATGTTCTCGGTGAGGCCGGGCCTGTTCATTTAGCAGAATCATTCGCGGCGGTCTACTACCGAAACTATGACTCTCAACCCGAGTTCGTAGTCTTAGGTGGTTATGTTACGCTTTCTGTTTTTTTGGTCCGTGCTCGCGCACGCTCAGATCACTAGTTTTCAGCACGTCGTCGTGATCGTGCAGGAAAACCGCACTCCGGACAATCTTTTTCAGGGCTTGTGCGCCACACCCCGCGGAGCCGTCGAGCGTTGCAGCACCACTCCGAGCGCCTCTCAATACAACATCCAAACCCGTAACTGGCTCGATAAAAATTCGGCCACCGGAGTCACGCAGCCCGGCCCTGTCGCGCTGGCGAATAAGTACGATCTCAGCCACGCCCACACTGCGTTCGTGTCGATGTGCGACGTGAACTCCAGCGGGATTTGCAAAATGGACGGCGCCAACGACATCAAATGCACCGGCACTTGTACCGACCAGAAACCTCAGTACAAGTATGTCGACAATTCCAAGAACACGGTCACGCCCTACGTTACGATGGCGACGCAATACGGCTGGGCGAACTATATGTTCCAGACCAATCAAGGTCCAAGCTTCCCGGCCCACCAATTCCTGTTCGGAGGAACGTCCGCGCCCAGCGCCGCCGACGATGCCGCGGGCATTTTCGCATCGGAGAACATGTCGACCACGGGCGATGGAACGGTCGCCGGCACGGCGGGATGCGTCGCTCCTTCGACGACGACGGTGGAAGTGATCAACCCGGCCGGCGCAGAAAATCAGAAAATCTATCCGTGCTTCGAACATCAAACCATGGCGGATATTCTCGCCACCTTCACCTGGCGCTACTATGCCCCGAGCGCCGGGTCCATTTGGACCGCGCCGAACGCGATTCAACACATTTGCGAGTCCAGCGGTCCAGGCGGAAGATGCGAGGGGAAGGCCTGGACCGGCAACGTGGACCTTACGTCGGCCGACGTCTTGAAGGACATCGCGAGTTGCAGTCTGCGCTCGCTAAGCTGGGTCATTCCGTCGGGCCAAAACTCGGATCACGCGAATGTGAACGACGGCGGAGGGCCCTCCTGGGTCACGGCGATCGTCAATGCGATCGGCAACAGCTCCGCTTGCGACAGCAGCACGGGTTACTGGAAAAACACCGCGATTTTCATCGTCTGGGACGATTGGGGAGGCTGGTACGATCATGAACCGCCCACCATCCTGGCGCAGCCCGGCGGCGACTATCAATATGGATTCCGCGTCCCTCTGATCGCTGTTTCGGCGTACACGCCGGAAGGCTATATCGATAACCAGCGCCACGATTTCGGCAGCATTCTGCGATTCATCCAGCACAATTTCGGAATCACGGAGGGCTCGCTCAACTTTGCCGATGCGCGAGCCACCAGCGATCTGACGCCGTTCTTTCAACTGGGTCACGCTCCGCGCAAATATCGGACGATAAACGCGCCCAAGAACGGAAGCTACTTCCTGCATGATAAGAGGAAGGCGACCGATCCGGACGATCAGTGACGAAGACCTAGGGCCGGCCCCATTCTATGGAACGAATCATATTCCGGCCGTGCTCCCGCTCAATGATCACCGTGACCGCCTCTGAAAAATTGTCGCCGGTTATCGCTACGTAGGCCCAGCCGACGTCGGCGGGAAGTTTGTCGGGCCACTTGTCCTGAACGTCCATGGCTTCCACGAAGTTCGGCGGCCCGTTACCGTAGTCGATCATCGAAAGAAATTCCTTCTTGAGCTGCGCGGGCGATGTGGTGGCTTGAAGCGAGGCTGATAGCATTCCGTAAGCCTTTTCATAGTCACCTGCCACAATCTTCTGCGCGAAGGAAGTCGCAACTTTTCTAAGCTCCGTTTCTCCTGGGCCGGACGGCGCGCTCATTGGTCGACCAAATTCCCGGAGAAGGACAGCCCAGAACACGAGGGCGCCTGCGCACAGCGCAATGAAAATCGTGAGCCGGGCGCGTCCAGTGAGAGCCACGTATTCCCATCGGCAAAAATGCCCGTGATCCTTAGCGGACCTGCGCTGTACGAATTTTCATTTCAACCCCTAACGCACTACACTAACAAAATGGAGCAAGACAACCGCCGTAATTTCCTGAAGACTACGGGAGCCGCAATCGCCGCCGGATTCCCTTCGCTGATTCGCGGGCAAGCCACCAACGCGATCAAAGTCGGCCTGGTCGGATGCGGGGGCCGCGGCACCGGGGCTGCGTCGCAGGCCATGAAAGCGGACGATTACGCGGAGCTCACCGCGGTGGCCGACGTTTATCAGGATCGCGTCGATACCTGCCTCGAATCGCTGGGGAAAATCAACGGTGCGAAGGTCAAGGTCGATCCGAAGAACGTGTTCCTGGGACTCGACGCGTATCAAAAACTCATCGATAGCGGTGTCGACGTCGTCATTCTCGCTACGCCTCCGGGCTTTCGCCCCGCGCATCTGCGAGCCTGCATCGAAGCGGGGAAGCACGTGTTTTGCGAGAAGCCCATCGCGGTGGACGCGTTCGGGGTGCGGGATGTGCTCGAAACCGCGAAACTTGCGAAGCAGAAAAATGTGGCGCTTGTCTCCGGCTTCTGCTGGCGCTACAGCAACTACATTGTCGCGACCTTCGATCAGATCCAATCGGGCGCGATCGGCGATATTGTCGCCTATTACGCGACGTATTACACCAGCCCTGTGAAACCGATGCCTCCGGCGAAAGATCGTCCGGCCGGGATGAGCGATGTCGAATGGCAGATCAAGAATTGGTACAACTTCCAGTGGCTCTGCGGCGATAGCCTCGTCGAGCAGGCGGTGCATAGCGCGGATAAAATCGCGTGGTCGCAAAACGATAAGCCGCCGATAAGCTGCGTCGCCGTCGGCGGCCGGCAGATTCCCGCGGAGGATGGCAACATCTACGATCACTTCGAAGTGAATTATCTTTACCCGAATAATGTGCGCGCGGTGCTGGGGTGCCGGCAAATCGAAAATTGCTGGAATGAGAATGCCGATTACATTCTGGGCACCAAAGGCGCGTGCACCATCGGCCGTTCGCCGATGCCGAAAATCACGGGCGCGAAAGAATGGACGTTCGAAGGCCAGAAGTACGACATGTATCAGTACGAGCACGACATGATGTTCCAATCCATCCGCAAAGGGCAGCCGATCAATAACGGCGAGCGCATGGCCACCAGCACTTTGCTCGCGATGATGGGCCGCATGGCCGCCTACACGGGCCGCGAAGTGACGTGGGACCAGGCGCTCAATTCGCAGGAGAGGATCTTTCCGGAGAAGCTCGATTGGAACGGTTCCATGCCCGTAGCTCCTTTGCCTCGGCCCGGTGTTAACAAATTGATCTGATGCTGTACTCGTTCTTGCTGTTGGTGGCGGCGGTTAATTTCGAAGACAAAATTGCACCTGTCCTCATCGATCGCTGCGTGCCCTGTCATAACAGCGTGAAAGCGATGGGCTCGGTGCGGCTCACTACCAGCATTGCGGTATCGCGGGTGGTGACTCCAGGCGAGCCGGAGAAGAGTGCGCTGTACACCAGCATCGAATCCGGAAAGATGCCTCCCAACGATCCGAAACTCACCAAGGATCAACGCGAGGCTATTCGCGAGTGGATTAAAGAGGGCGCGAAATGGCCGCCTGGAATCGCGCTCGAAGGAACGCGTTTACCCGCGGTCGAGCGCGCTTTCGTGAGCCGTTTGCGCGATAAAATCGCGGCCAATAAGGCGTCCCCGGCAAGTAATATGGCGCTGATACCGGAAGGCGATTTCGTGATGGGATCGATGCGGCGCAAAGACGAGCAGCCTCCGCATAAAGTCCATATCGATTCGTTCTATATGGATAAGTACGAAACTACCTGGGATCAATATCGCTTGTTCATGTTTGCGAAGGAGGAAGGTGTGGACGCGGTGAGCCGTCCCACCCGGCCTTATGTCGAGATGTCGTTCGGTATGGGAATCGAGGGATTTCCCGCCATCAGCATGACCCAGCACGCGGCGAATAAGTACGCGGAATGGCTGAGCCAGAAGACCGGACAGTTCTATCGTCTGCCGACCGAGGCGGAGTGGGAATATGCGTGCCGTGCCGGAACCACGACTGCCTATTCGTTCGGGGACGACGTGAAGCAGCTGGTCAATTACGCCTATTACGCTGCGAACAGCGGCGGAAAGTATCAGAAGGTGGGCTCCAAGCTGCCGAATCCGTGGGGTATGTACGATATGCACGGGAACGTGATGGAGTGGACGCTCGATCAATATTCGACGGATTTTTACGCGCACTCGCCGGCCGCGAATCCGTGGAACCAGGCGGCGAAACCGTATCCGCACGCGGTTCGCGGAGGCTCCTGGCAGGACGCGGCGGAAATGTTGACGTGTAGTGCGCGCGTAGCTTCCGATCCGAGTTGGAAGGAGCAGGACCCGCAGCTGCCCAAAAGCGTCTGGTACGAAACCGACGCGCAAGGGCTGGGTTTCCGGCTGGTGCGCCCGTTAAAACTTCCGAGCGCGGAAGAGATGTACAAATACTGGAACAGCGGCGTTGAGAAGGATAACTAATTTTCTCTTTTTAACCTGTGTTTTGCGAGGGGAACGATTTGAATCGGTCGAGCCGCACATGGGCACGCTGGTTCGCATCACGATCTACGCCAAAGATGCGTCGCCCATGCGCGCGGCATTTGATCGGATCGCTGAATTGGACGAAAAACTTTCCGATTACAAGCCCGAGAGCGAGTTGAACCGGTTGTGCCGGACGCATGACCGGCCGGTGAAGGTCAGCGAGGATTTGTTCCGCGTGCTGGAAGCTTCGTCGAAGCTTTCGGAGTTGACCGATGGGGCTTTCGATGTGACGATCGGACCGGTTACCCATCTTTGGAGGCTGGGAAAAATTCCCGACGCGGAGACGATGGCTCATGTCGGATGGCGGAATGTGGTGCTTGATAAGCGGCATCGGACCGTGGAGTTGAAACTCACTGGAATGCAACTCGATCTCGGCGCAATCGCGAAAGGCTATGCGGCGGATGAGGGTTTGAAAACGCTGCGACGGCTGGGCGTGAAGAGCGCTCTTATCGCGGTGAGCGGCGATATCGCGGTAGGCGATGCTCCTCCAGGAACTAAAGGATGGCGCGTTGGACTCGAGCCTGCGGGTGAAGAAATTTTTCTGAAAAACGCCGCTGTTTCGACGTCGGGCGACACGGAACAGTCTCGCGAAATCGGAGGAGTGCGTTATTCGCATATCATCGATCCGAAAACAGGACTCGGGCTGAGGACGTCGATCGCGGTCACGGTCGTCGCGCGGCGAGGGTTGGATGCAGACCCGATCGCCACGGCGGTCAGCGTGATGGGGAGCGAGCGCGGGCGGGCGGTGTTTCAGAAGAGGGTGCGGAGGTTGATCATTGTCCCGTGACCTACACTAAAAAATATGGACATCACCGACGCGTCCGGATACCCGGGGTCCGCGGATCAGGTTTTCTCGCCTGAAAATGAGGAGGACGTTGTTGAAATTTTAACGCGGGCGTCGGATCAGAGTGTCCCGATTACGATCATGGGCGCCCTAACCGGCGTTACCGGCGGGGCTGCTCCCGGGGGCGGTTGGGGGTTGTCGCTCGCGAAGCTGCGGGTGAGCAATATTGAACGGGGCCGGGCGACCGTTGGGCCCGGAGTCCTGTTACGCGAAGTTCAATCGGCGGCTGCTGCTTCGGGACAGTTTTATGCGCCCGATCCTACGGAAAACACTTCTTCGATCGGCGGCAATATTGCGACCAACGCCAGCGGGTCGCGCAGTTTTCGCTATGGAGCCACCCGGGAACATGTTCTCGCGCTGCGAGTTGCCCTGCTCGATGGACGAGTGATCGAGGTGCGCCGCGGACAGCCGGTCGATTTCGATGTGCCCGCGCTGCCTCTGCCTCATACGACAAAGCACTCTGCCGGATATCGGCTTGCTCCAGGGATGGACTACGTTGATCTGTTCATCGGGAATGAAGGAACACTCGGCGTGGTCACGCAGGCCGAACTAAAGCTCCTTCCATCGCCGGGAGAAATTCTTGGCGGAGTGGTATTTTTCGCGTCGGAAGAAGCCGCGCTGGATGCAGTGGACCGCTGGCGAGAGATCCCCGGCCTGCGGATGCTGGAATATCTGGACGGCAAGTCGCTCCGAATGATGGATGTGGCGCAAGAAGCGGCGCTCATGATCGAGATTGAAGGCGACGCGGATTTGGACATGACGGGGACGCTCGAAAGCGACTCCTGGTTCGCGATGTCGGCGGCTGATCGGGAGCGGTTCCGGCAATTTCGTCATTCACTGCCGGAACGGGTGAACGCGCGCATCCGGCGTAGCGGATTCATGAAGCTGAGCACGGATTACGCGGTTCCGCTTGACAAAAATCGGGAAATTCTGGCGACTTACAAGACAAAGCTGCAACGCGCGGTGGGCGACAATTTTGTTATTTTCGGGCATATTGGCGATGCGCACCTCCATATAAATACGTTCTCTGACAATCCGGCACAGTTCGCCGCGGCCAAAGCCGTTACCACCGACTTGGCGCGCGACGCCGTCTCGCTGGGGGGGACGGTGGGGGCGGAGCATGGGCTGGGGAAGCGGAAGGCGCATTTGCTGGAAATACAGTACTCCCCGGCGGAGATCGAAGCGATGCGCGCCGTGAAGCGGCGGTTCGATCCTGGTTGGATCCTGGGGCAGGGAACCCTGCTTCACAAATCATAAGATAGGCTCAAGCGGCTATGCGAACTTGCTATAATGTTAATTCCCTATGAGTACCGCGTCTAAGAAGATCATCTTACTCAGGCCGCGTGGGTTTTGCGCTGGTGTAGTGCGTGCGATCGATGTGGTCAAGATTGCTCTAGATCTTTACGGGGCTCCGATCTATGTGCGCAAGGAAATTGTCCATAACAAGCACGTAGTCGATGAGTTGCGCGAAGCCGGAGCGATTTTTGTCGAGGAGCTGGAAGAGGTTCCCAGCGGGGCTCGGCTGATCTTCAGCGCGCACGGCGTTTCGCCGGCGGTCTGGACGCAGGCGCGGGAACGAGACCTGAAAGTCATTGACGCGACTTGTCCTTTAGTCACTAAAGTCCACTTAGAAGCTAAAAAGTTCGCGAAAAGAGGCTACAGCATCGTCTTAATCGGCCATAAAGATCATGACGAAGTGATTGGGACGCTGGGTGAGGCTCCTGAGGCCACTATTCTGGTTTCAACCGTCGAGGACGTCGACCGGTTGAACATCCCAGACCCCGAGCGCGTATCCTTTATTACGCAAACTACTCTAAGCTTAGATGAGACGCAGGATATTGTAGCGCGGCTCAAGGAGCGGTTCCCGAAAATCCAGGGTCCGGCGGCGCAGGATATTTGCTATGCCACTGAAAACCGGCAACTTGCGGTGAAAGCGGTGGTGCCGTTGTGCCAGTTGCTGCTGGTGGTGGGTTCGCAGAACAGTTCGAACTCCCGGCGTTTGGTTGAAGTATGCGAAAAGATGGGCGTTCCCGCGTATCTTATTGATGATCTAAAAGAAGTGAAACCCGAGTGGCTTGCTGGCATCCAAACGGTAGCTGTTACGGCTGGGGCATCGGCTCCCGAGAATTTAGTGGAGGAGTTGATCGGGTCTTTGCAGGGGCGGGGATTCGACGAACTCGAAGAAATGGAAATCAAGGAAGAGGACGTGCGGTTTAACCTGCCATCCGAACTTGGCCGCACGGTGCAATTGCAGACCATCGCGCGCGTATGAGTCCTAGTCTTCAACTTGTCGAAGCGTTAACTGTCGCCACGGCTCGATCGTTGCGCAGCGCAGCCGACTACATGTTGAACCGTCAAACCGAGGAAGGGTATTGGTGGGGCGATCTGACGGCGGACACCACCCTGGAATCCGATTTCATATTGTTGGAACTGTGGCGTCACCCGCCGCAGAACGGCGTCTGGAATCCTCCCACGCGTCCGCTGGTCGATAAGGCCGTACGATCCATTTTGGGGCGCCAGTTGCCCGATGGAGGGTTCAATATTTACGCCGAAGGGCCTTCTGAGATCAGTGCGACCGTAAAGGCGTACACGGCTCTGAAATTGGCTGGGTTGGCTTATGACGATCCGGACCTGAGCCGCGCACGCGAGAGGATCCTGGCACTGGGCGGATTGCAGGCGGCCAACAGCTACACCAAAATCAATCTCAGCCTTTTCAATTTGTATCCGAGGGAAGCGACGCCGTCGATTCCTCCGGAAGGGATTCTTCTCGGCCGGTTGATTTACGAAATTTCGTCGTGGTCGCGGGCGATTGTGATTCCTCTGTCGATCGTTCACGCGATGAACCCGCGTCGTCCGGTGCCTGCCGGGTTCTCGTTGCAGGAATTGTTTGTTCCCGGCGTGCCTCTCGAATTTCCCAATGACGAGGGATTTTTCAGTTGGCGGAATTTCTTTTTGAAGGCCGACAAGTGCCTGAAGTTCTGGGAGCGGCACGGTTCGCGCGGCATCCGCACGAAAGCGATCCGGCGGGCCGAGCAGTGGATGCTCCAGAGGACCCGCTATACCGACGGGCTGGGTGCGATTTATCCGCCCATGATGTACGTCATCATGGCGCTCGATTTGCTGGGTTATCCCAAAGATCATCCCGACGTTAAGGAAGCGGAGAAGCAGTTTTTCAATCTTCTGGTCGACGATGAGCGCGGATTCTTTTTCCAGCCTTGTTTCTCGCCCGTTTGGGATACGGCGATCGCCGCCTATGCGCTCGGTGAATCCGGCGTGGTGCCGGACGCGAAATTGAGCCGCACGGTGGATTGGCTGCTGACCAAGGAAGTCCGGCGCAAGGGCGACTGGTCGGTCAAGCGGCCGAACGTGGAGCCTTCAGGTTGGTATTTCGAATTCGCCAACGAATATTACCCGGATATCGACGACACGGCGCAGGTTCTGCTGGCGTTGGCGCGGTCGCGCGGGTCGAGCTCGGCGAAGCAGGAAGCGGTCACGCAAAGGGCCGTCACCTGGCTGCTCGCGATGCAATCGAAAGACGGCGGCTGGGCGGCGTTCGACGTCGATAACAACTGGAATTTCCTGAGCTCGGTGCCGTTCGCCGATCACAATGCGATGCTTGATCCCACGTGTCCGGATATTACCGGCCGCGTGATGGAAGGGCTGATCGCGGCGGGGGTCGATCCGAAGCATGCGGCGATCCAGCGCGGCGTCGAGTATCTGAAGCGCACGCAGGAAGTCGATGGAAGCTGGTACGGGCGCTGGGGTGTCGATTACATTTACGGCACGTTTTTGGCTTTGCGCGGTCTAAAAGACGCGGGCGAGAGCGATCGCGAAGCGTACATTTTGCGCGCGGGCGAATGGGTCCGGTCGATTCAGAACGCCGACGGAGGCTGGGGCGAAAGCTGCGCCAGCTACGATAATTGCACTTACATGCCGGCGAAAAGCACTCCTTCGCAGACGGCGTGGGCGATTCTCGCGCTGCTGGCCGGCGGGGACACGACGAGCAACAGCCTGCACAAAGGCATCGAATATTTAATTGAGACGCAGAAAGCGGACGGAAGCTGGGATGAGGCCTTGGCCACCGGCACCGGGTTCCCGCGCGTTTTCTACCTGAAGTATCACCTTTATCGCAACTCTTTTCCAGTCTTGGCGATGTCGTGCTACCTGAAATCGAGAAGCGCACACGGAGCAGACCGTTCATGAGAGTTCCTTTTTCGCAAGTCGCCGATATGGCGACCTACATCGCCAAGAACAAGATCCGTCCGCGGCCCGAATGGCAGAAGAACAACGCGGCTACCGACGACGCGAATCCGTTCCGCATTATCCACGCGCAGATTCCCGCGGCCGGCGTGGAACGCAAACCGCATCCGATGATCAACAAGCGGTTTCCTCTGGTGATGATGCTGGAACCTTTGCACGCCTGCAATTTGACGTGCACGGGTTGCGGACGCATCCGCGAATACGAGTCCTCCATCCGCGAGCGCTTGAGTCTGGCGCAGTGCCTGAAGGCCGTCGATGAATGCGGCGCTCCGATGGTTTCGATCTGCGGAGGCGAGCCTCTGCTGTATCCCGAGATCGCTCAACTCACCAATCAGATCCTGGCGCGCGGGAAATGGATCCAGCTCTGCACCAACGGCATGTTCATGGTGAAGAAGCTGAAAGAGTTCACGCCGCATCCGGGCCTGGTGTTCAACGTCCACCTGGACGGGATGGAAAAGAATCACGATATCTCTGTGGAGCGCGAGGGCGTTTTCAAAGAAGCGATCGAAGGCATCAAAGCCGCGAAGGCTGCCGGATTCAAAGTATTCACGAATACCACGGTCTATAAAGAGACCGACATGAAAGAGATCTGGGAACTATACGAATACCTGGAGCCGCTCAAGGTCGACGGGCACGCGATTGCGCCTGCGTATGGATACTCCGCCGTCAATCAGCGCGAGATCTTCCTGACGCGCGACGATGTCCATGAGAAATTCAAGGATGTCGACAAGATGGCCAAGAGGTTCCCTCTGGTGTCGTCTCCGGTTTACATGGAATTTCTTCAAGGTGAGCGCGAACTGCCGTGCACCGCGTGGGGTATGCCGACCTACAACGTGAAGGGCTGGAAAGGCCCGTGCTATCTGATTACCGATGCGCATCACGACACGTTCGAGGACCTGATGACCAAGACGCCGTGGGAAAACTACGGCGAGGGCAACGATCCGCGCTGCGCCGAGTGCATGGTTCATTGCGGGTATGAGCCTTCGGCTGCGTACGGCATTAATTCGAAATTTAGCGATCCGTTTAAACAATTAGGCTGGCTCTTAAGCTAGGTGAAACCGACCCTGGTGACGGGCGCCACGGGATTTGTGGGCTGGCATGTGGCGCGCAGGTTGTTGGAGCGTGGAGAGCAGGTCAGGGCGTTGGTGCGCGATCCGGCGCGGTTGAAGGAATTGGAAGATGTCGACGGGTTTCAGGGTGATTTGCGGGACCCGGAATCGCTGGCCAGGGCAGTTGCGGGGTGTGGGGTCGTATACCATATTGCAGCCGATTACCGCTTGTGGATGCGCGATCCCGAGGAGATGTACCGGTCGAATGTCGAGGGCACGCGGAATCTGCTCGAAGCAGCGCGGCGTAGTGGAGTAGAAAGGCTCGTCTATACGAGCACGGTGGGCTGTATCGGGATTCCCAAAGGAGGAATCGGCGACGAGCAGACGCCGGTGGGCATCGAAGATATGCAGGGGCCGTACAAACGGTCGAAGTATTTAGCTGAAAGAGTAGCTTTGGAGTTTGCGGCGGACGGATTTCCGGTGGTGATCGTGAATCCGACGGCTCCGGTGGGCGATCACGATTTTAAGCCGACGCCGACGGGAAAGATGCTGGTGGATTTCGTGCGCGGTGCGATGCCGGCGTTCCTCGATACCGGGTTGAACGTGGTCGATGTTAAGGATGTTGCCGCGGGTCATTTGGCGGCGTGCGACCGGGGCAAAGCTGGAGAGCGGTACATTTTGGGCGCGGAGAATCTGACGCTCGAGAATATTTTCGGGATGCTGGCGAAAGCGGTTGGGCGTCCGGCGCCGAAGATCAGGATTCCGTACGCGGTGGCGTACGCGGCGGGAGTGGTTTCGACGGCGTGGGCGGGCGTAACCGGAAAAGAGCCGATAGCTCCTTTAGACGGAGTGAAGATGGCCCGGAAGAAGATGTGGGTGCGGCAGGATAAAGCGGTCCGGGAGTTGGGGTATGCGCCGGGACCCGCGGAAGGCGCGCTCTATCGCGCAGTCGAGTGGTTTCGGGCTAACGGATATTGCTAGTGCGGACGTGGTTGCTGATCGCGGCCGAGGCTCGCGAGTTTAGTGGGATTTTGAAGCGTTTTGGGCCGGCGGCGAAGACCGGTTGGAAAGGCGCGAAGTTCGCGCGCGAAATTTTGAAAGACGGAGACAAGTGGTTGCTGGTTGCGAATGGACCGGGACCGCGTTCGGTAGAGGAAGCACTCAGGCAAAAGATGGACGTAAGCGGCATCATCAATACGGGATTTTGCGGGGCCCTCGATCCGTCGTTGCGGATCGGCGACATCGTCGTTTGGGGAGACGCTCCGTGCGGCTCGGGTTTTGCGCGCGGCGAAATCAGTTCCTCCGATCGTGTTGTAGTGACGGCGGCCGAAAAAAAAGCGTTGCGGGAAAAAACCGGCGCGATCGCCGCGGAGATGGAAGCGGGCGCCGTGAAGAAAATCGCAGGGGACTGGCAGGTGCCGTTTTATTGCGTGCGCGCGGTCTCCGATACCGCCCATGAAGATATGCCGCTCGATTTCAATCTGTATCGCGATTCCGCGGGGCGGTTCAGCCTGCCGAGGATCGCGCTCGCGGCCGTGAGCCGGCCTTTTACGCGCATACCGGCGCTCCAGCGCCTCGAAGCCAATTGCAATGTGGCATCCGAATCTTTAGGAGCATTTTTTGCAGACTGTCGATTTTAATCCCGTCACCACCGCCGATTCCGTCGCGCCGGCCACGTCGTTATCGACGATGAAGGCCGCGGTTTATAAGGGCGACAGCATTGTTGAAGTGGAATCGATTCCGGTGCCGGAGATCGGCGCGGGCGAGATTCTGATTCGCGTGGAAGCCTGCGGCATCTGCCACACGGACCTCAAGAAAATCGAATACAATCTGCTCGCCGCGCCTCGTATTTACGGCCATGAGACGGCGGGAGTGGTGGCCAAGGTCGGACGCGGCGTCACCAGATTTCAGCCCGGCGATGGCGTCATCGTCTTCCATCACATTCCGTGCGGAAAATGTTTTTACTGCTCGCGCAAATTGTATGCGCAGTGTCCGGTGTACAAAAAGGTCGGTGTGACGGCGGGATATGAGCCGGCGGGCGGCGGATTTTCGCAGTACGTCCGCGCGATGGATTGGATTGTGGAGCGGGGCGTCGAAAAAATTCCAGCGGGTGTTTCCTTCGACCAGGCGTGCTTCGTCGAGCCGGTAAATACCTGTCTCAAAGGCGTCAAGCAGATCGATCCGCAGCCCGAAGATGTCGTCGCGATTCTGGGGCAGGGCCCCATCGGGCTTATTTTCACCATGATGGTGGCGCGCATTGGATCGAAGATCGTTTCCACCGACGCGATGCGGGGACGCCGCAAATTGTCGCGCGAATTCGGAGCCTCCGAATCATTCGATCCGCGCGCTGTGGATCAAAGTGACGGCTTCGAACGGGCCATACGTTCTATGACCGAAGGCCGCGGAGCGGACCTGGTGATCGTCGCTGCCTCTGCCAAAGGGATAGTCGAACAGGCGGTGAAGTGTTCCCGTCCGGGGGCCAAAATTTTGTTGTTCGCGCAGACCTCCCATCAGGAGCGAGCCGACCTTTCGGGCGCCGATATCTGCATGGGAGAGCGCATGTTATGCGGCTCTTACAGCGCGTCCATCGACGTGCAGGCGGAGAGTGCCGCGATGGTTTTCAGTTCACAATTGAACATCGAGCGGCTTATATCACATCGCTACGCATTAAATAATATTAATGAAGGGATCGATCGCGCGTTGCATCCTGACGAAGAATCATTAAAGATAGTAGTACAGCCACAGAGGTGGAAAGAGTGAATCAGCAGATGACGGCTGCCGTTCTCTACGGCAAAGAGGACGTGCAGATCGAGACGGTTGATGTTCCGGAGATAGGCAGGGGAGACGTGCTGGTGCGCGTGCGCGCCGCGCTGACTTGCGGGACCGACGTCAAAGTCTTCCGCCGCGGCTATCATGCCCGGATGATCGTTCCGCCTGCATTGTTCGGACATGAGCTGGGCGGCGATATCGTGGCCATGGGCAGGGATGTTCGCGGATTCAAAATGGGCCAGCGCGTGGTGGCCGCGAATTCCGCTCCATGCGGCACATGCTTTTACTGTCAGCACAATCAGGAAAATCTCTGCGAAGATCTGCTGTTCAACAACGGAGCTTACGCCGAATACATCCGCATTCCTGAGCGCATCGTGCGCAGAAATATGTATGAAGTGCCGGACCATGTCAGCTATCAGGACGCGGCCCTGGTGGAACCCCTGGCTTGCGTGCTGCGCGGTCTGGAAGAATCGGGAGTGCGTCCGGGCGATACCGTTGCGGTGATCGGGCTGGGGCCCATCGGCATGATGTTTGTGCGGCTTGCCAAGGCGGTCTGCAATGCACGCGTGATCGCGATCGGGCGGCGTCCGCAACAACTGCTGCGCGCTTCGAGGATGGGCGCCGATGAGACGGTTTTGAACTGCGACGGCGCGGACGTGGTGGGTCCGGTCCATGAGATGACCGGAGGCCGTGGAGCGGACGTGGTGATCGAAGCGGTCGGCCTGCCGGAAGTGTGGCAACTGGCGATCAAACTCCTTCGCCGCGGCGGCGTGGTCAACTTTTTCGGAGGCTGTCCGGACGGCACGAACCTCAGCCTGGATACCAATCTGCTGCATTATTCGGAGCTGACCTGCAAGGCCAGTTTCCATCACACGCCGGCGCTGATCCGGAAAGCACTCGATCTGGTGAGCCGCGGTTATGTGGGCGCGAAGGACTTCGTCAATCACTCCGAGCCTCTGACCAATCTGCTGCAAGTGATGCAGCACCTGATGAGCCACAACGGCCATTTGAAGACCGCGATCATTCCCTAAACGGCTGTGTTTCTCGCCCCCGCCGCTTTCGTTGCCGACCAGGAACTGTTGAACCGTTCGTGGACCGTGGACGAATCGCTGGCATACACGCGCTGGCTGGCGACGCATCATTACGAAAATTTTCACGTCGTCAGTTTTCTTCTACCCAAGCGTCTGCACCAGGATTTCTATAACGTCTATGCGTTCTGCCGCTGGGCCGACGATTTAGCCGACGAGATCGGAGATACCCGGGAGAGCCTGCGTCTGCTCGCCTGGTGGCGAACCGAATTGCGGGCGATGTACCTGGGTCAGCCGTCGCATCCTGTGTTCGTCGCCCTTCAGGAAACGGCGGAGCGCTACCATCTTCTTGAGGAAACATTTGACGATCTGATCAAAGCGTTCGAGCAGGACCAGCTGGTGACGCGGTACCGGAATTTCGACGAGCTGTTTCAATACTGCCGCTATTCCGCGAATCCAGTGGGGCGCCTGGTGCTCGGATTATGCGGCTATCGAGACGCCGCCCGTCACGAATTATCGGACGCAACCTGCACCGCTTTGCAGCTTGCGAATTTCTGGCAGGACGTGATCGTCGATCTGGAAAAAGATCGCGTGTACCTGCCTCTCGATGTTCTCGCGAGACATGGTTATCCTGTCGAAGCGCTGTTCGAGCGCCGCTTCGACGATCGTTTCCGTGAAGTCATGCGAGACTCGATCGCCGTGGCGCGCGATCTTTTCCTGAAAGGCTTGCCTCTTGCGGGCCAAGTCGACCGTCGCCTCGCCATCGATCTCGAGTTGTTCAGCCGCGGCGGCTTGAAGATCCTCGAAAAAATCGAGCAGCAGGATTACAACGTGCTGCGCTCGCGTCCTAAGATTTCGAAAGTGGAGCGCGTCGGTATGCTGCTGGGCGCCCTCACGCGCCGGGCTTTTTCATCTGTAGCAAACCCGGCCGCATGAGCGATTTCACAGTCGAAGAATCTTACCAATGGTGCGTGGATGTCGCTCGCAGGCAAGCCAAAAACTTCTATTATTCCTTTCTCCTTCTTTCGCTGCCGCAGCGCGAAGCCATGTGCGCCATTTACGCGTTCATGCGCTATTGCGACGATCTGAGCGACGACGAAGGCATCGCCGACCGCGCCTCGGCCATCGCACGTTGGCGCGACGATCTGGAAGCTGCGCTCCATGGACAATCGGGCGAGCATCCTCTCTGGCCCGCGTTCGTCGACGCAGTCGAGCGCTACAAAATCCCCCACCAATATTTCTTCGACATGAGCGACTGTGTTTCGAGCGACCTCGAGCCGCGCTGCGTTCAGACCTTCGCCGAGCTCTACGACTACTGCTATCACGTGGCGAGCGTGGTCGGCCTCACCATCATCCACATCTTCGGCTTCGACGATCCGAAGGCGCTCGAACTGGCAGAGAAGTGCGGCATCGCGTTCCAGCTCACCAACATCTTGCGCGATGTCCGCGAGGATTACGAAAAGGATCGCGTGTACATTCCCGCCGAAGATTTTCGCCGCTTCGGCGTATCGCAGGCGACGCTAATCTCAACGGAGGGATTTCTTCAAATGATGGATTTTGAAGCGAAGCGCGCCCGCGATTATTACCGGGAATCGGCTCCACTGGTCGCGCTGATTCACCCGCACAGCCGCGCGTCGCTGAAGGCGCTCATCGGAATTTATTCGCGCCTGCTCGACAGAATCGTAGAATCGAACTTTGACGTGCTGACCCGCCGCATTCGCGTGCCGGCATGGGAGAAGCTTTGGATTTTGGGAACGTCGAAGTTTCGATGGTAGCGGTCTGTGATCTTATAATGAACCATGAAAATCGTACTGGTTCTCCCCGCGCTTCTCTTAACCGCCATCGCTCTGACGCCGCAACAGCAGGCGCAAACGCAGCGGATTCCCCAATTTGAAAACGACGACGTCAAGGTCTGGCGCTCCGTCGTCGTTCCCAACTCGCCTCTCACTATGCATCGCCATGAACATGGCCGCGTCATCATCCCGATCGTCGGCGGGACCATGAAAATTGTGACCCAGGGAGGCGGAACCGAGACGCATCAATGGGATACCGGCAACGCTTACTGGCTTCCCGCCAACCCTCCCAACCAACTTCACGCCGACGTCAACGCGGGCACCAAGCCGATTGAGGTGATGGTGGTGGAACTCAAGCAAAAGTAGTTCGGCACCTTAGTCGAAACAGGGCGGATTTCAGGGTATTTGCAGTAGCGCGTTCGCCCTATCCTTAGCCTACGCTTATAGATAAGCACTCTCATGCAATTGGATATCAGAACGATCACCCTGGTAGGGATGGCCACGGCCATGCTGTTTAGCATGCTCGGCGTCGTGGTGGCAAGAGGTCGTCATACCTGCCCGGGATTCGGCTTGTGGACCTACGCCAACCTATGTGCGTCTCTGTCGCTTCTTTTGCTGGGTCTGGATGGAATTATCCCGTGGACGTTCGGCATCGTTGGCGGGAATGCTCTAGCGATCGCCGCCTGTTCGCTCATGATGGAAGGAGCGCGCCGGTTCCGAGGCAAGTCCGGATTCTGGTGGCCCGGACCCGCTGCCGGCGTGCTTATCTTGGTGCTTATCAGTTATTTCGGGGTGGCCGTCTACAATCTGAACTTTCGCATCGCTCTGATTTCCCTATACCTGGGCGTCGCGGTTTTCATTACGGCCGGGGAGTTATTCTCTGCCATCCGCCCCGGTTACCGTCTCAGCCTGGGCTTTACGGTTTCGGCCATGGCTCTTTTCGGAATGATTCAATTGGCTCGAATCGTTTACGTCTACTTTCTGCCGCCGATGACTTCGTATTTCGTTCCATCTATGGTATTTGCCGCTCTGATGGTGGGAACGGTTCTGGGTGTTGTCGCTTGGTCCTTTGGTTTTTTCCTCATCAATCATGACCACCTGGTAGAGCACCTCCGGGAGGCGCAGGCGCATGCGAACTCCATGGCGGAGCGGGCTGTTCAAGCCGATTCTGTTAAGAGCGACTTTCTGGCCAACGTGAGCCACGAAATTCGGACCCCGATGAATGGAATCATTGGCTTAACGGAGCTGCTGCTCGATTCGCCGCTGGATCATACCCAGCGCGATTATGCGGAAACGGTGAAGGAAAGCGGCGAGGCGCTGCTGAATATCGTCAATGGGCTGCTGGATCTTTCCAAAATCGAGGCGGGGAAAATCGAGCTGGTGGAAACTCCGTTCGATCCTCGCGAAGTGGTTGAAAAAACAGTGGAGTTACTGTCCTGGAGGGCCCGGAACAAAGGTCTCAAACTGTCGTTCGTGATCGATCCGGATGTTCCCCGCGGGCTGATCGGGGATGCCGGCCGTTTGCGCCAAGTGATTACAAACTTAGCGGGAAATGCCATCAAGTTCACCAGTTGGGGCGATGTGGTGATTGCGGTAGGCGTTGATCAGCAGCCGGCGGTGCTCCGATTTAGCGTCACCGATACCGGCCCGGGGATTCCGGTGGTGGAACAAGCCCGGATTTTTCAACGATTTGAGCAGATGAAGGAAGCTCGCCAGAGCGGAACTGGGCTGGGGCTCGCGATCTCTAAGGAACTGGCGCACCTGATGGGCGGCGAAATCGGCGTAAATAGCGAGGAAGGAAAGGGTTCCACGTTCTGGTTTACGGCTGCGTTCCGAAAACAAAGCACCTTTGAAAACATGTCCCTGCGCGTCCTGGTGGTGGACGATAACCTTACGAATCAGAAGGTTGCGACGGGATTACTGCGGAAGATCGGGTGTGAAACGCGTGTGGCCGAGGATGGGCTGGAGGCGGTCGAACTGATTTCGCGGGAGCCCTTCGACCTGGTGCTGATGGATTGCCAAATGCCTGAAATGGATGGACTTGAGACCGCAAAGGTCATCCGCAGGACCTCGGCGATCCCGATTATCGCGATGACGGCGGATGTAGGCGAGGAAGACCGACGGAAGTGCATGGAAGCCGGGATGGACGGGCACATCGCGAAGCCGGTAAGCCTCAGTGCGATCACTGAGGCGGTGAATAGTTACGTCCTTAATCGAGCTTAATACGTCAGATAAGCGGATCAGGGAACACTTAGATGACGTTAAAAAGACCGTTATTGATGGGCCGGGTCCGGTTTTTCCTGATTGAAGCCTAGTTCGGCGATTGCGGCTTCGGCGCGGTGGACATTGATGGCTCCGGATTTTGCGAGCGCGGCTAACGTCGCTTGCGCGATAGCTTCGGCGTTGATTTCGAAGAAGTGGCGGAGATGCTCACGGTTTTCGCTTCTTCCGAAACCGTCCGTGCCTAGCGATGTTAAGCGTCCGCCCAGCCAGGGGGCCAGGCCATCCGGAATGCTCTTCATGTAATCGCTCGAGGCGATAATGGGGCCTTGGGTGTTGCCGATGATTTGCGCGATGTGCGGGATGCGCTGCTCCGAGGCAGGGTGCAGGCGATTCCAGCGTTCTACTTCGAGGGCGTTCTTGCGCAGCTCGCTATAGCTGGTGACGCTCCAGACGTCGGTTGCGATCTGGTAGCGCTCGGCTAGGATTTGCTGGGCCTTGAGGGCCTCATTCAACATGGGTCCGCTGCCGAATAACTGGGCGGCGGCATAGCCGCTTTCCGAGGATTTGTATTTATAAAGTCCGCGCAGGATGCCTTCGCGAATATGATCGCCTTCGGGCATCGGGGGCTGGGCGTAATTTTCGTTGTAGACGGTGATGTAGTAGAAGCGGTCCTCGCGCTCCTGATACATGCGGCGGATGCCGTCCTGAATAATCACCGCGAGTTCATAGGCGTACGCGGGATCGTAAATCGCGCAGGTGGGTACGGCGCTGAACAGCAGCGGAGAATGTCCGTCCTGGTGTTGAAGTCCTTCGCCAAGCAGGGTGCTGCGTCCGGCGGTGCCACCCATTAAGAATCCCTTGACGCGGGAATCGGCGGCGGCCCAGACCATGTCGCCTACGCGCTGGTAGCCGAACATCGAATAGTAAACGTAAAACGGAATCATCGGCACGCCGTAATTGGCGTAGGCGGTGCCGGCGGCCAGGAAGCTGGCCATGGAACCCATTTCGGTGATCCCCTCTTCGAGGATCTGGCCGTCCTTGGCTTCCTTGTAATAGAGAAGAACGTTGGCGTCTACCGGGCGATAGCGCTGGCCCTGGCTCGCATAGATGCCGTATTCGCGGAACAGCGATTCCATACCGAAGGTGCGGGCTTCATCGGGAACGATGGGCACGATGTATTTGCCAAGTTCGGGGTGCTTCAGAAGAGATTTTAGAATCGCTACCCAGGCAGCAGTTGTGGACGCTTCACGGCCTTTCGAGCCGCCGGTGGTTTCGTGGAAGAGTTCGAGCGCTGGGGCGTTTACGGCCGGGAAATTGGTCTTGCGCGCGGGCAGAGGTCCACCCATGGCTTCGGTGCGCTTGCGGAGATACTGCATCTCCTGCGAATCTTCGGGCGGACGATAGAATTCCAGGTGCTGGACCACTTCGTCGCTGATCGGGATTTTGAAGCGCTCGCGGATCTTCATCATTTCCGGCTCGGCGAGTTTCTTCTGTTGATGCGCGGTATTGCGGCCTTCGGCGGTTTCGCCGAGTCCGTAGCCTTTGACGGTTTTCGCGAGGATGACGGTGGGTTTGCCGGTGGTTTCGACGGCTCGCTTATAGGCGTTGTAGACCTTGACCGGATCGTGGCCTCCGCGGCGGAGGGCCCAGATGTCGTCGTCGGTGAGGTGCTCGACCAGTTTGAGGAGTTCGGGATATTTTCCGAAGAATTCCTTGCGGATGTAGGCGCCGTTCTGAGCGCGGAAGGCCTGGTATTCGCCGTCAACGCACTCATGCATGCGTTTCAGCAGGAGGCCGGTGGAATCGCGGCCCAGCAGATCGTCCCAACCGCTGCCCCAGATGCACTTGATCACGTTCCAGCCTGCGCCGAGGAAGGCGGCTTCGAGTTCCTGAATGATGCTGCCGTTGCCGCGGACGGGTCCGTCGAGCCGCTGGAGGTTGCAATTGACTACGAAGATCAGGTTGTCTAATTTTTCGCGTGAGGCGAGGGTTAGAGCGCCGAGCGATTCGGGCTCGTCGGTTTCGCCGTCGCCCAGGAAGGCCCAGACTTTTCGGCCAGTGGGCTTGATGATGTTGCGATTCTCCAGGTACTTCATGAAGCGCGCCTGGTAGATGGCACCGATGGGGCCGAGACCCATGGAAACAGTCGGGAATTGCCAGAAATCGGGCATCAGCCAGGGGTGCGGGTAGGAAGAAAGGCCGGGGACTTCGCGCAATTCGTGGCGGAAATTTTCGAGATTTTTGTCGCTAAGGCGGCCTTCCATGAAGGCTCGGGCATAGACGCCGGGGGAGGCGTGGCCCTGGAAGTAGATAAAGTCGCCGGGCTCGCCGTTATAAGAGCCGTGGAAAAAATGGTTGAAACCGACTTCAAGGAGGGTCGCGAGCGAGGCGTAGGTGGCGATGTGGCCGCCAATGTTGGCGTCATATTTATTGGCGCGAACGACCATGGCGGCAGCGTTCCAACGGACCAGGCTTTTAATGACGCGTTCGATGGCTCGGTCACCGGGATAGGCGACTTCTTCATCGGTGGTGATGGTGTTTACGTACGGGGTGTTCCATCGGAGAGGCAGTTGGACGCCGAAGTTGGCGCCGCGTTCCATGAGGCGATTTATGAGGTAGCTGGCCCGGTCTGGCCCAGCTTCGTCGATGATTTCATCGAGGGCCTCAACCCATTCGGAGGTCTCCTGGGGATTGAGGTCATCGGGAGCGTCTGCTTTTACTTTGAGCATGGGGGGTAAATATTAGGGTAACGGGTTTGGCGGGAAGTGGGCAAGCGGGCTTAGGGGTTGGGGCGTCGGTTGGGATTTGCGGGTTGGGTGGGGGGAAGAAGAAAAGATAATTTGGCCGCCGATGAACGCTGATGAACGCCGATAACACGAAAAAAATGCCCTTCGGCCTGCCGGGTCTTATCGGTGTTCATCGGCGGCTAAATTCGCATTGCCCACGTGGCTGCTGTCTGGATGTAATTTATAGATATATGAGGCTCGCCGGGATTTTTCTTTGCGCATTGGCGGCCGGTTCACTGGAAGCGGCTTCGCTTAAGAAATTGAATGTGGTGGCGGTCGATAATCACGGGCAGCCGGTGACCGATCTTCAGGCTGGTGATTTTCATGTCTCCGAAGATGGGAAGCCGAAGGAGACGGCGTACTTCCGGTTTACCGGCGGACGGCACACTCTGCCTCCGACCGTGATTCTGATCGATATGCTGAGCGATCGTGTTCTTAGCGACTCGGTGATCGGAAAAGAGGTCGGCAATGCGCTGAAGAAGCTTGAAACCAGCGACGACGTGTATCTTTATTTCCTGACCAATCGCGGCGAGGTGTTTCCGATTCACGGGCTGCCTGAAGAAGGCGATGAGACGGAACCTTCGGCCGTGCCATGGACGCAGAATGTGGGTGCGATGATCGACGGGGCGGTGAAGAAGTTTTTCAGCATGAGGCCGGTGGACGACTACGATCCGGGGGTGCGCTTCCAACTGACGTCGAACACGCTGGACCGTCTGGGTGGCGCGATGCAGCGGATTCCGGGGCGCAAAAACCTGGTGTGGGTGACGCACGGGGTGCCTCTGTACTATCCTTCGCTGACGTCGAGGCAGCCGGTGGACCTTACGAAGCCGATGGAGATGCTGGCGGAGAAACTGGCGCAGGCGCAGATCGCGGTGTATGCGGTGCAGCAATCGAGACAAGGCGCGGCCCAGGACCTGGTGACCGAGGGCGGGCAAAGCCTGGACATTTTTTGCAGCCTGACGGGTGGGCGGAAGTGGCAGAGCGACAACGCGGACGCGGCGATCACGCAGGCGCGGACGGATTCGCGGGCGAGTTACGAGATCGACTATTACACGGATGTTGCGCCGGCCGACGGCAAGAGGCATAAGCTGCGGGTGAACTGCGCGCGGAAGGACGTGCGCTTGCAGACGGAGCAGGAGTATTTCGCGCTGGGTCCGCCGGCGCCCGCGGCGGATTTCGAGAAGGCGGCGTTCGTGGATGCGGTGAGGAGTCCCTTGGACGCCACTGAAATCGGAGTGCGGGCGCGCGTATCGGGGACGGGTGGACCGACGCAGTTCGATTTGCAGATCGACACGCAGGATCTGATGCTACGCCGGGAAAAGGACCACTACGTGGGGAACGTGTTCGTGGTTTTTTCGACGGACGAGGACAAGAGTTCTGCTCCACTGCCGCTGAAGATCGACCTGAGCGCGCAACAATACGAAGCGGTGGCGCGGGGAACGATCCCGTTTGTGCAGAGTATCAACGTCTCGCCTGCGGTGAAGAAGGTCCGGGCGATTGTGGTGGATACGGAACGGCGCGCGGTGGGGTCAGTGACGATTCCGATCCGGCATTAGAGTCTGTGTGAAAAGTGTCAATTTAGACCGCTCCTGCTAGTCGCGGCTCCGTTTCGAGCAGGAGCCGCGACTAGCAGACTCACTAGCCGCGGGCGGCCGCGGAGATGGCGACGCAGGTTTGTTTTAGCTTCGGCGCGAGGGAGCGGGCGCGGGCCAGATCCATGCGGAAGACGGGGCCGGAGATGCTGAGCGCGGCGACCACCCGGCCGTCTGGGCCTAAAACGGGGGCTCCGATGCAGCGGCCGTCCAGCTCATTTTCCTGATTGTCGATGGCGTAGCCGCGTTCCCGGACGCGTTCAAGCTCGGCGATCAGGGCCGTGCGGTTCACGAGAGTGTGCGGGGTCAGGCGCGGGAGACCCTTCAGGCGAATCAGGCGCAGCATTTCTTTTTCGGGGAGCGCGGCCAGCAGGACCTTGCCAATCGCGGTGGTGTGGAGGCAGCGGCGGTTGCCGACCTTCGACGACATGCGGATGGTTTGCGGACTTTCGACGGTGTTGATGACCACGACTTCGCCGCCATCGAGGATGCCGAGGTTCACGGTTTCACGGCAAGACTTGGCGAGTTCCTCCATGCGCGGCGGGGCGACGCGGTTGAGGATCTGCTCAATGGGATGGCGCTGTTGCAAGTCGAAGAGCTTGCGGGCCATGCGATAGCCTCCGTCCTCCCCGCGGTCGAGGAAGCCGCGCGATTCGAGGGTCGCGAGGATGCGATACACAGTGGCCTTGGGCATATCGACGGCGCGGGCCAGCTCCGATAGCTTGACGCCGACCGGTTTGTCCTTTATGTTTTCGAGGATGTCGAGCGTCTTATGGAGTACCAACACCCCGCCGGTTTCCGTGGTTCCCGTTTTCATATCTGTTTCACATAGTAATACACTCCGATTCGGCCGTGAGGTTGACACGTCGGGAAAATTTACATATTCTCAAGTGGCGGATACTTCCGCGTCTCACAATCCAAACCGTGACTGCCTCATCGATTTCCTCCAATACGTGCTTCATCCGCGGGACCCACGCGAAAAAAGGGCGGACGCAATGGCTGACTCCGGAATCGGGCGCGGTGCGCGAACTGCATTACGGGCGGATCATTTTAGACGCGGGCGCGGCGCCGGTCCAGTTCGAGAATGGCACGCACGAAACCGGGCTGATTTGTTTGAACGGAAGGGCGGAGGTAATGGCGGGCGGGTCGAGATTCACGCTGGGGCTTTACGATTCGCTGTACGTGCCTCGCGATTCTTCGATTGAGGTGACGGCGCTCGAAGCGGGATGCGATCTGGCGGAGATTTCGGCTCCGGTGGAGCATTCCTATCCTTTGCAATTCATTCCTTATGAGAACGTGAAGAGCGATCCGGGGCTGCGGTTCCAGACAGGCGCGACTTCGTTCGAGAGGACCGTCAATATTCTGATCGGCAAGAACGTGCAGGCGGGGCGGATTCTGGCTGGGGTGACGTTCAGCCAGCCGGGCAACTGGACGTCGTGGCCTCCACACGAGCACGCGGAAATTTTGGAAGAGGCGTACGTGTATATCGCGATGCCTGCGCCGGCGTGGGGCACGCAGTTCGTGTATACGGACGCGAAGGAGCCGGAACTGGTGCAGGTGGTGCGGGAGGGCGATTGCGTGGTGATGCCGGCGGGGTATCATCCGAACGTTGCGGCGCCTGGAGGGTCGATCAATTTCCTGTGGATCATGGCGGCGCACCGCGAGGTGGTGGACCGTCAATTCGGAGTGGTCAACGTGCAGCCGGAGTACGCCGGCGCGGGGTCGGGGCTCGAATCCGGGCTCGCCGCAAAATGAGGGTGCTCGGCGCGGTATTGATGCTCGGTGCGCTGGCGTTCGCGGAGCCGCGGATCAAGGTGATCAAGGTCGCGATTACGAATCCGTCGGGTGTCCAAAGGACGGCGGAGGATATTGTTGTTTCGGTAGCGGAGCTGAGGCGCATCGCGCCGGATTTCAAACCGGCAGCGGTGATCGTTACGACGAGCGACGCGTCTACGCTCGCAGAAGATGCGCGAATCATTCAGACCGTCGAGTTGCCGTCGCAGGCGGATGATTTGGATGGGGACAACAAGGCTGACGAGATCGCGTTTCAAATCGATTTGAAGCCTCGGCAGACGCGGATCGTCACCATCGCGTACGGCGAACAGTTCACGATTGCGCGGCTGCGTGGAGTTTACGCGAAGCGGGCGCATGCGAAGTTCACCACTAAATATGAAGGCCTGGGGTGGGAATCGGATCTGACGGCGTGGCGCATCTATTTCGATAAGCGCAACGCGATCGACCTGTTCGGCAAGAAGAGGCCGGGGCTTTATTTGGAAATGTTCGGGACGGCGGATTGGGATTATCACGCGGAGTCGCCGCTGGGCCGCGATATTTACGACGTCGGGGATGGGCTGGGACTCGGGTCGATTGGCGCGTACGTGAACGGGAAGGCGGAGAAGGTCGCCGAGGTGGCGGAGCGCAAGTGGCGGGTCTTGAGCGACGGGCCGGTGCGATCGATCGCGGAGCTGGAATACAAGGGATGGAAGGTCGGCGGCAAGTCGATCGACTTGGTGAGCCGCATCACCACTTGGGCGGGAGAGTACGGATTCGAACATTCGATTCGCGCAGTGAATGCGGATGGGATCACGTTCGTGACGGGTTTGCCGGCGAAGGATGGAGTGAATGCGGCCGGCGCCAGCTCCGACGCGGCGGTTCAGGTGATTTCTACTTGGGGGCATCAGGTGGTCGCGCCGGGCGCGAAGAAGAAGATCATGGTGCCGGATCAGGACCTGGGGCTCGCTCTGTTCGTTCCGCGGGAGCAATCGGGCGAGGCGTTTACGGACGGGCTGGATCATTTAATTAAATTGAAGTCGGCGTCGGCGCACTGGTACATCGCGGCCGTGTGGGATCAACTGCACACCGAGGATCTTACGGGCGCGACCGCGGATGCTGCGCATCGAAATTTGAATGGGACGCTGATGCCGGCGGATTCTTCGCCCACACGTGAGTCGTTTGTCGAGTACGTCGGGTCCATGAGCGCGCGCATGGCGAAACTGGCCGTGGTCAAGATCGTTTCGGAGACGGCTGCGGCAGAGACTGCGCCTCCCGATACGCTTGCCGCCACGCATCGCACTTATAAGGAAGCGATCGAGCTGATACGCAAAGCTGCAGATCGAACCGCGAAGACGTATGAAGCTGAAGTCTTGAAAAATAATCCGGCGTCGATGGACAAGTACAAGGGCACCGGATTTTTCACGGAAGGCGACAACGAAGGGAATTGGAAGGACCAGAAGGGATATTTCTGGACCGGCGGATTCTGGGCGGGCGAGCTTTGGAAATTATTCGCGGCAACCGACGATGAGCGCTACAAAGCTCTGGCGACGACGTGGACTTCGCGCCTGCTGGGAAACGAGGCGAAAGAAAATCACGACACGGGATTTCTGAATCTCTATTCTTCCGTGCTGGGATACGAACTGACCAGAAAGCCGGAGTATAAAGAAGGCGGTTTGCGGGCGGCGGCGCGGCTGAAGGAGCTCTTTAATCCGCATGTCGGGTTGGTATCGTCGTGGGGTCCCAATGGAGACGACACCATCGTCGATACGATGATGAACCTGCAAATCTGGTGGTGGGCTTTGCGGGAAACGCGCGACGGGCAGTGGAGGGAGTTGGGCCGGGCTCATGCGCTTAAATCCGCTGACTGGCTGGTGAGGCCCGATGGATCGGTGATTCAGTCAGTGCATTATAATCCGGGCGATAACCGGCAGGAGTTTATGTCGAGCAACACGCCCACGGTGTTTCCGAATCACGCGGCTCCGTACACGAAGGTTTTTACGCACACGCATCAAGGATATGCAGCCGATTCGGCTTGGGCTCGTGGACAGGCATGGGCGGTATATGGATTTGCCGAAGCGTATCGCGCTACGAATGAGCCGAAGTTATTGGAGACGGCGGAGAAGGCGGCCGCGTACGCGCTGGATCATCTTCCCGCGGACGGTGTGCCCTGGTACGATTTCACGGACGAAGGCGTGCATTTCCGGAATCGCGATACTTCGGCCGCGGCGATCCTCGCGGGCGGTCTGCTGCGGCTCGCGGAATTGACGACCGATCCGACGCGCGCGGCGCAATATCGGCAGGAAGGGGAACGCATGGTGCAGTCTCTGATCGATCGGTATTTGTCGAACGAAGGCGTGCTGCGGCATGGGTCGGGGACGCGGCCTCACGATGGGGTTTTGATTTATGGCGATTATTATTTGCTGGAAGATTTGATGCGGTTGGCCGCGGCGAAATGATCGCGCCCTGCGGTCGCGGCTCGGCCGGGCGGCGACACGAGTGTCGCCGCGGCACGCACGAGTGCGCGCTCCCCGGGCTGCTTTACGGAAAGTGCGAGCCGCGACTGCAGGAAGTGGGTTAACGCTCCAGCGCTTTGACGCCGGGGAGTTCGATTCCGCCTAGGAATTCGAGAGACGCGCCGCCGCCGGTGGAGACGTGCGAGATTTTGTCGGCTACGCCGGCCGACTTGATGGCCTTTTCCGAATCGCCTCCGCCCACCACGCTCACCGCGCCCGATCCCGCGACGGCTTTCGCGATGGCCACGGTTCCAGTGTCGAAGGGAGGCATTTCGAAGACGCCCATGGGGCCGTTCCAGATGGTGGTTTTCGCGCCAGCGATGACTTTCGAAAAGGCCTCGATAGTTCGGGGTCCGATGTCGAGCCCCATTTTTCCGTCCGGCACTCGATCGACCACTTCGTTCTCCGCGCCCGCTTTAAACTCAGAGGCCACGACGTGGTCCACCGGCAGCATGAGCTTGTCGCCTGCGTCGCACATCAGCTGTTTCGCCAAATCCAGCTTGTCTTCTTCGACCAACGATTTGCCGGTGCCCTCGCCGCGAGCGCGCAGAAATGTGTACGCCATGGCGCCGCCGATGAGCAATTTGTCGACGACTTTCATGAGGTTTTGAATGACCTCGATTTTGTCGGAGACCTTGGCTCCGCCGAGAATCGCGACGCAGGGGCGCTCGGGATTTCGGGTCACTTTGCCGAGGTATTCGAGCTCTTTATCCATCAACAATCCCGCGGCGGCTTCCTTCACGAAAGGGATCATGCCGACCGTGGAAGCGTGGGCGCGATGGGCAGAGCCGAAGGCGTCGTTGACGTAAACGTCGCACAGCGCGGCCAACTTTTTCGAGAATTCAGAATCGTTCTTCTCCTCGTCGGCGTGATAGCGGAGGTTCTCTAACAGCAGGACTTCGCCGGGTTTCGGCAGCATCGCCACCGCTTCGGGACCAATGTAATCGGGAACCATTATTACAGGGTGTTTGAGCAGTTCGGCGAGGCGAACTGCGACCGGGGCGAGACTCATTTCCGGATTCGGTTTCCCTTTGGGGCGGCCCAGATGGCTGGCTAAAATGAGGGCTGCGCCGTGATCGAGCGCGTATTGAATGCTGGGGAGGGAAGCCTTGATGCGTTTGTCGCTGGTTATTTCTTTTCCGCCGGGTGCGAGCGGAACGTTAAAATCCACCCTCATGAAGACGCGCTTCCCTTTGAGGTCAAGGTCGCGAATCGAAAGTGTGCTCATTTAAAGATGATGGCAAATTTGAAGAGGACAGGTCGGGGACCTGTCCCTGCTTGATGCCGAAAGACGCGCGGTATTTTTCGGCTAGCTTTTTGGGTTTGTGATCAGGGCCGCAGAAGATGTGTTTGGTCTCGCCGGTGGCCAGGTGACAGCCGGTGGCGGCGTCGGTCATTTCGTAGCCGAAGCGGATCATACGGGCATTGGCGTCTTCGATCCAGGTACGGATGAGGACTTCTTCGTCGTAGCGGGCGGGCGAATGATAACGGCAATGAGCTTCGACTACCACCAGCAGAATTCCTTCGTCGCGCTCCATATCGCGGTAGCGGATGCCGCGCGCGCGAAAATATTCGACGCGGCCGATTTCCATCCAGACGATGTAATTGGCGTGATAGACGACACCCATCTGATCGGTTTCGGCGTAGCGGACGCGGAGCTGCGTAGTGACGGAGTCCATGGATCTTTAGTGTAGAGGGTCGGCCTAATTTACGAGCTAACTAAATGAAACCAGAGTGCAGCGGGAACGGTCTGTTAGTATGACAGCAAGTGCGTATCCGTGTCCTGTTTTTTGGTGTTTTACGAGATGTGACGGGCCTCCGTGAGGATTCGATTGATGTCCCGGAGGGAGGCCTTGCCGCGAGTGTATTTACCCATTATTCCTCGCGATTTCCGCGGCTGGGGGAAATGTCCCAGAGCATTGTGCTGGCCGTGAATCAGAAATTTTGCGCGCCTTCGGTTCCTTTGTCGGATGGCGATGAGCTGGCGTTTCTGCCTCCGGTGAGCGGAGGGTCGGATGACAATATCTTTGCGCTGACGCGCGATCCAATCGATGCCGCGGGGCTCGCACGTAAGGTCCTACGCGGGGAAGACGGGGCTCTCGTGACCTTCGAAGGGGTAACGCGCAACAACACGAAGGGCCGGGCGACCCGCTATCTGGAATACGAGTGCTATGAGCCGATGGCGTTGAAGACCATGGCTGAGATCGGCGGAGAGATTGCGCGGTCGTTTGCGATTTCCCGCCTGGCGATGGTGCACCGGCTGGGGCGAGTCGAGATCGGCGAGACCAGCGTAGTGGTGATCGCGACCGCTCCGCATCGGAGGCCGGCGTTTGAAGCGGCGCTCGAAGGGATCAACCGGCTGAAGCGGCTGGTGCCGGTGTGGAAGAAAGAATGTTTCGCGGACGGGGAAGTGTGGGTGGACGGGGAGTGGGATGAGTCAGTGGTCAGGGTGGGGTCATGAGGGGGATGGCTCACCTGGGGCTGGGGTTGGCGGGCACCATATTCCTGGCCGTGACGCTGGCGGGGCAGTCTACGTTTCGGCACGATGTGACGCTGGTGCGGCTGCTGGTCAGCGTGAAGGATCAGGCGGGGGAAGTAGTGGGCAAGATGGGACGGGAGGAGTTTGAGGTTTTCGATTGCGACGTGAAACAGGACGTCGCGGTGTTCGAGAGGCAGACGGCGCAGCCGCTTTCGGTGTCGGTGCTGATCGATGCGAGCGGATCGACTTTGAAAGACGTCCGCTACGAGACGGGGTCGATCGGAAAATTTTTTAAGGCGCTGCTTAAAGAAGGAAACCCGCAGGACAAGGCGGCGCTCTATTCGTTCAACTACGAAGTGCGGCTGCTGCACGATTTCACGCGCGATTTGAACAAACTGCTGGAGCAGCTTCCGAAGGTCAAGCCGACGGCGGGGACGTCGCTTTACGACGCCGTTCATTTCGCGGGGCACGCTTTGCAGGGACGCGAAGGACGCCACGTGATGGTGATCGTAAGCGACGGCGGCGACACTACCAGCTATTACAAATATCACGACGCGCTGGAGGCCGCGCAGAAGGCGGACGCGGTGGTTTACGGGATTATCGTGGTGCCGATTTCGAACGACGCGGGACGCAACATCGGCGGCGAGCATACGCTGGTGCAGTTCGGGCAGAACACCGGCGGGCGCGTCTTCTATCCTACGGTTGCCGACCTGGATAAAGCTTTTGCGGAGATCCTGCTGGATCTGCGGACGCAATATCTGCTGGGTTATTATCCGAAAAATTTGCCCCAGGACGCGCCGACGTTTCATCGCGTAACGGTGCGCGTGAAACGCCCGGATTTGCGGGTCGCGACGAGGAGCGGGTATTATAGTGTTGTAGCTCCTTAAGTCACTTCCGTGCCAGGAAAAATCAGCCAAGCAAAAGCTCCCGATCAGACGTTTGAAGAGGTGAAGTATCTTCGTCATCTGATCGACGACCGCGTTCCGGTGCGCGTGCGATTGAGCGACAACCAGGAAGTGGACGGCGTGGTGGAATTTTACGACGCCACGTTCATTCGCATCACCCGCAAAGACGAACCGAATCTTTTTCTGTTCAAACACGACATCAAATACCTGTACGAATTGAGCTAATGGCCGAATTTCTGGAGACCGCAGCCAGCATTGCGCGCGAGGCTGGCGCCTTGATCGCGAGCTATCACGCCCGGGGCATTGGATTCGAGTTGAAGGGCGACTACGATCTGGTGACGGAAGCGGATCGCGCGAGCGAGCGCTTAATTGTGGAACGGCTGCACCAACACTTCCCGACGCATTCGGTGGTGGCCGAAGAGGGCGGGGGGCTGGAAGGCACATCCGAGTATCGCTGGTATGTGGATCCTCTGGACGGCACCACGAATTTCGCGCACGGCTTCCCGATGTTCAACGTGACGCTGGCGCTGGAGCGTGCGGGCGAATTGATCGCAGGCGTGGTTTATCACCCGATCCACCAGGAAATGTTTACGGCCGAGGCGGGCGGCGGGGCATTCCTCAACGGCGGCCGGATTCACGTATCGAAGGCGGCTCGTATCGACGACGCTCTGGTAGCCACCGGGTTTCCGTCGCGCAAGCGGCATGAGAATGTGAACGTGCATTTCTACTACCAGCTCGCCATGATGTCGCATGGAGTGAGGCGCGCGGGCGCGGCGGCGCTGGATCTGGCGTATGTAGCGTGCGGACGCCTGGATGCATTTTGGGAGTTCGGTTTGAACCCGTGGGACATGGCGGCCGGCGTTCTATTGGTGCGGGAAGCCGGAGGGACCGCGAGTGGCATGCACGGCGAGCCGTTTAGCCTGCGGGGTCCGCATATGCTGGCCGATAATGGCTTGCTGCATCAGCCGATGCTGGCTTTATTCGCGGAGATTTTTGCGGGCGAATACCGGTATCCGATGCCGGAGATCCGATCGAAGATCACAGACTAAAGTCTGTGCCTCCTGCTTTGAAAATGGTGGCACAGGCTTTAGCCTGTGAAAATCAGCTAGCGATCACCATCTCGACCAGTTCGCTCATTTCATCGATCATGAAATCCGGCGGCGCGGCTGCGAAGGTCTCCGGCTGAAATCCCCAACTGACGCCGCACGCTCGCACCTGGGCGTTGCGTGCCGTCATCACGTCGACTGCGCTGTCGCCGACCATGATGGTTTGTTCGCGTCCGATGCCGGACTCCTCCATCAGCAGCTCGATGCCTTTTGGATGGGGTTTCTTCTCCTCGAAACTGTTGCCGCCGTAGATGCGAAAAAAATGGCCGTCCAGGCCGAGCCCTTTGATCAAATGCTCACTGAACCGTACCGGCTTGTTGGTCAGCACGGCCATCTTCACGTCGGCGGCGAGCAGCTCGTCGAGCCCATCGCGAACGCCGGGATAAAGTGTGGTCGCATCCAGCATGTGGTCGCGATAATATTCGAGAAAAAACTTCAGTCCGCGCTCGATCTCTTCTTCATCGCGGCCCGGCAGAGCCCGGCGAACTAGCACCGGCGCGCCGTTTCCGACGTAGGAATAAACTTTTTCGTCGGCCAGAGGAGGCTCGCCCAGATGCACTCGCATCGCGTTGACCGAATCCGCAAGGTCGCGCTTGGAATCGATCAGGGTGCCGTCGAGATCGAAAATCAGAAGCTCCTTCAACTGTCGACCTTCTTGAGCTGATCCTGTTTTTTCTTCTTTTTTTGCAGCTCTTCTTCCCACATTTTGCGAATTTCGAACATGCTGTCCCGGAACGCTTCTTTTACCGCATCCGGCGCGAACTTCGAACAGATGTTCGAGGCATCAAGGACGTAAGGCAGCACCTGCGAACCTACCATCCACGTGGGCATAGGCTTCGGCGTGAACGCCATGATGACCGCGACCACGATCACGGCCATGAACGCTCCGCGCACGAACCCGAACGCGCCTCCCAGTAAGCGGTCGAACCAGCGAAGTCCGGTCCATTTGAATAGCTTCGAGAGCAGCTTGCCGATCAGCGCGCCCGCGCTCATGAACATCAGGAACACGATGAAGAATCCCAGCATGTTGGCTAAGTTTGAGGACATGGTCCAGTGCTGATGGAGCCAGGCCGCGGGCACGTTGTAATACCAGAATCCGAACAGCAATCCAGAGATCAAGGCGATGAATCCGACGCCGACCCTCGCGAATCCGGCCATGAATCCGGTCGCGACGGAGATTCCTACGATCACGGCCAGCAGCAGGTCGAGCAGGTTCATAAGGACGCCAGTATCCGGTAGGCTTCTTTGTATTTCTCACTGGTTCGGCGCGCTACGTCTTCGGGCAGAGCCGGCGCCGGCGGCTGCTTGTTCCAGTGAATCGATTCCAGATAGTCGCGGACGAATTGTTTATCGAAGGAAGGCTGCGCGCCGCCCGGCGAATAGGTTTCGGCGGGCCAGAAGCGCGAAGAATCGGGCGTCAGGACTTCATCGGCCAGCACGATTTCTCCGTTGACGACTCCGAATTCGAATTTCGTATCGGCGATGATGATTCCGCGCGAACGCGCGTATTCCGCGGCTTTTTTATAGATCGTCAGGGTCAGATCGCGAAGCCGCGACGCAGTCTCCGCTCCGATCATGTTCACGACGGTCTCGTAGGGAATATTTTCATCGTGACCGCTTTGTGCTTTGGTCGCGGGCGTAAAAATCGGCTCGAGAAGCGCATCGCTTTCGCGCAGCCCGGCAGGAAGAGGAATCCCGCAGAGCGCACGCGTGCGCAGATAGTCCTTCCATCCGGAGCCCGATAAATAGCCGCGCGCGACGCATTCGACGTCGAACATCTGCGCCTTCTTCACCCACATGGAACGCCCCTCGAATTCCGGAGGCAGCATGCTGACGTCCGTGCTCAGAAGATGATTGGGCACGACGTCTTTTAGAAAGTCGAGCCAGAACAAAGTCATCTGCGTCAGCACCCGCCCTTTATCGGGAATGCCGGTCGCGAGTATGTAATCGAACGCCGAAATGCGATCCGTGGCGACGATCAGCAGACGATCGTTGTCTTCGTAAATGTCGCGTACTTTTCCGCGTCCGCGCAGCTTGAGGCCGGCGAGATTTGTCTCCAGCAAAGGTTGAGGGGCCAATCCCAATTATACTGATGGAATTGCATGCTTCTTTCGATCCTGATCCCGGTGTACAACGAGCGTACGGTGGTGGAGCGGAGTCTTTCCCTGGTGCTGGCCGCGCCGCTGCCTGAAAATATGGAGCGCGAACTCGTCATCGTCGACGATTGCTCCACCGACGGCACTTCCGATATTCTGGCCCGCTTCGCCGCCAATGAGCCGCGCATCCGCCTGCATCGCCATCCCGTGAATCAAGGCAAAGGCGCGGCGGTTCGCACGGCCATTGAAAATGCGCAGGGAGACTTCTGCCTGGTGCAGGACGCCGACCTCGAATACGACCCTTCGGAATACATCAAGCTGATGCGCCCTCTGCTCGACGGCCGCGCCGACGCCGTGTTCGGCTCGCGCTACCTGGTGAGCGAACAGTCCCGAGTGCTGCCGTTCTGGCATTCGATGATCAACAAGTATCTGACGCTGGTTTCGAACATGTTCAGCAACCTGAACGTCACCGACATGGAGACGTGCTACAAGGTGTTCCGGACCGATCTGTTGAAGAGCATTCCGATCCGCTCCAACCGCTTCGGTTTCGAGCCGGAAATCACGATGAAGGCCTCCAAGCGCAAGTTCCGCGTTTATGAAGTGCCCATCAGTTATCACGGTCGCACTTACGAGGAAGGGAAAAAGATCGGCTGGAAGGATGGCGTGAAGGCGCTCGGCGTGATTCTGCATTTCTGGCTGGTGGACGATCTCTACGTGGCCAGCTACGGCCGCGGCCTGCTGAACAGCCTCACCGGCACGCCGCAATATCTGAGCTGGCTCACGCGCGTTCTGCGTCCGCATCTGGGCGATACGGTTTTCGAGGCGGGCGCGGGGCTCGGCAATCTTACCGGCCGGCTGATGGCCCGCAAGCTCGAATATGTCGCGGGCGAAAAAGATCCTCTCTATCTCCACGCGCTGCGCAATCGTTTCCTTAAAACGCCCAGCGTGACGGTTTGCAAGCTGGACCCTGAAGATCCGGCCGACTATCAGCCGTGGAAGGAAAAGTTCGAGAGCGCGTTGTGCGTCAATCTGCTCGAATCGGTGGACGATCCTCAAATCGTCCTGACGCAGCTCGCGGGAATTTTGAAACCAGGCGGTGTCGCAGTCGTGCTGGTGCCGCAGGGACCGGGATTGTACGGCTCGCTCGATCGCGCCATCGGTCACAAGCGCCGCTTCTCGGCAGACGAGTTGAAGCAGCTGCTCGAAAAAGCGGGCTTGCGAGTCGACCGGCTTTATCAGATGAATAAAATCGGCGCTGTCTCCTGGTGGGTTTTCGGCAAGCTGCTGGGCCGCACGCGCATCAATAAATTCTCTCTGAAAGTGTTCGATAAAACCGTCTGGATCTGGCGCCGCATCGACGGATTGCTGCCCTGGAAGGGTCTTTCAGTCATCGCCGTCGCGACCAAGTCATGAAAGCACTCGCGCTCAATTTCGAAGCGCGCACGCTCGAATGGATTGAGCCCGACCCTCCGGAGTTTTATGCCAACCGCGACGTTTTGTACCGCGTGCACGAGGTCGGCGTCTGTGGCACCGATCGCGCGCTTGCCTCCTTTCGCCTGGGGGCGCCGCCGGCCGACGAAACGAAACTCGTGCTCGGGCACGAAGCTCTGGGCCAGGTGATCGAAGTCGGCAGCGGCGTGAAGTCGCTCAATCGCGGGGATTGGGTTGCGCCCACCGTACGGCGCGCGTGTCAACCTCCCTGCACCTCCTGCGCGCGCGGACGCCGCGATCTGTGCATCAGCGGAAAATATACGGAGCGCGGAATACTTCGCCTCCACGGCTATTTCACGGAGCGCGCCGTCGACGCCGAAGAGGACCTGGTTCGCGTGCCTCTCAAGCTGGTCGATTTCGGAGTGCTTATCGAACCGCTAAGCGTCGCCGAAAAAGCCATCCTCCGTGCACTGGCGGTGCATGAAGGTGAGCCGCGAAGCGCGCTGGTGCTCGGGTTGGGACCAATCGGGATGCTGACCGCGATGGCTCTGAAGGCCCGCGGATATGCGGTTCGCGTGCATTCGCTCGAACCGGAGGACCATCCTCGCGTGGCGATCTTGCGCCTCCAGGATATTCCCTACGAAGGGGCCTTGAAAGGATCGGCCGACATCGTTATTGAAGCGGCGGGGTCGACAGAAGCGGCGTTGAGCGCGTTGCAGAACATGCCTCCGCTCGGCGTGATGGTGGTACTGGGAGCGCCGGATGGCGCGGGCCCGGTGCCGTTTTTGCGCATGATCATCAACAATCAAACCATCGTCGGCAGCGTGAACGCGGACGGCGAATCGTTTCGCGCCGCGGTGGAGGATCTCGCCAGGTTCGACCGCCGCGCCCTGGCTGCGCTCATTACCCGGGCCCGTTTTTCTGACCTGGAAAAAAGCCTGATCGGTCCGCCGATGGTGGCTCCAAAAGTTGTTCACGTGCTTTAGTTGAAGTTTTTCAGCAATCCCTGTGAGTCCCTTCAACCTTTAAACTAGAATAAGTCCCCAATTCATGCGTCACGCAATCTGCAATGAAATGTTCCAAGGCTGGTCCTTCGCCGACGCGGCGAAGTTCGTCCGCGCTACCGGCTATACGGGGCTCGAAATCGCTCCCTTCACGCTCGCCCCAAGTCCCACCGATATCTCGCCCCATCAACGAGCCGAGTATCGCGACATCCTGAAATCCGAGGGCCTCTCCTTCGCCGGCCTCCACTGGCTGATGGTTTCTCCGAAAGGTCTGCACGTCACCACGCCGGACCGTGCGCTGCGGGAGCGAAGCTGGCAGCACATCCGCGACCTGATCGATCTGTGCGCGGACCTCGGGCCCAAGGGTGTAATGGTGTTCGGCTCCCCCGTCCAGCGCTCCACCATCGACGGCGCGACCGTCGCCGAAGCAACCGCTCGCTACATCGAAGGCCTGTCGAACGTCGCCCCGCAAGCCGAACAACGCGGCGTCACGATTCTGGTCGAAGCGCTGCCCATCGAACAGGCGGACGTCGTCAATACGCTTGCCGAAGCCGCGTCCATCGTTCATCAAATCGAGAGCCCAGCGATTCAAACCATGTTCGATACGCACAACGCCGTGAACGAGACGGAGCCGCACGCCGTGCTGGTCGAAAAATACTTCGACCTCATCCGCCATGTGCATGTCAACGAAATGGATGGCCGTCATCCCGGCATGGGCGACTACGATTTCAAGCCCCTATTGCAGACGCTCGAGCGCCTCGGCTACCGCGGATGGGTCTCACTCGAAGCTTTTGATTTTTCCTTCGGCGCGGAGAAAATCGCGCGCGAATCGATCGACTATTTAAATGGAGAAATGGCTAAATCAGCATGAAGAACTATGTCGTGACGGGAGGCGCGGGCTTCATCGGCTCGGCGCTGGTCAGAACGTTACTGAAATCCGGAGGCCACGTAGCGGTAATCGACAACCTTCTCAGCGGTCACGAAAAGAACCTCGCCGAAATTCGCGATCGCATCGATTTTCACAACTTAGACATTCGCGACGCGGCCGCCATCGCGCCCGTGATCGCCGGAGCAGACGCGGTGTTCCACCTCGCCGCGATTCCCTCCGTCCCGAAATCCATCGACGAGCCGCAGCCCTCGCACGAAGTGAATATTGATGGCACCTTTGCCGTGTTCACCGCCGCCGCGAACGGTAAAGCGCGGCGTCTCGTTTACGCCGCATCGTCCTCCGCATACGGCGACGGCGAGACGCTCCCGAAAATCGAAACTATGCTCCCCAAGCCTCTTTCGCCCTACGCGGTGCAGAAATACGTGGGGGAGCTCTACGCCTCGGTCTTCACTTCGTGCTTCGGCCTCGAAACCGTTTCGCTCCGATTCTTCAACGTCTACGGCCCGCGCCAGGACCCATCGAGCGCCTACTCCGGCATCCTGAGCCTCTTCATGAAGCACCTGATCGCGCGCACCCCGCCGACCATTTTCGGCGACGGCGAACAATCCCGCGACTTCACTTATGTAGACGACGTCGCAGCCTTATGCCTCAAAGCGGCCAATGCCCCGGGCGCTGCGGGAAAAATGTTCAACGCCGGCAATGGAGGCCGCTACACGCTGAACCAGGTCTGGTCGATGCTTCAGAAAATGGAGGGCGTCGATATCCCCGCGAAGTTCGGTCCTCCGCGCGCCGGCGACGTGCGCCATTCGATGGCCGACACTACGCTCGCGGTCGCCGAGCTGGGACACGCGCCGCAGTATTCGCTCGAAGAAGGCCTTCGCAAAACTCTGGACTGGTACAAAACATCCTTATGAGCAAGCCGGGAGGATATCGAGGCGGCCGTCCCCGCATGGGCGGCCCGCGCCGCACTGATATCGGCGTCCCGCAGACGCAACCCGAACGCCCTGCAGCCTCCATTCAGCGGACCAGGAAGCGCGTTCTGTTCGTGTGCATCGGCAACTCCTGCCGCAGTCAGATGGCCGAGGGATTCGCCCGCGCCTACGGTGGCGATATTCTGATCGCCGCAAGCGCCGGCCTCAGTCCCGCAGCCATCGTTCAGCCTCTCACCAAGCAGGTGCTCGCCGGACGGAACATCCGCATCGACGATCAGTTTCCCAAAGGGATGGAAATCATCACCCGGGAGCCGTTCGACGTGATCGTTAACATGAGCGGCCACCCGCTGCCTCTGGCCTCCGATGCCCAGGTCCGCGAATGGTCCGTGCGCGACCCCATCGGCGAATCGGAGCAGATCTACAAATCGGTGGCCGAACAAATCGAAGGATTGGTAATGCGCCTGATTTTGGAACTGCGTTCCTCCACGTTATAATAGAAAAGTCATTTCAAGCGGATATGGCGGAATTGGCAGACGCGCATGGTTCAGGTCCATGTTCTCGCAAGGGAGTGGAGGTTCAAGTCCTCTTATCCGCACCAAGTATTTCCCGACCTTGGAGAATCCCATGCACAGGTGGCGTAAGCTCTAGCTTGCAGCGTCTGGCTTTTGCCGACGTTTACTAACGCCCCCGATGCCTCTCCTCCGGCCGCCGCGCCGGAGGCACCTTGTGACTCTCCACACGCCCCGCCCTCTCATAATGCGGCACAGACCACTCATGATGATACGCGGCCCGATTCGCCCAAGTCCGCCCCCATTCGTGATTGTTCACGTACCAACCGTGTCCACCCCAGTTGAAGCGCGCGAACACGCCCGGACCCCAGCCCCACGGCGCAAACGCCACGCCCAGTGTGATCCGGGGGCCAAACGAAATCGCGGCCCTCACCGCGAATCCCGGCCGCGGCGCCACGAACACGATCGCCGGATCGTACACCGGCACCACGAACACCCCGGGATTAAGAGGGTTGATGACGACGAACCCGCCCTCGTCGGCCACGCTGTAATAGGCGTTGGTTTGCAGATAGCCGTAACGCTGCGCCGCGTGCCTCATCCTCTGCACCGCGTCCATTACGTCGCCGCGTTGCGCGAGCACCGCATCGCCTAGCTTCTGGGTCCACGCCATATCGCGGGCCATCAGTTCCAGCACTTGCGGAAACGGCAGCAGGGCCTGCACGCTGGGATCCCACGGTAAATGATCTTCTGAAATCGCGTGCGCCAGCGCGTCTCCATGAAGCGCCGCATGCTGATCCGCCCACTGATCTGCTTCCGGAATCTGATCGGGATACGTTGCGGCCGTTAGAATATTGGCGAGCATCGCGTCCGGATAAAGGGCGATCCTCTGGACCAGATTGTCCAGTTCGCCGGGACCCATCGGCGGAGGGGGAGCTTGCGCCGGAATCAGCGCCGCCGCCCACACTCCCACCGCGAAAACAGATACTATTTTGATTTTTTTCTGCATCTTCGCTCCAACTAAGGAAGATGCGCGGAACGAAACGTACGTTACGCTACGTCAGTGACCGTGTCTTCAATGGGCGTGTCTTGGAAACGCAGAGCCCTTGCTTCTTCCAGTGACATGATTTCCGGGCCGCCTGAATCCTTGGTGCCCGCCTGTTGTCGCTTCTCGGCCTTGTCGCGCTGTTTTTCAACGCGGGCGAGTTCTTTCTGGCGTTTCTTGAATGTTGAATGCGAACGTCCGGCCATAAGATTCTCCCCTAGTTTTCTTCAGCCAGCTTTTTCAGCTGACCGTATAATTTAGAACTTACTATTTTACCCCGCAAATCGGCCCGGCGGCTATAGTACCGCTTTCCAACCTGCGGGGCTCACACTCTATGAGATGCTCGAACCTACCAGCGCGGTTCCCGCCTTTGGCGAGGTCCACCGCCGCCACTGCCGCGTCCGCCACCGCCGCCAAATCCTCCGCCACCGCCCGGTCCACGTCCGCCGCCACCGCCCGCCGGCTTCGGCCTGGCTTCATTGACGTTTAAAGCGCGCCCGCCGACATTCGCGCCGTTCAACGCCGTAATGGCCCGATCCGCTTCTTCCGTGTCCGTCATTTCGACGAAAGCAAATCCCCGCGAACGGCCCGTTTCCCGGTCCGTCATCAGGCTCACGCGCTCCACGGTGCCATACGCTTCAAACAGCGAGCGAACCGTATCTTCCGTCGCGCCAAAATCCAAATTACCAACGAATATGTTCTTCAAGGTCTTCTCCTTACGGGTTGAAAGCGGCGACAAACGGAGGCGGGGACATCATGAGCCAGAGCTTGCGGGACAATCAAACGCCAACTTTAGTGTATCACCGAGTGCAAATCGTGGGAAGTGGAAAAAAATTGCAAATTCTGACAAATGGAATCCCCGTAACGGTTAATAGTATCCTCGAAGGACGCTCGCAACATGAACAAATTTCAAAGCAAAGTGCTCATCGGACTAGCCCTCGGCGGCGTCCTCGGCATCTTCGACGGACTCACCGCCTGGTTCACCCCGGAGGCTCGCGCCGGCCTCGCCGGGATCGTCGTCGGATCCTGCTTCAAAGGCATCCTCACGGGCCTCGCCGCCGGTTTCTTTGCCCGCAAAATCCATAACTTACCGCTAGGAATACTAGCCGGCCTAATCGTCGGGATGGCCCTCAGCTTCGGTGTCGCCTCCATGCAAGGTAAGTACTATTTCGAAATCATGCTCCCCGGCAGCATTCTCGGCGCGATCGTAGGCTTCGCCACCCAAAAGCTCCCGCGCCCCGTCGGCTGAGCCAACTCCTCCCGTTTCACGGCGTTTCAGAGCATGAAGATCGTCAGTCAATCGTCCGACGAATTGGTTCTGAAAGAGGGCAGCACCCAAGGGATCGTAGTCGGCTCTGTTTTAGTAGTCGCCGGAGTTCTCGCGGGAATCTTTCTTCGCGATGCGAATCCCTATATGATCTGGATCGCCCTGGCGGCCGCATTGGTCGGAATCGCCGTGATCCTGTTCAGTTCATCCATCACGGTGACCGCCAATAAAACCTCCGGTCAAGTGCTGTATCAGAAAAAGCGCATCGTCGGAGGCCAGGATTCAAACTACGCGATCGCCGAAATTTTCCGCATTGAGACCAGAAAGCAATGGCAGGTCCAAAACGCGCCTCCCTCCGGCAATCAGCAGCCTTCCATGCCGCAGTTAGTCGCGCAATCCGTGATCGTATTCAAAGACGGGCGCGAAGTGCCCCTCGACCACCAAAAAACCTCCTCGACCACGACCGTCGGCCCGGTAGTCCTCATGGGAGGCCAAGGCGCGGAAACCGCCATAGCAGCACAAGTAGCAAAGTTCCTAAACGTCCCCTTCCAGGAAATCGCCCCACCCAACATGGGCATGAGCATCCAACTCTAAGTGTGCAAGTGGGGCAGGTTCCCGACCTGCCCGATTCACGTAGAGCAAGGGGTCCTCCCCTCCATCGCCTGCAAATAAACGATCGCCTTCACCCCGCTAGGGGTCGGAAGTTCGTGTCGATGTCTCTTTTCGCTCATGGAGGCGCGCGCCACAACGGAAAAGATAATGTTCATTGTGAGTGACGCACTCCGCCCGCCAACAGGCCTTTGTAATTGGCTGAGAATGTGTGAGGCGGCGCCATGCGCTACCCGTGGCAGACCCGCCCGATTCACTTAACCTCCACCACCTGCGTAGAGCAAGCAATCTTCCCCTCGATCGCCTCCTCTGTAACCTGCCGCAATTTATACGATCCCGCCGGCGCCTGCAAATGAATGATCGCTTTCACACCGCTCCCCAACAGGCCTTTGTAATTCCCCTCCGTCAACGCGAGATCCATCTCCCCTTCTTTGGCGATCACGATCCGGCCTTGGGCATCCATCAGCGCCACAGCGAACATGATTCTCTGCGCCTCGCGATCGCCCTTTTTCTCGAACCGCAGCTTCGAAATATCCACGTGCAGAGTCACCGCCAGCGTCGCTTCCACTTGCCGTATCGCCATCCCCACCGGGAGCTCGCTCTTGGTATCCTCCGCCACAATTTCGCGGTCGATCCTCGCTTGCAGGCTCTCCGGCGTTTTGTCAGTCGGCGCAAAATACCCCGGCCGCGCCTGCACTGAGTAATTCTTCGTGTGGATGACGCTGAGTTTCAGCTTGTGATAGGCTCCATCCGTTGCGTCTTCCGGCCGGAAACTAAGCCGGTAAGTGACCTCGGGCAAACCGCCCGTTTCGCGAAAGCCCGCGTTGAGGTCGTTGTTATTGTGAAAAAACACGCCGCCCGTGCCCTCCGCAAGCATCTCCATCGGCTCACTCAAAGCCTGCAGGCGCAAAGGCATCTCAAGCGTCTCGAATCTGATCCACTGATTCGCAGCCGCCGTAGAGCCGGATAGCGATTCCGTGAAACCCTGATCCTGCGGCCGCACGCCCGGTTGAGCCTCACTATAGATCCCCTTCGCATCCAGAGCGTTGATCACCACATCAGACCGCAGCGCCCGGTCGACAATCTTGTTCTTCAGTTCCTGATTGGGTCCGGCCAGAAATCCTGAAGATGCCAACAATAGTTCCCGTCTCCCAGGCATGGTGCCCAGATAAACCACCAGGCGCCCGATCGCATTCAAAGTGTCGACGGTAATCCCGTTCACCTGACGCCAGGTCTCTTCCGCCTGTGCAATGATCATGGATTGAGACGCGACGCAGTCCTTCTGGCTCGCGTCAAACTGCACCGCCCTGATTACGCTTTGGTCCTTATCGTAGGCAATCCTGAATGCAAAATATGGAGTGACGCGAGGGCAGTGTGCCAACCCGTCTTCCTTCATCTTCACGTGCGCTTTTAACGCCGAGATGGCCTCGATCAACTTCGCTTCGTCCGTCGTGAACTCGACGGTCTGGGCGCCCGAGGCCGTGAAAACGCCGATTTTGGTGTCGCCTTTCAGCGCGCCCTTGATGAATTTCTTCGCCGCCGCTTGCGTGAGTTTAAGGCCGTTTGCCAGCGCCCCATCCGTGGCGTTCACATCGTCGATAAACAACGCCAAAAACCGCGGTTTAGCTGAAATCCCTGATTTCAGGGCCTCCGCTGCACTCCCGGATTTATGCTCATTTAAGGTCTCGCTGGGCGCATTATCAACGACAAAATGGTCGATTAAGCGCTCTTTTCCGTCGTCTAGAACGCGAAAATCGTCCTTGGTGAGTCCCGGGACAGCCTTCCCATGTCCATCCCGAACCACCGCCGCAATCTCGACCAGCCGGGTATCGACCCTCAAAGTCGGGACATAAACCCCGCTCGAGACCTTGACCTCATCTTGACCTTCGACCGGGCAGGCCGCCGCAACGCACAGCAATCCCAACAAACGGAACTGTTTAGCGATCGACAAGCTCCGATTTTATAACAACATACGGATACTTGACAAGGCCATAAAGTAAGGTTCATAATAATGTAGGACTAAAACGGTCTGGGATGTTGAAACTCACCAAGAAAGCCGACTACGGCCTGATTGCGCTCCGTCACTTAGCGACGCGCCAGGGTGGGTGCGCGTCAACCAAGGAAATCGCCGATTCCTACCATATCCCCATGCCTTTGCTCTCTAAAGTATTGCAAAAGCTGGTGCGTTCCGGTCTGCTGACCTCGGAACAGGGAACCAACGGCGGCTATCGCCTGTCGAAGCCTTCCCAGGAAATCACCACCTTGGAAGCCATCCGCGCGATCGACGGACCGATCATTTTGACTCATTGCTTTACCGAACACAGCGATTGCGATCAGAGTGATTTATGCCCTGTTCGTGAGCCTTTACGCAAAGTACATGAAGGAATCCTGCGACTTCTGTCCGGCATTACCATCTCTGATTTGTCGCACGACGAAATGCCGATTCCAGGGATTCTGACCATTCAACCAAGCATAGGAAGCCATACGCGATGAAACTGCCAATTTACATGGATAATCACGCCACCACGCCAATGGACCCGCGTGTTTTCAAGGCGATGACGCCGTACTTCACCGAAATTTTCGGCAATGCCGCCAGCCGCAACCACAGTTTTGGATGGGAAGCGGAAGAAGCGGTCGAGAAAGCCAGAAAACAGATCGCCGACCTGGTGGGAGCCACGGCGAAAGAGATCGTTTTCACTAGTGGTGCCACGGAATCCAACAACTTAGCGCTTAAAGGCGTCGCCGATATGTATGCCGAAAAAGGCAATCACATTATCACGGCCGCGACCGAGCACAAAGCGATTCTCGATACCTGCAAGCGCCTGGAGCATGAAGGCAAACGCGTTACGTATCTGCCGGTGCAGCAGAACGGCTTGGTTGATCTAGAGCAGTTGAAGGCTGCGATCACCGATAAAACCATTCTAATCAGCATCATGTATGCGCAGAATGAGATCGGCGTGGTGCAGCCGATCGCGGAAATCGGCAAGATCGCCAAAGAGCGCGGGGTGCTGGTGCATTCCGATGCCACGCAGGCAGTCGGCAAGATTCCGGTCAATGTGATCAAGGACAACATCGATCTTATGTCCTTGAGCGGACACAAGATGTACGGACCGAAGGGAGTCGGCGCGCTGTATGTCCGACGAAGGAATCCCCGAGTCCAATTAACGGCCCAGATGGACGGCGGAGGTCACGAGCGCGGGATGCGTTCCGGAACTCTGAACGTAGCGTCAATCGTAGGATTCGGTGAGGCTTGCGCGATTGCTAAGGCGGAAATGGCGGAGGAAGGGAAGCGCCTGGAATACCTTCGCGATAAGATGAAGGACCGGTTGCTGGCTTCGCTCGACGAAGTCTATATTAACGGGACCATGGAGCACCGGCTGCCGAACAATCTCAACATCAGCTTTGCGTATGTGGAAGGCGAGTCTTTGCTGATGGGAATCAATGACATCGCGGTTTCAAGCGGCTCGGCGTGTACTTCGGCAACGCTGGAACCATCTTATGTATTGAAGGCGCTGGGCGCAGGCGACGATCTGGCGCACTCTTCGATCCGGTTCGGTTTGGGGCGGTTTAACACCGAAGAGGAAGTGGATTACGTAACGGCGAAAGTAATCGACGTAGTGAAGAAACTGCGTGAGTTATCACCGCTTTACGAAATGTTCAAGGAAGGCATCGACCTTTCGAAAGTTCAGTGGACGGCTCACTAAGGAGAACGACATGGCATATTCAGAAAAAGTTATCGATCATTACGCAAATCCCCGGAACGTCGGGTCGATGGACAAATCCGATCCGAACGTGGGCACGGGCATGGTCGGCGCGCCAGAGTGCGGCGACGTGATGAAATTGCAGGTGAAGGTGAATCCCGCGACCGGCATCATTGAAGACGCCAAGTTCAAGACGTTCGGCTGTGGAAGCGCGATCGCAAGTTCTTCGCTGGCAACGGAATGGCTGCGCGGCAAGACGGTGGATGAAGCGCTGGCGATCAAGAACACCGACATCGTGAACGAGTTGAGCCTGCCCCCGGTGAAGATTCACTGCTCGGTGCTGGCTGAGGATGCGATTAAAGCAGCGATCAGCGATTACAAGCAAAAAGCTGCTAAAACATAGGTTCTTATGGTGCAAGTGACCCCGAAGGCGGTCCAAAAGATCCGCGAGGCGTTCGCTCGTGAAAAAGTCACGGGAGGACTGCGCCTGGGCGTTTTGGGCGGAGGCTGCTCCGGGTTGAGCTATCAGTTCAAGTTCGACCCTAAGCCTCGCCCAACCGATAAGGTGCTGAATTTCGAAGACGTTAACGTGTACATCGACCCGAAGAGTTTGGTTTTCCTCGATGGCATGACGCTCGATTGGAAAGACTCGCTAATTCAATCCGGGTTTGTTTTTGAGAATCCCAACGCGAAGAAAAGCTGCGGCTGCGGAACGTCGTTTTCGGCGTAAATGGCAGCGCATGGCGCCGCCCCACACAAGATGATCTTTTATGAGGCCTTCGGGCTGGAGCCTGCCCTAGCGATCGATCCGGAAGAATTGAAGAGCCGTTTTTACGAGCGCAGCCGGCAGTGGCATCCTGACAAATTCTCTCGCGCTTCTGTAGCCGAACAGCAGAAGGCTCTTGAAATGACCGCTGTTCTCAACGACGCATTTCGTACTTTGCGCGATCCTGTTTCGAGGGCCGAGTATTTCCTCAAAGAAAAGGGATTTGAGCTTTCGAAAGAAGCGCCTCCGGAATTGCTCGAAGAGGTTTTCGAGCTGAATATGGCCTTGGAGGAGATGAAAGAGGGCGATGAATCGGCTCGGCCTCAGTTGATTGAGGCTCGCGATCGATTTATCGCGATGAGAGACTCGATTGACGCGGCGCTGGCCGAGGCTGGAGCGCGGTATGACGACGAACACGGACTAAAGTCTGTGCCACCTCTGGATGAGATTCGCGGGATGCTCAACCGGCGGCGGTACATTAGAAACCTGATCAGAGACGTGGAACATGTCCTTCCAAATTGATTTCGGAAATGAAAAATCGCCGATCGTAGGCATCGATCTCGGCACGACCAACAGTTTGGTCGCCGTGATGGAGTTGACGGGGCCGCGCATTCTTTCCGGCATCGTGCCTAGCGTGGTTTCGGTGACGGAAACGGGCGAGGTGATCGCGGGCGCCGATGCTCGCGAAATGTTGTTGACGCATCCGGAGCGAACTGTTTATTCGGTAAAACGCCTGATGGGGCGCGGGGTCGAGGATATTCAGGAAGAGCTGAAGCTTTTTCCGTTTCACATTGCGGAGGGCAGTGAATCGACGATCAAATTGAAGCTCGGCGAGAAGACGTTTACTCCTCCTGAAGTTTCAGCGCACATTTTGCGGAAGCTCAAGCTCGATGCGGAAGCCGAGTTGGGTGTGCAGATCACTCAGGCGGTCATCACGGTGCCCGCCTATTTCAACGACGCGCAGAGGCAGGCCACGAAGGATGCGGGGCGGATTGCGGGCCTGGAAGTTTTACGGCTGGTGAATGAGCCGACGGCGGCGGCGCTGGCTTATGGGCTCGATAAGCGCAAAGAGGGCTTGGTTGCGGTCTACGACTTCGGCGGTGGCACGTTCGATATTTCGATTCTGCGATTGCATGACGGAATTTTTGAGGTGCTGGCTACCAATGGCGACACGCACCTGGGTGGGGACGATATCGACAATTTGATGCTGCGGATTGCGCTGGAGGATATCGCGTCCGAGTGGGGTTTCGATGTTTCGACCAAGAGCGATGCGGTGCAGTTGCTGCGGCGCGCGGTGATCTCGGCGAAAGAACAGTTGTCGTTCGTGCCCTCGGCTACAATCGACCTGGCGTATGACGGGAAAACATATCAGCGCGAGATTACCCGGGAGCTGTTCGACAAGCTTGTTGCGCCAGTGGTCGAGCGGACTCTCGGGCCATGCCGCGATTGCATTAAGGACGCCAAGGTTTCGGTGGGCGAGATAAACGAAGTCGTGATGGTGGGTGGATCGACACGGATTCCTTTGGTGCGGGGCGCGGTCGAGGCTTTGTTTCGGAAGCGGCCGCATACGGAGTTGAATCCGGATGAAGTGGTCGCGCTGGGCGCGGCGGTGCAGGCTGGAATTTTATCGGGCGATGTCGAAGATAAACTGCTGCTTGATGTGACGCCCCTATCGCTCGGGATCGAGACGATGGGCGGGCTGGTTTCGAAACTGATTCATCGCAACTCGACGATTCCCGCTTCGGCGACGGAGCAGTTCACGACGGCGGTTGACGGGCAGCGCAATGTTTTGATTCACGTGGTGCAGGGCGAGCGCGAGCTGGTGAAAGATTGCCGGAGTCTGGCTCGCTTCGATTTGAAGGATATCGCGCCGATGCCGGCGGGATTTGCGCGGATTGAAGTGCGGTTTCTGATCGACGCGAATGGGATTTTGAGTGTGACGGCGCGGGATCAACGCTCGGGGAAAGAGCAGAGTGTCGAGATCAAGCCTTCGTATGGGTTGACGGACGAGCAGGTGGAGGCGATGATTCTCGAGTCGTTCGATAAGGCGGAAGAAGATTTTAGCGAACGGCAGTTGCGGGAGGCTCGGGTAGAGGCGGACGCCATTCTGGCGGCTACGGAGAAAGCTAAGCAAAACGACGCCTACTTCGAGCTGACGGACGAGGAGCGGGCTGCAATTGAGCGCGGCGTTAATGAGCTGCTGGTCGTGTATCACGTTAGTGGAACCCGCGACGCTCATTTGCTGGTGCGCGCGAAGATCGATCAGTTGAATGAGGCTACGCAGACGCTGGCAGAGAACATGATGAACACGGCGGTGCGCGGGGCACTGAAAGGGACCAACGTGAATGGCTAAGCTGACTTGGGACAAGCTGGACGATATTGCATTTGCCCTGTATGAGACCTACCCCGAGATCGATCCGACTCATATTAGGTTTACCGACTTGCATAAGTGGATTACCCAACTCGACGGGTTTGACGATGATCCATTGAAGTCGAACGAAGCTAAGTTGGAGGCAATTCAGATGGCGTGGTTGGAGGAGTGGGAGGAGGGGCAGTAAGGCGTGTTACGACTCGGGCTGCGTGCAGGTCGAGAGACTGGTAATGCGGTGGCCGACAGATTCGACGCGGAGTAGCGTGGAGACATGCCGCCACGCCGTGTACCGGCCATGCTGAGTTGGAGGTAAACCAGGCAAAGGTCGCGGAGAGCGAAAGGTGAGGTTGAGCCTGCTAACAAGACAGGCTGGAGTTTTGGTGCGGAGGGCCAAACTGAGAGGTGTTGCACGTTCTTATCGTGATCGGGCTGCTTTTGGCGGTTTCTTGTCCTGGTCGCGGAGTGCGCCGGGTCTGGAAGTGTTTTAGAATGAAGAGTCCGTCAAATGTCGGGGCGTAGCGCAGCCTGGTAGCGCACCTGCCTTGGGCGCAGGGGGTCGGGCGTTCAAATCGCCCCGCCCCGACCAATTGAAAACAAGTGCTTTATTTGCAATGTCCGGTTTTGGCCGGACTAGCGGGCTCTACGGGCTCTACGCCAAAAACGGGGGCGGAGTGTCCCCGAGCTGATCTAAGAGCATAATACCTTGACCCGCATCCTGTAATTTTGAAAGTTCCTGAACCCGTAAGCCTGGCGTTGGAGGACCTCCATCTT